>Ga0208370_100030_pt1 | contig 62151 bp, 65 predicted proteins | sample Subbio12Jun_QV11_FD_184822 | JGI IMG/M metagenome (GOLD analysis project Ga0208370, IMG submission 184822) | Serpentinite rock and fluid subsurface biosphere microbial communities from McLaughlin Reserve, California, USA -CR12Jun_QV11 (SPAdes) | ecosystem: Environmental > Terrestrial > Deep...
CAGGTGGCCCGATCCGCCGACAGGCTCGCCAGCCCGAACCCGAGCCGATCCGCCGACAGGCTCGCCACCTCCACGAGCGCACCCTGCCGCCACACTCGCTACACTCCCCGGCATGAGCGACACCCTCGACATCGACACCCCGCACCGCGCCGGCACCATCGCCGTGCTCGGCCGCCCCAACGTCGGCAAGTCCACGCTGGTGAACGCCCTCGTCGGCGCCAAGGTCAGCATCGTCTCGCCGAAGCCGCAGACCACCCGCCACCGCCTGCTCGGCATCGCCACCTTCCAGGACGGCCAGGTCGCCCTCGTGGACACCCCCGGCCTGCACCGCGACCAGGGTGGCCGCGCCATGAACCGCTACATGAACCGCGCTGCCCGCGGCGCCGTGGACGGCGTCGATGGTGCGGTGCTGGTGGTCGAGGCCGGGCGCTGGACCGACGAGGACAGCCTCGCCCACAAGGTGCTGCGCGACGCTGGCGTTCCGGTGGTGCTGGTCATCAACAAGGTCGACAAACTGGCCGAGAAGGGCGCCCTGCTGCCCTTCATCGCCGAGGTGACCAAGGACCGCGAGTTCGCCGCCGTGCACCCGATCGCCGCGCGCAAGCAGGACGGCCTGCGGCCGCTCGTCAAGAGCCTGCTCGCCCTGCTGCCGGAATCGCCGCCGCTGTTCGCCGAGGACGAGATCACCGACCGCAGCGAGCGTTTCCTCGCCGCCGAGCTGGTGCGCGAGCAGCTGATGCGCAAGCTCGGGCAGGAGGTGCCGTACTCGACCACGGTCGAGATCGAGAAGTTCGAGGAGGACGGCGAGAAGCTGCGCATCGCCGCCGTGGTCTGGGTCGAGCGCGAGGGCCAGAAGGCCATCGTGATCGGGCAGGGTGGCGAGATGCTGAAGCTGATCGGCAGCGCCGCCCGCATCGCCATGGAGAAGCTGTTCGGTCGCCGGGTGTTCCTGCAGACCTGGGTGCGCGTGCGCGAGGGCTGGTCCGACGACGAATCGGCGCTGCGGCAGTTCGGCTACGGCGAGTAGGGTTCGGCGGCGGCCATGCGCATCGCCGACGAGCACGCCTTCGTCCTCCATGCCCGGCCGTGGCGGGAGACCAGCCTGCTGGTCGACCTGCTGACCGAGCGCCACGGCCGCGTCGGCGCGGTCGCCCGCGGCGTGCAGGGGCCGCGCCAGCAGGCGAGGCGCGCCGCCCTGCAAGCCTGGCAGCGCATCGGCCTCGAGGCCGAGGCCCGCGGCGAACTGTGGACGCTGCGCCGCTGGGAGGCCCTCGACACCCCGCCGTGGCTGGGCGGCGAGGCGGCACTGGCCGGCTTCTACGTGCACGAGTTGCTGCTGCGGCTGCTGCCGCGGCAGGACGCGGTGCCCGAGGTTTTCGCGCGTTATGCGCTGCTGCGCGAGGAGATCGCCACCTCGCCGCCGGCCGGGGCGATGCCGCTGGCTTGGGTGCTGCGCCGCTTTGAACGTGACCTGCTCGACGCCCTCGGGGTCGGCCTCGACTGGGGGCGCGGCGCCGACGGCCAGCCGCTGGATCCGGCGGCCCGCTACCGGATCGACCCCGAGCAGGGCCCGTGGCGCGATCCCGCCCACCAGCGCGGCAGCGTCCGCGGCAGCGCCCTGCTGGCACTGGCCGCCGACCGCCTGCCGGCGGACGGGGAGTTGGCCGAGCTGCGCCGGGCTTTGCGCGGCGTGATCGAGCACCAGCTCGATGGCCGACCGCTGCGCAGCTGGGGCCTGCTGGCCGAGGTACGGCGCGTGCTCGGCGACGGCCCGCCACCCGGGCGGTGAGGGGCCGATCGTGGCTTCAGGCCTGTTCGGCGAGGACCTGCTCGATGCGCAGGAACACCTGCCGGGCCGCCTCGGTGGAGCCCGGTTCGGCGTGCAGCGCCGCCACCGCCGTGGCCAAGGCGCGGGCGCCGACGAAGGCGCAGCCGGCCTTGAGCTGGTGCAGCACCCGGCGTGCCGATTCGTCGTCGCCGGCGGCCAGCGCGTCGCCGAGGCGGAGGCGCTGCTGCGGCAGCTCGGCGAGGAACAGCCCGCGCAGGCGGGCGAGGGTGTCGGCCGCGCCGCCGACGGCGGCCAGCGCCTCGCGGTCCTCCCAGCTGGGGGCACCGAGCCAGCGGCGCAGGGCGAGCCGCAGGTCCGGGCGGCTGATGGGCTTGCCGAGGGCGGCCTCGAACCCGCAGGCCAGCAGCCGGCGGCGGCGGTCGCTGTCGAGGTCGGCGGTCAAGGCCACCGCCGGCGAGGTGTTGCCGAGGGCGCGCTGGCGGGCCAGCCAGGCGTCGCCCTCGCCATCGGGCAGGCCGACGTCGAGCAGCAGCAGGTCGTAGCGACAGTCGGCGCAGCGATCGCCGGCCTCGGCCAGGGTGCGCACCGCGTCGACGCGGGCACCGCCGCGCAGGGCATCGGCGACGAACTCCCGGCTGGCGGCGTCGTCCTCGACCAGCAGGACGGTTAGGCTCATGCATCCCTCCTGGACACTGGGTCCGCCGAGGATGCGCCCGCCACCCCCCACCGGCAAGCCGAGAGTTGCCCGTCCCGGTGTAGGAATTTTCCTCAGCGGTCGGGCGCGGGCCGGGTGCCTCCTGCCGGGGCCGTGGCGGGCGCTGGCGTCGGGGTTCCGTCTGGCCGTCCTGCTCGCCTTCTCGTCCGCCCTGTCGCTGGGCGCGTCGGCGGCCGCGGCGGAGGTGGCCGACCTGCGGGCCGAGCGGCTGGTGCTGCCGGTGGGCAGCGCGGAGGGTTTGTGGATGGAGGTCCGGGAATCCGCCGACGGCGGGCTGGACCTGCGCCTGCGGGTGCGCGAACTGCGGCTGCCGGCGCTCGATCTCCGCCTCGGCGCGGTCGACTGGTCCTGCCGGGCGACGGCCCCCCTCACCCGCTGCGAGGGCGCATTGCGGGTCGCGGGGCGGCCGGCCGGCCGCCTTGCGGTCGATCTCTCGGGAGCGCTTTCGGCCGATTGGCGGCAGGGCGGACGTCGGCTCCATCTGCGGCAGCAAGGGGAGGGCTGGCAACTGGACCTGGCCCGCATCCCCTTGGCTTGGCTGGCCGCCTTCTGGGAGGCCCGGCTGGGCCTCGCCCCGGATCGCGGCGAAGCCAGCGGCCGGGTCCGCCTGCCGCCGGCGGGCGGCGCGGCGTGGACGGCGGAGCTGGCGTTGGCCGGCCTCGGCTTCGACAGCGCCGACGGAAGCCGCGCCGCGGCCGACGTGGGCGGGCGGCTCCAACTCCGGGGGGATGGCGAACGGCTCGCGCTGCGCGGCCGCTGGGAGCGCGGCGAGGCTCTGTTCGCCCCGTTCTACGTGGTGGCCCCGCCGGCCGGCATCGATTTCGCGGCCACGCTCGAAGCGGAGGGGCCGGACCTTCTGCTCCGCGACGTGGAGTGGCGCGACGGTCGTCGCCTGCAACTGCGTGGCACGGCCCGGCGCGGCGGCAACGGCCACTGGCATGCCCTCGAACTGGCGGCCGACAGCGCCGACCTCGGTGCCTTGGCCGGCGACTACCTGCAGGGGGTCCTTGGCGCGGCCGGCCTCGCCGGGTTGGAACTGCGCGGAGCGGCCCGGCTGCAACTGCGGCTGGACCGGGAAGGGCTGGTGGAATTGGCGGTGGAGCTGGAGGCGATCGACGCCGAGGACCCGGCCGGACGCTTCGCCGTGGGGGGCGGCTCCGGCGATCTGCGCTGGTCGCGGCATGCGACACCCGCGAGCGCGTTGTCCTGGCAGGCGGCCCGGGTGTACGGCATCGACCTCGGGCCGGCGCGCTTGGCGTTCCGCAACCGCGAGGGCCTGCTGGAACTGACCGAACCGGCCGCCATCGACCTGCTCGGTGGACGACTGCTGTTGTCGCCCGTCGCTTGGCGGCCGGCCCGTGGCGCGGCCGCCGCGACCTTCCGGTTCGGACTCGCCCTGTACGGGCTCGACCTCGGCCGGCTGTCGCGCCAGTTCGGCTGGCCGCCGTTCGAGGGCCGGCTCGACGGTGCCCTGCCCGAGGCGAACTACAGCGATGGCCGGCTGGTGTTCGAGGGCGGGCTGCGCATGGACCTGTTCGGCGGCAGTGTGCGCATCGACGGGCTGGCGCTGGAGCGGCCGTTCGGGGTCGCGCCCTCGCTGGCCGCCGATGTCCGCTTCGACGACATCGACCTCGCCCCGCTCACCCGCGCCTTCGGTTTCGGCGAGATCACCGGTCGGCTGGATGGCCGGATCCGCGACCTGCGCCTGCTCGACTGGACGCCGGTGGCCTTCGACGCCCGCCTGTTGAGCGACCGCCGCTGGCCGGGCCGGCGGCGGATCAGCCAACGGGCGGTGCAGGACATCGCCGACCTCGGCGGGCGCGGCCTGATCGCCGGCCTGCAGGCGCGGCTGCTGCGCACCTTCGACGACTTCGGCTACGAGCGCATCGCCATCGGTTGCGTGCTGCGCGACCACGTCTGCCGGATGAGCGGCATCGCCCGCCGCGGCGAGGGTTTCCTGATCGTCGAGGGCCGCGGCCTGCCGCGCATCGAGGTGATCGGTTTCAACCGCGACGTCGACTGGCCGCTGCTGGTCGAGAGGCTGCGGACGGCCACCGGGGGTGGCGGCGTGCGCATCGATTGACCACGGCGTCGGCGCGCATTCAGCACCTTGGCGCTATAGCATCGTGCATCGCCCCGCGGAGAACCCCGATGCGCCGCCTCGCCCTGCTGCTGCCCGCCCTGCTGCTGGCCGCCTGCGTCACCATCAACGTGTATTTCCCGGCCGCCGAGGTGCAGAAGGCCGCCGAAGCCTTCGTCGAGGACGTGATCGGCGACGCACCCGCGCCGGACGGTGCCTTCCGCCCCGACGCGGGGCCGGACGCGGCACCGCCCGCCGCCACCCCCGCGGGCCGCGGGGCGGTGCCGGCGTGGGTGTTCTCGCACACGGAATGGCGTTTCGACCCGGTCGGCTTCTTCATCGGCAGCGCGCGGGCGCAGGCGCCGCCGGCGGTCGACATCCGCATCCGCACGCCGGCCATCCAAGCCATCCAGCAGCGCATGGCCGAGCGTTTCCAGTCCACGCTGGCGCCCTGGTTCGACAGCGGGGCGCTCGGTTTCGGCAACGATGGCCTGGTGGTGCTGCGTGATCCGGCCAAGCTGCCGCTGGCGCAGCGCAGCGCCGCCGCGCAGGCGGTGGCCGACGAGAACCGCGACCGCCGCGCGGTCTACCGCGAGATCGCGGTGGCCAACGGCCACCCGGAGTGGGAGGAGGCGATCCGCCAAACCTTCGCCCGCGAGTGGGTGGCGCAGGCGCGGCCGGGCTGGTGGTACCAGGACGCCGCCGGGGCGTGGAAGCAGAAGTGAGCCGCGGCGTGCGAAAATCGCGCCCCGTTTCCTTCCGAGTTTCCCGTGGCGCGACAGCGGCAGCGACTGGACCCTGATTTCGGGATCGCCATCGACGACCTCTCCCACGATGGCCGCGGCGTCGGCCGTCGCGAGGGCAAGGCCGTGTTCGTGGCCGGGGCGCTGCCCGGCGAGCGCGTGCGGGCGAAACAGACGGCGAAGAGCCGCCACTTCGACGAGGCCGTGACCCTCGAGGTGATCGAGGCCTCGCCGGACCGGGTGGTGCCGCGCTGCGTCCACTTCGGCGTGTGCGGGGGCTGCGCGCTGCAGCATCTCGACGAGGGCAAGCAGATCGAGGCCAAGGCCCGCGTGCTGCGCGAGAACCTGGCCCGCATCGGCCAGGTCGAGCCGCGCGAGTGGTTCGCGCCGATCCGCGACGCGCAGTGGGGCTACCGCCGCAAGGGCCGGCTCTCGGTGCGCTGGGTCGAGAAGAAGGGCAAGGCGCTGGTCGGCTTCCGCGAGCAGGACCCGCGCTTCGTCGCCGACCTCACCGAGTGCCATACGGTGATCCCGGGCTTGGGACAGCGCCTTCTCGCGCTCTCCGCGCTGGTTGAATCCCTGGACGGCCGCCGCAGCCTCCCGCAGATCGAGTTCATCGCCGGCGACGGCGCACTGGACGGCGGCGTGCCGCGCGAGAGCGGCGTGCTGGCCCTGGTGTTCCGACACCTCGAGCCCCTCTCGGCCGGTTATCTCGACAAGCTGACCGACTTCGCCAAGCGCGAGGCGGTCGCGGTGTTCCTGCAGCCGGGCGGCGTCGATACGGTGGCGCCGCTGTGGCCCGAGCAGGTCGAGCTGCATTTCGATCTGTCGGCCGCCGACGTGGGGGCGGCCGAGGGCCTGCGCCTGCAGTTCCGGCCGCTCGACTTCATCCAGGTCAACGCCGGGCTGAACCGGAAGATGATCGCGCGCACCCTCGACCTGCTGCAGCTCCGGCCCGGGGAGCGGGTGCTCGACCTGTTCTGCGGATTGGGCAACTTCACGCTGCCGATCGCGCGGCGCGGCTTCGAGGTGGTCGGCGTCGAGGGCGATACCGGGCTGGTGGCGAGGGCGCGGCGGAACGCCGAGGCGAATGGCCTGCCGAACGCGCGCTTCTTCGCCGCCGACCTCGCCAAGGACCTCGCGGGCGAGCCGTGGATGCAGGGCGGCTTCGACAAGCTGCTGATCGACCCGCCGCGCGCCGGGGCCGCCGAGGTGCTGGCCCAGCTGCCGCTCAAGGGCATCCCGCGCATCGTCTACGTGAGCTGCCATCCGGGCTCGCTGGCGCGCGACGCCGGTTTCCTCGTCAAAGAGCGCGGCTACACCCTGCTCGGCGCCGGCGTGATGGACATGTTCCCGCACACCGCGCACGTCGAGTCGATCGCCGTGTTCGAGCGCCGCTGATGGGCATCGAGATCGAGCGCAAGTTCCTCGTCGTCGGCGACGCCTGGCGCGCGCAGGCGACGCGCCGGCAACGCATGGCGCAGGGGTACTTGAACGACGCCGCCTCGGTGCAGGCGGGCACGCAGCAGGTCTCGGTGCGGGTGCGCATCGCCGGCGGGCAGGCCGCGCTGAACCTGAAGTCGCGCGAGCTCGGCGCATCTAGGCAGGAGTTCGAGTACGCGATTCCGCTGGCCGACGCCGAGGCCCTGCTGGCGCTCTGCGTCGGCGGGGTGGTCGACAAGACGCGGCACTACGTCGAGCATGGCGTCCATCTCTGGGAGATCGACGAGTTCCACGGCGACAATGCCGGGCTCGTCGTCGCCGAGATCGAACTGGGCTCGGAGGCCGAGGCCTTCGATCGGCCGTCATGGGCCGGTGTTGAAGTCACCGACCAGCCCCGCTACTACAACCTCGCGCTGGCGGCCCGGCCGTTCGCGCAGTGGACCGACGAGGAGAGGAACGCGTGCTGATCATCGGCATCACCGGCACCGGACTCACCGCGCAGGAGCGCGACTGGTTGCAGCACCCCGCGGTGGCGGGGGTCATCCTGTTCCAGCGCAATTTCGCCTCGCGCGAGCAGGTGGCCGGGCTCGCCGCCACCCTCCGCGAAGCCGCGCCGCGCCCCTTGCTGCTCTGCGTGGACCAGGAGGGCGGCCCGGTGCAGCGCTTCCGCGAGGGCTTCTCGAAACTGCCGGCGCTCGCCCCGTTCGGCCCGCTGCACGACCGCGACCCCGGTGCCGCCCTGCGCCTCGCGCACGAACACGCCTGGCTGATGGCGAGCGAGATGCGCGCCATTGGGTTTGACCTCAGCTTCGCCCCGGTGGTGGACCTCGGCCGCGGCAACCGCGCCATCGGCGAGCGCGCCTTCCACGCCGACCCGCGGGTGGTCGCCGCCTTCACCCGCGCCTACGTGCAGGGCATGCATGCCGCCGGCATGGCGGCGACGCTGAAGCATTTCCCCGGCCACGGCTCGGTGCGGGAGGACACGCACTTCGATGCGGCCATCGACCCGCGTCCGCTCGAGGTGCTGGAGCGCGAGGATCTCCTGCCCTTCGCCGCGGGCATCGAGGCCGGTGCCGAGGCGGTGATGCTGGCCCACGTCACCTACCCGGCCGTCGCGCCCGAGCCGGCCGGCTACTCGCCACGCTGGCTGGGGCCGATCCTGCGTGGCCGCATGGGCTTCTGCGGCATCGCCTTCTCCGACGACATCGGCATGGCCGCCGCCGAGTCCGCCGGCGGCATCCAGGCGCGCATCGACGCCCACCTCGACGCCGGCTGCGACCTGGTGCTGGTCTGTGCCCCGGCCCTGGTCGAGGACAGCCTGGCGGCCGTGGAGGGACGCACGCCGCCGCGGCCGGACCGCTTCGACGCCCTGCGCGGACGCGGCGGCATCGGTTGGGACGGACTGGCCGCCGATCCCCGCCATTCCGCCATCCGCAACGACCTCGCCGCCCTGGAACGGACCGCATGAACGCCCCCAAGCTCGCCGACGCCCTGCGCGAATCGCGCATCCTCCACGACCGTGCCGCGATCGACGCCGCCATCGCCCGCATCGCCGGCGAGCTGCGTGCGGTCTATACCATCAGCGACGCCACCGACTCGCGCCCACCGCTGCTGCTGACGGTGATGAACGGCGGCATGCTGTTCGCCTCCAACCTGGCCCTGCAGGCCGGGGTCGACTTCGAGTTCGACTACCTGCACGCCACCCGCTACCGCGGCAGGACCACCGGCGAGCAGCTGGTCTGGCTGCATCGCCCGCAGGTCTCGCTGAAGGGAAGGCGCGTGCTGGTGGTGGACGACATCCTCGACGAGGGCAACACCCTGGTCGGCATCACCCAGTGGTGCCGCGACCAGGCCGCGGCCGAGGTGCGCGTGGCGGTGCTGTGCCGCAAGCGCCACGGTCGCTCCGTGCCCTGCGCCCGCGCCGACCACATCGGCCTCGAGGTGCCGGATGCCTACGTCTACGGCTACGGCATGGACTTCCACGAGCAGGGCCGCAGCCTCCCTGCCATCCACGCCTGGGAGCCGAAGCGGTGAGCGCGTCCGCTACCGGTGCTGCGGCCGAAGCGGCGGGCGCTTCCGGCACCGGTGCTGCGCGGCAAGGAATCGACTTCGCCGTCATCGGCGGCACCGGGCTCTACAAGCTGGCCGAACTGGAGGGTGTGGAGACGCACACGCCCGAAACGCCCTATGGCAGGCCTTCGGCACCGCTGCGCGTCGGCGGCTTCGGGCCGCATCGCATCGCCTTCCTCGCCCGCCATGGCGAGGGCCATGCGCTGCCGCCGCACCGCATCAACTACCGCGCCAACCTGTGGGCGCTGAAGGCCGTCGGCGCGACGCGCGTCGTCGCGGTGAACTCGGTGGGCGGCATCACCGCGGCCTGGGGACCGCGCGCCATCGGCGTGCCCGACCAGCTCATCGACTACACCCACGGCCGCGTGCCCAGCCTGTGGGACGGCGAGGGCGAGGCCCTGCACGTCGATTTCGGCGAGCCCTACACGCCGGCGCTGCGGCGTGCACTGCTCGCGGCCGCGGAGGCCGCCGGCGTGCCGGTGGTCGACGGCGGCTGCTACGGCGCCACCCCCGGGCCGCGGCTGGAGACGAAGGCCGAGATCGAGCGCCTGCGCCGCGACGGCTGCGACCTCGTCGGCATGACCGGGATGCCGGAGGCCGCGCTCGCCCGCGAACTGGGGCTCGACTACGCCTGCCTCGCCATCGTCGCCAACTGGGCGGCCGGCCGTGCGCCGGTGGCGGAGACCATCACGATGGAGGAGGTCCTGGCCAACATGGCCGCGGCCACCGAACCGTTGCCGGCCCTGCTGCGCGCGCTGAAGTTCTGACCGGGACCCGTGGCCGTGGCGGCCGATGCCGCTTCAGCCGCGATCGGCCTTCTCGGCGCGCAGGGCCTCCTCGGCCTCGCGCATCACCCGCCCGGCGTCCATCCCGGCGCGCTCGATCAGGGCGGCGCCGATGCAGGGTCGTACCAGCGGCAGGGCATCGTTGATCAGGTGGTCGGCCAGCACCGCGTCGTGGATGCGTTCCGCCGTGGCCGCGGCCTGCGGGGCGGGATCGCCCAGCCGGGTCAGCAGCACGGCGAAATCATCGTCGCCGAGCCGGGCCACCACTCGTGGCCGCGGGTGCAGCGGCGCAGCAGCTCGGCCATGCGTTGCAGCACCGCATCGCCGGTGGCGTGGCCGTGGGCCTCGTTGACGCGGCGGAAGCGGTCGAGGTCGATGAACAGCACGGCGCTGCCCTGCCCGGGTGACCAGTGCGCCACCGCCGCGGTCAGGGCGGTCTGGAACGGTGCGCGCCGCAGCAGGCCGGTGAGCGGGTCCAGTTCGGCCTGCGCGCGGCCCTGCGCCTCCTCGTGGCGGCGTTGCGCGAAGGCCGTCGCCACCGTCCGCTCCGGGTCCTCGCCGCGCTCGGCGAGCACGCTGCGGGCGATGCCGCCGCCGACCAGGGCGGCGCCGATCCGCAGCACCCGCTGCACCGTCTCGCCGATCGCGTGCGGCTGCCGCCAGACCGCCAGCAGCACCGCCGCGGGCGCGCCGGAAACCTCGACCGGGATCGCCAGCAGGGCGCCGGCCCCGGTGGCGAGGCAGATGCCGCGGTCGATGCGCGGGTCGTGCAGGGCGTCCGCCGAGAGCGCCGGGGCGTGGCTGCGCAGGGCCACGCCGCCGAGGCTGCCGTCGAGGCGCTGGCGGACGCCGTTCTGGCCGCCGAGGCTGCCGGTGGTGGCGACGTAGACCAGGTCCTCGCCTTCGCGGCGTTGCAGGCCGAGGCCATCGACGCCGCAGGCTTCGCCGAGTTCGGCCAGCCATTGCGGCAGCAGGTCGAGCGGCCGGCCGCGGTAGCCGGCGAGCACCGCCAGGGCGTCCAGGGCGCGGGCCGGGAGTTCGGAGCCGGGCGGGGAGTCGGTGCGCATGGGCGGTACTTCAGGAGATTGCGGCGAGGGTAGCCGATGTCCCTGGCGCCGGGGCGACGCCGAATTGCAGGCGCGCCAGTTCGGCGTACAGCCCGCCCTTGGCCAGCAGTTCGGCGTGGGTGCCGGCGTCGACGATGCGGCCGCCGTCCAGCACGACGATCCGGTCGGCCTTCAGCACGGTGGCGAGGCGATGGGCGATCACCAGCGTGGTGCGACCGCGCAGCAGCTTCTCCAGCGCCTGCTGGATCAGGTGCTCGCTCTGCGCGTCGAGCGCCGAGGTGGCCTCGTCGAGCAGCAGCACCGGGGCGTCCTTGAGCAGGGCGCGGGCGATGGCGATGCGCTGCTGCTGTCCGCCCGAGAGGCGCGCGCCGCGCTCGCCGAGTTCGCTGGCGTAGCCCTGCGGCAGGGCGCGGATGAACTCGTCGGCCTCGGCCAGCCGGGCGGCGACCGCCACCTCGGCATCGCTGGCCTGCAGCCGCCCGTAGCGGATGTTCTCGGCCGCACTGGCGGCGAAGATCATCGGGTCCTGCGGCACCAGCGCGATCACCTCCCGCAGGGCCTCGGGGTCGAGTTCGCGCAGGTCGATGCCGTCGAGCGTGATGCGGCCCTGCTGCGGGTCGTGGAAGCGCAGCAGCAGTTGCAGCACGGTGCTCTTGCCGGCGCCGGAAGGCCCGACCAGGGCCACCGTCTCCCCCGGCCGAAGTTCCAGGTCGAAGCCGTCCAGCGCCGGCTGCTCCGGCCGCGAGGGGTAGGCGAAGCGCAGGCCCTCGAAGCGGATCGCCCCGCGCAGCGGCCGCGGCAGCGGCCGCGGTAGCGCCGGCGCGACGACCCGGGCGCGCTCGGCGAACAGCGCGGCGATGCGCCTCATCCCGCCGCCGGCGCGCTGCACCTCCGACCAGACCTCGGCCAAGGCCCCGACCGAGCCGGCGCCGATCAGCGCGTAGAGCATGAACTGGCCGAGCGTGCCGGCGCTCATGCGGCCGTCGATCACCGCCTGCGCCCCGCTCCACAGCACCAGCACGATGGCACCGAAGAACAGCACGATCGCCACCGCGGTCAGCAAGGCCTGCAGGCGGATGCGGCGGGTGGCGGCACCCAGGGTGGCGCGCAGCGCGGCGTCGAAACGGCCGGCCTCGTAGGCGGCGCGGGCGTAGCTCTGCACGGTGTGCATGGCACCGAGGGTCTCGCCGGCGCGGGCGTTGGCCTCGGCCACGCGGTCCTGGGTGGCTTCGCTGGCCTTGCGCACGCGGCGCCCGCCGAGCGCGATCGGCAGCACGGCGAGCGGGATGCCGACCACCGCCAGCCCGGCCAGCGTCGGGCTGGTCACCACCAGCATCACCACGCTGCCGATGACGATCACCACGCTGCGCAGGGCGACCGACATGCTGGAGCCGACCACGCTGCGCACCAGTTCGGTGTCCGCCGCCAGCCGCGAGACCAGCTCGGCCGAGCGCGAGCGGTCGTAGAAGGCCTGGTCCAGCGCCAGCAGGTGGCGGTAGAGGCGTCCGCGCAGGTCGGCCAGCACCCGTTCGGCCAGCAGCGAGACGAAATAGAAGCGCAGCGCCGTCGCCACCCCGAGCAGCAGGGCCACCGCGAACATCAGCAGGAACCAGCGGTCGATGTCGCCCCCGGCCGAGAAGCCCTGGTCGATCATGTGCCGCACCGCCACCGGCAGCGACAGGGTGGCGGTCGAGGACAGGGCCAGCGCCGCCAGCCAGGCCGCGAGCAGCCGCCGGTGCGGGGCGAGGAAGGGCAGCAGGCCGCGCAGCGAATCGACGCTCTGGCGCGGCGTGGGCTTCGGATCGGCGCTGGGGTCGCTCATCGCCGCATTGTCCCATGCCGCGGGCCCGGCTTGACCGCGGCCGCGGCCGCCGATAGAGTCCGCGCACCTCAAAACCACGAGAACCCTTGGGTGGACAGTTGCAGTTGCCGATCACCGATCGGTCCAACACAGGCAAGGTAACCACGGGTTCTCTCGTGCCACTGCCCTGCCGAACCGGCGGGTAGTGGCCACCAAGCTCCGCGCAACGCTGAGCTTTGGCTCCTCCCCATTCCATGGAACAGGCCGCCCCGATCCGGGCGGCGTTTGCTTCGGCGTGCGCATGCCGCCGACGGGGAGCCCCGATGCGTGCTCCCCCTATCCTTGACTGGAGTTCGCACCATGAACATCACCGCCCGTCCCGCCGTCCGCAAGAACAGCCTCGAGAACGAGGTGCTGATCTCGGTGATCCTGCTCTACTTCGTGATCTCGACGGCCCTGCTGTTGATCCATTACCTGCAGCCCGAGGATGCGGTCACCCAGACCTCCTCGCCCTCGCCCTCGCATGCCGCTTTCTACGTGGGTGCCGCGCCACCGGCAGCCCCCGCCGCGCCGCCGCTCGATGCGGCGGGGTTGCGGCGCTGGCTGCTGTGCGTCGATCCGCGCCCGCTGATCGTCGCCACCCCCGTCGAGCCGACGCCCTGAAGCACCACCGGAGATCGCCCATGATCCGTTCCATCTTCCGCAATGGCGAGTCCAGGCTCGAGACCCGCATCGGCATCGTCGAACTGCCCGAATCCGGTTTCCTCTGGCTGGCAGCGAGCCAGCCCGACGAGGCCACGATGGCCGAGCTGCGCCGCCAGTTCCGGGTCGATCCGCAGCTGCAGGGCACCAGCGTCCACGAGGACGAGGAGTACGTCTACCTGTTCGCCGAGCTGGTCTCGATGAACGAGCAGCGCGAGCCGGTGGTCCACCGCGTCACCTTCGTGCTCGGCGACCGCCTGCTGGTGACCCTGCACGACACCGTCGACTTCACGCCGCTCAACCGGGCGATGCAGCGCTTGGCCCGCCACCCCGGGCAGGCCACCGACGCCCGTTCGCTGATGCGGATGATCCTGGCCGGGATCAACGACAGCACGAGCCAGGTGATCGAGCGCATCGCCACCGACCTGGAGGCCAGCGCCGATGCCATCGCCAGCCTGTCGCGGGCGGCCGGCGGCGACGGCCGCGAACTGGGCGTGGCCGACCTGAGCGAAACGCTGATCAAGCTCAACGACAGCGAGGCATTGATCTCGAACTGCCTCGAAAGCCAGCTGGCCCTGGCCCGGGTGGCGCGCTACCTCAACGGCGAGGTCGACGGCCGTCGCGATCCGGAGTTGCAGCTCCTGGTCACCGAACTGGCGCAGGACATCAACGGCGTCAAGGAACATGCCGCCTTCGAGCACGACAAGGTGCGCTACCTGCAGAACTCGGTGGTGGGCCTGCTCAACATCAAGCAGAACCAGATCGTCAAGGTGTTCACGGTCATCACTGCCGTGTTCCTGCCGCCGACGCTGGTGGCGACCTTCTACGGCATGAACTTCGCGGTGATGCCGGAACTGAGCTGGCAGTACGGTTTCACCGCGGCGATCGTCCTCACTTTCGCCGCCGCCCTGCTGCCGCTCGCCTACATCAAGCGCAAGGGCTGGTTGCGTTGATCGGTGGGCGGGTCCTCGACCCGCAACCGGAGTCCACCCCGGGCCAGGCGGGCGTGCAGGACCTCGCCCGCCGCCACCTCGTCGGCCGCACGCACGGCGTGGCCGTCCTCGCGTTGCAGGATGGCGTAGCCGCGCTCCAGCGTGGCAAGCGGGCTGGCCACGTGCAGGCCACGGGCGAGTTCGCGCAGGCGGCCGACCCGTGCCTGCAGGCCGCGGCCGAGCGCGGCCTCCAGCCGCGACCGCAACCCCGCGGCGCGCTCGCGGCCACGCTCCAGCCGGCGTTGCGGACGCTGCGCCTGCAGGCGCAGACCGGCGTGGTCGGTGCGCTGGCGCAGGCGTTCGATCCGCCGCGCGAGCTGGCGGGCCAGCATGGCGTGGGCCTGCACCAGCCTTGCCTGCATCGCCGCGCGGTCCGGCACCAGCAGCTCGGCGGCGGCCGAAGGCGTCGGCGCGCGCAGGTCGGCGACGAAATCGGCCAGCGTGAAGTCGACCTCGTGGCCGATCGCCGCGACCACCGGCACCGGCGATTCGTCGATGCAGCGCAGCAGCGCCTCGTCGTTGAAACACCACAGGTCCTCCAGCGATCCCCCGCCGCGCGCCAGCAGCAACACGTCGTGGCGCCCCGCCGCATAGGCCGCGCGCAGCATCCGGGCGATGGCGGGGGCGGCCGTGGCTCCCTGCACCGGCACCGGCAGCAGCTCGACCTCCAGCAGCGGCCAGCGCCGGGCGAGCACGCTCTCGATGTCGCGGATGACCGCGCCGCTGGGCGAGGTGAGCACACCGAGCCGGCGCACGAAGCGCGGCAGCGGGCGTTTGCGCTCTTCCGCGAACAGGCCTTCCGCGGTGAGCTTCGCCTTCAGCAGATCGAAGGCGCGGCGCAGCGCGCCTTCGCCGGCCTCTTCCATGTGTTCGAGCACGAGCTGGCAGTCGCCGCGCGGCTCGTACAACGTCAGCCGGCCGCGTACCAGCACCTGCAGGCCGTCGCGGGGGACGAAGCGCAGGAACTGCGCCTTCGGCTTGAACATCGCGCAGCGCACCTGGGCGCGTTCGTCCTTCAGCGTGAAGTACAGGTGTCCGGAGCCGGGGCGGGCGAGGCCGGAGAGCTCGCCCTCCACCCACACCGCCGGGAAACCGCCTTCGAGCAGGTCGCGGGCGAGGGCGTTGAGCTGGGCGGGGCGCAGCACCGGCCGGTTGCCGTCGGACGTGGTGTTCATGCGCTGCCGCCCCGGGCCGGTTTCCTGGCGTGGGGGCGGCGGTACACTGGAGCGACTTGGATCGGATGGCATGGCATGAGCGAAGTGTATCGGCGTTTGGCGGAGGGCCTGCCCCGCGGCGTGCAGGCGGTGCTGCCGTTCCCGGCCGATGCCCGGGGTGCTGCCGCATGGATCGACGCCCTGCCGCGCACCGATGCCGCGGCCACCCGCACCGCCCTGCTGGATGCGCTCGCGGCGCTGGCCACGCCGGGCGGCATGAAGGGTGGCAGCCGCCGCGAGATCGCCGACCGGCTGCGGCCGGTGGTGCTGGATGTCGCCCTCTCGACCCAGCGCGCCTATGCCGGCAAGCCTCTGCCGCTGGCCGGCGAACTCGGCCGGCTGCCCGGGGAACTGGCGCAGCTGCACCTGCGCCTCGCCCATGGCTACCGCCTCGCCGCCGCCGACCTTTGCGCTCCTTCCGGCAGCCTGCCCTGGCTGCGGGGGGGGCAGGTCACCGAGGCCCTGCAGGTGGCCAGCCACCATTACGTCGAGGCCCTGCGCACAGCCTGGCGGGTTTATGCCGGCCACCCGCCCGAGGCCTGGCGCGGCCTGCACCGCTGCTACCACTTCGCGGTGGCCCGCGACCTCGCCGGGCGGCCCTCGGTCGACCCGCTGCACCCCGGGGCCCCCACCCTCCGGCAGCGTTATCTGCAGGTGCTGCTGATGGCCGTGCTGCACCCGCGCGCGCACTCGCAGGTCGAGCAGGACAAGCTCTGGATGCTGTGCGCCGCCTTCGTCCCGGCATCGCCCTTGCGCGATGCCCCAAGCGCGGATTCCGCCGGCGTCCCCGACGATGCCGACGAGGGGCCGAGAGGGCGCTCCCCGCCCCGCCAGTGGCTCGGCCTCGCGGCCTTCGCCGCCGCGGTGGAATCCGCCCTGGCGGCGAGCAAGATCGAGAAGGGCATCGTGGTCCCGGACCAGGGGATGCCGCAGGAGTTCGCCACCGACACCCTGCGCAAGCTGCGGCGCGCCTTCTCGCAGGCCGCGGCCCGGCAGTTCCTGCGGCTCGACGGCGGCCATGCGCTGGAGACCGTGGTCGGTCTTTCCGGGTTGCACTACCTCGCCAGCGGGGAACGCGACTTCGACCATTTCGCCCGCGACCTGCTCGGCGAAACGGGCGTGGGTGCGACCCCCGGCCGTGCCGCCTGGGCCGCCGGCAGCGGGGAATCGACCTCGCGGACCCGCCCGATGGCGGCCGTCGCCATCGACCAGAGCCTCGGTGGCTACCGGGTCCGCTGGAACGGCGAGAGCGCGCCGCGGCTGCGGGTCGGCGAACTGGTGGGCCTGCGGCCGCTGGACGAGGAGGAGGGCGACTGGATGGTCGGCCTGCTGCGCTGGCTGCGCTACGAGCCGGACGGCCAGGTGATGGCCGGGGTCGAACTGCTGTCGCGCGAGGCCATGCCGGTGGCGCTGGCCCCCTCGGCCCCCGGCCGGCCGCCGCTGCGCGCCCTCGAGTTGCGTTCCATCGATGGCGGCGACGACTGGCTGTACCTCGCGGCGCAACGCCTGCCGCAGGGCGAGGCCTTCGCTGTGGCCCGCGACAGCGAGGCCGGCACCGAGCTGATCGACCGCCGCCCCGATGGCCTGCTCGGCGACCTGCGCCTGCTGCAGAGCTTCGGCGACTACTTCCTCTACCGCCACGCGACGGCGGCAAGTCCCTGAGGGATCCGATGAGTTCCGCCGTTCCGGCGCCGCGGCGCCGCGCCATCCCCGTCCGCGTCGGCAAGCTCACCGTCGGCGGCGACGCCCCGGTCGTCGTGCAGTCGATGACCAACACCGACACCGCCGACATCAAGGCCACCACCCAGCAGGTGGCCGAACTCTGGCGCGCCGGTTCGGAAAAGGTGCGCATCACCGTCAACAACGAGGAATCCGCCGCCGCCGTGCCGCACATCCGCGACCGGCTGGCGATGATGGGCGTCGAGGTCCCGCTGATCGGCGACTTCCACTACAACGGCCATGCCCTGCTGGAGGCGCATCCGGCCTGCGCCGAGGCGCTGGCGAAGTACCGCATCAACCCCGGCAACGTCGGCTTCGGCAGGAAGAAGGACACGCAGTTCGCGGCGATCATCGAGAAGGCCCTGCAGTACGGCAAGCCGGTGCGCATCGGTGCCAACTGGGGCTCGCTCGACCAGGCCCTGGCCGCCCAGCTGATGGACGAGAACGCCAAGCGCGCCGAGCCCTGGGACGCCGCCCGCGTGCTGCGCGAGGCGCTGGTGCGCTCGGCTCTGGATTCGGCGGAGAAGGCGGTCGAGCTGGGCCTGCCGAAGGACCGCATCATCCTCTCGGCGAAGGTCAGCGGCGTGCAGGAGCTGATCGCGGTCTACCGCGACCTCGCGGCGCGCTGCGAGTACCCGCTGCATCTCGGCCTGACGGAAGCGGGCATGGGCAGCAAGGGGATCGTCGCCAGCACGGCGGCCTTGGCCGTGCTGCTGCAGGAGGGCATCGGCGACACCATCCGCATCTCGCTGACACCCGAGCCGGGGGCCTCGCGTACGCAGGAGGTCATCGTCGCCCAGCAGCTCTTGCAGACCATGGGTCTGCGCGCCTTCACGCCGATGGTCACCGCCTGCCCGGGCTGCGGCCGCACCACCAGCACCTTCTTCCAGGAGCTGGCGCAGGCGGTCGAGGCGCACGTCCGCGAGAACATGCCGGTGTGGAAGCTCAAGCACCCCGGCGTCGAGAACCTCACCCTCGCGGTGATGGGCTGCGTGGTGAACGGCCCCGGTGAATCGCGCCACGCCAATATCGGCATCTCGCTGCCCGGCACCGGTGAGGCGCCGAGCGCACCGGTCTTCATCGACGGCGAGAAGGCCACCACCCTGCGCGGTGCGGGCATCGCGCAGGAGTTCCTCGGCATCATCGACGAGTACGTGGCGAGGAAGTACGGCTGATCACCAGATCCGCACGCGCTCCTCCGGCGGCAGGTAGAGATCGTCCTCCGGGGTCACGCCGAAGGCCTCGTACCAGGCGTCGATGTTGCGCACCACGCCGTTGATGCGGAATTGCGGCGGCGAGTGCGGGCCGACCCGGAGCTGGTTGATCAGGGCCTCCTCGCGGCTCTTGGAGCGCCAGATCTGCGCCCAGGCGAGGAAGAAGCGCTGCGCCCCGGTCACGCCGTCGATCACCGGCGGCTCCTTGCCGTCCAGGCTGATTTGGTACGCGGTCCACGCCATCGAGAGACCGGCCACGTCGGCGATGTTCTCGCCGAGCGAGAGCTGGCCGTTGACGCAGTGGCCCTCCAGCGGGCAGTACTGGTTGTACTGCGCCACCAGCGCGGCGGTGCGCGCCTCGAAGCGGGCGCGGTCCTCGTCGGTCCACCAGTTGCGCTGGATGCCCTGCCAGTCGGAGCGCGAGCCCTGGTCGTCGAAGCCGTGGCCCATCTCGTGGCCGATCACGCCGCCGATGGCGCCGTAGTTGACGGCCGGGTCGGCGTCGACGTCGAAGAACGGCGGCTGCAGGATGGCGGCCGGGAACACGATCTCGTTGAACACCGCGTTGTAGTAGGCGTTGACGGTGTGCGGCGTCATGAACCACTCCTCGCGGTCCGGCACGGTGCCGAGCCGCCCGTTCTGGTCCTGCACGTTGAACTCGCGCAGGGCCAGCACGTTCGCCATCAGGTCGCCGGGCACGATGGTCACCGCGGAGTAGTCGCGCCAGCGGCTGGGGTAGCCGATCTTGGCGCGGAAGCTCTCCAGCTTCTTGCGCGCCTCGACCTTGGTCTCCGGCCCCATCCAGTCGAGCTGGTCGATGTGCTGGCGCAGGGCGGTGCGCAGGTTCTCGACCAGGCGGTCCATCGCCGCCTTGGCCGCCGGCGGGAAGTGGCGCTCGACGTAGAGCTCACCCACCGCGTCGCCGAGGCCGCCCATGCCGCCGACCAGGGCCACGCCGCGCTTCCAGAGTTCGCGCTGGGCGCGCTGGCCGTTCAGCACGGTGCCGTTGAAGGCGAAGCCGGCGGCGTCGATCTCGCTCGACAGCAGCGGCGCGTGGTTGTCGACGGCATGGAAGGCGAGGTAGTCGCGCCAGGTCGAGACCGGCGTTTCGCGGATCACCTCGAGCACCGGCCCGACCGCGCTCGGCGTCGTCACGTTGACCTCGGCCGGGGCCGGGAAGCCCTGCGATTCGAAATGGGCGACCCAGTCGTAGCCCGGGAAGCCGGCCTTCAGGGTGTCGAGGGTCTTGAGGTTGTAGGTGCGCTCGCGGTCGCGCAACGCGGCGCGCTCCCAGTGGTGGCGGGCGAGCGCCGTCTCCAGCGCCATCACCGCCTCGGCGCGGGCCCGCGCATCGGCCTTGCCGGCGAAGCCGAGCATGGTGGCGATGTGCGCCACGTAGGCCTCGCGGATCTGCACGAAGCGCGGCGCCGGGTTGAAGTAGAAATCGCGGTCCGGCAGGCCGAGCCCGCCGACGCCGATGCCGACCAGGTAGCGGTTCGGGTCCTTGCGGTCGAGCCCGATGCCGACGCTGACCGGGCTGGCCGTGCCGTCGCGGTTGGCGCGGCCGAAGGCGGCGACCAGGTCGGCGTGGTCCTCGATGCCGGCGATGCGCTCGAGGATGGGGCGGATCGGCTCGATGCCGGCGGCGTCGCGGGCGGCCACGTCCATGTAGCTGGCGTAGAAGTCGCGGATCTTCTGCTCGTTGCTGCCGGGGGCGAGGTCATCGCGCTGCTGCAGCTCCTCGATGATGGTCCGGACCTGCAGTTCGGCGCGGTCGGAGAGCTCGTTGAAGGAGCCGAACCGGGTCTGGTAGTCGCGCAGCTCGAAGTTGTCGTACCAGCTGCCGTTGGCGAAGCGGTTGAAGTCGTCACCGGGGCGGACGCTGGTGTCGCGGTTGCCGAGTTCGATGCCGAAGCTGCCGAGATCCGGCCGGCCGTCGGCGGCGTGGGCGGCGGGGACGACGAGGGCGAGGGCAAGGCTCAAGGACAGCAGGGTTTTCTTCATGGCAGGCGTTCCACGGGCAGGCCCGCCCGGCTGGGCGGCAAGCCCCCGAGACTAGCCGTTGTGGCCGGGCCGGCATGTGCCGAAGGTCCCGCCTGCACGCCACCTTCACGCCGCCGCGGCGGGTCCGGCGCGGGGGTTCAGGGTTTTTGCGTTTCCGCGCTGATCTCGCGGTCGGTGACCGTGCGCGCAGCCAGCCGCGCCTCGCGGTGGGCGATGTAGGCGTTGGCGGCGAAGATGATGGCCGCGCCGACCGCCGTCCACACCGTCACCGTCTCGGCGAACAGCCACCAGGCCAGCAGGGCGACGATGGGTACCTGCATGAAGCTGATCGGCGTCAGCAGCGAGGCATCGGCGCGCTTCAGCGCCCGGGTCCAGAACATGTGGCCGGCGCTGCCGAAGAAGCCGGCGGCCACCACCCAGAGCCAGGTGATGCCGCTCGGGCCGGTCCAGACGAACAGCGCCGGCAGCAGCGACATCGGCACCCACAGCAGGGTGGTCCAGAGCACGATGGCGTCGGGCTTCTCGGTCCGCGAGAGCACCTTGATGCTGACGGCGACGATGGCGCTCAGCACCGAGGCGGTGAGCGCCACCAGGGTGTTGCCGTCGAAGCCCTCGGCACCGGGCCGCATGATGACGAGCACGCCGATGAAGCCGACCCCGACCGCCGCCCAGCGCCGGGCGCGCACCATCTCGCCGAGGAACAGCACGGCGAGGATGGTGACGAAGATCGGCGTCGAGTAGCTGATCGTCACCGCCTTGGCCAGCGGCAGGTGGACGATGGCCCAGAAGCCGCAGAGCATGGCGACGATGCCGATCAGGCAGCGGCCGGTGTAGACGTGCAGCTTGTCGGTCTTGAGGATGCCGGCGCCGTGGTGCAGCAGCAGCGGCAGGATGAACACCAGCCCGAACAGGTTGCGGAAGAAGGCGATCTCGAAGGCGTGCAACTGCGCCGAGGCCAGCCGGATCATCACCGCCATGCAGGCGAACAGCGCCGCGCTGGCGACCATCATGGCGACGGCGCGCAGCAGTTCCCGGCGTTCGCTCGCGCTCATGCCGCCGCTTCGGCCGGCGGCAGCGGCTGGAAGCGGCCGCCGACGATTCGGGGTTCCGGTTCCAGCGCCACGCCGAAGCGGGCCTGCACCGAGCCGGCGATGCGCCCGGCGAGGCGCAGCAGTTCGGCGCCGCTCGCCCGGCCGTGGTTGACCAGCACCAGCGCGTGCTGCGCGGCCACGCCGGCGTCGCCCTCGCGGTGGCCCTTCCAGCCGGCCTGCTCGATCAGCCAGGCGGCCGAGAGCTTGCGCGTGGCCGCCGAATCGCCGGGATGCACCGGCAGGCCGGGGTGCGCGGCCTTCAGCGCGTCGGCCACTTCCGCGGCCACGACCGGGTTCTTGAAGAAGCTGCCGGCATTGCCGAGCAGGGCGGGGTTGGGCAGCTTGCGGGTGCGCAGGCGGCCGATGGCCTCGGCGACCTGGCGGTGGCTCGGCTCGCCCTGCACGCCCATCGCCGCCAGTTCCTCGCCGACCCCGGCGTAGCCGGTGCGCACCGCGCGTGCCTTCGGCAGGCGCAGGCGCACCGCGGTGATGAGGTACTGCTCCGGCGCGCGCCGGAACACGCTGTCGCGGTAGCCGAAGCGGCATTCCCCGCCGCCGAGTTCGCGTGGACGCAGGGTCTCCCGGTCCAGCACCGCCACCGAGTCGATGAACTCGCCGATCTCGGTGCCGTAGGCGCCGATGTTCTGGATCGGCGCCGCGCCGACGGTTCCGGGGATCAGCGCGAGGTTCTCCAGCCCGCACAGGCCGCGGCCCAGCGTCCAGCGCACGAGGTCGTTCCAGTTCACCCCGGCGTCGGCCTCGACCAGCGCCGAGCCGGCATCGTCCTCGAGCACGGCGATGCGGGCGCGGGTGAGGCAGAGCACCAGCCCCGGCACGTCGCCGGCCAGCAGCAGGTTGCTGCCCTCGCCCAGCACCAGCAGCGGGGCGAACCGCACCCAGGGCTGCGCCAGCAGGTCGGGCAGTGCGTCCGGTTCGTGCACGTCGGCCAGCCATTCGGCACGCGCCTCGACGCCGAAGGTGTTGCGACCGGCCAGCGAGGCGTCCTCGGCCAGCCGGTAGCCCGCCTGCCGCATCAGTGCGGGCCCTCGCGGCGGTGGCGCAGGGCCTCCACGCACTCTCCGACCAGCGCCGGGCCGCGGTAGATGAGGCCGGTGTAGAACTGCACGAGTTCGGCGCCGGCGGTGGCCTTGCCGGCGGCGTCGGCGCCGGAGAGGATGCCGCCCACGCCGACCAGCGGGATATGGGCCGGCAGCCGCGAGCGCAGGCGGCGCAGCACGGTGGTGGAGCGGCCGTAGAGCGGATGGCCGGAGAGGCCGCCGGCCTCGCCGGCCAGCGGGTGGCCCTCGATGGCGAGGCGATCGGTGGTGGTGTTGCCGCAGATCACGCCGTCCACGCCCAGTTCGCCGAGCACCCGCGCCGAGGCGTCGATGTCGTCCTCCGAGAGGTCCGGCGCGATCTTGACCAGGAGAGGCACCCGCCGGCGATGCCGGGTGGCGAGCGATTCGCGGGCATCCAGCAGGCTCGCCACCAATGCCCGCAGGGCCTTCTCCTCCTGCAGTTCGCGCAGGCCGGCGGTGTTCGGCGAGGAGATGTTGACGGCGACGTAGTCGGCGAGCGGGTAGACCCGGCCGAGGCAGTGCAGGTAGTCCGAGGCCGCCTGCTCGTTGGGGGTGTCCCGGTTCTTGCCAATGTTGATGCCGAGCCGTGTGGCGCCGCCGGTGCGCTTGAGCCTCGAGGCCTCGACCTTGCGCACCAGCGCGTCCACGCCCTCGTTGTTGAAGCCGAGGCGGTTGATCAGGGCGGTGTGCTCGGGCAGCCGGAACATCCGCGGCTTCGGGTTGCCGGCCTGCGGCTTCGGCGTGGTGGTGCCGATCTCGATGAAGCCGAAGCCGAGCGCGGCGAGTGCATCGATGCAGTCGCCGTTCTTGTCGAGCCCGGCGGCCAGCCCGACCGGGTTCTCGAAGTCCAGCCCGAAGGCCTGGGTCGGCAGCGGCGCCGGGCGGCGCGCCAGCAGCGGGTTCAGGCCGGAGCGCCAGGTGGCGTCCAGCCCCTTCAGCGCCAGGGCATGGGCCCGCTCCGCATCGAGGCGGAACAGCAGGGCGCGGGCCAGTCCGTACATGGAGTGGCTACGGCTTCAGGCGCTCAGGCCGCTCAAGGTGGCGGCCCAGGCCAGCGCGGCGAGCAGGCCACCGAAGAACAGCACGGCGAGGAAGATGGCGAGCAGCGACAGGCCGAGCAGGGTGTAACCCAGCACCAGGCCGGCGATGGCGAAGCCGTCGCCGTCGAGCTGGTCCGGGTCGCGGCGGATCGTGTTGCGGGCGAGGTGCCCGGTGACCACGGCGACGATCGCGCCGACCACCGGCAGCAGGGTCCAGCCGAGCAGGCCGAAGACGAAGCTGGTGACGGCCAGGATGGAAACGCTGCGGGAGTCGTGGTTCATGGGTTCTGCGCGGTCTGCGCCGCCTCCGGTGGACGGGTGGGGATGCGGTCGCCGAGGCGGGCGATGAAGCCGGCCATCGCGAACGGCTCGGCCTGCAGCAGGGTCTCGGTGCTGCCGTCGGCGTAGATCAAGGTGGCGCGGTAGAGGCGGAACTCCTGCGGCCCGAACATCCAGGCGCTGCACGACTCGCCGCGGGCGATGGGGCAGGGCGGGGCGGACAGCTCGAAGCGGCTGCGGCGGAAGCCGGCATCGGCCAGGTCCCCCGGCACGGCGGCCTCGACCAGCAGCATCGGCGGGACCAGGGTCACGTCCTCGACCCGCAGTCGCAGCGGGCGCTCGCCGCCCTTGAAGACGAAGGAGAAGCGGTCGGTCAGGGTCAGGGCGGTGGTGTCGGTGTCGAAGCCGGCTTTCTCGAACACCGCGCGGTCGCTCTCGGCCCGGCCCGGCAGGCCGTCGACCACGGGCAGCACGAAGCGGGTGCCGTCGCCTGCCGTGAACTCGCGTTCCTCGGCCGCGGCGGCCCCCGTCGCGCCCAGTGCCAATGCCATCGCCAGAAGAATCGTCCCACGCATGGTCTTCCCCCCGGATGCCTCGATGCCCCAGTGTAGGCTGAAAACCCTAGAGTTCGAACTTGATGCCCTGCGCCAGCGGCAGCGCGTCCGAGTAGTTGATGGTGTTGGTCTGCCGGCGCATGTAGGCGCGCCAGGCGTCGGAGCCGGACTCGCGGCCGCCGCCGGTCTCCTTCTCACCGCCGAAGGCCCCGCCGATCTCGGCGCCCGACGTCCCGATGTTCACGTTGGCGATGCCGCAGTCCGAGCCGACCGCCGACAGGAAAACTTCCGCCGCCTTCAGGTTCTGGGTGAAGATCGCCGAGGACAGGCCCTGCGGCACGGCGTTCTGCATGGCGATGGCCTCGTCCAGCGTCTTGAACGGCATGGCGTAGAGGATCGGGGCGAAGGTCTCGGTCTGCACCGCTTCGGCCGAGTTCGGCACGCCGGTGATGAGCGTCGGCAGCACGAAGTTGCCCGGGCGGTCGAGCACCGCGCCGCCGCTGCGCACCGTGCCGCCGGCGGCCTTGGCCTTCTCGATGGCGGCGAGGTAGGCCGCGACCGCGCCCTGGTCGTTCAGCGGGCCCATCAGGGTGCCCTCGGCGTTGGGGTCGCCGATCCTGCCCTCGACCTGCTGGTAGGCGGTGACCAGCTTGCCGATGACGTCCTCGAAGATCGACTCGTGCACGAACAGGCGGCGCGTGCTGGTGCAGCGCTGGCCGGCGGTGCCGACGGCGCCGAAGACGATGGCCGGGATCGCCAGCTTCAGGTCGGCCGTGGCGTCGACGATGATCGCGTTGTTGCCGCCCAGCTCCAGCAGCGACTTGCCCATGCGGCGGGCGACGCGCTCACCGACCTGGCGGCCGACCTTGGTGCTGCCGGTGAAGCTGACCAGGGCGATGTCGTGGTCGTCGACGAAGTGCTGCGCCAGCTCGGTGCCGGCGTCGTTGAACAGGAAGAACAGGTCGGGGAAGCCGCCGGCGCGCAGGGCCTCGTTGCAGATCCTCATCGAGGCGACCGCGCAGAACGGGGTCTTCGGCGAGGGCTTCCAGATCGTGATGTTGCCGCAGATGGCGGCGATGAAGCTGTTCCAGGCCCAGACGGCGACCGGGAAGTTGAAGGCGCTGATCACGCCGACCAGGCCCAGCGGGTGCCACTGCTCGTACATGCGGTGGCCTGGGCGCTCGGAGTGCATGGTCAGGCCGTAGAGCTGGCGCGAGAGGCCGACGGCGAAATCGCCGATGTCGATCATCTCTTGCACTTCACCGTCGCCCTCGGCCTTGATCTTGCCCATCTCGAGCGAGACGAGGGCGCCCAGCGCCGATTTGTGCTTCCGCAGCGCCTCGGCGCAGAGGCGGATCGCCTCGCCGCGCTTCGGCGCCGGCGTGCTGCGCCAGATCGCGGCGGCGGCCTTGGCGCGCTCCTTGATCCTCGCGTAGTCGGCCTTCGACGAGGCGTAGACCCGGCCCAGCACCTCGCCGGTGGCCGGGTTCACCGGCTCCAGCACGCCGGCGTCGCGGGTCGCGGACCACTCGCCCTGGCCGAGGTAGGTGCCGGATTCGTGGTCGGAAAGGCCGAGGGCGGCGAGGACGGGGTGGGTCATGGCGGGAGGACTCGTCTGGGGATCCGGAGGGGGCGTGCCCGTTGGCAGGGGCTCGAAGTGGCGTCCCCGACACGATTCGAACGTGCGACCTTCCCCTTAGGAGGGGGACGCTCTATCCAGCTGAGCTACGGGGACTTGCCCGGGCATTGTCGCAAAAGCCGGCGGAGCGGGCGAATCGGAAGCCGCGCAGGGAGCGGCCGTGGCGGGCCGGATCGTCGATCTAGCCCCGCTGGGCACGGCGCTCCAGGGATTTCCGGAGCAGCTTCTCGACCCCGACCACGAGGTGGATGGCAAGCCCGACGGCCAGCACCGGCAGCCACTCGGCGGCGGCGATCGGCGCGGTGTGGAACAGCGCGTTCATCACCGGCACGTAGGTCAGCAGCCACTGCGAGCCCATCATCGCCGCGATGCCGACCCAGATCCACGGGTTGCTCATCAGCCCGAGCCGCCACATCGAGTGGCGCAGCGAGCGCATGTTCAGCAGGTAAAACGACTGCCCGACGGCGAAGACGGCGAGCGCGATGGTGCGCGCCTCGGCCTCGGACAGGCCGCGTGCGATCGCGTCGTGGAACAGCACGGTCGCACCGACCGTCAGCATTGCACCGACCAGCACGATGCGCAGCACCAGTTCGAGGTTGAGGATCGGTGCGTCGGGTCGGCGCGGCGGCCGCTGCATGATGCCGGCCTCGCGCGGCTCGAAGCACAGCGTCAGTCCGAGCAGCACCGCGGTGGTCATGTTGATCCACAGCGCCTGCACCGGCAGGATCGGCAGAGGCTGCGCCGCCAGGATGGCGGCGATGATCACCAGCCCCTGACCGGCGCTGGTCGGCAGGCTCCAGCCGATGAACTTGACGATGTTGTCGAAGACGCCGCGGCCCTCCTCGACCGCGGCCTCGATGCTGGCGAAGTTGTCGTCGGTCAGCACCATGTCCGCGGCCTCCTTCGAGACTTCGGTGCCGGTGATGCCCATCGCCACGCCGATGTCGGCGCGGCGCAGCGCCGGCGCGTCGTTGACGCCGTCGCCGGTCATGGCCACGACCTCGCCGCGCGCCTGCAGCGCCTGCACGAGGCGCAACTTCTGCTCGGGAGTGACGCGGGCGAAGACCGCGGTGTCGGCGGCTGCGGCTTCAAACGCGGTGGCGTCGAGCGCCTCCAACTCGCGGCCGCTGAGCGCGCGCGGCGGGCGCTCGCGGCTGGCGCGCGGGTCGAGCCCGATCTCGGCGGCGATGGCCGCCGCCGTGGCCGCGTGGTCGCCGGTGATCATCTTCACGCGGATGCCCGCCGTGTGGCAGGCCTGCACGGCGCGGATCGCCTCCTCACGCGGCGGGTCGATCATGCCCTGGAGGCCGATGAATTCGAGCCCGTCGGCGACGTCGGCATGGCCGAGGCGCATGAGTCCTCCGCCGCTGCGGCGCGCGAAGGCCAGCACGCGCAGGCCGAGCCGGCCCATCGCCTCGACCTCGGCATGCACCGCCTCGGCGTCGAGTGCACTGCGGCTGCCGTCGGCGGCCAGCGCGTGGCTGCAGCGCGCCAGCACGGCTTCGACCGCGCCCTTGACGTAGACCACCGGCCGCGCGCCGCCGTGCAGCGTCGCCATGTACTGGTGCTGCGACTCGAACGGCACGGCGTCGAGCCGCGGGTGTGCCGCCGCCTCGGCCGCCTCGTGCAGCCCGGCCTTGCGCGCGGCGACGACGAGCGCGCCCTCGGTCGGATCGCCGTCGATGCGCCAAACGCCACCGTCCTCGCGCAGCATGGCGTCGTTGCAGAGCAGGCCGGCGCGCAGCAGTTCGTCGAGCGCGGCCGGCAGTGCCGCCAGTGGCTGGCCGGCGCGCGCGATCCCACCGTGCGGGGCGTAGCCCACGCCGCCGACCTCGGCGTCGACGCCGCCGGCCCACAGCCGCTGCACGGTCATCTCGTTGCGCGTCAGCGTGCCGGTCTTGTCCGAGCAGATCACCGTCGTGCTGCCCAGCGTCTCGACCGCCGGCAGGTGGCGGATGATCGCGTTGCGCCGGGCCATGCGGTGCACGCCGATGGCCAGGGTGATCGTCAGCACCACGACCAGCCCCTCGGGGATCATCGCCACCGCCAGCGCGACCGCGGCCATGAACATGTCGACCAGCGGCTGGTCGTGCACGAAGGTGCCAACGGCAAAAGTCAGTGCCGCCAGTGCCAGGATGGCCCACATCAGCCAGTGGCTGAAGCGCTCGATGCGCCGCGTCAGCGGCGTGGCCAGCACGTCGGTGTGCGTGAGCAGCTCGGAAATGCGGCCGATCTCGGTTTGCTTGCCGGTCGCCACGACGACCCCGGTGGCGGTGCCGTAGTGAACGAGTGTCGAGGAGTACGCCATGTTGGCGCGATCAGCGAGACCGGTACCCAGGGCCAGCGGTTCGGCATGCTTCTCGACCGGCAGCGACTCGCCGGTCAGCGCGGCTTCGTCGACGCGCAGCTCGCGCACCTCGAGCAGGCGCAGGTCGGCCGGCACCTTGTCGCCCGAGGCCAGCAGCACGATGTCGCCGGGCACCAGCGCGCGGGCGTCGACGCGCTGGCGGCGGCCGCCGCGCAGCACGGTGGCCTCGGTGGTGAGTGCGCGCGCCAGTGCCTCGAGCGCACCCAGCGCCTTGCTCTCCTGGACGAAGCCGATCACCGCGTTGAGGAAGATGACGGCGAAGATCACCGCCGCATCGGTATACGCCCCGATCGCCAGCTTGACGACGGTGGCCACCAGCAGGACGTGGACCAGCACCTGGTGGAACTGCAGCAGGAAGCGCAGCAGCGGCCCGCGGCCCTTGGGCGGCGGCAGCGCGTTCTCGCCGTGGCGGGCCTGCCGTTCGGCGACCGCCCCGGCGTCGAGCCCGCTGGTGGCATCGGCGCCGAGTGCCGCCAGCACCGTCCGGGCCGGTTCGGCGTGCCAGCGGGACTGGCTTTGCTGCGTCATGCGGCCTGCCTCCACCAAGATCGAAAAAAAAGGCCTGCGATTCCTCGCAAGCCCTTGGTTTTCGTGGTGGAGAGGATGGGGATCGAACCCACGACCTCGTCGTTGCGAACGACGCGCTCTCCCAGCTGAGCTACCCCCCCACGCAAGCTTGGAAGTATAGGCTCGCGGTTCGGGCTTGCCAAGCGGACGGGCCGGGCTTTGTGGCCTGGCCGGCCTCGCTCCGGCAGTGCGGTTGGCCGGTTTCAAGCCATCGCCCGTCGCAGGGGCGTCTCCAGCACTTCGCGGCGCCAGCCCTCCAGTGCCGTCGGCCAGCGGCCGTCGGCGAGCAGGGCCTCGAGGTGCCGGCGCGCGCAGAGCAGGCCCTCCGGCAGATCGAGCGCCCGCGCCTGCTCGGCCACCACCGCCTGCAGGGCCTTGAGCCGGGCGCGGTCGGCGCGTTCGCTGTCCACCGCGAGTGGCATCGCCGCCTCGTCGGCATCCGGCGGTGCCGCCAGCAGCTCGGCGATCTCGGCGCTCAGGCGACGGGCCGAGCGCGCGGCCTCGAGCGCGGCCTCCAGCGCCTGCAGCGAAGCGGGAGGCCGGCGCGCCAGGCCGACGGCGAGTTCGGTGTCGAGCAGCCAGCGCTTCGGCAGGTCCTTCCCGCGGGCGGTGGCGTCGCGCCAGCGCAGCAGGCGGCGCAGCCGGGCCTGCGCCGGCCGGTCGAGGGCCGCGGCGGCGCGCACGGCGAGGTGGGGCTGCGGGTCGTCGCGTTCCTCGCGGGCGGCCTCCAGCAGGCGCGCCATGTCGGCCTCGGCGCGCGCGGTGTGGCCACGCGCCGCCAGCCGTTCGCGCAAGGCGGCGGCCAACGCGTGCAGGTGGCGCACGTCCTCGGCGGCGTACTCGAGCTGGCGCGGCGAAAGCGGCCGCTTGAGCCAGTCCGAGCGGGTCTCGCCCTTGTCGAGCGCAAGCCCCAGCAGCTGCTGCACCAGGGCCTGGTAACCCAGCCCCGGGCCCAGGCCGGCGAAGGCGGCGGCGATCTGGGTGTCGAACAGCGTGCGCGGCAGCACGCCGAGGGCATGGCGGAACGCCACCAGGTCCTCGCTGGCGCTGTGCATCAGAGCATCGGCAGCGGCCACCAGCGTGGCCAGTTCCCCGCGCAGGCCCGTGATCTGGGCATCGACGAGCAGTACCGCGCCCTCGGCGTCGGCCACCTGCACCAGGGCGAGTTGCGGGTACCAGGTGCGCTCGCGCATGAACTCGGTATCGAGGGCCAGGGGGGCCGCGGCGAGGCGGCCACGTGCCGTGGCCAGCGCCTCGGGGGTCTCGATCAGGCTCATGCCGGTCCTTGCAGGTACGGGGGGCATAGCCTAACGTCTGGCCCGCGCCGCCCGCGCCCCACTGGTCCGCCCGTGCCGTCCCACCGCGCCGCGCCCTTCGCCTTCCTGTCCGCCTGCATGCTGGCGCTCGCCGCCTGCGGCGAACCGCCGCCGGCCGCCCCCGAGCCGGCGGCGGTCGCGCCCGTGCCTCCGCCGGCCAACGCCGGGTCCGCGCCCGTCGAGGCCACGCCACGGCCGGCGCCGATCCCGCTGCCGGCACCGGACTGGCAGCCGGCCCGGATCGTCGTGCCGGAGGACCCGCCGGCCCGGGCCGCCCTGCGGGCCGAGGCGCTGGCCGCCGAGGCCGACGGTCGCTGGATCGGCCCGGACCCGCCGGGGGCGCTCGACCTCCACCTCGCCCTGCTGGCCGCCGATCCCGCCGATGCCGAGGCCAGCGCCGGGCGCGAACGCGTCGGCCGTGCCCTGGCCATGGCCTTCGAAACCGCCCGCCGCGAAGGGCGGCTCGACGAGGCGCTGCGCCTCGCCGCCGTGCTGGCGGTGGCCGAGCCGGCCGGGGTGGAAGGGCGGCGGAAGGCGCTGGACGAGCTTCAGGCCGCGCTCGCGCTGGTGCGGCTGGGCCACGAGCGCCAGGCCGCCGGTGCCTGGCTCGCGCCGCGCGGCAGCAGCGCGGTCGCCGCTTTCCGCGAGGCCGACGCCCGGGTGCCCGGCCTGCTGCCGGCCCGCGAGGGCCTGCGCGCGGTCGAGACCGCCCTGCTGGCGCGTGCCGCCGCCGCCGCCGCCGAGGGCCGTTTCGATGCCGCCGAGCAGGACCTCGCCCGGGCCGGGCGCCTGCGCCTCGACCCCGCCCGCCTGCAGGACGCCCGCGCCGCCCTGGCGCGGCAGCAGGCCGAGGCGGCGGCGGCGGCGCTGGCCGAGGCCGAGGCGGCGATCGCCCGCCTCGACCTGCAGCAGGCGGACCGCAGCCTGGCCCTCGCCGAGCGCATCGACCCGCAGGCGCCTGGCCTCGACGAACTCGCTCGCCGGCTGGCATTGGCACGCCGCTACGGTCATTTCCAGCCCGGCCAGCGCTTCGCCGATGCCCTGGTTGGCGGTGGCTCGGGACCGGAGATGGTGGTGGTTCCGCACGGCCGCTTCACCATGGGCGCGGTGCCCGGCGTGGACGGGGCCCGCGACAACGAGGGGCCGCCGCATCCGGTGCGTTTCGAGCGCGGTTTCGCCTTGGCCGTGCACGAGACCACGGTCGCCGAGTTCGCCCGCTTCGTCGCCGCCACCGGCCACGTCACCGTGGCCGAACGGCGTGGCCGCTCCACCGTCTACGACGAGCGCAGCGGGCGCATGCTGGAACTGCGCGGCGCGCACTGGCGGCACGGGTTCGACGGTCGCAGCGATGCCGCTCCCGACGACCCGGTGCTGCACGTCGCCTTCGCCGATGCCGCCGCCTATGCCGAATGGCTGGCGGTGCGCAGCGGGCAGGGCTACCGACTGCCCGCCGAGGCCGAGTTCGAATACGCCCTGCGTGCCGGCAGCGAGACGTCCTGGCCGTGGGCGGATCCCCTCCCCGCCGGCGCGGCGCCCGGCAACCTCACCGGCGACGGCGACCGCTCGCCGCAGGGGCGGCGCTGGGGCCGGCCGATCCGCGGCTGGGACGACGGGTCCTGGGGGCCGGCGCCGGTCGGGCGCTACCCGCCCGAGGGCTTCGGCACCTTCGACCTGATCGGCAACGTTTCGGAATGGGTCGAGGACTGCTGGCACGACAGCTACCGCCGCGCCCCCAACGACGGCCGTGCCTGGGTCAACCCCGGTTGCACCGAGCGCGTGGTCCGCGGCGGTTCCTGGGCCAGCACGCTGGACCAGGCGCGGTCCAGCTTCCGCCTGCAGGTGCCGGCCGACTTGAGTTCGGCGCGGGTGGGTTTCCGCGTCGCGCGCGACCTCTAGGCCGCCCGCGTCTTCAACGCTTGGGCCTGGGCGCGGGTTTCGCCGCCTTGGCGGCGCGCTTCTGCGGGCGTTTGGCGGCCGGCTTCGTGGCCTTGCCCATGCCCTTCTGGAGGTTCTTCCAGAGCTCGAGGTTGCGCTCGGCGATCTGGTTCAGCAGCGCGAACGGCGAGGCGCCGATCAGGCCGCCCAGCTGCTTGCGCAGCGCGTGCTGCTGCTCCAGGAACAGTTGCAGGCTGCGCTCGATGTAGCGGCCCATGAAGCCGTGCAGCGGGTCGCCGTAGAAGCGGATCATCAGCTGCAGGGCGGTGGCGGAGAGCATCGGCTGCCCTTCCTCCTCGCGCTCGATGATGATCTGGAGCAGCACCAGCCGGGTGATGTCCTGGTCGCTGCGCGCGTCGCGCACCTCGAAGGCCTCGCCGTCCAGCACGAGCTGGCGCACGTCGCCGAGCGTCACGTAGCTGGAGATGCGGGTGTCGTAGAGGCGGCGGTTGGGGTACTTCTTCAGCAGTCGCGGGGCGTCCATGGCGGCTTCCAGGCCGGCGGCATTGGCGACAGGCTCGGCCCTTCGGGCCAGCACGGCAAGTGAAGCCGTGTCAACCCCGGTCCGGCCGGTCCAAACTGTGGCCGCCGTCGCAGCCCCGGGGCGGCGATCCGGCCGCATCCCCCGGCCCGGGCAGGGGGGCACCCGCGGCCGGGTCGGGCGGGATCCGCGCCGGGTCGAAGGCCGGCACGGCGGCCGCCAGCGCCGCCTCCGGGCTGGCGCCGCCCGGCCAGTGCCCCGGGTCCTGCCCGAGCGCGACCCAGGCCGCGCGCAGCAGTTCGAGCGGGGGCTGGCCGTCGATGGCCGCCGCTCCCTCGCTCTTCGAGAGCTTGCGCCCGGCGGCGTCGCGCCGCAGCGGCAGGTGCAGGTAGCGCGGGGTGGGCAGGCCGAGCGCCTGCTGCAGCGCGATCTGCCGGGGCGTCGAGTCGAGCAGGTCGGCCCCGCGCACCACGTCGGTCACGCCCTGGAAGGCGTCGTCCACCACGCAGGCGAGCTGGTAGGCCCAGAAGCCGTCGGCGCGGCGCAGCACCACGTCGCCGACGGTGCGCCCGAGGTGCTGGACGATGCGGCCGTGCACGGCGTCGTGGAAGCCGATGACGCGGTCGTCGACCCGCAGCCGCACGCTGCCGGCCGACGCGTCGGCCGGCAGCGGCGCCACGCAACGGCGGTGGATGCCGCCGGTGGCGGCGAGGTCGGCGCGGCTGCAACCGCAGCGGAAGGCGTGGCCCTCGGCCAGCAGCTGCGCCAGGGCCTCGGCGTAGGCGGCATGGCGCCGGCTCTGCCACAGCACCGGGCCGTCCGGGTGCAGGCCGAGCCGGGCCAGCGAGGCGAGCTGGGCCTCGGCGGCCCCCGGCGGCTCGCGCGGCGGGTCGAGGTCCTCCACCCGCACCCACCAGTGGCCGCCGTGCTTGCGGGCGTGCAGCCAGCTGCCGAGCGCCGCCAGCAGCGAGCCGGCGTGCAGGGGACCGGTCGGGGAGGGGGCGAAGCGCCCGACGTAGCCGGGTGAAGGCGGTGTCATGGCGCGGGCCGGGCGGCGGCGGTCATTGCTTGAACTTTAACGGTCTCTGCCACACTAAGCGGCAGTCCCCCCACCCAGGCCCGGCTCCCATGAAGCGCGTCGTCCTTTTCCTCGCCACCAACCTCGCCGTGATCCTCGTGTTCTCGGTGGTCTGGATCGTGCTCAGCACGTTCTTCGGCCTTTCCACCTTCACCAGCCAGTACGGCATCAACCTGACCGGCCTGCTGGTGTTCTGCGCCATCTTCGGCTTCGGCGGCGCGTTCCTCTCGCTCGCCCTGTCGAAGTGGATGGCCAAGCGCTCGACCGGCCTCGTCGTCATCGAGCGGCCGCGCAACGAGCTCGAGCAGTGGCTGTACTCGACCGTCAAGCGGCAGGCCGAGAAGGCCGGCATCGGCATGCCCGAGGTCGGCATCTACGACGCCCCCGAGATCAATGCCTTTGCCACCGGCGCCTCGCGCAACAACAGCCTGGTCGCGGTCTCCACCGGCCTGCTGCGGGCGATGGACCGCGACGAGATCGAGGCGGTGCTGGCCCACGAGGTCAGCCACGTCGCCAACGGCGACATGGTGACGCTGACCCTGATCCAGGGCGTGGTCAACACCTTCGTGATGTTCCTCGCCCGCATCATCGGCCACGCCATCGACCGCATCGTCTTCAGGAACGAGGAAGGCCCCGGCATCGGCTACTTCGCCACCGTGATCGTGCTGGAGATCATCTTCGGCATCCTCGCCTCGACCATCGTGATGGCGTTCTCGCGCCACCGCGAGTTCCGCGCCGACGCCGGCGGTGCCCAGCTCGCCGGCCGCCAGAAGATGATCGCCGCGCTGGAGCGGCTGGCCCAGACCTATGGCCAGAGCAGCCTGCCCTCCGAGGTCCGCGCCTTCGGCATCTCCGGCGGCGTGGCTTCCGGCATCAAGAAGCTGTTCATGAGCCACCCGCCGCTCGCCGAGCGCATCCAGGCCCTGCGTGACACCTCGGGCCAGCGCATCCCGACGGTGGTCTGAAAACTGGCTCCGGTGCCGGGCGGCCCCGCGCCGCCCGGCCCGACAGCCGGGCCGCTCGTCGCCGGTGCCTCGGCTCAATCGTCGCCGTCGCGCTCGGCCGGCACCCGTCCGTCGATCGCGGCGCGCCGCAGGGCCTGCCAGTCGGCCTCGTTCTGCCGACGGTAGGCGAGGGCGAACTCCTGCATCGCCGCCGAGAGCGCGCCCGACTTGCCGATGTAGCCGAGCAGCTCGTCCGGGCAGCCGGCCTTGGCGTGGGCGCGCGCCAGCGCGTAGCCGCAGGCCTCGGCGTACTCGTGGAAATCGCGGCGGCGGAAGGCGGTGACGTCGAACGAGGCCTTCATGTCGCGCAGCTGCCGCACGTAGAACTCGACGCCGAGCGCGTCGCTGCCGGCCCAGCCGAGGAAGATGTCCGAGGCCGCCTGCACCAGCCGCTGGCCGTTGACGATGCGCTCGCCGTCGTGGGCTTCGCGGCTGCGCCCGAGCGGGCGCTCCAGCACCGAATCGGCGGCCTCCTTGAACTGGAGGAACAGCGGATGCTCGCCCGCGGCGACGAACAGGGCGACGTAGCAGCGCCGCCCCACCGACCCGATGCCGGGCACCTTCACCGCCACGTCGTGCAGCACGTAGCGGTCGAACAGCACCCGCCGCTCGGTCGCCAGCGACTGCCGGTAGTCGGCGAGCAGGCGCTCCTCGTTGGCGCGGAAGCGTGCCAGCTCGCGGTCGGTGGCGGCGTTGCAGTGGTAGACGAAGGGCGGCGCGTCGCGGATATTCCAGCGGCCGTCCGGCAGCCGCTCGGTGGCCTCGGCGGCGAACACCGCCGAGGTCTTGCGCCGGGCCTTGCGGATCACCTCCAGCTCGTAGTCGTCGTCGCCGGACATCTCCAGCAGGGTCTTCGAGGTCAGCCGGTAGTACCAGACGTCGAGCAGGTCCATCGCCGCGAAGCGGCGCATGCGGTCGCGGTAGGCATCGACCAGGGTATCGACCAGCCCGCGCTGGGTGGCCTCGTCGTGGCCCTGCACGTCGGCGGCGATGGCGAAGCTGGCGGCGAGCCGCCGCAGGTCCCAGTCGAAGGGGCCGGGCAGGGTCTCGTCGAAGTCGTTGATGTCGAACAGCAGGGTGCGCTCGGGGCTGGCGAACAGCCCGAAGTTGTTGAGGTGGGCGTCGCCGCAGAGCTGGGCGTGCACCGCGCTGCGCGGCAGCCGGGCGAGGTCGCCGGCCATCAGCCCGGCGCCACCCCGGAAGAAGGCGAAGGGATCGGCCAGCATGCGCCCGTAGCGGATGGCCTTGAGTTCCGGCACGCGGCCGGCATGGCTCGCCTCCAGCAGGGCCACCGGGTCGCGTCGCGGGATCCGGCACTGGCCCAGCGCCTCGCGCGGGGTCTGCGCACGGGCCGCCTTGCCGCGGGCGACGGCGGCTTCACCGCCGTAGCGGATGGTCGGCGGCGGGGGGCTGGTGCTCGCGGCCGGCGGCGGGGGGCTGGCGCTCGCGGCCGGGCGTTTCTTGACGGTTCGGGAACCTTTCATCGTCGCTGCATGCTCGCTGGGGTGGGGCGCTGGGAAACGATGCCGCTATCCTTCCACGGTTTCGCGCCCGGAACGAGCCGCCGATGCCGGGATCGGCGAGGTCTCGGCGGTGCGTCCCATCCATCGCAAGGTTCCGGAAGCACAGGAGGGTCGGATGATCTGGGCCATCTCGCGGTACGCACTGGCGCTCCCGGGTGAATCCGAAGCGCGCCCGGGCACCCGCAGCGTCCGCGGCGCGGCGTGGTCGCCGGCCCCTCCCACCCCCGTGGCCGCACCGCGCACCCTCGCCGTCTCGGCGGAGCTCTGCGCGAGACTGGGCTTCGATGCCGAGGAGGTGGCCACGCCGGGGTTCGCCGCGATCTTCGGTGGCAATGCCCCGGTCGGTTCCATCCTGCCCATCGCGACGAATTACGGCGGCCACCAGTTCGGCCACTGGGCGGGGCAACTCGGCGACGGCCGCGCCATCCTGCTTGGCGAGCGGATCGATCGCGAGGGCGCGCGCTGGGAACTGCAGCTGAAGGGCGCCGGCCCGACGCCCTACTCGCGGCACGCCGACGGCCGCGCCGTGCTGCGCTCCTCGCTGCGGGAGTTCGTCGGCTCGGAAGCGATGCACGCGCTCGGCGTGCCGACCACGAGGGCCTTGTGCCTCGTGGACACCGGCGAGGACGTCGTGCGCGACCTGCTGTATTCGGGCCATCCACGCCCGGAGCCGGGCGCCATCGTCTGCCGCGCGGCCCCCAGCTTCCTGCGCTTCGGGCATCTCGAACTTCCGGCGTCCCGCGGCGAGGTCGATCTGCTGGTGCGCATCGTCGACCATGCCATCGCCGCGCATTTCCCTTCGATCACCGGGGCGAACGCACGCGCCGACTGGTTCGCGGAAGTCGCGCGGCGCACCGGGGTGCTGATGGCGCACTGGATGCGGATCGGGTTCGTGCACGGGGTGATGAACACCGACAACCTCAGCCTGCTCGGGTTGACCCTCGACTACGGTCCCTTCGGCTTCCTCGACGACTTCGACCCGGACTGGACGCCCAACACCACCGATTTGCCCGGGCGTCGGTACCGCTACGCCGCGCAACCGCAGGTGGCGCACTGGAACCTTTCCGCGCTCGCTTCGGCACTTTCCACCCTGCTGCCCGACACGGCGGCGCTGACGGCCGGGATGGACGCCTACGTCGAGGCCTTCGAGGCGGCGCAGGCACGGATGTGGGCCGACAAGCTGGGCCTCGCCGACTGGCGCGACGGGGATGCCTCCCTCGTCTCGTCGCTGCTCGGCACGCTGCATGCGGCCCAGGTGGACTTCACGCTGTTCTTCCGGCTCCTTGGGGCGCAGGTGGAGGGCGGCATGGCCCAGGATCCGGTGGCGGCGTTGGCACCGGCGCTGTACGACCCGGCCGGGGCCGGCCGCGCCCTCGACGCCTTCCCCTCGTGGTTCGGACGGTACGCGGCACGTCTTGCCGAGGATCCGCAGACCCCGGCCCAGCGGCGCGCCCGGATGGATGCGGCGAACCCGCTCTACGTGCCCCGCAACTGGCTGCTGCAGCAGGCCATCGAGGCCGCGGAGGCCGGCGATACCGGCGAGCTGCACGCCCTGATGCGCGTGCTCGGGCGGCCCTACGAAGCCCAGCCCGGCGCCGAGCGTTTCGCGGCGCGGCGTCCGGACTGGGCCCGCGACAAGCCCGGCTGCTCGGCGCTCAGTTGCAGTTCCTAGGAGGTCGCGCCCGCCTCCGGGTCGGTCTGCGCCCGGCTGAACCGTGGCCCGCGGCGGAGCCCGGCCGTCACGCCAATCGCCCCGCCGCGTCCTACACTGCACAATCGTCCAGCAATCCCGCTCCTGCCATGCGCTCCACCCCGTTGACCTGGCTGCGCGCCGCCTCCGCCGGCGCCTTCGTCTCCGCCAACACGCTGGTGCACGCGGTGCCGATCCTGACCCTCGCCCTCGCCAAGGCCCTGCTGCCGGTGCGGCGTGCCCGCGCGGCGCTGTCGCGCTGGATGCCGGCCTTGGGCGAGAGCTGGATCGCGGCCAACAACTGGGCCATGGCGCGCTTCACCCCGGTGCGCTGGGTGGTCACCGGCGATGCCGGCCTGCAGCGCGCCCACCGCTACCTCGTCCTCAGCAACCACCAGAGCTGGGTCGACATCCCGGTGCTGCAGAAGGTGCTGAACCGCCGCATCCCGTTCCAGCGCTTCTTCCTCAAGGACTCGTTGAAGTGGGTGCCGGTGCTCGGCCTCGCCTGGTGGGCGCTCGACTTCCCCTTCATGAAGCGGGCGAGCAAGTCGCAGATCGAGAAGCGCCCCGAGCTCGCCCGCCGCGACCTCGAGACGGCACGCCGCGCCTGCGCGCGGTTCCGCGAGATCCCGGTCTCGGTGATGAACTTCGTCGAGGGCACCCGCGCCACCGCCGCCAAGCTCTCGCAGAGTTCCTACCGCCACCTGCTCAAGCCGCGCTCGGGCGGCGTGGCGCAGGTGGTGAATTCGATGGGCGAGCTGCTGGACGGCATCCTCGACGTCACCATCGTCTACCCGCAGGGCCGGCCCAGCGTGCTCGACCTGCTGGGCGGGAGGGTGCGCGAGATCCGCGTCGATCTGCGCCTGCTGCCGGTACCGGCCGAACTGCTGGGCGGCGACTACGAGAACGACCGTGCTTACCGGGCGCGCTTCCAGCAGTGGCTGAACGGCGTCTGGGCCGAGAAGGACGCCCGCATCGAGGCGCTGCTGGCGCGTCCGGCCTGAGCGCCGGCTACAGCGCCCACTCGACCTGGAACCAGAGCTTGCGCACGTCGCGGGAGAAGCCCTCGGCCTGGTAGTCGGCGTACTTCAGCATGGTCGACCAGCCGGGGGCGGGGGTGAGGGTCAGCGCGGCGTTCCACTCGCGGCCGTAGTCGAGGCCGGCTTCCGAGCGGAAGTCGTGGAAGCGGACCTGCCATTGCGCGGCCCGGCCCAGCAGCGGCCGGTTGGCCTGCATGGACAGCCAGCGGTCTTCCAGCCCGCCGGGCGGGGTGGTGCCGAACTGGTCGGCCCAGCCGTTGAAGCCGTGCAGGCTGCCGAGTGGGGTCTGGAAGGCGCGGCCCCGGCCGGCACCCAGCCGCTCCCAGCCGGCGCGGAAAGTGAACGGGCCGTGCTCCAGCCGGGGTTCGACCAAGGCATAGGCGGTGGAACCGCCGCTCGCATCGGCCCAGGCGGTCTGCTGGGCGCGTTCCAGCGCGAGGCCGGCGCGCCAGCCGCCGCCCAGCGGCCAGTGCGCATCCCAGCGCAGGCCGAGGCTGCGGGTCGAGGCCTGCGGCACGTCCTCGTCCTCGATCCAGTAGCCGTAGCCGACCAGGCTGCCGTTCGGCAGGGTCCAGGCGAGGCGCGCCAGCGGTGCGTGCAGGTCGCGTTCGCGGGCCAGCGGGTTGCGGGCCTTGTCGCCGGCGGCCCGGTGCACGCGGTCGAGGTAGATCGCCTGCACCTCGATCCCCGGAGCCGGGTTCCAGCGCAGTTGCGCGGCGTCGAAGCTCTGCATGTTCTGCCGCCACGCGCTGTTGCCGATAAAGCGGCTGTTGTCCAGCACCAGCGCCTGCCGGCCCAAGCGCACGGTGGCCGCCGCGCCGCGGTGTTCGACCCAGGCCTGGTTGATCTCCAGCGCACGCGCATCCGGCACGCTGGGAAACTGCGTGCGGCCATTGGCTCCGGAGTTGAAGCGATCGCCCAGTTCGACGACGCCTTCGGCTTCCAGTTGCGCGCTCCAGCGCGGGCCGAAGGCCTGCGTCCAGCCGGCCCGCAGGCGCAGGGTGTCGGCCTGGGCGTCGCGGGCGAAGGCGGCGTCGGAGACCGCTTCGTGGCGGTAGCGCCAGTGCAGCGCCCAGGGCTTGGGCGGGCTGGCCTGTGGCGTGGCGGCCGGGGTGCGGGCGGTGCTGGGCGGGGCGAAGGCGGCGGCGAGGGGCAGGGCGAGCACGAGGGCCGCCGCAAGGCTTGGACGCATGCGGGAATCCGGATCGAGAGGGAGCGGGATCGAGAGGGGCGGGGTTTTCAGGCGCGGCCGAGCATGAGCTGCAAGGGCGGCCAGGCGATGACCGCGCTGGCGAGGCCGATGCCGAAAGCCGCCGCGAACAGGGCGAGCCAGTCGAGCGCGCCGCTCAGTTGGGCGTGGGTGGCACCGGTGAGCAGCGGGGCGGCCACCAGCACCAGCAGGAACACCACCACGGCGACCACGGCGGCGGCGCGCAGGGCGGCGGCGAACTTCACCAGCGCGCCGCGTTTGGCCGCCAGCGCGAGCAGGGCGAGGTCGACCACGAGGATCAACACCAGCACCGGCAGCAGCGGGCGGAGGACTTCGAGCAGCACCGCGAGGATGCCGAAGAGCGAAAAGGCCATGTCGGGGCTCCGGAAGGGTCAGATGCGGCCGCGCAGCATGGCGTTGTAGGCGCCGTGCAGCATGCGGTCCTTGAGGATCCACGGCACCCAGTGCTGCTGCAGCGGGTCGATGAAGGCGAACGAGGGGATCATCTTCAGGTCGTAGTCGAACTCGACCAGCAGGGCGCGGCCGCGCACGGTGATCAGCGGGCAGGAGGTGTAGCCGTTGAAGCGGGCATCGCACTCCCGCTCCTGCAGCAGCCGTACCAGGTTCTGGACGATGACCGGCACGTGCGCCTTGACCGTGGCGGCGGTCTTGCCGATCGGCGTGCCGCAGCAGTCGCCGGCGCCGAACACATTGGGATAGCGCGGGTGGCGCAGGGTGTGGCGGTCCACCTCCAGCCACTTGCGGTCCTCCGGCGTCTGCGCGCCGATGTTGGCGAGCGGGCTGTTGAACAGCGGGTCGGGGGCGCGCATCGGCGGTACGACGTGGATGAAGTCGTAGTCGATGCGGACCGGGCCGTCCGGGGTGGCGAAGGTGGCCCGCTTGGCCTCCGGCTCGATGCCGGTCATGCGGTGGTGCCACTGGATGGCGATGCCGCGCTCGGGGAAGTTCTCCTTGAGGAAGCCGTTGACGTCCGGTTGCGAGAACAGGCCGTCGTTGTGTGCGGTGTAGATGAACTGTGCGCTGTCGCGGCGGCCCTCGCGGCGCATCTGGTCCTCGACCAGCATCGCCACCTTGAGCGGTGCGCCGGCGCACTTCAGCCCTCCCGGCGCACGCGTGAACACGCCGACCCCGCCCTTGGCGGCATAGGCCGAGATCGCCTGCCAGGTGCGGCTGGCGTGGTCGGGGTTGTCGTAGACGCAGCCGACGCCTTCGCGGCCGATCAACCCGGGCGACATGCCCTCGATGGCGGCGAAGTCGATCTTGAGGCCGGTGGCGACCAGCAGGTAGTCGTAGCCGATGCGCTGGCCGTCGTCGGTGACCACGGTGTTGGCCTCGGGGTCGAACTCGGCGACCCGGGCCTTCACCCACTCGACGCCCCGCGGCAGGAAATCGGTGTTGTGTCCGACCACGCGCTCCGGCCGCCACAATCCCGTGGCGACCAGGGTCAGGCCAGGCTGGTAGAAGTGTTCCTCGCGGCGGTCGATGATGGTGATGCGCGCGCCCTCCACCGCCCGCACCAGACGGTTGGCGAGCGAGACGCCGGCGGCACCGGCCCCGACGATGACGATGCGGGCATTGCTGCGCACCGCGTACGCCGACCCGCCGCCCAGCAGCGCACCACTCGCCACGCCGGCGGCGGCGAGGCCCGCGGCACCGAGCCGCAGGACCTGGCGGCGCTGGTGGTCGATGCCGGGCGAGGGATCGGGGCTCGGGGGAAGGGGGGCTGGCGCATGGCGGTCACCTCGGTCGACGGGCTTGGCGTTTCGGTGACACTAATTTAGCACTTGTTAAGACGATGTCGTCGCCTCCGGTGCCGCCATTCTTTTGCTGCATCGCCGCATGGACGAACGTAGCCCATGCGGCATTGCAGCATGGCGCTCAGCGCGCCGGCACCGCCTCCCACCGATCCAGCCAAGCCTCCAGCTCGCGGTAGAAGGTGCGGCTGTTCTCGCCGCCGAGGATCCAGTGGTTCTCGTTCGGGAACACCAGCAGCCGGCTCTCGACCTGCTGGCGTTGCAGCAGCGACCAGTACTCGATCACGTTGTTGATGGGCACGCGGTAGTCGAGCTCGCCGATGGTGACCAGCACCGGCGTGCGGAAGTTCGCGGCCTTCAGCATCGGGTTCTGCTCGACCCACACCGGGCCGCGCTCCCAGACCGGGCCGCCGGCGTTCTGCTCGCGGTGGAAGATCGAATCGGAGCTGCCCCACTGCGATTCCAGGTTGACGAGGCCGGCGTGGCTGACGAGGCAGCGGTAGCGGGTGGTGGTGCCCTGCAGCCAGTTGGCGAGGTGCCCGCCGTAGCTGGCGCCGCCGGCGCATTGCCGCTCGCCGTCGATGAAGCCGAAGCGCTCGATGGCGACGTCGACGGCCTGGTTGATCTCCTTGGCCGGGCCGGCGAAGGGATCGCCCTGGATGCCCTGGGCGAAGGCCTCGCCGAAGCCGGTGGAGCCGGTGTAGTTGGTCAGCAGCACGATGCGGTCGGTGCCGGCGATCAAATGGTAGTTCCAGCGGACGAAGAAGGTGTCGCGCCACATGATGTGAGGGCCGCCGTGGATCAGCGTGAACACCGGATAGCGTCGCGCCGGGTCGAAGCCGGCCGGCTTCACCAGCATGTTGTGGATGCGGGCGCCGCGCTCGCTCTCGAACCAGAAGTGCTCGACCGGGCGCAGGTCCAGTTCCGCGGCGCGGGCGCTGTTGAAGGCGCTGATCGCGCGGTGGCCGCCGCGGCGCGGCTCGATGCGGACGACCTCGTGCGGGGTCACCGCGCTGTCGAAGTTGGCCACCAGCACGCCGCGGGCGGCATCGGCCACCTGCAGGCCGGTGTAGACGCCGCGCTCCATGTCGAAGGCGCGGCGACCGGTGGTGTCGCCGATGCGGGCGGTGAACAGCGCCTCGAGGCCGTTTTCTTCCGCCGTCATCCACAGGGTGCGGCTGTCGCCGTCGATGCCGAAGGTGGAGACCGCGAGCGCCTTGGGCAGGGTCAGGGTCGAGACGGGGGCCATGTCCGGCCAGGCGAAGCTGGCGAGGCGGGTAGCGTTGTACACGCGCTCGCTGCGCGGTGTGACCAGGGCCACCAGATGGCGGCCGTCGGGGCTGAACTGCGGCCGGGCGAAGCCGTCCTGGCCCTCCAGCGAGCCGTCGCCGGTCAGCCGCACGGCCTCGCCGCCGCTGGCGGGCACCCGGTAGAGGTCGGCGTGCGTGTTCGCGAAGGCGGCGCGGTGGCGGTTCACCGTGGCCGCGAACACCACGGCCTGGCCGTCCGGCGTCCAGCTGGCGTCGATCTCCTCGCCGGTGTCGGTGAAGCGGCCGCCGAAGCCGGGCTGCTTCACCAGTTCGGATCCGGCGAGCAGGTCCTTCGCCTCGCCGCCCTCCACCGGCACCACGAACAGGCGTTGCTGGCGGTCGTCCAGCCAGCGGTCCCAGTTGCGGATCGGGAAGCCGGTGTAGACGAGCACGTTGTCGCGGCGGGCCTTGCGCTCGGCGGCGATGCGTAGGTTGTCGGCATCGTTCATGGTGCCCGGGAACACGCTGCTGACGAACAGGATCCGCGAGCCGTCCGGCGAGAACTGCGGCGTGCGCGCGCCGGTCGAGATCGAGGTCACCCGGCGTGGCTCGCCGCCCTGGCGCAGGTCCAGCACATAGACCTGCGGCGCGTTGTCGCCCTCGCGCTGCACGGTGAAGGCGAGCTGGCCGCCGTCCGGGCTGAACACCGGGCCGGCCTCGGCGGCACGGCTGAAGGTGAGCTGGCGCGGCTCGCCGCGGCCGTCGGTGGGCAGCAGCCAGAGGTCGGCGCTCTGCTCCGCCGGGTCGTAGGCCGGCCGGGTCACCACCACGGCGGCCTGCCGGCCGTCGGCCGAGAGGGCGGGCGGGGAAAGCCGGGCGAAGGTCCAGACATCCTCGTGGGTGATCGGCCGGCCGCTGGCGAAGGCGGCCGGCAGGGCGGCCAGCGCGAGCGCGGCGGCGAGAAGGGGACGGAGCAGGCGCATGCGGGCGACGTCGGGTGGTGGCGGGAAGCCGGAGCATCGCCGAAAGCGCCGCCCGACGCTATCCTGCGCGCCCCTTCTCCCTCGGCACGCAGCGATGCGCCTGAACAAGTACCTCTCCGAGGCGGGCTTCTGCTCGCGCCGCGAAGCCGACCGCCTGATCGGCGAGGGCCGCGTCACCGTCAACGGTCTCCGCGCCCGGGTCGGCGCCGAACTCGGCGAAGGCGACCGGGTCGCCGTCGACGGCCAGACCGTCGCGCCGCGCGCGCCGGGTGCCGCCAACAAGCGGCGCCACGTCTACATCGCCTACCACAAGCCGGTCGGCGTCACCTGCACCACCGAGGCCGAGGTCGCCGGCAACATCATCGAAGCCATCGGCCACGAGCAGCGCATCTTCCCGATCGGCCGCCTCGACAAGGACAGCGAGGGGCTGATCCTGCTGACCAGCAACGGCGACATCGTCAACGAGATCCTGCGTGCCGAGAACAGCAAGGAGAAGGAGTATCTGGTCGGCGTCAACAAGGACGTGACCGAGGCCTTCCTGCGCGGCATGGCGCGCGGCGGCATCCCGGTGCACGGGCAGGCGACCCTGCCCTGCAAGGTGGCGAAGATCGGCCCGGTCGGCTTCCGCATCGTGCTGACGCAAGGGCTCAACCGGCAGATCCGCCTGATGTGCCAGCACTTCGGCTACCGGGTGAAGCGGCTGTTCCGCAGCCGCATCGTCAACATCGCGATCGGCCGCCTGAAGCCCGGGCAGTGGCGCAACCTCACCGACGCCGAGCTGCGCGGCCTGCTGCCGAACCGGACGGAGTGGTAGCCCGGCGATCGCAAGCGATCGCCGGTTCCATGGCCCGAGGCTGCGGGTTCAGCCCAGCGCCGGCAGCACGAAGGCGAACAGCGCGCCGGTGAGCGTGGCGAGCACCGAGGCGATGTAGATCCCCACCGACCAGCGCCGCAGCCGGCCGCAGGCCCGCGCCAGCGCCGGATCGGCCGGGCAGGGCGCCGAGCGCGCCCGCCACAGCAGCGCGCCGGCCAGCAGCAGGGCCGCGGCGGCGGTGCCGAACAGCAGGCCCTTGCGCTCGGAGAGCCAGACGATCTGCGGCACCGCCGTCACCAGGCCGGCCAGCGCGGCACCGGCCCCGAGGCTCACCATCACCGCCGGCAGCACGCAGCAGACCAGGGTGCCGGTGCTGGTGAGCAGCGCGGCCCCGGCCCCCCACAGGCCCTGCCGGGCCGGGGCCAGCAGGGCGCGCGGGGCGCCCTGCGGGATGCCATCAAAGGGCTCAGTCACGTTCGGCCTCGGCGCGGATCTCGGCCAGCGTGGCCTCGGTGCGCTCGACGCGCACCACGGTGTAGCCGGCGTCGGTCAGCAGTTTCTTCGTGGTCTCGTCGCTGATGTCCTGCCCGGGCTCGAGGGCGATGGCGACCAGACGGTCTTCCAAGCTGACGAAGACTTCGGAAACACCCGGCTGGCGGGCGAAGGCGGCGCGGATGCCGTCGGCGCAGAAGGCGCAGACCAGGCCGTTGACCTCCACCCGCAGGCTGCGGGCGTCGAGGCCGGTGCTGGCGAGCATGGCGGCGAGCGCCAGGGCGAGCGGGGCGAGTGGCTTGATGAAGGACATGGGATTCTCCTCGTGGGGGGTGTCGTACGACACGGGTTTCAGAAGTTGACCATCAGGTTGGCGAGCGGCCGGCCGTCCTCGTCGGCACCGGCCTCCAGCCACCAGCGGGTGGTGAAGAAGCGCAGCACCAGCGCGCCCTTCAGGCTTTCGTCGTCGGCGTTGCTGGTGTGCATGCCCTTCAGCACGAGCCAGGTCGCCATGCGGTCGACGTCGTGCAGGTAGGGTGCCCAGCCGAGCGACACCGTGTCGAATCGGTGCGACCAGCCGTCACCCTCGTGCAGCTCGCTGACCAGAGCGGTGTAGATGCGCCGCGTCTCGTAGTCGAGCTGCAGGCCGACGTGGCGGGAGAGGCCATCGCCCAGCCCAGTGCGGGACTGGCCGAGACCGCCCCAGAGGAAGGCGTTGGCCTGCGCTTCGGGCAGGTTCCAGCGGCGCAGCAGGCGGGCGGCGCGCAGGTAGTCGACGTCGAGGTGGTGGCTGCGGCCGAGGTGGTCGGCACGCAGGCCGCCGACACTCACCGACCAGCGGAAGCTCGGCGAATGGGTGTAGCGCCACTGGTCGAGCGTGGGCTGGTGGTCGAGGACCACGACGTGGCCGCCGGCGTAGGTGACGGGGCGGGCTTGGCCGGGGTCGGCGGCCAGCAGGGCGACGGCCGCCAGGGCCATCGGGAGGAATCGGGGCATGGGAATCTCGCGATCAGGGAATCGAGCGGCGCGGGCAGGGCCCGCGGTGGCACCGCAACAGGCGGCGGAGGGCTCGATTCAGGCGCGAGGCGGTTCCTGCGGCACCGGCAGCGTACGGGTGGCGAGCGGCGTGGGCAGGCCGACGGGGCTTTCCGGCGCAGTCAGGAGGGACCCGGCCGGCAGCGCCGGCGGGTCGGCGGCCACCAGGGAACAGGCCCAGGCGCACCACGTGCTGTCGCCGGCGAGGCAGGGGGTCCCGTCGCCGTCCGCCGCGTCGGCATCGGCCGGAGCCGGGGCGGGCGGGTGGCAGGGCGGGGCTTCGGCCGCCTCCCCCGTGGTCGCCGCAGGCATGGCACCGCAGCCGCCGAAGGCCAGCACGGTCCCCGCCTGCAGTAGCAGGGCCAGGGCCAGCAGGCCGAGGGTGGCAAGGCGCAGCCAGGGGCGGGATCGACGGGCCATCCCCCCGTCCTAGCATCCGGCGGCCGCGTCCGGCACGCCCCCTCTTGACAAACGCTTGGCAACCGCACCGGAAAGCTTTATGGTAGCGGCGCTGAGCTTGCCGGGTCACGGTGAATTGTGTCCCGATGCGGTAGATCGACGATCCGCTACATCGCCCTTGTGTTGCCTCCCAGCAGACAGCCGCCGGTCCATCGGTGTAATCCCTTCAAAACTGTTTTCAGGAGACAACCATGTCCGATCGTCAGACCGGAACCGTCAAGTGGTTCAACGACGCCAAGGGCTTCGGCTTCATTTCGCGCGACGGCGGGGAGGACCTCTTCGTCCACTTCCGCTCGATCCAGGGCGCCGGCTTCAAGACGCTGAAGGAAGGCCAGAAGGTCAGCTTCACCGTCGTCAAGGGCCCGAAGGGCCTGCAGGCCGACGCCGTCCAGGCGCTCTGAGGCCAGAGCACGTCCACGCGTGGAGAACCCCGGGCCGAAAGCCCGGGGTTTTTCTTTTTCGACCGAGGAGAATTCGATGCAGATCGCCGAGCGCACCGTCGCTTCCTTCCACTACACCCTGACCAGCCCCGAGGGCCAGGTCATCGACGACTCGCGCGGCCGCGAGCCGCTGCCCTATCTGCACGGCGCCGGCCAGATCGTCCCCGGCCTGGAGAAGGCCATGGCCGGCCGCGTGGCCGGCGACCGCTTCCAGGTCGTGGTGCCGGCCGCCGAGGGCTATGGCGAGCACAACCCCGAGATGATGCAGGCCGTGCCGCGCGCCGCCTTCCCGGCCGATGCCGAGTTGGCGCCGGGCATGCAGTTCGAGGCGCAGGGGCCGATGGGGCCGATCACCGTGGTGGTGGCCCGCGTCGAGGCCGACAGCGTCACCATCGACGCCAACCACCCGCTGGCCGGCATGCCGCTGCACTTCGACATCGAGATCGTCGAGGTCCGCGAGGCCTCGGTCGAGGAGGTGCTGCACGGCCACGTCCACGGGCCGGGCGGGCACCCCCACTGAACTCAGGGCGGGGCCGGCAGGCGGGCGAGCGCCGCGGCCAGCCGCGCCGGGTCGACCGGGCCGTGCTGCTCGGCCAGCACCCGGCCCTCGGCGTCGAACAGGGTCCAGGCCGGCAAGGGCTTGGCGCTCAAGTCGGCGGCCCAGACCCGCTCCGCCGGCAGCCCGAAGCGTTCCGCCCAGGCCGCCGCGTCGGCGGCCCGGGGCGGGTGGCCGTAGCCCGCCTCGGCGCTGGTCAGCATGTGCAACACCACGAGGTCCGCGGCGGTGTCGCGGCCTGCGGCCTCGGCCGCCGCCACCAGCGCCGGGCAGTCGCGGCACCATTGGGCTCCGTAGGCCACCAGCACCGGCCGGCCGACCCACTCGTCGAGCCGGCGCGGGGCGCCGGTCGCGTCGAGGCGCGGCCGCTCCAGCGCCGCCGTTTCCACCGGCGGCGGACGCAGCAGGGCCGGCAGGTCGCGCAACCACACGCCGAGCGCCAACGCGACCAGCAGGCCGACCAGCACGCCGCGCCGGGACCAGGGGCGGTCTTCCGGTTCGGCCGGCGGCCCCCGCCGCCTCATGGCGGATCGGACGAGGGCCTGCCTTCCGTGCGCCGCGCCAACTCGAACGGCATCGAGGCCGGGGCCACCGCGCCGCCAGAGATGATGAAGGCCATGGCCTCGTCGACGGTCCAGTCGGTCGGCACCAGCCGTTCGACCGGCACCACCTCGAGGTAACCCGAGGTCGGGTTGGGCGTGGTCGGCACGTAGACCGCCGCCAGTTCGCGGTCGCTGCCTTCCTCGCGCAGGACGCGGGTGACGAAGCCCACCGCCTTCATGTCGCGGTGCGGGAACTCGATCAGCACCACCCGCTGGGCCTTGCCGGGCGGTTGCTGGAGCAGGTCGAGCAGCTTGCGCGCGCTGGAGTAGACGATGTTGACGAGCGGCACCCGGGCGATCAGGTTCTCGATCATGGTGAGCAGGTTCTGGCCGACCACCCGCCGCACCAGCGCGCCGACGGCGATGATGATGGCGAAGGTGCCGACCAGCCCGAACACCGCCATCGCGGCGCTGTGGCCGGCCCAGCCGAAGGTCTCCGGGTAGCGCCCGGCGAGGCCGTCGAGCAGCGGCTCGACCCAGGGCCGGGAGAGGTCGGAGAACAGCCCGAACAGCACGCTCACCACCAGCCAGGCGAGCCAGAGCGGGAACAGGGTGAGCAGGCCGGCGATGAACCAGCGTCGCAGTTTGCGCATCAGTCGCGGCTCCTTGCCGCCAGCAGTTCGTCGAGGGGGACTTCGCGGACGAGGCGGAAGCCGAGGTCGTCCTGGCCGCGCGGGTCGGCGACCGTCTGCACCGCTTCCGGCAGGCTGCCGGGCAGCGTGCGCCAGCCGCCGCCGCCGGCCTCGCGGCCACCGGCCAGCCATTCGCGGACATTGCCGCCGACGTCGCGCAGGCCGAGCGGCGAGGCCTGCCCGGCGCCGGCGCGGACGGTGCCGGGGCGGCGGTCGCAGTCGAGCCGGGTGCCGGCGCAATCCCGGGGCGCGCCGCGGGCCATGGCCTGCCACTGCGTGGCATCGGGCAGGCGGTAGCGGTGGCCGTAGCGTTGGCCGTGCCATTGCGCGAAGGCCTCGGCGTCGGCGGCGGTGACGCAGACCACCGGTTCGTCGGCGCCCTGGGCGAAGCCCGGCGACCGCCAGCTGCGACGATCGAGGAAGCCGCCGCGGCAGCGCGATTCGGCGCGGCCGGTAGCCGCCGCGAAGGCGGCGTAGTCGGCGCGGGTGACCTCGGTTTCCATCGCCGCCCAGCCGCTGCGGGTTTCGGTGGGCGCGACCACCAGCCGCATCGCCGGGCCACGGCCGGCCAAGCGGGCGCCGGGGGCCGGCAGCAGGGCGAGGCGGGCGGCGCGCAAGGGGGCGGCGAAGGTGGCCGGGTCGAGGCCGAAGCGGGCGATGTCGGCCTCGGCGGCGGCCAGCAGATCGGCATCGCGGCCGCGGGCCGCCTCTGCCAGTGCGTCGCGGACTCCGGCTTCGCGGGCGGCCACCAGCGCCGTCCAACCCGGCCGCGTGCGCAGGCCGGCGCTGTCGGCGTAGGCGGCAAGGCGTTGCCAAGCGGCACCGGCGGCTTCGTGCTGGCCTTCCGCCGCGAGGCGCTCGAACTGGCCGGCGAAGGCCGCCAGCAGGGCGTCCTCCAAGCGCGCCAGCGCGGGGTCGCGCGGGGCCAGCGCGCGCGCGGCGCGCAGCGAGTCGAGGGCATTGTCGCCGGGCGGCAGGCTGAGCCGCAGGCGGGCGATCTGCCGTTCGGCGGCCGCGAGTTCACGCGCCGCCGGCAGGCGCGGGTCGTAGGGCAGGGCCTGGGATTGGAAGCCGAGCGTGCCGGCCGCCTCGCCGGCCGTTCCGGCCACGGACGGCTCCGCAACGGGAGCTCGGGCTCCCTCCGGTTCGACCGCGGCGGCACCGATCGCCGCCACCACCGCGCCGATCGGGTCGGCGACGGTGGGCGCATCGGGCTGCGGCAGGATCGGGTCCAGCGCCACCGTGGCGCGACCGTCGGCGGTGGGGTCCGGGAACAGCCACCAGACGCCCCCGGCGAGCCCCAGCGCCAGCGCGCCGGCCGCCACCCAAGGCCAGGCCCGCCACGGCGTCCGCGCGGCTTCCGGCATCGCGTCCGCGGCCGGCGCGGAGGGGGTCGCCGGGGCGATCGCGGTGTCGGCCCGCGGATCGGCGACGGGGAGCGGCGTGGTGCCGGCCGCCACACCGCCCGGGGTGGCGGGCAGCGGCAGCGAAGGGCGGCCCTGGAGCTTGCGCTCGAGTTCGTCGAGCGCGCTCAGCATCTGCTCGGCGTTGCGGAAGCGCTGGTCGCGCGATTTCGCCATCGCGATCGACAGCAGCGGCTGCCAGTGCCGGCGCTCCACCGGCAGCGGCGGGATCGGATCGTGGGCGTGCATCACCGCCAGCGCCAGCGCGTCGTTGCCCTGGAAGGGCAGGCGGCCGGTCAGCATCTCGTAGGCCAGCACGCCGACCGCGTAGAGGTCGGCGCGGCCGTCGACGTTGTCGCCGCGGGCCTGCTCCGGCGCCATGTAGGCGGCGCTGCCGACCGCGAAGCCGACGCTGGTGATGCGGGCCGAACTGCGGAACGGCAGGGCGATGCCGAAATCGGCCAGCACCGGCCGGTCGGCGTTGTCGAACAGCACGTTCTCGGCCTTGACGTCGCGGTGGACGATGCCGCGGGTGTGGGCGTAGCCGAGCGCCGACAGCAGCGAGCGCAGCACGGCGAGGATGCGCGCCTCGTCGTTGCGCAGGTCGCGCTGCCCGAGGTGGCCCTTGGCGAGGTAGGGCATGACGTAGTACATCAAGCCCTGCGGCGAGCGGCCGACCTCGTAGATGCCGACGATGCAGGGATGCTCGAGCTTGGCGATGGTGCGCGCCTCCTGCTCGAAACGCTGCTTGCTGACCTCGTCGCGGAGGATCTCCGGCGCGGTGATCTTGATGGCGACCTGGCGGTCCAGCGATTCCTGCAGCGCGAGGTAGACGAAGCTCATGCCGCCCTTGCCGATGCGCCGCATGACCCGGTAGCCGGGGATCTCCGGCATCATCGAGGTGAGGTAGGCCGAGAGTTCCTCCGGCGACAGCTCCTCGTCGGGCGACGGCGTGAAGCGCAGGATGGCCATGGGTGGCGCGGCGGAGCAGCGGGAAAGGTCGCCAGCTTGGGCCGGGCGACCGCGCCTGTCCAGCCTTGCCGGACGGCGCTTCAGCCGGCCGCCAGCCAGCGCCGGCTCAGGCCGCCGGGCGGGCGCGTGGCTTCAGGCGCACGTAGAGCTGCTTGCGCACCCGCGCCACCACCTCGCCGGAGGCGTCCCGCACCGGGCAGTCGAACCAGCGCAACACCCGGCTGCCGTCGGCGGCGGCGGCGCGCAGTCCGTCCAGCACCGCCTCGTCGAGGTCGAAGCGGCAGTGCACCGTGCCGCGGCCGGGCTTCGCGAACTCGATCTCGCCTGCCTTGTCCCAGACCACGTAGTCCGGGCCCAGCGCCCGCATCACCAGGATCATCCAGAACGGGTCGGTCATCGCGAACAGCGAGCCGCCGAAGTGGGTGCCGACGTAGTTGCGGTTCCAGGGGCGCATCCGCAGTTCCACCTCGGCGCTGCGCCAGTCGCGGCCGAGGTGGACGACGTGGATGCCGCTCGCGAGGAAGGGCGGCCAGAAATTGAGCAGGTGGCGGAGCAGTCGGGGAGACATGGCGGATGGCGGAACCAGGGCCCGCCATCATGCCATACGCATGCGTATGGTTTTCGTCAGAACAGCAGCGAGGCCATCTTGCGGCGGTAAGCGCCGATCAGGTCCGCGTCCTCGACCACCCGGAAGGCGTCGAGCAGGGCCTTCTTCGGCAGGCCGTCGGCGTAGCCGCGGTCGCGGCGCAGCATTTCGAGGAACTGCTCAAGACCAGCCTCGGAGGCACCCTCGACGAGGTGGCGCGCCCCCAGCAGGTGGCGGGCGCGGAGGTCGCCGGGGTCGGCGGCGATGGCCTGTTCCAGCACCGGGGCCGGCGGCGCGTCCTTCAGCAGGGCGGCGAAGCCGAGCAGGGCGCGGGCCTTGCTCGCGCGCTCATCGGTGGCGAGGTTGGCGGGCAGGGCGTCGAGCAGGGCCTCGGCCTCCTTCGCGGCACCCACTTTCAGCAGGGCCAGAACGAGGTCGAGCTTGAGTGCATCGTCGCCGGGCGCTTGGGCGACGGCTTGGCGCAGCCGGATGACCTCGGCTTCCGGGTCGGGCGGCGCGGTTGCGGTGGCCGCTTCCGCGGGGGCGGGCTCGGCCGGAACGATGCCGTGGCGGGCGAGGAACTGCCGGAGCTGCCCTTCCGGCAGGGCGCCGGGGAAGCCATCGACGATCTGGCCGTCCTTGACCAGCACGAGGGTCGGCACGGAACGGATCTGGAAGTAGCCGGCGAGTTGCTGCTCGCGGTCGACGTCGACCTTGGCCAGCCGGAAGGCACCGTGGTACCCGGCCGCGAGTTTTTCCAGCAGCGGGGTCAGCGCCTTGCAGGGCCCGCACCAGGTGGCCCAGAAATCGACCAGCACCGGCACCTCGCGCGAGGCCAGCAGCACCTCCTGCTCGAAGCGTTCCAGCGTGGCGTCGAAGACATGGGGCGGGGTGGCCCCGGCGGCGGCCGGGGCGGGTGCCGTGCGGTTCAGGGCATCGAGGCGGATCACGATCGGGAGCTCGTCGATTCAGGGCGCCAGCGGCCGCACCACGGCACCGTCCTTCATCACGAAGGCCACCCGGCGGGTCAGGCCGATGTCGGCGAGCGGGTTGCCGGGCACCGCCACCACGTCGGCGCGGAAGCCGGGTGCCAGCTGGCCGAGCTCGGTGCTGCCCAGCACCTTGGCGGCGTTGAGCGTGGCCGCCTGCAGGGCGGCGGCCGGGCTCATCCCGCCCTCGACCATGAACTCGAACTCGCGGGCATTGTCGCCGTGCGGGCTGACGCCGGCGTCGGTGCCGAAGGCGATCGGCACGCCGAAGGCATGGCCGCGGCGGAAGGTCTCCGCCATCTGCCGCGCCACCGCGCGTGCCTTGGGCCGGATGATCTCGGGGAAGTAGCCCGGCACCTCCGCCTTCTCGCCGACGAAGCGGCCGGCGCTCAGGGTCGGCACCCACCAGACCCCACGCTCCTTCATCAGCCGCATGGTGCGCTCGCTCATGAAGGTGCCGTGCTCGATGCTGAGCACGCCGCCCTCGATGGCGCGGCGGATGCCCTCGTCGCCGTGGGCATGGGCGGCCACGGTGAAACCGTAGTCGCGGGCGGTCTCGACCACCGCGCGGATCTCCTCGATGGTGAACTGTGGGCCGTCGGGGCTGCGGGCGTAGCTCAGCACCCCGCCGGTGGCGGTGATCTTGATGGTGTCGGAGCCTTCCTTGTAGCGCTGCCGCACCGCCTGGCGGGCGTCGTCGACGCCGTTGATGACCCCCTCGGTGGGGCCCGGCGTGCCGACCAGGGCCGAGAAGCGCCGGTTCAGGCCGTTGGTCGGGTCGCCGTGGCCGCCGGTGGTGGCGATCGATTTGCCGGCGGCGATGATGCGCGGGCCGGGGATGGTGCCGGCGTTGATGGCGTCGCGCAGGTTGGGGGCGAGGGTGCCGCCCATGTCGCGCACCGTGGTGAAGCCGGCCTCCACGGTGCGGCGGACGTACTGCGTGGCGCGCAGGGCGAAGTCGACCTCGTCGAGGCGGAAGCCTTCCGAGTAGCTCTGCGGGTTCGACTGCTGGCCGACGTGCACGTGCAGGTCGATCCAGCCCGGCGAGCAGGTGTGGCCGGCCAGGTCGATGACGCTGGCACCGGGGACCTCGACCGTGCCGCGGTGCACTGCTTGAACCCGCTCGCCCTCGACGACGACGGTGCTCGGGCCGAGCAGCCGGCCGCTGGCGGCGTCGAACAGGTCGCCGCAGCGCAGGGCGGTGGGGGCGGCGTGGGCGGGCAGGGCGAGGACCAGCGGAAGCGCGAGCAGGCCGAGGCGGGGCGTCATCGGGGGTTCTCCGGGCGATCTGGAGGGGGTGGAGCCGTGAGTATGCACCGCCGCCGATCCGCCCGGGTGTGGCGGGGCGGGTCGGTTCCGACGTCGTCGCTCATGGTGCTTGCACCTTTCCGGGTTGGCGAGCGACGGTCACGGCTTCTCCACCTGGCACTCGCCCAGGCCTTTGGCCTGGCGCACGAACGCGGTGTCGAAGGTCTTGAGCGTCTCGTGGCCTTGGCTCAAGGCGAGATGAAGCGCATCGGCGAAATCAAGGCCACGCTCGTGCCACGCGATGGCCTGCGCGACGCGCTGGGCGTCGGCAACGTCGACGTTCGGCAGGCCGAGTACGCGGCGGAGCGCTTCGCACACCTCGGCGGCCGTTCGCTCGTAGGCCACCCGCAGCACCCATTCCGTCTCCAGCAGCACGGTCAACGGGATGAAGATCGTCTCGGTGGAGAACAGCGCGACGCTGGCCTTGTACTGCGCGGCGTTATCCGCCGTCAGCAGGCGCACGACCACGTTCGTATCAACCGCGACCACGCCACGTCTTCTTGATCGCGCCGTCCACCGCCGCCTTGATCTCCGCATCGCTGCGCGCAGGCACCTTGGTCTTGAACAGGCCCGCCACGTCAGCGAGTGCGGTCGGTTCGAACGGCGCCTTGGGGCGCAGCAGGATGCCGTCGCCGGTGTCGATGATCTGGAAGTCGAGCCCGGCTTCCCAGCCATGTGCGCTGCGCACCGACTTCGGGATGATCACCTGCCCCTTGCTCGACAGTCGGGTGGTTTCCATGGCGCGGCTCTTCGTAAGACGAAGGTAAGAATAGGATTCGGGGGTGGCGGCGTCAATCCGGCGCCGTGGATGGCGCTGCGGCGCTGGAGTTCGCGGATGAGGTTCATGGGCGATCTTCCAGAGCCGACTCGATGTCCGTTGACGCAAAGCCATCGCCCTTGAACAGCAGCGGCAGGCCGCGGACTTTGGCGAGTGCGTAACTGAACAGATCGCCGTAGTTGAGCGAGGCCGGGTGGCCGCTGCCTTGGCCGTAAGCGACAAACGCCGAGTACGCGGCGATGGCTTGCTCCGCATCGGGCGCTACCAGCTCGAACGGCGGCAGCCGCAGCAGATCGTCCAGCAGCACCACCGCGCGCTGCCCGCGCCGCCCATGGACGACCAGACGGGTTTCCACCACCGTCGGCGTACTGATCAGAACCCGCTGATGCTTTTGCAGAACATCAAGGAAAGCGTCGCGCTCGGGCTCGGCGAACACGATCGCCACCAGGGCGGAGGTGTCGATGACGATCACGTCGGCAGGCCGTTTTCGTCCCAGTCCAGCGGGTCGCTGGCGTCGAGGCGATCGGGGATCGTGTCGATCTGCTTCAGCAGGGACTTGAGGCGCAGGCCGGGAGCGGTCAAGCGCTGGGACTCGAGTTGGAGTTGATCGACGGCCCGTTCCACCAGTGCCGTTTTGCTCAAGCCGGTGGCCTTTGCCAGTTTTTCGACCTTGGCGACGACAACGGGATTGGCGATCTGCAGTGCCATGACCTTCCTCCGATCAACATATCAATATCGGCAGTATACATTGGTGCTCGACACCCTCAAGACTGCGTCATTCGCAGCGCGGCGTCAGAGTTCGGCGAGGAGCTTCAAGAGGGCTCCGCCTGGGCGATGTCGGTCTGTGGAAAGTCGTCGCCCTTGAACAGCAGGGGCTCGTCGCAGGCGCGCGCCAGCGCATAGCTCATGCAGTCGCCGAAGTTCAGGCCGGCCGGGTGGTGGCCCTAGCCGAACCGGCGGTAGGCCTCTTGCGCGGCCCGCAGCTGCGGCAGGTCGAAGGGCACGATTTCCGCGCCCGATTCACGGACGAAGGGGTCCAGCGCGGGCTTGGCGGATTCGCCGAACCAGCGCGTCAGCACGATGGAGGCCTCAAGCAGGGCCGGTGCGCCGATGCGCGGCGTCGGGTCCTGCTCGATCCGTCGCGCGAAGTGCTCGGCGTCGGCCTCACCGGCCAGGATCGCGATGACCGCCGAGGGGTCGATGATCATCGCGGAAGCCCATGGTCGTCATAGCCGATGACCTCCTCGGCGCTCTCGTCGAAGCGCTTGGCTGCGCGTTTCGCCAGCGACAGGTCGAGAAGGCGCTGTGCCACGCCGGCGCGTCGTCGCGCCGACTCGCGTCGCAGGCGCCATTCGATCGCGGTGCGCACCGCCACCGTGATGGACTCGCCGGTCAGCGCGGCAAGGTCGCGGATCTTGGCGTCGGTCTCGGGATCCTTGATGCTGATGGGCATGGCGGATTCTTCCCTTTTGGGATGAATCATCCTGCCACGGCCGCCTTGTCGAACGGTGAACCCGCCGACGACTCGCAGCGCAGGTTCCGACGCTGGAACCCGGCGATCAGGTTCATGGCGCAGCCTTAGCGAAGAACTCCACGCCGGGCAGGCCGTCGAAGTCGGCGTCCTGCGTCCATAGCGTTGCGCCGGCGGCCTGTGCCGTGGCGTAGACGATGCTGTCCGCCAGCGGCAGCTTGTGGCGCACGCCCAGCGCAGCGGCGCGAAGGGCGAGGGCGGCATCGAGATCGACGACGGTGGACTGCTGCATCAGCGCCACGTAGCGCAACGCCACCGACTCATCGCGCTGCTGGCGGATCCGCTTGAACACTTCGAGAAGGGTGATCGTCGGCACCACAAGGCTCTCGGTCGCTTCGATCGCCGCCGCGAAGTGCGGGGCATTCGGCCCCTCGGCGAAGTACTCCAGCCAGGCCGACGAGTCGACCACGTGCCGGCTCACGCGCGATCGCCGTCGCGCGGAACCGTGGTGTCGAGGCCGGGCAGCGTGCCGCGCAGCGCCTTGGCCGAGCGCAGCGGAATGAGCTCGATGCGGTCTTCGAACTGCACGACCTGGAGCTTGACGCCGGGCAACAGCCCCATCGCCTCACGCACGGCCTGCGGGATTACCACCTGGAACTTGGGAGAGACGGTTACGGCTTGCATATCAGGGTCCTTGATCGATGCCAAGATCATACTACGACGCCGCTATCGATCGCGGATCAGCCAGGTTACGATCTTCACGCCGCGCACCTTCGAGAAGTCGCGGTCGTGCGTCACCAGTGCATCGGCGTTGATCGCCAGCGCACTGGCGAGTTGGATGGCGTCGGGCAGCTTCAGGCCGTACTGGCCGCGCAGTCGCGCCGCGCTCTCGGCGATGTCAGCAGTGAGCTCGACGACCTGCCACGACTCCAGCGCGGCGCGGTAGCGCTTGGCGAGGGCTTCTTCGCTGGCCTCCAGCGGGCCGGTCAGCACCTCGGCGATGGTGACGGTGCTCACCGCCAGCGCGATGCCGCCGTCGGCATGGCGCTGGAACAGCGGTGCGAAGCGGGTGGCGAAGTGCTCGTTCGCCTCGAGGGTGTAGATGATCGGCGCGCTGTCGACGAGCAGCAGCGCTCCGGCCGGCAGCGCATCGACGTCGAGCGCGTCCACGTTCAGCGCGTCCATTCCTCGCGCAGCGCGCGGATCGCGGCGCGGCTGTCGCGGCCCCAGAGCGCTCGCCCGGTGCCGGCCAGCGCGAGCAGCGAGACCGGCTTGGCGGCGCTCACGGCCGATGCCGGCACCACCGCCGCGATCTTCCGGCCGTGGCGGGTGATGAGCGTCGTGCGCCCAGCGGCGGCGGCGGCGAGGATCGCCGGCAGCTGCTGGCGCGCTTCTTCGGCGCCTTTCGACGGGAGCTTGCTGGGGGTCTTCATGGGCCGACTGTACGATCTGTACGGAATAAGCGCAAGCGCAGCAGTCCTCCCGCGACGCCGGCGAACGGGCGGCCTGTTTCCGCGGCCGTCGAAGGGCCCCGTGCGGTACTCTCGCGGGCTGACTTTCCACGCGGGCCGTCGCGCCCCGAGCCCATGCACAACGCCGCTCCTGAATCCACCGCCCCCGAACCCGCCGCCGCCGACATCGCCGAGACCTCCGGCTTCCAGCCCAGGGCCGTCGAGGCCGCCGCGCAGGCCTGCTGGGAGCGGACCAAGGCCTTCGAGGTCATCGAGGACCCGGGCAAGCCCAAGTACTACGCGCTGTGCATGCTGCCCTACCCCTCGGGCGCACTGCACATGGGCCATGTGCGCAACTACACGATCGGCGACGTGATCAGCCGCTTCAAGCGCATGCAGGGCTTCAACGTGCTGCAGCCGATGGGCTGGGACGCCTTCGGCCTGCCGGCCGAGAACGCCGCGATCAAGAACCACACCGCGCCGGCGAAGTGGACCTACGAGAACATCGCGAAGATGCGCGCGCAGCTGAAGTCGCTGGGCTACGCCTACGACTGGTCGCGCGAGCTCACCACCTGCACGCCCGAGTACTACCGCTGGGAGCAGCAGTTCTTCACCCGGCTGTACGCCAAGGGTCTCGTCTACCGCAGGAACAGCGTCGTCAACTGGGACCCGGTCGACCAGACCGTGCTCGCCAACGAGCAGGTGGTGGACGGCCGCGGCTGGCGCTCCGGCGCCGTGGTCGAGAAGCGCGAGATCCCGCAGTGGTTCCTGAAGATCACCGACTACGCGCAGGAGCTGCTGGACGGCCTCGACGCGCTGTCGGGTTGGCCGGAATCGGTCAAGACCATGCAGCGCAATTGGATCGGCCGCTCGGAAGGCCTCGAGATCAGCTTCGCCGTCGAGGGGGAAGCCGAGCCGATGGTGGTCTTCACCACCCGCCCCGACACGCTGATGGGCGTCACCTACGTGGCCGTCGCCGCCGAACACCCGCTGGCCGCCAAGGCCGCGGCGCTGAACCCCGAGGTCGCGGCCTTCGTCGCCGGCTGCAAGCAGGGTGGCGTGTCCGAGGCCGAGCTGGAGACGCAGGAGAAGCGCGGTATCAATACCGGCCTGTTCGCCCTCCACCCGATCAGCGGCGAGAAGCTGCCGGTATGGATCGCCAACTTCGTGCTGATGGGCTACGGCACGGGCGCGGTGATGGCCGTGCCCGGGCACGACGAGCGCGATTTCGAATTTGCCACCCGCTACGGCCTGCCGATCCGGCAGGTGATCGCCGTCGAGGGTGAGCACTACGACGCCAGCCACTGGCAGGACTGGTACGCCGACAAAACCGTCGCGTCGCTGCGCACGGTGAATTCCGGCGCGATGGACGGCCTGGGCTACCAGGCTGCCTTCGACAAGGCCGCCGAGCTGCTCGGCGACAAGGCCACGCGCCGCGTGAACTACCGCCTGCGCGACTGGGGCGTGAGCCGCCAGCGCTACTGGGGCTGCCCGATCCCGATGCTCTACGACGCCGACGGCAACGCCCACCCGGTGCCGGAGGAACAGTTGCCGGTGGTGCTGCCCGAGGACGTGCGCTTCGAGGGCGTGGCCTCGCCGATCAAGTCGGACCCGGCCTGGCGCGAGTACGTCGATCCCGCCACCGGCCAGCGCTTCGAGCGCGAGACCGACACCTTCGACACCTTCATGGAATCGAGCTGGTACTACGCGCGCTACTGCTGCCCGGGTGCCACCGACATGCTCGACGAGCGTGCCAAGTACTGGCTGCCGGTCGACCAGTACATCGGCGGCATCGAGCACGCGGTGATGCACCTGATGTATTTCCGCTTCTTCCACAAGCTGCTGCGCGACGCCGGCTACGTGGACAGCGACGAGCCGGCCACGAACCTGCTTTGCCAGGGCATGGTGGTGGCCGAGACCTTCTACCGGGAAGAGACGATCGTCACCCAGGAGCCCCGGGCGGACGGAACGGTGCATGCCTCCACGGCGCTGTCGCGGACCTGGTTCAACCCGGCCGACGTCGAGGTGCAGCGCGACGAGCGCGGCCGCGTCGTCGCCGCGACGCTGCGCGCCGACGGCAAGCCGGTGAGCATCGGCGGCACCGAGAAGATGTCGAAGTCGAAGAACAACGGCGTCGACCCGCAGCTGATGGTCGAGCGTTACGGTGCCGACACCGTGCGCCTGTTCTCGATGTTCGCCGCCCCGCCGGAGCAGTCGCTGGACTGGAACGAGTCGGGCGTGGAGGGCATGGCCCGCTTCCTGCGCCGGCTGTGGAACCAGGTGCAGAAGCACGTCGACGATGCACGGGGGCATGCCGGTGCCGTGGGTACGAGCCTGGCGGGAGGATCGGGTCGGGTGGTGGCCTTCCCGCGTTCTGGATTCGACGCGGCCGCGCTTTCGGCGGCGGGCAAGGCGATCCGTCGCCAACTGCACGAGACGATCCAGAAGGTGACGGACGACTACGCCCGCCGCTACAGCTTCAACACCGCGATCGCCGCGGTGATGGAGCTGCTGAACGCGCTGTCGAAGTACGACGAGGCCGGTGATGCGGCGCGTGCGCTGCGGCAGGAGGCCTTCGAGGCCGTCACCCTGCTGCTCAACCCGATCACGCCACACACCAGCCACGCGCTCTGGCAGCGGCTCGGCCACCCCGAGACGGTGCTGGAGACCCTGCCGTTCCCGGCCGTGGACCCGGCCGCACTGGTTCGCGATTCGCTGACACTGGCGGTGCAGGTGAACGGCAAGCTGCGTGGCACCATCGAGGTGCCGGCCGACGCCGACCGGGCCGCCATCGAGGCGATGGCGCTGGCCGAGCCGAACGTGCTGAAGTTCATCGACGGGCAGGCGGTGAGGAAAGCCATCGTCGTTCCGGGCAAGATCGTCAACCTCGTCGTCGGGTGAACCCATGCGTGCCGCTTCCCTCCCCACCGCGTCCTGCTGCCTGCCGCGCTGGCGCCTCGCCCTGCCGGCGCTGGCGCTGGCGCTGGCCCTGCTGCTGGCCGGCTGCGGCTTCGCCCCGCGCGGCGCGCTCAAGCTGCCGGAGGACCTCGGTGCCATCGCGGTGACCGCCGGCGACCCCTACAGCCCGCTGGTCGAGGGCCTGCGCCGCGACCTGCGGCGGGCCGGGGTGCCGGTCGCCGCCGACGCCGACGCCGAGGGGGCCGCCCGGCTGGCGATCACCGCCGAGGAATGGAGCACGCGGGCGCTCTCGGTCGATGCCTTCGTCGCCACCCGCGAGGTCGAGACCCGCTACGCGGTCACCTTCGACCTGGTCGATGCCGCCGGCACCCGCCGCCTCGAGGCGCAGCGCATCGAACTGTCGCGCGACTACCTCTACGACGCGGCCGAGGCCTTCGGCAATCCCGGCGAGCAGGAGATCGTGCAGGAGGAACTGCGCCGCGACATGCGCGCCGCCATCCTGCGCCGGGTCGACCTCGCCCTGCGCGCCGACTGAAGGCCACGGCGTGGAACTGCGCCCGGACGCCCTGCTGCGCCGCGCCGCCAGCGGCCCGCTGCCGCCGGTGGTGCTGATCGCCGGCCCGGAACCGCTGATCGTGCAGGAGTGCGCCGACGCCGTGCGCGCCCGCGCCCGCGCCGAGGGCTACGGCGAGCGCGAGGTGCTGGAGGCCGACGCCCATTTCGACTGGAACCGGCTGGCCGTGGGCATGGCCTCGCTCAGCCTGTTCGCGCAGCGCCGCCTGTTCGACCTGCGCCTGCCCAGCGGCAAGCCGGGCAAGGACGGCAGCGAGGCCCTGCGCGCCTACTGCGAGGCCCCGCCGGCGGACACCGTGCTGCTGGTCACCGGCCTCGACTGGAGCAAGGCGCACGCCGGCAAGTGGAGCGAGGCGATCGCCGCCGCCGGCTGGTTCGTGCCGGTCTGGCCGCTGCGCCCGAACGAGCTGCCGGACTGGCTCCCCCCCCCC
>Ga0208370_100031_pt1 | contig 60837 bp, 55 predicted proteins | sample Subbio12Jun_QV11_FD_184822 | JGI IMG/M metagenome (GOLD analysis project Ga0208370, IMG submission 184822) | Serpentinite rock and fluid subsurface biosphere microbial communities from McLaughlin Reserve, California, USA -CR12Jun_QV11 (SPAdes) | ecosystem: Environmental > Terrestrial > Deep...
TGAGGGCAGGACGCCCGATCGCGCGGAAAGCAGGTGGCCCGATCCGCCGACAGGCTCGCCCTGCCGAGCCCGAGCCCGAGCCGATCCGCCGCAGGCTCGCCCTCAGCGCCTGCTCATCGCGATGCTGCCGAGGATCAAGGCCCCGGCCACCACCATCGCCCAGGTCACCGGCTCGTCGAGCAGCCACCAGGCCCAGCCGGCACCGAACAACGGGATCAGGTAGGTCACCATCACCGCACGGGCCGCGCCGATCTTGCGGATCAGCCGGTAGAACAGCACGAAGGCGGCCCCCGTGCAGACCACGCCCAGGGCGACCACGGCGGCCCACTCGCCGGCACCGGGCGGGGTTTCCGGCCAGGTCAGCGCGGCCGCGGGCGCCATGAACACGGCCGCGGCACCGAGGGTGGCGGCCGCCACCGCAGCCGGCGGCAGCGCGCCGGCAAGGTACTTGCGCACCAGGTTGGCGCCGATGCCGTAGCACATCGCGGCGGCGGTGCCGGCGACGACCGCGGCGCCGACGTTGACGCCCTCGATGCGGCCCGACGCCAGGACCACCACGCCCAGCAGGCCGAGCGCCAGGGCGAACCAGCGGCTCGGGCCCAGCCGCTCGCCGAAGAAGGCGGTCGCGGCGATGGCGGTGAACAGCACCGTCAAGGCGTTGCAGATGGCGCCGATGCCGGCCGGCGCGAAGGTGGCGGCCCAGGCGAACAGGGCGAAGGGCAGGGCCGAGTTGACGATGCCGACGAGGGCCAGCGCCGCCAGCAGTCGCGGCTGGAAGGCGTGGCGCGCCATCCACAGGAAGGGCAGCAGCACGAGGGCACCGAACCCGAGGCGGAGCTCGACCAGCGGCAGGGCGCCGAAGGCCGGGGCGGCGATGCGCATGAACAGGAAGGAGGCCCCCCAGATGGCACCGAGCAGCAGCAGTTCGCCCACGGTGATGGCGCTCCAGCCGGCCGTCGGGGCCGGGGCGATGGCACTCACCCGATGCGCTCGAGGGTGAGGCCGACCGGCACCGCCGGCGCGACCTCCGGCAGCAACCAGTGGTCGGCCAGCAGGAAGGCGAACAGGGCCATCAGGTACACCACCGAGTAGTTGAACACCCGCATCGGGAACAGCGGGTCGCTGCTGCGGAACAGGCGCACCGCGTAGCCGAGGAACACCCCGCCCAGCACCAGCGCGCCGCCGAGGTAGAACAGGCCGCTCATGCCGCTGGCGAAGGGCAGGATCGTCGCCGCCACCAGCAACAGGGTGTAGAACAGGATCTGCCAGCGCGTGTATTCGACCCCGTGCGTCACCGGAAGCATCGGCACCATCGCGCGGGCGTAGTCGTCGCGGCGGTAGATGGCGAGCGCCCAGAAGTGCGGCGGCGTCCAGACGAAGATGATCAGCACCAGCAGCAGCGCGTGGTCGTAGTGCAGCGGCGGGCCGAACAGACCGGCGAAGCCGGTGCCGGCCGGCCAGCCCTTCACCGCCGCCCAACCGAGCAGTGGCGGGGCCGCGCCGGCCAGTCCGCCGATGACGATGTTCTGCGGCGTGGCGCGCTTGAGCCAGCCGGTGTAGACGATGGCGTAGCCGATCAGCGAGGCGAAGGTCAGCCCGGCGGCCAGTGCGTTCACCCCGAGACCGAGCAGCAGCATCGAGGCCAGCCCCAGCACCACCGCGAACACCAGCACCTGGCGGGCGTTCAACGTACCGCTCGGCAGCGGGCGGTGGGCGGTGCGCACCATCACCGCGTCGATGCGCGAATCGAGCAGGTGGTTGATGGCCGCCGCCGAGGCCGCGGCGAGCCAGATGCCGAGGCTGCCGAGCAGTAGCGGCCGCCAGCCGGGGAGATCCGGCGTGGCGAGGAACATGCCGATGACCGCCGTGAAGACGATCAGCGCCACCACGCGCGGCTTGGTGAGCGCCCAGTAGCGGGCCGCCACGGAATCCGCCACGGCCTTAGGCATCCGGCGCCCGCAGGCGCACCAGCAGGGTGATCATGGCGAACAGCATCACCACGCCGACCATCAGGTGCGCGGTGGCCACCCACAGCGGCAGGCCCATCACCACGTTGGCGATGCCGAGCGCCAGCTGCACGGCGAGCAGCAGCATCAGCACGATGCCGGAAGCGCGGAAACCGGCGGTGGTGATGAGACGCCAGCCGAGGAAGAGGAAGTACAGGGTCAGCACCACCGCGCCGATGCGGTGGGCCATCTGGATGGCCGCCCGCGCCGGGCCGTCGAGCACGCCACCCTCGAAGTCCACGCCGATGCCACGCCAGAGCACGAAACCCTCGCGGAAATCCATCTCCGGCCACCAGCTGCCCTTGCACTTCGGGAAATCGAAGCCGCAGGCCAGCGCCGCGTAGTTGGCGGCGATCCAGCCGCCCAGCGCGATCTGGACGAGCAGCAGGCCGAGCCCGATGCCGAGCAGCAGGCGCATGCGTGGCGCCTCGGCATGGACGCGCACCGCGTTCGGCGTGGTCCACCAGGCCAGCACCAGCAGCAGGGCGAAGGTGCTCAAGCCCCCCATCAGGTGGCTCATCACCACCACCGGCTTGACCAGCCAGATCACCGTCCACATGCCGAGCAGCGACTGGAAGGTGACCAGCATCAGGAGGCCGGTGGCGAGCCGCGCCACGGCGTCGTCCCAGCGCAGCACGCCGGTCATCCACGCCAGCATGCCGACCCCGGCGAGCGCCAGCGCGAACACCGGGTCGGCGTGCATGTAGGTGAAGATCGCAGCCACCACCAGCGCCACGCCGACCGCGAGGGTGGGCAGGCCCTGCGGCTTGCGACGCACCGCCAGTGCCGCCAGCAGCAGCACCATCAGGCCGAGCGCACCGGCCATCAGCCGGTGCACCTGTTCGAGGATGGCCTTGTTGACCTCGACCGCGCGCTCGAACTCGACGTTGGCGCCGGCGATCTCGTGGGCCTCGTCGGGCCAGGTGATCATGCCGTAGCAGGTCGGCCAGTCCGGGCAGCTCAGGCCGGCGTTGTTGAGCCGGGTGAAGCCGCCGAGGAAGATCACGCCGAAGGTCAGGATCACCGCCAACCAGGCGATGCGGTGGTAGTGCCTGGGGAGGTTCATTCGGTCACCTTGAGCAGTCGGCCGAGGTCGCGGCGCAGGCCGGTCGGGTCGAAGCCGGGCGCGTAGCGCATCACCAGGAAGCCGGAGGGATCGATCAGGTAGACAGCGAGGCTGCCGTCCTCGTGCGAGGCCGGCAGTTTCGCACGCAGGGCCGGCGAGGGCTGCATCGGCAGCAGGGCACGGAACTGCGCGGCACCTTCCGGCACCTCGCCGAACCAGAGCATCTGCAGGCGGTCGGCGTCGCGGCCTTCCGACATCCACACCCGGTACAGGGTTTCGGTCATGGCCCGGCACGGTTCGCCGCAATCCTCGGGCGGCAGCACCACCACCCGCCACAGACGCCGCCGCGGCTCCCAGCCGAAGGGGCGGCCGTCGGCGTGGCGCAGGCCGAGGTCGCCGAGTTCCACCGGGGGTTGCAGCAACTCCCCTGCGTTGCGGGTGGCGGTCGGCTGCCAGCCGCTGCGGATCAGGTACAGGGCGATGCCGAAGGAGGCGAAGAACATCGCCGCCACCACGATCATCGTGATGCGGCTTTTCCAGACGGGGTTCATGGGCGGCGGCGGAACTGCAGGTAGAGGGAGAGGAGGAGAAGGCCGACCGCGAAGCCGAACCATTGCAGGGCGTAACCCCGGTGCTTCTCGGGAGGCAGGGTATTCGCGAGCAGGTCGAGATCGCGTTCGTGGCCAAGCGGCAGGGCCGGGTCGAGGCGCAACACGGCGGCATCGAGCCGGAGCGGATCGGGAGGCGGCGGACCGGCAACGCCCGGCCGCGGCGCCTCCCAGGCCTGCGCCAGCGCCTCCGGGGGGAGCCGCAGGGCCAGCCAGCCGCCGTCCGCGGCCGGTGACAGGGCCGGGCCGATCGGCAGGCCGGCCGCCGGTGGCGGGGCCAGCAGGCCGGCCAGCACCTGCGGCCCGGCCGGTGGCGCGGGTTCGACCGGCAGCCGGCGGTCCGCCGGCAGCGGCCGCCAGCCGAAATCGACCCAGAGGCGCCGGCCGTCGATGCTGCGGAAGCCGTGGTAGACCTGCACGCCGACGCGCGCGCCGCGCCGCTGGTTGTCGAGGCGCAGCGGCGGCGTGGCGGTGAACTCCCCCTCCACTTCGACCCAGGCCGGCGGCACGGCCGTGGCGAGCGGTTGCGGCCGGCGTCCTTCCAGCACCGCCGTCGCGGCCGCCGCCTCGACCTCCTTGCCTTCGGCGCGACCGAGCTGCCAGAACCCGGCGCGCACGAACAGCGCGCAGAGGCCGAGGGCCAGCGCCCAGAGCAGCAGGCGCTTCACTCCGTGCCCCCGCCGGTGGCGGATAATGGGTGGCCCATCGAGCCCCCGGACGCCACCGTGGAAAAACTGCTGGTCATCGTCTTCCTCGCCCTGATCTTCTGGAACCTGTTCGCGGCCCTGTACCACATGGTGTCCAAGCACGAATCGGACGGCCGCATGGTGCGGGCACTGAGTTGGCGCATCGGCCTGTCGATCGGCCTGCTGGTGCTGCTTTCCGCCGGCCACTGGCTGGGGTTCTGGACCTTCCGCGCGATCGGCAACTGAGCGCAGCACCGGCGCCAGCCGTCCGGCGGATGCGACAAGGCCGGCGCGAGCCGGCCTTGTGCGTTCCTTCGCGCCGGGCCGCGGCCCGCGCCTTCAGAGCACGTAGACGAACAGGAACAGGGCGAGCCAGACCACGTCGACGAAGTGCCAGTACCAGGCCACGGCCTCGAAGCCGAAGTGCTTCTGCGGGGTGAAATGGCCCTTCAGGACGCGGAACCAGATCACGATCAGCATGATGGTGCCGAGCACCACGTGCAGGCCGTGGAAGCCGGTCAGCATGTAGAAAGTCGCACCGTAGATGCCGGAGTCGATGCGCAGGTTGAGCTCTTCCCAGGCGAACCAGTACTCGTAGGCCTGCACGCCGCAGAACACCAGGCCGAGCAGGATGGTGGCGCCGAGCCAGCCCAGCACCTTCTGGCGCTGGCCGACCACCATGGCGTGGTGGGCGATGGTGAGCGTCAGGCCCGAGCTGAGCAGGATGATGGTGTTGACCAGCGGCAGGCCGAACGGGCTCAAGGTGCCGAACTCGCCGCCGAGGTCGGCCGGGCCGTCCTCCGGCCAGCCGGTGACGTAGCCGCCCCAGAGGAACTCGTTGCCGAGCGCGCCCTGGCCCTCGCCGGAGATCCAGGGCAGCACGAACACGCGGATGTAGAACAGCGCGCCGAAGAAGGCGGCGAAGAACATCACCTCGGAGAAGATGAACCAGATCATCCCCTGCCGGAACGAGACGTCGACCTGCCGGTTGTAGAGGCCGGCCTCGGACTCGCGGATGACGTCGCCGAACCAGCGGAACAGGGTGTAGACCATCATCGCGATGCCGGCGACGAAGATCCAGAACGCGGTGTCGCTGCCGTTGAACCAGAACACCACGCCGAGCATCATCACGAACAAGGCGATCGAGCCGACGAACGGCCATTGGCTCTGGTGCGGGACGTAGTAGACGTCGGCGTCGTGGGATTGGGCGTTGGCCATCGTGGCTTCCCTGGAAGGCGGGTGGGATCAGGAGCGCGTGGCGGCCGGCGCCATCGCCACGGCCGCGGCCGGCACGGCCGGCGGCGCGGCGAGCGCGCGGGCGGTGGCGGCGTCGTTCTTGAAGAAGGTGTAGGACAGCGTGATCGTCTGGATGTGCGCCGGCAGCGCCGGGTCGACGATGAAGCGGACCGGCATGTGCTGGTGCTGGCCCGGGGCCAGCAATTGCTCGGTGAAGCAGAAGCACTCGGTCTTGACGAAGTAGCCGGAGGCGATCACCGGGGCCACCGAGGGCGCGGCGTTGCCGACCACCGGGGTCTCGGCGATGTTGCCGGCGACGTAGCTGATCTCGTAGGGCTTGCCGGGGACCACGTCCATGGCCAGCACCTGCGGCACGAAGGTCCAGGGCAGCCGCGAGTTCACGGTGCCGTCGAACTCGATGCGCACCGTGCGGTTCGGGTCGACCGCCATGCCTTCCACCCGTTCCTCGCCGGCGGCGGTGTCGGAGAGGCTGATGCCGAACACCTTCTCGCAGGCGATCTCGTAGAGCGGCACCATGGCGAAGGCGGCGATGAAGCTGCCGGCCGAGACCAGGGCGATCTTTTTCACGAGTGCGGCGTTGTTCATGGACCGGCTCCGGCGTGCTCGAGGAAGGTCTTGACGATGAAATAACCGTACAGGGCCACGGCCATGGCGACCAGCACCCAGACCGTGCGCCGCACGGCGGCGCGGCGCTGCGGGTCGTCCTTGGGGTCGGGGCTGGCGGCCATGGCGGGGTCCCGGCCTTCAGTGCGTGACGTCGCCGTGGGCGAGGTCCTCGTCGCGGATCACCGGCGGCCTGGTGAAGGTGTGGTGCGGGGCCGGCGAGGGCACCGTCCACTCCAGGCCACGGGCACCCTCCCAGGAGCGCGCCTCGGCCTTGACGCCGCCGCGGGCGCACTTCCAGACGATGTAGACGAACAGCAGCTGCATGAAGCCGAAGCCGAAGCCGCCGACCGTCGACCACATGTTGAAGTCGGCGAAAGCCACGTTGTAGTCCGGGATGCGGCGCGGCATGCCGGCGAGGCCGAGGAAGTGCTGCGGGAAGAACAGCAGGTTGACGAAGAAGGTGCTGCCCCAGAAGTGCACCTTGCCGAGCGTCTCGTCGTACATGAAGCCGGTCCACTTCGGCAGCCAGTAGTAGACGCCGGCCATGATGCCGAACACCGAGCCGGTCACCAGCACGTAGTGGAAGTGCGCCACCACGAAGTAGGTGTCGTGGTACTGGTAGTTGGCCGGCACCATGGCGAGCATCAGGCCGGAGAAGCCGCCGATGGTGAACATCACCACGAAGCCGAGCGCGAACAGCATCGGCGTCTCGAAGGTGAGCGAGCCGCGCCACATGGTGGTGACCCAGTTGAACACCTTCACGCCGGTCGGGATGGCGATCAGCATGGTCGCGTACATGAAGTACAGCTCGGCGCCGAGCGGCATGCCCACCGAGAACATGTGGTGCGCCCAGACGATGAAGGAGAGGAAGGCGATCGAGGCGGTGGCGTAGACCATCGCCTGGTAGCCGAACAGCGGCTTGCGCGAGAAGGTCGGGATGATCTCCGAGATGATCCCGAAGGCCGGCAGGATCATGATGTAGACCTCGGGGTGCCCGAAGAACCAGAACACGTGCTGGTACAGGACCGGGTCGCCGCCGCCGGCGGCATTGAAGAACGAGGTGCCGAAGAACTTGTCGGTGAGCAGCATGGTCACCGCGCCGGCCAGCACCGGCATCACCGCGATCAGCAGGAAGGCGGTGATCAGCCAGGTCCAGACGAAGATCGGCATCTTCAGCAGGTCCATCCCCGGCGCGCGCATGTTGAGGATGGTGGCGATGATGTTGATCGCGCCCATGATCGAGCTGATGCCCATCAGGTGGATCGCGAAGATGGTGAAGGCGACGTTGGTGCCGCCCTGCAGCGACAGCGGCGGGTACAGCGTCCAGCCGGCCGCCGGGCCGCCGGAACCGATGCCGAAGAAGTACAGCACCAGCGGCATCAGGAGCAGGATGAAGGCGAACGGCAGGATCCAGAAGGACCAGTTGTTCATCCGCGGCAGCGCCATGTCCGGCGCGCCGACCATCAGCGGGATCATCCAGTTGGCGAGGCCCACGAAGGCCGGCATGACCGCGCCGAAGATCATGACCAGCGCGTGCATCGTGGTCATCTGGTTGAAGAAGGCCGGGTCGACCAGCTGCAGGCCCGGCTGGAACAGCTCGGCCCGGATGACGAGCGCCATCGCGCCGCCGACCAGGAACATCACCAGCGAGAAGACCAGGTACAGCGTGCCGATGTCCTTGTGGTTCGTGGACAGGAACCAGCGCTGGAAGAAGGTCTGCTGGTGGCCGTGGTCGGCGTTGAGGGTGTCGGCGTGGGTGGCCATGTCGGTGCTCCTGTTCTCAGCCCTGCGGCGCGGCGGCCGGCGTGGTGGCGGCGGTGCGCGCGGCGGTGTCCAGCTCGGCGCGCATCGCGGCCAAGCGCATCTGGAATTCCTCGCGCGGCACGGCCTCGACGACGATCGGCATGAAGCCGTGGTCCTTGCCGCACAGTTCGGCGCACTGGCCGCGGTAGATGCCGGGCTCCAGGATCTTGGTCCACTGCTCGTTGACGATGCCGGGGATGGCATCGCTCTTCCAGCCGAGCGCCGGCACCCACCAGGCGTGGATCACGTCGTCGGCGGTGATGATGAAGCGGATCTTGGTGTCGGTCGGCAGCACCAGCGGGCGGTCGACATCGAGCAGGTAGGCGCCGTGCTCGTCGAGAGTGGGAACGCGGCCGCTCTGGCGGATGCGCTCGGAGTCGCGGTCGAGCCGGGAGGTGAAGCGCACGCCCTCGCCGACGTACTCGTAGGTCCACAGCCATTGCTGGCCGATGATCTTGACCGTCATCTCGTGGCCGCGGGTGTCGTGGGCGTCGATGGTCTTGATCGTGGCCGGCACCGCCATGACCACGAGGATCAGGGTCGGGATGACCGTCCAGAGCACTTCGAGCCGGGTGCTGTGGACGAAGGTCTTGTCGGCCACCGCGCCCTTCGACTTGCGGAAGCGGAAGATCGCGACCGCCATGGCGCCGAACACGACGATGCCGATGACCACGCAGATCCACAGCATCCACATGTGCATGTCGTAGGCGCGCTGCGCCGTCTCCGTGACGCCCGGCGTCAGGTTGAGCTGCCAGCGTTCCGGCTGGGCACCGGTCGCCGCCACCGCCTGGGTGGCGAAGCTGGCGACGAGGCCGGCGAGGGCGTGGACGGGTCGCGCTGTCTTCATGCTGTGGACCTCACTGGGATTCTGCGGCCGGGCGCAGGCCGGGAGCCTGCGCGACCAGCCCCCGGAGCCGCCGGAGGAGCTGGCCGCGCTCGTCCGGTGGCAGGAAACTGCCTATCTCGACCTCGCGCCCGGCGGACCCGACCAGGATCCGCTGCGGCGCTTCGGCATCACCCCGGACGCCGAACCGCACCCAGCAGGGATGCGCCTCGAACACCGGCGTGTCGTCGGGGGACCGGCGGACTTCCAGTCGCCGCGCGTCCACCAGGATGCGTTCGTAGCGGTCTCCGGACCGCCACACCCAGCGCAGGGCCATCGCAACGATGGCCAGGTCGAGCACGGCGAACCAGGGGGCGAAGGCGTTGCCGACCGCGAAACTGAAACCCGCGACCAGCGACACCGGCACCGCGATCAGGACGAAGAGAACGAAAAACTGCCGCTGCGTCAGGATGCGGCGGGGCCGCAGCACGAGCTGGCACTCGGCCCCTCCCTCCGACGGCGGCAGTTCCACGATCACGTTCGACGTGCGTTTGACCTGCGTCAAGCCCGGGCAGTTTACGCCCGCCCCGGCGGCAGCGGCAAGCAAAGGCGGCGCGACGCCGTGAAGGGGCTGACGGCGCCACGGTGGGCGGGCACACTGCAAGCCCGCTCCGCCTCCGCCGATCGCCGCGTGAAGCCCATCCTCCGCCCCGAACTCCCCGCCGCGCCGTCGCCGCTGCGCGAACGCACGACCGCGGCCCACCTCGGCGACGAATCCGGGCACCTGGCCGGACTCGTCGAGGCCGCCAGCCTGCCCGCCGACGTGCAGGCACGGGTGCAGGCCACCGCCGAGGCCCTGGTCGAGCGCACCCGCGTGCGCGCCGCCGACCCGGAGCTGGTGCAGGCCTTCATGCGCCAGTACGACCTGAGCTCGGAGGAGGGCGTGCTGCTGATGTGCGTGGCCGAGGCCCTGCTGCGCATCCCCGACGAACCGACCGCCGACAAGCTGATCCGCGACAAGCTCGGCGACGCCGCCTGGGAGAAGCACCTCGGCGGCTCGTCCTCGGTGCTGGTCAACGCCTCCACCTGGGGGCTGATGCTGACCGGCCGGGTGGTGAACCTGGCCGAGGACACCCGCCGCGACTTCGGCGGTGCCTTCCGGCGGCTGGTCGCCCGCACCGGCGAGCCGGTGATCCGCCTCGCGGTGCGCCAGGCCATGCGGATCATGGGCCACCAGTTCGTCATGGGCCGGACCATCGACGAGGCCCTCGAGCGCAGCCGCAAGGGCGGGAACGCCCGCTACCGCCACAGCTTCGACATGCTCGGCGAGGGGGCGCTGACGACGAAGGACGCCGCCCGCTATTTCCAGGCCTACAAGGACGCCATCGGCGCGATCGGCGCTTCGCACAGGGCGGGCGGCGGCGCAGGGGACGCCGGCCCATCGGACGTCTTCGCCGCACCCAGCATCTCGGTCAAGCTCTCCGCCCTGCACCCGCGCTACGAGGTCGGCCAGCGCGCCCGGGTGATGGCGGAGCTGGTGCCGATGGTGCTGGAGCTGGCCCACCACGCCCGGGCGCAGGGCATCGGCTTCACCGTCGACGCCGAGGAGAGCGAGCGCCTCGAACTCTCGCTCGACGTCATCGCCAGCGTCTTCGCGGAACGCAGCCTCGACGGCTGGGAGGGCTACGGCCTCGCCGTGCAGGCCTACCAGAAGCGCGCGCCCTTCGTCATCGACGAACTCGTCGCGCTGGCCCGCTCGGTCGGCCGGCGCATGCCGGTGCGGCTGGTCAAGGGCGCCTACTGGGATTCCGAGATCAAGAAGGCACAGGCCGAGGGCCATGCCGGCTACCCGGTGTTCACCCGCAAGGCCAACACCGACGTCAGCTACCTCGCCTGCGCACGGCGCATGTTCGCGGCCACCGACGCGCTGTACCCGATGTTCGCCACCCACAACGCGCAGACGATCGCGGCGATCCACGCCATGGCCAACGAGGGCGGCACGCGACGTGACTACGAGTACCAGCGCCTGCACGGCATGGGCGAGGACCTCTACGCCGAGGTGATCGGCGCCGACCGCCTCGGCGTGCCCTGCCGCGTGTATGCGCCGGTGGGCTCGCACGAGGATCTGCTGCCCTACCTGGTGCGCCGCCTGCTGGAGAACGGCGCCAACTCCAGCTTCGTCAACCGCATCACCGACAGCCGCGTGCGCGCCGCCGACCTGGTTGCCGACCCGGTGGCCACGGTCCGTCGCAACGCGCTCTCGCCGCATCCGCACATCCCGCTGCCGCGCGACCTCTTCCGCTCGCAGAACGAACCCCGGACCAATTCCATGGGCCTCCACCTCGCCAACGACGCGCAGCTGCGCGAGCTCAGCCAGAAGATCAACGCCGCCCTGAAGCCGTGGTCGGCCCGACCGCTGGTGCCGGGCGCAACGGCTTTCGGTGCGACGGTGAGGGTGACCAATCCCGCCGACCGCCGCGAGGCCGTGGGCGAGTACCTTGCCGCCAGCGAGGCCAACGTGCAGCAGGCCCTGGCCCATGCCGTGAAGGCGCAGCCCGGCTGGGACGCCCTGCCCGCCGCCAGCCGCGCGGTGATCCTCGAGAAGGCCGCCGACCTGCTGGAAGCGCGCATGCCGGAGTTCATGGCGATGTGCGTCAAGGAGGCCGGCAAGAGCCTGCCGGCCTCGGTGGCCGAGGTGCGCGAGGCGGTGGACTTCCTGCGCTACTACGCTTGCCAAGTCCGGGAGCACTTCACGCCGGTGCAGCTGCCCGGCCCGACCGGCGAGTCGAACCAGCTGACCCTGCACGGCCGCGGCGTGTTCGTCTGCATCAGCCCGTGGAACTTCCCGCTCGCGATCTACCTGGGCCAGGTCGCCGCGGCACTGGCCGCCGGCAACAGCGTGATCGCCAAGCCGGCCGAGCAGACCACGCTCATCGCCTTCGCCGCGACGAAGCTGCTGCACGAGGCCGGCGTCCCCGAGGACGTGCTGCAGTTCCTGCCGGGCGACGGTGCCACCGTCGGCGCCGGCCTGACCCGCGACCCGCGCGTGGCTGGTGTTGCCTTCACCGGCTCGAACGAGACCGCCTGGGCGATCCACCGTACCTTGGCCGCACGCAACGCGCCGATCGCCACGCTGATCGCCGAGACCGGCGGCCAGAACGCGCTGATCGCCGATTCCTCGTCGCTGCCGGAACAGGTCGTCAAGGACGCCATCGCGTCCGCCTTCGATTCCGCCGGCCAGCGCTGCTCGGCGGCGCGCGTGCTGTTCGTGCAGGACGACATCGCCGACAAGGTGATGCAGATGCTCGCCGGCGCGATGGACGAACTGGTGGTCGGCGACCCCGGCCTGCCCAGCACCGACGTCGGCCCGGTGATCGACGAGGCGGCACGGCAGGGCCTCGAAGCCCACGCCGCGCGGATGGATGCGCAGGCGCGGCTGATCCACAAGGTGCCGCTGCCCGAGGCCGCCGCCCACGGCTGCTTCGTCGCCCCGCGCGCCTACGAACTGACCTCGCTCTCGCAGCTCGAGCGCGAGGTGTTCGGCCCGATCCTGCACGTGATCCGCTGGAAGGCCGACCAGCTCGACCGGGTCATCGCCGACATCAACGCCACCGGCTTCGGCCTGACGCTCGGCATCCACTCGCGCATCGACGCCACGGTCGAGCACATCGCGAAGAACGTCCGCGTCGGCAACTGCTACGTCAACCGCAACCAGATCGGTGCCGTGGTCGGCGTGCAGCCCTTCGGCGGCGAGGGTCTCTCCGGCACCGGGCCGAAGGCCGGCGGCCCGCACTACCTCGCCCGCTTCGCCACCGAGCGGACCCTCACCATCAACACCACCGCGGCCGGCGGCAACGCCAGCCTGCTCACGCTGGCGGAATAGTCCGCCACCCCGCCATGCTGCTCGAGTCCTACGGCTTCGCCGAACCGCCGTTCTCGATCACGCCGGACCCGCGCTTCGTGTACTTGAGCGAGCGCCACCGCGACGCCTTGGCGCACCTGCACTACGGCATCACCCAGGGCGGCGGCGGCGGCTTCGTGCAGCTCACCGGCGAGGTCGGCACCGGCAAGACCACGCTGTGCCGCCTGCTGCTCGAACAGCTCCCCGGGAACGTGCGCGTGGCCCTGGTGCTGAACCCGCTGCTCTCGCCCGTGGAACTGCTGGAGACCATCGCCGAGGAGCTGCGGCTCGACGTCGCCACGGTGCGCGGCAGCCTGAAGGGCCTCTACGACCGGCTCAACGCCTACCTGCTCGAGGCCTACGCGCAAGGGCTGCGCGTGGTGGTGATCATCGACGAGGCGCAGAACCTCTCGATGGCCGCGCTGGAACAGGTGCGCCTGCTGACCAACCTGGAGACGCCGACGCAGAAGCTGCTGCAGATCGTGCTGCTCGGCCAGCCGGAACTGCGCGACCTGCTGGAGAAGCCCGAGCTGCGCCAGCTCGCCCAGCGCATCACCGCGCGCTTCCACCTGACGCCGCTCGACGCCGGCGAGGTCGAGGCCTACCTGCGCCACCGCGTGGCCGTGGCCGGCGCCACCCGCTTCCCCTTCACCCGGCTGGCGGTGAAACGCCTCGCCGCGCACTCCGGCGGCGTGCCGCGCCTGCTCAACGTGATCGCCGAACGCGCCCTGCTGGCCGGCTATGCCCGCGACGAGAACCCGATCGGCGAACGGCTGGTCGACCTCGCCGCCCGCGAGGTGCTGGTGCCGCCGCTGGCCCGGCTGCCGATGCCGCCGCTGGCGGCCTGGGTGGGGGGCGCGCTGCTGCTCGGCCTCGGCCTGCTGCTGCTCTGGCCACGGCCCGCCCCGGTACCGCCGCCGCCGCAGCCGGTGGAAGCCCTGTTCGCACCGCTGCCCCCTCCGTTCCTCGACGGTGCGCGGCTGGCCACCCGGCTGGCCGCGATCGAGCCGGGCTTCGCCGGCGCCGACGAGGAACTGCTGCGGCTGTGGGCGGTGCGCGCCGACGAGGCCGTCCCGGCGATGCTGGTCGACTGCCCGCCGCTGCCAGCCCCGGGCCTGTTCTGCCACTCCGGCCGCGCCAGCCTCGATGCCCTGGCCGCCGCCCGCCGGCCGGCCCTGGTGCGGCTGCTCCCGCCCGCCGATGCCGGTGGCCGGGCGGCGAGGCCGCGCTGGGCGGTGCTGCTCGGCGTCGACGACCTGCGGGTGCGGCTGTGGCTGGGGGGCATCGTGGTCGATGCGGCCCGGCTCGATTTCCAGCACCATTTCGACGGCCACACCATCGCACTCTGGCGCGGTCCGACCTTCATCGAACGCGTGTCGCGACCCGGCGACAGCGGCCCGGCGGTGGACTGGCTGGCGGCACGGCTGGCGACCGCGGCCGGCGAAGTCCTGCCGGCCGGCCCGCAGGTGTTCGACGCCACCTGGCAGCAGCGGCTGCGCGAGGTGCAGGCGGCCCACGGCCTGCGCGTCGACGGCGTCCCCGGCCCGGCCAGCCTGCGCCTGCTCGGTGCCGAGGCCGGCGACGGCCCGCAGCTGCGGCGGCGGCTGGAGTGACGCGGCCATGTCGCTGATCCTCGAAGCCCTGCGCCGCTCGGAAGCACAACGCCGACGCGGCAGCCCCCCGGGGCTGCACAGCGCCACCACGGACGTCCCGCCGCCGCGCTCCGGTTCGCGCCGGGCCGTCCTGGCCTTGCTCGCCGGCCTCGGCCTGCTGCTGGTCCTGCTCGCCGTCCACCGCGCCAGCGCCCCGGATACGGCGGGCACGGCACCCGCCCCGGAAACCCCGGTGATGCCCACCGGTACGGCGTCCCCGGCAACCCCGCCCAGGCCCGCCGCCCCGGCACCCGCACCGCCGCCGGCCATGGTCGGGGCGTTGCCGCCCGCCGCCACGGCCCTCGCCCGCGAACTCGACGCCGGTGCGATGCCGGTCCCGCCTACAGAAGCCGCAGTACCGGCACCAGCACCGACACCAACACCAACACCGGCGCCTGCGCCTGCGCCACCGGCATCCATGCCCGCGGTGTCCGCACCGCCTCCCGCGGCCATGCCCGCAGGACCGGCAGCCGCCGGCGACGCCCTGCCGCTCGACCGACTCGATGCCGCGAGCCGCGCCATGCTGCCGCCGCTGCGGGTGTCGATGCACGTCTACGACCCCGACCCGGCGCGGCGCTTCGTCCTCGTCGATGGCCGCCGCGTGCGCGAGGGCGAGACCCTGGCACCGGGCCTGCAACTCGTCGCCATCGAACAAGACGGCCTGCGGCTCGACTGGCGCGGCCGGCTGCTGCACCTGCCGCGCTGATGGTGTTCGTCGACGCCCCCGGCCGGAACCGCCCGACCCTGCGCTGGGCCACGCCGCTGCTGCTGCTGGCCTGCGGCCTCGCCGGGGTGGCGCTGGCGCTGCTGGCCCCGGCCGAGCGCGAGGTCCTGCTGCATCGCTGGGGTGCGCTCTCGGCGGCGAGCACCGACTGGCGCCTGCTGTTGCAGGCCGACCGCATCGGCACCCTGTTCAGTGCGCTGCTGCTGCACGCCAGCGCCAGCCACCTGATCGGCAACCTGGTGTTCCTGCTGGTGTTCGGGCTGCCGACCGAGCGCGCGCTCGGCCCGTGGCGGCTGCTCGGCCTGTTCCTGCTCGGCGGTGCCTTGGCCAACTTCGCCGCCGCGGTGTCGATGGACCGCCCCGACCGGGTGATCCTCGGTGCCTCCGGGGCGATCTCGGTGCTGATCGGCGCCTACCTCGCGCTCTTCCCGCGGGCGCGGCTCGGCATCGTGCTGCCGCTGGGCCTGTGGTTGCAGTTCGTGCGGATGCCGGCCTCGGCCCTGATCCTGCTGTGGGCCCTGATGCAACTGCTGTTCACCTGGGCCGGGCCGGCCTTCGGCGCCGTCGCCTGGTGGGCGCACTTGAGCGGCTTCCTGTTCGGCCTGCTGGCCGCCCTCGCCCTGCGCGACACCCTGCTGCGCGAGGCGCGGCGGGGCCGCTGAAGCGATGTCCTGCCGCAATGCCCTCCTATACTCGGGGGCATGGATTCGCCGCACTGGCACGCCATCCTCGACTGGATCTCGCGCCACCCGCTGGCGGCGGGCGTCGTCATCTTCCTCATCGCCTTCCTCGACGCCCTGCTGATCGTCGGCGTGGCGGTGCCGGCCTCGCCACTGCTGATCGCGGTCGGGGTGCTGGTCGGGCTGGGCCACATCGACCCGCTGTACGCGCTCGCCTGCGCCGCCGCCGGCGCCTTCTGCGGCGATGGCGTGAGCTACCTCGCCGGCCGCCGCTACGGCGATTCGCTGCGCCGCCGCTGGCCGTTCTCGCGCTACCCGGAGTGGCTGGAGCACGGCGACCGTTCGTTCCGCCGCCATGGCATGAAGAGCCTCATCATCGGCCGCTTCGTCGGCGCGGTGCGGCCCTTCATCCCGGCGATCGCCGGCATGCTGCGGATGCCGGCGCCGAAATACATCGCCGCCACCACGTTCGCCTCGCTGCTCTGGGCGCTGGCCTTCCTCGGGCCGGGTTGGCTGCTCGGTGCCTCGCTGGACCTGGTGGCGGCGGTGGCCGGCCGGCTGGCTATCGTGATCGGCCTGGTGCTGGTGTTGATCGCGGCCATCTGGGGCCTCGTGTTCTACGTCTGGCGCTGGATGGCGCCGCGCACCAACGACCTGCTCGCGCAACTGCTGGCCTGGTCGCACCGGCATCCGGTGCTCGGCCGCTATTCGGCCGCGTTGATCGACCCGAAGCAGCGCGAGTCGCCCTCGCTGCTGGTGTTTGCGGTCGCCCTGCTGGCAGCGGCCTGGGGCTTCTTCGAACTGCTGGCCTCGGTCGGTGCTGGCCTCGCGCCATCGCGACTCGACCTCGCCGTCCACCAGGCCATGTTCGGCCTGCGCCACCCGCTGGCCGACCCGATGATGGGCTTCCTCGCCAGCTTGGGCGACCTCGTCGTGCTCGGCCCGGCGGTGGCGCTGGTGGCGGCCTGGCTGTTCTGGCGACGACGGCCGGTGGCGGCCTGGCACTGGATCGCCGCCCCGGCCTTCGCCCTGGTCGGGGCCTGGGTGCTGGGGGCGCTGATCGACCTGCCGAAGCCACCGGCCGCCACCGCCGTCGCCGGCTTCTCCTTCCCCTCGCAGCCGGTGATGCTGGCCACCGTGGTCTACGGTTTCCTCGCCGTGATGGTGGCCCGGGAACTGCCGGGGCCGCGGATCTGGCCCTACGTGCTGGGGGCCCTGCTGGTCGGCCTGCTCGGCTTCTCGCGGCTCTACCTCGGCGCGCACTGGCTTTCCGACGTGCTGGCCGGGATCTGCCTCGGCCTGGTCTGGGTGACCGTGCTGGGCATCGCCTACCGCCGGCGGGTGGTGCGTTCGTTCTGGGCGCGGCCGGTGACGGCGATGTTCTTCGGGACCGTGCTGCTGGTCGGCGGCTGGCATGCCGGACGCTCCGCCGACCGCATGGTCGCCGCCTTCGACCCGCCGCTGCTGCGGCAGGCGGTGGATACCCGCCTGTGGTTGCAGGGCGATCCGCGCCTCGGCCTGCCGGCCCGCCGCACCGAGCTGCGCAGCCGCGACGCCTGGCCGCTCAACGTGCAGTACGCCGGCGACCTCGACGCGCTGGCCGCCCACCTCGCCGATCGTGGCTGGGCACGACTGGAGCCCGGCGACTGGCGCGGCCTGCTGATGATGCTCGACGAGCAATCGCGCCCGGACACGCTGCCGGTGATGCCCTCGACCCACGGCGGCCACGCCGAGTCGCTGCTGATGGGCCTGCCGGTCGATGCCGACGGGCGGCGGGTGGTGCTGCGCCTGTGGCACGCGCCCTACCGGCTCGGCGACGGCGAATCGCTCTGGCTCGGTACGGTGCAGGAGCTGCGCTTCGCCACCCGCGGCGAAGGCTTCGTCCGCTACTGGCGGGCGGAACCCGCGCTGGAAGCGGCGCAGCGACGGCTGGCCAGCGACGCCGCGGCGCTGCGGGTCGGCCCCGCGCAGGAGGTGCTGCGCCTGCGCGAGCCTCCGGCATCGGCCGGGTCCTGAGTTCAGGCCATCGTCGGCAGCCAGCGCAGCAGGGCATCGAGACGGGCCCGCGGATCGGCCTCCTCCAGCAGGTGCTGGCGCTGGTCGAGCGCGAGCGGCAGCAGTTCGGCGAGGCGCAGGCTGGTCCAGTCGGCATCGTCGAAGCAGCCGGGTTCGGCGTGGGCATGCGGCCCGCCGGCCCGTTCGAGCAGGCGCCGCAGCAGGTCGAGCAGCAGGGCATGCCCGGGGCGTGGGCGGCGTGGCGGCGGTGCCGGCAGCCACAGCACTTCGGCCACCTGCAAGCCGTCGGACTGCGTGGCCCGGGTGCAGATACGGAAGCGCCGCTCGCCTTCGACGGCGATGCCGAGCAGGCCGTCCTCGCGGCGCACGGCATCGACGATCCGCGCCTCGGTGCCGACGCCGGCCGGCCGCGCCGGGGTACCGGCCTCACCGCCCTCCTCGATCAGGCAGACGCCGAAGCCCTCGCCGGTGCGCAGGCAGCGCTGCACCAGGTCGAGGTAGCGGGGTTCGAAGACCCGCAGGGCGAGCAGGCCGCCCGGCATCAGCACGGTGTGCAGGGGGAACAGGGGCAGGGCGACGGTGGACAGCGGCAGGGACATGGCAGGCTCCCGTGGGACGCCATGAGGATGGCCGCTCGCCGCCGGCGCGGGCGTGACGGCGTGCGCATCCTGCGCAAGCGGCCGCGGGCGATGCGGTTTCCGCGGCGTGGGTAACGGTTCGGGACGCAACCACCGCCATTCCGCATCAATCACTTGCCATCGAGCATTCGCTCCAAACGCCGCGGCGTCCGCGGAAGGGCTTGACAGGTCCGGAAAGCGCATGATTTCGTCGGGTCCATGAACTTCCGCCCGACCGCCGCTGCGCCGAACGCCCCGACCCTCGCGGTCGCGCTGCGCGCCGTCGCGCCGTCCGCGCTCGTCCTCGTCGTCGTCGTCCTTCTCATTGGCGCCTCCACCGGTGCGGGATCGACGTGACCTAGAAGCAGCGCAAAACCAGGTCCGAAACGAAAACCCCGCACCGGCAACGGTGCGGGGTTTCGCGTTCCAGGGCCCTCGAAAACCTTCCCGCCCTCCGATAGCGATTCCCGCCCCCGTGAACTCCGACCAGATCAAATCCGGCCCCTCCCGCGCCCCCGCCCGCGCCATGCTGCGCGCCACCGGCCTGTCCGACGCCGACATCGCCCGGCCGCTGGTCGGCGTGGTGCACACCTGGTCGGACATCTCGCCCTGCAACCTGACCCTGCGCGAGTTGGCCGGCCACGTCCGCGAGGGCGTCAAGGCCGCCGGCGGCACGCCGGTCGAGTTCAACACCATCGCCGTCACCGACGGCATCGCCATGGGCACCGTCGGCATGCGCGCCTCGCTGCCCTCGCGCGAGGTGATCGCCGATTCGATCGAGCTGGCCGTGAGCGGCCACTGCCTCGACGCCGTGGTGGTGCTGGTGGGCTGCGACAAGACCATCCCCGCGGCGGCGATGGCGCTGGGGCGCATGGACCTGCCGGGCGTGGTGCTCTACGGCGGCACCATCCAGCCGGGCTTCTGCAAGGCGAAGAAGATCACCGTGCAGGAGGTCTTCGAGGCGGTCGGCGCGCATGCGGCCGGCCGCATCGACGACGCCGAGCTGGCCGAGATCGAGCGCCGCGCCTGCCCGGGTGCCGGCGCCTGCGGTGGCCAGTTCACCGCCAACACGATGGCGATGGTGCTGACCACGCTGGGCCTGTCGCCGATGGGCCTGAACGACATCCCGGCCACCGACCCGGGCAAGCGCGAGGCCGCCTTCCGCTGCGGCGAGATCGTGATGCAGGCACTGGCCGCGGGCCGCCGTCCGCGGCAGACGATCACCCTCGAAGCCCTGCGCAACGCCGCGGTCACCGTCGCGGCGACGGCGGGTTCGACCAATGCCGTTCTGCACATCCTCGCCATCGCCCACGAAGCCGGCGTGCCCTTCGCGCTGGAGGAATTCGAGGCGGCCTCGCGCACCCCGGTCATCGCCGACCTCAAGCCCGGCGGCCGCTTCACCGCGGTGGAGCTGCACGCCGCCGGCGGCACCGCGCGCGTGCTGGCCGAGCTGCGCGCCGCCGGCCGCATCGCCGACACGCCGACGATGACCGGCCAGACGCTGTTCGCGGCCGTCGATGCCGCCCGCGTGGCACACGCCGCCAGCGGCACCGCGCTCGACGACCCGGAAGCGGCCGCCGTGGTGCCCGGCTTCGCGGCACCGCTGAAGCCGCACGGCGGCTACTCGGTGCTGTACGGCAACCTCGCCCCCGAGGGCTGCATCTGCAAGCTGCCGGCGCAGCGCCGTCGGCACGAGGGCCCGGCGCGGGTGTTCGATTCCGAGGACGCCGCCTTCGCCGCCGTGCAGGCGCGCGCCATCCAGCCGGGCGACGTGATCGTCATCCGTTTCGAAGGCCCCGCGGGCGGCCCCGGCATGCGCGAGATGCTGGCCGTCACCGCCGCCCTGGTGGGCCAGGGCCTCGGCAACGACGTGGCCCTGATCACCGACGGCCGCTTCAGTGGCGCCACCCACGGCTTCATGGTCGGGCACATCGCGCCCGAAGCTGCGCGCGGCGGCCCGCTGGCCCGGCTGCGCGACGGCGACCGCGTGCGGATCGACGTCGACGCCCGCGAGATCCGCACCGACGCCGACCTCGACGCCCGCGAACCGGCCCGCATCGAACCCCGCGTGCGCCACGGCGCGCTCGCCAAGTACGCCCGCCACGTCGCCTCGGCGAGCCGCGGCGCAATCACCACCGGCTAGGCCGCGTACCGCGCCGCACCCGCCCACTCCTTCCTCTCTCCCCGCTTCTCCACTCGTTACTCGCCAAGGACTCCACCATGACCACCACCACCCGCATCACCACGCCCGCCGCCCTGGAACACCGCACCGTCGCCGTCATCGGCTACGGCAGCCAGGGCAGCGCCCATGCGAAGAACCTGCGCGACTCCGGTGTGCGCGTCATCGTCGGCCTGCGCGCTGGCGGCCCCACCGAAGCCAAGGCCAAGGCCGACGGCTTCGAAGTGCGCGAACCCGCCGACGCCGTGCGCGCGGCCGATGTCGTCGCGGTGCTGACGCCGGACATGGTCCAGCCGCAGCTCTACCAGCAGCACATCGCGCCGAACCTGAAGGCCGGTGCCTGCCTGCTGTTCGCGCACGGCTTCAATGTGCACTACGGCCAGATCAACCCACGCCACGACATCGACGTCGTGCTGGTGGCACCGAAGGGCCCGGGCGCGCTGGTGCGCCGCGAGTTCGAGATCGGGCGCGGCGTGCCGTCGGTGTACGCCGTGCACCAGGACCAGAGCGGCGAGGCCGAGGCGATCGCGCTGGCCTACTGCTCGGGCATCGGCGGCGGTCGCGCGCAGCCGATCAGGACCACCTTCAAGGAAGAAACCGAGACCGACCTGTTCGGCGAGCAGGCCGTGCTCTGCGGCGGCGCCACCAAGCTGGTGATGGCCGGCTGGGAGACGCTGGTCGAGGCCGGCTACCAGCCCGAGATCGCCTACTACGAGTGCCTGCACGAGCTCAAGCTCATTGTCGACCTGCTGTACGAGGGCGGCATCACCCAGATGCACCGCTTCATCAGCGAGACCGCCCAGTACGGTGACCTGACGCGCGGCCCCTACGTGGTCGACGAGCACACCCGCACGCAGATGAAGCGCGTGCTGGCCGAGATCCAGGACGGCCGCTTCGCCCGCGAGTGGATCGCCGAGTACCGCGCCGGCAACCCGAACTACCGCGCGCTGAAACAGGCCGACCTGGAGCACCCGATCGAGGCCGTGGGCCGCAAGCTGCGCGCCGGCATGCCGTGGCTGAACCCGCGCGGCGAAGCGCCGGCGAATCCCTCGGCTACGGCGGCGCCCACCCCGGCCACCCCGCAGGCGAGCCCCGCCGAGGCCGGCGCATGAACGGAGCCGAGTGGCTGGTGAAGGCACTCGAGGCCGAAGGGGTCGACACCCTGTTCGGCTACCCGGGCGGCTGCATCATGCCCTTCTACGACGCCCTGCTCGGCAGCACCATGCACCACGTGCTGGTGCGCCACGAGCAGGCCGCCGCACTCGCCGCGAACGGCTACGCGCGCCACAGCGGCCGGGTCGGCGTCTGCGTCGCCACCTCCGGCCCGGGCGCGTCGAACCTCGTCACCGGGATTGCCGATGCGCTGCTGGACTCGGTGCCGATGGTCTGCCTCACCGGGCAGGTGCCGACCTACTTGATGGGCACCGATGCCTTCCAGGAGCTGGACGTGTTCGGCATGACCCTGCCGATCGTCAAGCACAGCTACCTGCCGCGCTCGGTCGAGGAACTGCCGGCGGTGCTGCACGAGGCCTTCCACCTGGCGCGCAGCGGCCGCCCCGGCCCGGTGCTGATCGACCTGCCGAAGGACGTGCAACTTGCGAAGGCCGACCACCTGCCCGCACCGGCGCCGATCGCCAGCCCGTCGGTGGTGAACGCCGTGCCGGTGGGGCTGGTGGAGGCGCTGGCCCTGATCGCGCGTTCGAGGAAGCCGGTGGTCTACGGCGGTGGCGGTATCGCCATCGCCAAGGCGACGAAGGCTTTCCGCCGCTTCATCGCGGCCACGAGGATGCCGACGGTGCTGACCCTGCGCGGCCTGGGCGCCCTGCCCTTCGACCACCCCGCTTTCCTCGGCATGCTGGGCATGCACGGCTCGCGCGCCGCGAACCTGGCCGTGCAGGAAAGCGACCTGCTGATCGTCGTCGGCGCGCGCTTCGACGACCGTGCCACCGGCAAGCTGGCCGAGTTCGCCCCGCATGCCAAGGTGATCCACCTCGACGCCGACCTCGGCGAGATCAACAAGCTGCGCCGCGCGGATGTCTCGGTGCACGGCCGCATCGACCACAGCCTGAACGCGCTGTGCGCCGCCATCAGCCGCTGCGAGGACTGGCGGGCGCTGTGCGCCGAGCGCGTGCAGAAGCACGCCGCCCGCTACGACGCGCCCGGCGGCGACATCTACGCCCCGGCCCTGCTGAAGCGGCTGTCGGAACTGGTGCCCGAGGCGATCGTCACCTGCGACGTCGGCCAGCACCAGATGTGGGTTGCGCAGCACTGGGGCTTTCGCGACCCGACGCATCACCTCTCCAGCGCCGGCCTCGGGACCATGGGCTTCGGCCTGCCGGCGGCGATCGGCGCGCAGCTGTCGAACCCGGGTGCGACCGTCGTCTGCATCAGCGGCGACGGCAGCTTCCAGATGAATATCCAGGAGCTGGCCACGGTGGCCCGCGAAAGGCTGCCGATCAAGATCGTGCTGCTCGACAACCAGGCCCTCGGCATGGTGCGGCAGTGGCAGGAGCTGTTCTTCCAGGAGCGCTACTCGGCGGTCGATCTCTCCGACAACCCCGACTTCGGGCTGATCGCCAAGGCCTACGGCATCCCGTCGATGAAGCTCGATGCCCGCGCCGACCAGGAGCGCATGCTGGCCGAGTTCCTGGGTATCGAGGGCCCGGCCTTCCTGCACGTCGCCATCGATCAGAAGGCCAACGTCTGGCCGCTGGTGCCGCCCAACAAATCCAACACCGAGATGCTCGATGCGCCGGCCGATGCCGTCGCCCATGACGAGAGCAAGGAGTTCGTCCATGCACTTCCAACTTGAGATCGCGCTGCGGCAATCGGAAGGTGCGCTTGCCCGCGTGCTGGGCATGGCGCAGCGTCGCGGCTATGCACCGATCGCGCTGCAGGCCGAGACCGATCCGCGATCCCCGGCGTGGTGGCTGTCGATGACGGTCGAGAGCGAGCGCTCGGCCCAAAGCCTGAAGTCGCAGCTCGACAAGCTGCACGACTGCCTCGCGGTGGAGCTGACGCCATGTCGCTGATGCAGTTCTGCGACGGCGAGATCGCCGCGGCCGAGGCCTTCAGCGTCCCGCTGACCAGCCATGCGCTGCACTACGGCACCGGCGTGTTCGAGGGCATCCGCAGCTACGCCACCGACGACGGCGGTGCGGCGGTGTTCCGCCTTCCCGAGCACCTGGAGCGCATGAAGAAGGGTGCCGAGGCGCTGGGCATGAAGTTCGACGTCACCCAGGCCACCGGCGCCGTGCTGGCGACGCTGCGCGCGAACGGCCATCGCGACGCCTACATCCGCCCGCTGCTGTGGTTCAACGCCGGCGGGCTGGGGCTGGATGTCGACAAGCTCAGCGAACGCCTGATGGTCGCCACCCTGCCGTGGACCTCGCACCTGGGCACGCACCGGGTGCGGCTCACCGTCTCGCCCTTCCGCCGCAACCCGGCCAAGGCCCTGCCGCCGCTGAAGCTCTGCGGCAACTACGTCAACTCGATCCTGGCCAAGCGCGAGGCCACGCAGCGCGGCTTCGGCGAGGCGCTGTTCGTGGACGACGACGGCTTCGTCGTGGAGTGCACCGGCGAGAACGTGTTCCTGGTGAAGGACGGCCGCGTCACCGCCGTCGCGCACGGCGACGCCCTGCCCGGCATCACCCGCGACACGGTGATCCAACTCACCGGCGCCGAATCGCGCCCGGTGCGCATCGAGGAACTGAAGGCCGCGGATGAGGTGTTCCTGACCGGCACCTCGGCCGAGATCGCGCGCGTCGAGGCCATCGACGAGCGCCTGTTCGCCGCCTCGCCCTTCGGCGATGCCCTGGCCGCCCGCTACGCCGACATCGTCCGTGGCCGGGCGGAAACGGCCCGTGGCTGGCTGACGAGAGTCTGATGCCACTGGACGCCGCCCGCGCCGAGGTGAGCGCCAGCGACGTGCTGGCGGCCAGCGCGCGCCTGCGGCGCTACCTGCCGCCGACGCCGCTGCATTACGCCGAGCGCTTCGGCTGCTGGCTGAAGCTGGAGAACCTGCAGCGCACCGGCGCCTACAAGGTACGCGGGGCGCTGAACGCCCTGCTGGTGGCGCGCGAGCGCGGCGACCGCCGCACGGTGATCACCGCCTCGGCCGGCAACCACGCCATGGGCCTGGCCTGGGCGGCACGCGAGCTGAAGGTGCCGGTGATCACCGTGATGCCGGTGACGGCGCCGGCGGTGAAGGCGCAGGGCGTGGCCTTCCTCGGCGCGACGGTGCGCCTGAGCGGGAACAGCTACGACGAGGCGAAAACGCACGCGCTGCAGCTCGCCGGGCAGCACGGCTTCCGCTACCTCTCGGCCTTCGACGATCCGGACGTGATCGCCGGGCAAGGCACGCTGGGCATCGAGCTGGCCGCGCATGCGCCCGAGGCCGTGCTGCTGCCGATCGGCGGTGGCGGCTTGGCCGCGGGCGTGGCGCTGGCGCTGAAGTCGGCCTGCCGGTCGGCACCACGGGCATCGCGGCGCATCCGCATCATCGGCGCGCAGGTCGAGGGCGTGGACGCGATGGCGCGCGCGCTGAAGGGCGACACCTCGCCGATCAGCCCCCGCGCCACGCTGGCCGACGGCATCCGCGTCGCGGAAGCCGGCACGCTGACCCGCGAAATCCTCTCGCGCCTGCTCGACGACCTGATCATCGTCCGCGAGGCCGAGCTGCGCGAGACCCTGACGCGGCTGATGCTCGAAGAGCACATCGTCGCCGAAGGCGCCGGCGCGCTGGCGCTGGCCGCCGGCCGTCGCGTGGCCAGCCGCCGCAAGGTCGCCGTCGTCTCCGGCGGCAACATCGACGCCGCCGTCTTCGCCCAGCTGCTGCTCGACACCCGCCCGCGCCCGCCGCGGCCACCGCGCCGGCGCAGCGCCGATCCCGTTTCCCGACACCCCCAGGAGTCCACGCCATGAGCCCCGCCCCGGAGCGCATCCGCATCTTCGACACCAGCCTGCGCGACGGCGAGCAGTCGCCCGGATGCAGCATGGACGCGGCGCAAAAGCTGCGCTTCGCATTGGCGCTGGCCGAACTCGGTGTGGATACGGTCGAAGCCGGCTTCGCCGCCAGCTCGGAGGCCGATGCCGACGGCATCGCCCGCATCGCGCGCGCCCTGCGCGGCACCGGCACCGGCGTGTGCAGCCTCGCGCGCTGCCGTCCCGGCGACATCGAGGCCTCGGCCAAGGCGCTGGAAGGCGCGGACGCGCCACGCATCCACGTCTTCATCGCCACCAGCCCGCTGCACCGCCAGCACAAGCTCGGTTTCTCGAAGGAGGAAGTGGTCGATGCGGCCGTCCGCGCGGTGGAGCACGCCCGCCGCCTCGTCGAGGACGTGGAGTTCTCGGCGGAGGACGCGATCCGCACCGAACCCGAGTTCCTCGAGGCCGTGTTCCGCGCCGCCGCGCAGGCCGGGGCGCGCACGCTCAACGTGCCGGACACTGTCGGCTACACCACCCCGGCCGAGATCGAGGCCCTGTTCCGCCGGCTGCGCGCGGCCCTCGGCGAGGAGGCCATCCTCTCCGCGCACTGCCACGACGACCTCGGCCTCGCGGTCGCCAACTCGCTCGCCGCGATTGCCGGGGGCGCGCGGCAGGTCGAGTGCACCGTCAACGGCATCGGCGAACGCGCTGGCAATGCCGCGCTGGAGGAGCTGGTGATGGCGCTGAACGTGCGCGCCGACCGCTTCCCCTTCCGCACCGGCATCGACACCACCCGCCTGGTGCCGACCTCGCGCCTGCTGACCCGCATCACCGGCATGGCCGTGCAGCGCAACAAGGCGATCGTCGGCGCCAATGCCTTCGCCCACGAGAGCGGCATCCACCAGCACGGCATGCTCAAGCACCGCGACACCTACGAGATCATGCGCCCCGAGACGGTGGGCTGGGCGCGCTCGCAGATGGTGCTCGGCCGGCACAGCGGCCGCGCGGCGGTGAACGAGCGGCTGGGCTTCCTCGGCTTCTCGCTGGACGAGGCCGCGGCCGAGCGCCTGTTCCTCCGCTTCAAGGCCTTGGCCGAGAAGAAGAAGGAAGTCTTCGACGCCGACCTCGAGGCCCTGGTGCTGGGCGAGGACACCCGCAGCTCCGGCTGGCAGCTGACGGCCTTCCACCTGAGCACGGGCGCGGGCGGCGGCGAGCAGCCGGCCGCCGCCATCGAACTGCGCGATCCGCAGGGCGAGGCCCACTTCGGCCGCGGTAGCGGCGACGGCCCGGTGCATGCGCTGTTCGCCGCGCTGACCGAGGCGCGCGGCATGCACGTCGAGGTGCAGAGCTACGCGGTGCACAGCGTCAGCAGCGGCGAGGACGCGCAAGGCCAGGCCAGCTTGAGCACCCGCCACCACGGCGAGGAGCTCACCGCCAGCGCAACCAGCACCGACATCCTCGAGGCCAGCGCCCTGGCCTGGCTGGCACTCGCCCAGCGCATCGCCCGCCGCCCCGGCGCAACGCAGGCGACCGACGCCCCGACGCCCGGCACTGCTCCGACCGCGGCATCCTCCGGCGCGAACGCGGCCGCCGCCACGGAGGCCCGCGCATGAACGCGCCACGCACCCTGTTCGACAAGCTGTGGGAAGCGCATTGCGTCCGCGAGGAAAGCGAGCGCGCCCCGGCCATCCTCTACATCGACCTGCACTTGCTGCACGAGGTGACCAGCCCGCAGGCCTTCGCCGAACTCGCCGCCCGCGGCCTGAAGGTGCGCCGCCCCGAACGCCACGTCGCCACACTCGACCACAGCACGCCGACCTCGCCGGCAGATGCGCAAGGAAACCGCGCCTGGACCAGCCCGCAGGCCGAGGCGCAGGTCGAAGCCCTGCGCGCGAACTGCGAAGCGCAGGGCATCGAGCTGTTCGACTGGGGCAGCGGCCGTCGCGGCATCGTCCACGTCGTCGGCCCCGAGCTCGGCCTGACCCAGCCGGGCATGACCATCGTCTGCGGCGACAGCCACACCGCGACGCACGGCGCCTTCGGGGCGCTGGCCTTCGGCATCGGCAGCAGCGAGGTCGGCCACGTGATGGCCACGCAGTGCCTGCTGCAGCGCAGGCCGAAGACGCTGGCGATCACCGTCGATGGTCGGCTGCCGCCCGGCTGCAGCGCCAAAGACCTGATCCTCCACATCATCGGCCGCATCGGCGTGGCCGGTGGTACCGGCCACGTCATCGAGTACCGCGGCACCGCCATCGAGGCCCTGTCGATGGAGGAACGCATGACGGTCTGCAACATGAGCATCGAGGCCGGGGCACGCGCCGGCCTGATCGGCGTCGACGAGGTGACCATCGAGTGGCTGCGCGGCCGCGAGCGCGTCCCGCAAGGCGCGGCCTTCGAGACCGCCGCCACCGCATGGCGGCAATGGCGCAGCGATGACGGTGCCCGCTTCGACGCCGAGGTCCGCATCGACGCCCGCGAGCTGCGCCCCACGCTCACCTGGGGCACGCACCCCGGGCAGGTCGTCGCCGTCGATGCCACGCTGCCGAAGGCCGCGCCGGAGACGGTGGGCGCGCTGTCCTACATGGGCTTCGAAGGCGGCGCGCCGCTGGCCGGCCAGCCGGTGGACGTGGTCTTCGTCGGCAGCTGCACCAACGGCCGCCTTTCGGACCTGCGCGAAATGGCCGCCGTGCTGCGCGGCCGCCGCGTGCATCCGCGCGTGCGCATGCTGGTGGTGCCGGGCTCCGACGCGGTGAAGCGCGAGGCCGAGGCCGAGGGCATCGACCGCCTCGTCCGCGAGGCCGGTGCGGAATGGCGCGAGCCGGGCTGTTCGATGTGCATCGCCATGAACGGCGACACGGTGAAACCCGGCCAACTCGCCGTGAGCACCAGCAACCGCAACTTCGAGGGCCGGCAGGGCAAGGGCGCGCGCACCGTGCTCGCCTCGCCCGCCAGCGCCGCCGCCGCCGCGATCGCCGGCGGCATCGCCGATCCGCGCGCCTATGCCGATCCCGCGAACGCAGCGGCTTCGGCTTCGGCAACCACGATCACACCGGCCACTGCAAACCCCCTGTCGACCGCCGAGGCCAGCGCATGAAGCCCTTCCGCACCCTGGAATCCCCGATCGCCTGCCTGCCGCGGGCCCACATCGACACCGACCAGATCATCCCCGCGCGCTTCCTGACCACGACGACGCGCGAGGGCCTCGGACAGCACGCCTTCCACGACTGGCGCTTCGATGAGCACGGCGCGCCGCGCGCGGACTTCGTGCTGAACCGCCCCGAGCACCGCGCTGCCCGCATCCTCGTCGCCGGCCGCAACTTCGGCTGCGGCAGCTCGCGCGAGCATGCCCCCTGGGCCCTGCTCGACGCCGGTTTCCGCGCCGTCATCAGCAGCGGGATCGCCGACATCTTCCGCAACAACGCGCTGAAGAACGGCCTGCTGCCGATCGTGCTGCCGGAGGCGGTGGTCGATACCCTGCTCGCCCAGCCCGGCCTGCGGCTGCAGATCGACGTGGCGAAGCGCCGCGTCTACTGGCCGGACGGCGGGTTCATCGAATTCCCGCTCGACGCCTTCGCCCAGGCCTGCCTGCTGGAGGGCGTCGACGAACTGGGCCACCTGCTGGCCCAGTCCAGCGCCATTGATGCCTACGAGACCCGGCAGGCCGGATCGACCGCCCACGGGGAGCCCCGCCATGTCGCCTGATGCCACCCATGCTCCCTCCAGCCCTTGCCGGGCGCGCATCGCGGTGCTGCCCGGCGACGGCATCGGCCCCGAAGTCACCGCCGCCGCCGTCGCCGCGCTGCGCGCCGTCGGCCGGCGTTTCGGCCACGCCTTCGCCTTCGACGAGGCGCTGATCGGCGGTGCCGCCATCGACGCCAGCGACGAGGCCCTGCCCGCCGCCACCGTCGCCGCCTGCGAAGGCGCCGACGCCGTGCTGCTCGGCGCGGTCGGTGGGCCGAAGTGGAGCGACCCGAAGGCGGCACTGCGGCCCGAGCAGGGGCTTCTCGCCCTGCGCCGGGCGCTCGGCGTCTACGCCAACCTGCGGCCGGTCAGGCCGCATCCGGCCACGCTGGCGCATTCGGCGATCAAGGCCGAGGTGCTGGCCGGCGTCGACCTCATCGTGGTGCGCGAACTCACCGGCGGCAGCTACTTCGGGCGCAAGGAGCGCCACGCCGACCGCGCCCTCGACGTCTGCGAATACAGCGTCGCCGAGATCGAGCGCGTCGCTCGCCACGCCTTCCGGCTGGCGCGCACGCGGCGCGGCAGGCTCACCTCGGTGGACAAGGCCAATGTGCTGGAGACCTCGCGGCTGTGGCGCGAGGTCGTCACGCGCGTCCACCGCGACGAGTTCCCCGACGTGGTGCTCGAGCACCAGCTGGTCGACTCGATGGCGATGCACCTGATCGCCCGCCCGCGCGACTACGACGTGGTGCTGACCGAGAACCTGTTCGGCGACATCCTCACCGACGAGGCGGCGATGCTGGCCGGCTCGATGGGCCTGCTGCCTTCCGCGGCGCTCGGCGACGGCACGCGCGGCCTGTACGAGCCGATCCACGGCAGCGCCCCGGACATCGCCGGGAAGGGCATCGCCAACCCGATCGCGGCGATCCTGAGCGCGGCCCTGCTGCTGCGGCATTCGCTGGGACTGCACCGCGAGGCCGAGGCCGTCGAGGCCGCGGTCTCCGCGGTCCTCGATGCCGGCGCCGGCGATGCCCGCCTGCGCCCCCGCGACCTCGGCGGGAGCGCCTCGACACTCGATCTCGCGCAGGCCGTGATCGCGCGCCTCGGCGACGCCTCCAAACCCTACCCCGCCGTCGCCCTGCGCGACTGAGCTCGCCGCGCCTTCAGCCGCCGAGCGCGGCGAGGAAGCGCCGCGGCGCCTCCTCGAAGCCGCCGTTCGACATGAACACCACGTGGTCGCCGGGTCGCGCCGCGGCGGCCAGCGTCGCCACCATCGATTCGACATCCGGCACGGTGCGCGCCTCGCCGCGCACCGCGGCGACGACCCGGGCGGCATCCCAGGGCAGATTCGGGCGATGCAGGAACACCACGGCGTCGGCCGGATCGAGCGAGGGTGCCAGCGCCTCGGCATGGGCGCCAAGGCGCATCGAGTTGCTGCGCGGCTCCAGCGCGGCAATCACGCGCGCCGCGCCGACCTTCGCGCGCAGGCCGTCGAGTGTGGTGCGGATGGCGGTCGGGTGGTGGGCGAAGTCGTCGTAGACAGTGACGCCGCGCGCCACGCCCACCACTTCCAGTCGGCGCTTGGCGCTGGCGAAGTTCGCGAAAGCCGGCAGCAGGGCTTTCGCGTCGCAACCCACCGCGGCCGCGGCGGCGAGTGCGGCCAGCGCGTTCATCGCGTTGTGGCGGCCGAGCAGCGGCCACTCCACGGTGCCGAGTTCATGGCCGCGATGGGCCACCACGAAACGCGAGCCGTCGGCGGCCAGCAGGCGCGCCGTCCAGTCGAGCACGGCGTCGTCCGCCGCCCCTGCCACCGTCGTCGCGAGCTCCGGCCGGCCGGCAGCATCGACGATCCCGAAGCGCTCCACCGGGGTCCAGCAGCCCATCGCCAGCACCTCGGCGAGTGCGGTGTCCTCGCCGTTGACGATGAGCCGCCCGCGGCCCGGCACGATGCGCACGAGGTGGTGGAACTGGCGCTGGATCGCATGGATGTCCGGGAAGATGTCGGCGTGGTCGTACTCGAGGTTGTTCAGCACCGCCACCCGCGGCCGGTAGTGCACGAACTTGCTGCGCTTGTCGAAGAAGGCGGTGTCGTACTCGTCGGCCTCGACCACGAACTCGGCACCCGTGCCGAGGCGCGCCGAGACGCCGAAGTTCTCCGGCACGCCGCCGACCAGGAAGCCGGGATCGCGGCCTGCGGATTCCAGCAGCCAGGCCAGCAGCGCGGTCGTCGTGGTCTTGCCGTGGGTGCCGGCCACCGCCAGCACCGCGCGGCCGGGCAGCACGTGTTCGGCGAGCCACTGCGCGCCGGAGTTGTAGCGCAGGCCGGCGTCCAGCACGTGCTCGACCGCCGGGTTGCCGCGCGAGAGCGCATTGCCGACAAGGACCTCGTCGATGCCGGGGGCGATGTTCTGCGGCGAGTAGCCGCTGGCCAGCGCGATGCCGAGCGCCTCGAGCTGGGTGCTCATCGGCGGGTAGACGTTCTGGTCGGAGCCTTCGACCGCGTGCCCGAGCTCGCGCGCCAGGGCGGCGATGCCGCCCATGAAGGTGCCGCAGATGCCGAGGATGTGCAGCCGCAAGGGGTTACCGCCGCGGCAACGCGGCCACGATGCGCTGGAACACCTCGTCCACCGGGCCGACGCCATCGACCACGACCAGCCGGCCACGCGACCGGTAGAAGCCCGCGATCGGCGCGGTCTGTTCGGCGTAGACGGCGAGCCGCTTGCGCACCGTCTCCGGGTGGTCGTCGGCGCGGCCTTCGGCGGCGTAGCGGATCTCGCAGCGTTCGAGGATGACGGCGTCGGGCACCTCGAACTTCACCACCGCGTCGAGCGGCTGCCCGAGCCGCGCCAGCAGGCCGTCCAGCGCCTCGGCCTGGGCGAGGTTGCGCGGGTAGCCGTCGAGGATGAAGCCCTGCGCGGTGTCGGGGCGGGCGAGGCGGGCCTCCAGCATGCCGAGCACGATGCCGTCGGAGACCAGTTGCCCGGCGTCCATCACCGCCTTGGCCTGCTGGCCGAGCGGGCTGCCGGCCGCCACTTCGGCGCGCAGCAGGTCGCCGGTCGAGATGTGCGCGATGCCGAAGTGCTCGCGCAGGCGGGCGGCCTGCGTGCCCTTGCCCGAACCGGGCGCGCCGAAGAAGACGAGTCGCATGGAGGAACTCCGGAAACAATGACGCACGGCACCGTCTTCACCCCCTTTGGCGATGCGGGGGGCCGCGGACAGGCCGTGCGGACGCTTGCACGCTAGCGGCCCCGGGTGGTGAAGTCAAACCTGCCATCCTCCGCCTTTCGTCGAACCGGGAAGCCCACCATGCCCAAGGGCCGTCTGCTCTACGCCCAGTCCGGCGGCGTCACCGCCGTCATCAACGCCACCGCCAGCGCCGTGCTGGCCAGTGCCCGCCGGCACCGGGTGCACGCCCTGTGGGCGAGGAACGGCATCCTCGGCGCGCTGCGCGAGGAGCTGTACGACACCCGCAAGCTGAGCCCCGCCGCGGTCAAGGCCCTGGCCCACACGCCGGGCGGCGCCTTCGGCAGCTGCCGCTTCAAGCTCAAGTCGATCGAGCAGGACCGCGCCCGCTACGAACGCCTGATCGACGTGTTCCGCGCCCACGACATCCGCTGGTTCCTCTACAACGGCGGCAATGACTCGGCCGACACCGCACTCAAGCTGTCGAAAGTGGCCGGGGAGATGGGCTACCCGCTCACCTGCGTCGGTGTGCCGAAGACGGTCGACAACGACCTGGTCGGCACCGACTGCTGCCCCGGTTTCGGCTCGGCGGCCAAGTACACGGCCGTCTCGGTGGCCGAGGCCGCGCTCGACATCGCGGCCATGGCCGACACCTCGACGCGGGTCTTCGTCTACGAGGTGATGGGCCGCCACGCCGGCTGGCTGGCCGCCGCCGCCGGCCTCGCCGGCGAGGGCGAGGACGAGGCCCCGCACCTGATCCTGTTCCCGGAACGGGCCTTCGACGAGGCCGCCTTCCTGGCCCGGGTCGATGCCGTGGTCAAGCGCGTCGGCCACTGCGTCGTCGTGGTCTCCGAGGGCATCCGCCATCCCGACGGCCGCTTCGTCGCCGAGGCCGGCGGCAAGGACGATTTCGGCCACACCCGCCTCGGCGGGGTGGGGCCGCTGTTGGCCCAGCTCTGCAAGGAGAAGCTCGGGCTGAAGGTTCACTGGACCGTGCCGGACTACCTGCAACGCTCGGCCCGGCACCTCGCCAGCAAGACCGACCTCGCCCAGGCGATGGCGGTGGGCAAGGCGGCGGTGGAACTGGCGCTGGCCGGGCAGAATGGGGTGCTCGCCGGCATCCGGCGCCTGAGCGATTCGCCCTACCGCTGGAAGGTGGTGGCGCAGCCGCTGGAAGGGATCGCCAACCAGGAGAAGACCGTGCCCGATGAATTCCTCCGCGCCGACGGCTTCGGGATCAGCGCCGCCGCCCGCCGTTACCTGGCACCGCTGATCCGCGGCGAGGCGCCGCCGCCCTACGGCAAGGATGGCCTGCCGCTGTACCCGCGCCCGCGCCTGCCCCTGCTGCCGCGAAAACTGCCGGAATGGACCGGCTGAAGCCCGTTCACGGGGCGACACCGCACCGAACGCTGGGCCAGCGCCTGCGGCGCATGGTCTACGGCATCGGCCCGCGGCTAATCGCCCTGCTGGTGGTGGCCAGCATGCTCACCACGATCGGCGTGGCGCTGCTGCAGTTCCGCTACAACGAACTGGCCGACCGCCAGGAGCGCGCCATCGAGTTGGAGCGGATCCGCCTCGCCCACCTCGATGCGATCGCGCTGGCGCTGTGGAATTTCGACGAGGCGCAATTGCGGCTGCAGCTCGCCGTGGTGCTGCAGGGGCCCTACGTCGCCGCCGTCGAGGTCCGCGAGCCCTCCCCCGAGGGGGGCGATGGCACCCTGCGGCTGCGCCTGGGCGAGGCCGACCGCCCCGGCCTGCGCGTCGAGCGGCTGCCGCTGGTGCACCGTCGCAACGGCCGGGACAACCTGCTCGGCAGCCTGAACGTGCTCTACGACGAGGCGGCGATGCAGCGCAACGCCCGCCAGCGGGCGCTGGAGACGGTGCTGATCCAGGGCGGCATCGGCCTGCTGATGGCCATGGTGCTGCTGCTGGTGGTGCGGCGGACCGTGACCCGCCACCTGTCGGCGCTGGCGCGGGCGGCGGCGACCTTCGACCTCGCCGATCCGCGCACCAGTTTCCGCCTGCAGCGCCGGCGGCGCGGCCCCGGCGACGAGATCGACCGCGTGGCCGACGCGCTGGAGACGATGCGCGAGGGCCTGCAGCGGGCCTACCGCGACCTCGAGCGCACCAATGCCGAACTGCAGGCCGACATCGCCGCCCGACTGCGCGCCGAGGCCACCGCCGAGCACCTCGCCCACCACGACGCCCTGACCGACCTGCCCAACCGCCGCCTGCTGTTCCAGCGCATCACCCACGAGCTGGCGGTGGCCGAGCGCAGCAACACCCTGGGCGCGCTGCTGTTCATCGACCTCGACCACTTCAAGACGCTCAACGACGCCCGCGGCCACGACGCCGGCGATGAGGTGCTGGTGGAAGTGGCCGCGCGGCTGCGGGCCGGCCTGCGCGAGATCGACCTGGTGGCCCGGCTCGGCGGCGACGAGTTCGTGGCCCTGCTGCCGATGCTCGGCGAACTGCGCGAGCGGGTCGCGCTCAACGCCCGCATGGTCGCCGATAAGCTGCGCACCGCGCTGGCCGAACCGATCGTGGTGGGCGAGGAGGTGCACCGGATCTCGGCCAGCATCGGCGTGGCGCTGTTCCCCGAGGACGGCAGCAGCGCCGAGGACCTGGTCAAGCACGCCGACACCGCGATGTACCAGGCCAAGGCCGAAGGCCGCAACGCCGTGCACTTCTTCCAGCGCGACCTGCTGCTGGCGATGGAGGCTCGCCACGCGCTGGAGTCCGACCTGCGCCAGGCCATCGAGGAGGACGCCCTCGACGTCGCCTACCAGCCGCTGGTCGACCTGCACGGCCGGGTCTGCGGCGCCGAGGCCCTGCTGCGCTGGACCCACCCGCGGCGCGGGGTGGTGCCGCCGGGGCAGTTCATCCCGCTCTGCGAGGAATCCGGGCTGGTGGTGGCGGTCGGCGACTGGGTGCTGCGTAGTGTGCTGGCCCAGGTGCATGACTGGCGCGCCAGCGGGCAACTGGGGCCGGAGCAGTACATCAGCGTCAACATCAGCCCACGGCAGTTCCGCCAGCAAGGCTTCGGGGACCGCCTGCTTGCTGCCCTGCACGAGACCGAGGTGCCGCCATCGGCGCTGGTGCTGGAGATCACCGAGGGCGTGGTGCTCGACGACATCGACAACGCCATCACCCGCATGCAGACACTGCGCGACCACGGCATCCGCTTCTACATCGACGATTTCGGCACCGGCTATTCCTCGATGGCCTACCTGAAGCGGCTGCCCGCCGACGGCCTGAAGATCGATCGCACCTTTATCGTCGACCTTGGATCCGACAACGACGATGCCGCCATCGTCGATGCCATTCTCGCCATGGGCCGGCATTTCAACCTGGCCGTGGTCGCCGAAGGCGTCGAAACGGCCGCCCAAGCCGACTACCTGCGGGCCCGTGGTTGCGGCCTCCTGCAGGGCTACCATTTCGGCCGGCCGGTCGATGCCGCCGTTTTCGCGGCCGAGCACCTCAACACCCCGAAACCCCGGTAACCGGGGGTTGGCCGGGCCACGACGAGGTTCGCGCCCGCCGTAGCGCCCCGCGCATCCTTCGGCAATACTCGATGCGGGCCACCGCCGGTGGCCCATCGCATTTCGATGCGTTGCCCGTCCGGAATCTGGGGAGGTCGAGGATGTTGGAGCACTACGCGGTTTTTCTCGCTATGGCCTGTGCGGTATTGGCCATCGTCTACGGCATGGTTTCGGCGCGCTGGATCCTCGCGCAGGACAGCGGCAATGAGCGCATGCGAGTGATCGCTGCGGCGATCCAGGAAGGTGCCAGCGCCTACATGCGACGGCAATACACCACCATCGCCATCGTCGGTGGCGTGCTGTTTCTCGCCATCGCCCTGGTGCCCGGTCTCGGCTGGCCCACCGCGATCGGCTTCGCGCTGGGAGCCGTGCTCTCGGGCGTGGCCGGCTTCATCGGCATGTGGGTTTCGGTCCGCGCCAATGTGCGCACCACCCAGGCCGCGTACCGCGGCCTCGATGCTGCCCTCGCAGTCAGCTTCCGAGGTGGTGCGGTGACCGGGATGCTGGTGGTCGGCCTCGGCCTGCTCGGCGTCACCGGCTACTTCGTCGCCGTCGGTGGGGCGGTCAACGACGAGGCCGCGATCAAAGCGGCCCTGCAACCGATGATCGGCCTGGCCTTCGGCAGTTCCTTGATCTCGATCTTCGCGCGCTTGGGCGGCGGCATCTTCACCAAGGGTGCCGATGTCGGTGCCGATCTGGTGGGCAAAGTCGAGGCCGGCATTCCCGAAGACGACCCGCGCAACCCGGCGGTGATCGCGGACAACGTCGGCGACAACGTCGGCGACTGCGCCGGCATGGCCGCCGACCTGTTCGAGACCTACGCGGTCACCATCATCGCGGCCATGCTGATCGCCAGCATCTTCTTCAGCACCTACGGCCATGCCGGCGTGCTGCTGCCACTGGTGCTGGGTGCGGTCTCGATCATCGGCTCGATCCTCGGCACCTTCTTCGTCAAAGTGGGCAGCGACGGCAAGATCATGAAGGCGCTCTACAAAGGCCTGATCGCCGCCGCGCTGTTCTCGGCGGTGGGCTTCTGGTTCGTGATCGACGCGATGATCGCGGTCAATACCCTGCAGCTGTTCGCCTGCGCCCTGATCGGCCTCGTGCTGACCGCGGCAATGGTGGTGATCACCGAGTACTACACCGCCACCGAGTACAAGCCGGTGCGCGATGTGGCCGCCGCCTCGGTGACCGGTCACGGCACCAATGTCATCGCCGGCCTCGCGGTGTCGATGAAGTCGACCGCCGCGCCGGTGCTGGTGGTCGCCCTGGCGATCTGGACCTGCCATGCCCTGGCCGGCCTGATGGGCATCGCTATCGCCGCCACCGCCATGCTCTCGATGGCCGGCGTGATCGTGGCACTCGACGCCTACGGTCCGATCACCGACAACGCCGGTGGTATTGCCGAGATGAGCGGGCTCGACAAGGAGATCCGCAAGACCACCGACGCGCTCGATGCCGTCGGCAACACCACCAAGGCGGTGACCAAGGGCTACGCGATCGGCTCGGCCGGCCTCGCCGCGCTCGTGCTGTTCGCCGACTACGCGCACAAGCTCGATGAACGCTTCGGCGTTGATGCCATCGACTTCTCGATCGACAAACCCGAGGTGCTGATTGGCCTGCTGATCGGCGGCCTGATCCCCTACCTGTTCGGTGCCCTCGCCATGCAGGCGGTGGGCCGTGCGGCCGGTGCGGTGGTCGAGGAAGTGCGCCGGCAGTTCCGCGAGATCCCCGGCATCATGGACGGCAGCGGCAAGCCGGAGTACGACAAGGCCGTCGACCTGCTGACCAAGTCGGCCATCCGCGAAATGATCGTGCCCTCGATGCTGCCACTCGTCATCCCGATCGTGGTGGGCCTGGTGCTCGGACCGGCGGCGCTGGGCGGCCTGCTGATCGGCACCATCGTCACCGGTCTGTTCGTGGCGATCTCGATGTGCACCGGTGGCGGGGCCTGGGACAACGCCAAGAAGTACATCGAGGAAGGCCACCACGGCGGCAAGGGCTCCGAGGCGCACAAGGCTGCGGTCACCGGCGACACCGTCGGCGATCCCTACAAGGACACCGCCGGCCCGGCCATCAACCCGCTGATCAAGATCATCAATGTGGTCGCCCTGCTGATGGTGCCGCTGCTCTAAGCACGAACCGGGCCTTGGCAAGCCGCAGCGAGACCCCGGGCCACCGGGGTCTCGCTGCTTGCCGGCTTCAAGCATGGGCGGCTTGAGTCCGGATTCGGAGCGGCGCTTGCGGTATCCTCCGCGACCTCTCCCGCCCCCCCTCAGTCATCGCCATGGGCCTCAGCCTCGTTCCGACCGGCCGCGACGTGCCGAACGAAGTCAATGTCATCATCGAGATTCCGAAAGACGCCGAGCCGGTCAAGTACGAGGTCGACAAGGACACCGGCGCGATCTTCGTCGATCGCATCCTGTCGACACCGATGCGCTACCCCTGCAACTACGGCTACGTGCCGCACACGCTGTGTGGCGACGGCGATCCGGTCGATGTGCTGGTGATCCTGCCGCTGGCACTGGTGCCGGGCTCGGTGATCCGCTGCCGCCCGGTCGGCATGCTAAGGATGACCGACGAGGCCGGCGAGGACACCAAGGTCGTCGCCGTGCCGGTGCCGAAGGTGTTCAAGGGCTACGAGCACATCAGCGACATCGGCCAGGTGTCGCAGCACTGGCTCGAGCGCATTGGTCACTTTTTCGAGCACTACAAAGACCTCGAGAAGGGCAAGTGGGTGAAGATCGAGGGCTGGGAAGGCAAAGAATCGGCCATCCGGGAGATCCTCGACGGCATCGCCCGCTACAACGCCCTGCCGGACGCCGACAAGCCGAAGTTCTGAGCCCCACCCGCTCCCTGCGCCCCTGGAGATCCGCATGCTTGTCCTGATCGCCGGCCACGCGCTCCGCCAGGACAGCGACCTGGAGGCCGCCCTGCGGCTACGCGGCCTGCACTGGGAACTGGCTTGGACCGAGCGGCCCGAGGATGGCGCGGCCCTGCTGGAGGAGCGTGCTGTCGATGCTCTTGCGGTCGATGGCGGCGACCCGCAAGGCATGCCTTTGCTGCGCCGCGCCCGCGATCGCCACCCGCAGACGGTGCGCTTGCTGCTTTTGACCGATGGCAGCGAGCCGAGCGCAGCAGCCCTCGATGTGGCCCACCGCCACCTCGGTCTGCCGCTGCAGGCCCAAGCACTGATCGACGCCATCGAAGGCATCCAGGCCCTGCGGCGGCTGCTCGACGACCCGAGCCTCAAGGCTCGCGTTGGCGCCATCGCCCAGTTGCCACCGGCACCGGCCACCTACCTCGCGGTTTCCAAGGCGCTCGCCGATCCCAACGTCGGTCCCCAGCACGTGGTGCAAACCCTCGCCCGCGACCCGGTGCTGGCGGCCAAGGTGCTGCGGGTGTGCAATTCGGCTTTTTTCTCGGGCGGTCGCCCGGTCGCCGACCTCAAGGCCGCCGTGGTGCGGCTCGGGTTGGAAACCCTGCGCCGGGTTGTGCTGGCCGCCGAAGCCCTGTCAGCCAGCCAGCACCCCGAGGCCGAGGCCTTGCGCCGGCGCGCCTATTTCGCTTCGCAGCTGGCGGCCCGGCTGTTGCCGGGTCCGGGCGCCGAAACGGCCGCCACCGCCGCACTGCTGGCCGAACTCGGCCGCCTGCTGCCGGGTTTCCAGCAGACCGACCATAAAGAAACCGCCACCGGGCATGCCGAGGCGGCGGCTTGGTTGCTGGGGCTTTGGGGCCTGCCCTTGCCGATCATCGAGGCGGTGGCTTTCCACCAGCAACCCGAACGGGCCCGACAGAACGGCTTGGGCGTGGTCGGCGCGGTCCACGTGGCCCATGCGCTCGGTGGTGGTCAGAGCTTGGACGAAGCTTGGCTCAAACGCACCGGGCTGGCCGAACGGTTGCCGGAATGGCAGCGCCTCGCCGAACGCCTGGCGGAATCAGGCGGGGCCTGACTCCGCCAAGCTTGCCGGATCTCAGGGCAGCATCACCGTGTCGATCACGTGCACCACACCGTTGCCGGCCTTGATGTCGGTGGCCGTGATGGTGGCACCGTCGATGGTGACGCGACCGCCGCTGACGACGATGTCTGCGGTAGCACCGTTCACCGTGGTGGCGGTGTCGTGCTGGACGGCATCGGCCGCGAGCACCCGCCCCGGCACCACGTGGTAGGTCAGGATGGCGGTGAGCTGGGCGCGGTTCTCGGGCTTCAGCAGGTTGTCCAGCGTGCCGGGCGGCAGCTTGGCAAAGGCGGCATTGGTCGGCGCGAACACGGTGAAGGGACCGGCGCCCTTGAGCGTGTCGACCAGACCGGCGGCCTTGAGGGCGGCGACCAGGGTTGAGAAGTCCGGGTTGCCGGTGGCGATGTCGACCACCGTGGCGGCCTGGGTGGCGCTGGCGGCGGGCTTGGCGGCCTTGCTGCCACCATGGTAGTGGGCGGCCAGCGGGAAAGCCATGGCGGCGGCGAGAAGGGCAAGCGCGGGAAGACGCAGATCGGCACGCATGAGGCAGCTCCAGAGGTGAGGTGTTGGGGTGTGCGGCTAGGGATGGTCTGAACAACCCGCCGAACCCTCGTGATTTCGCGGCTTGAAGGCCGAAATCGCGCCCATCCGGTCGGAATTCCACGTTTTGCCGCGCCGCCAGACGGGTTTCCCCGTCCAGCGGACGCACTTACCCCGCCGCCGGCAGCAAGCGCCGGCGCGACATCCACAGGTTCGACAGCGCGAACAGCGTCAGCACCTGGGCCGCGTTCTTCGCGATCCCCCGGTAGCGCACCTTGATGTAGCCGAACTGTCGCTTGATCACCCGGAACGGATGTTCGACCTTCGCCCGAACGCTCGCCTTCAGCCGCTCCAGCGTGCGTGCCTCGCGCTGCTCTCGCTTGGTCTTCATCGCCTTGATCGTCGAGGGCTTCTCGGCGATCAGGAACACCGCCTTGGCAGCGCTGAGCTCCTCGCGCTTGCCCACACCGGTGTAACCGCTGTCGCCGAACACCGTGTCCTCTTTGCCGTGCAGCAGCTTGTGCGCTTGCGTCACGTCCGACACGTTCGCCGCCGTGCATGCCACGTGGTGCACCAGGCCCGAGGCATCATCGACGCCGATGTGCGCCTTCATCCCGAAGAACCACTGGTTGCCCTTCTTCGTCTGGTGCATCGCCGGGTCGCGCTCACCGTCCTGATTCTTGGTCGAACTCGGCGCGCTGATGATCGTCGCATCGACGATCGTCCCCGAACGCAGGCTCAGACCCTTGCGCGCCAGATGCGCGTTGACCTGCTGGAAGAGCTTCTCGGCCAGGTCATGCGTCTCCAGCAGGCGGCGGAAGTTCAAGATCGTCGTCTCGTCCGGGATGTCGGCCAGACCGCCGATCTGCGCGAAGCGGCGCATCGCCGGCGTGTCGTAGAGCGCTTCTTCCATCGCCGGGTCGGACAGCGCGTACCACTGCTGCAGGAAGTGGATCCGCAGCATCGTCGCTAGGGGATACGGCTGCCGGCCGGGGCGGCCCTGCTTCGGGTAGTGCGGCTCGATCAGGGCCAGCAGCGCCTTCCACGGCACGACCTGATCCATCTCCGCCAAGAACACCTCGCGCCGCGTGCGCTTGCGGCTCCCCAGACCCTCGGCATCACCGAACGAAAGCTGCATCGGACTCACCCCGTAAGCGATGGCTCATTGTCGCCGAAAGTGGCAGAGTTGTTCAGAGCATCCCTAGTGGGGTTCGCCTTCCTCCTGCTCTCCGATGTCGCAGAGGCTTACTTGCGCAAACAGGCGTGAGGGCCCGATGATTCCCCCGGCCGGAGTCCCCCGTCCCATGCATCGCTTCCGTCACGCCCGCACGGCGCTGCTGACGCTCCTCGGCCTCGCCCTGTCGCTGGCCCTCGGGGCCTTGCTGTTCTTCGCCGCGTTCGGGCTGGCGTGGTTCCCGCCCTCCTCGTCCTTCGCGGTGTTCGGCCAGGTTTCGGCGATCCTGGCCGGCGCATTCGTGGCGTCGCTTTCTCTCGCGACCCTGCTTCGCCCTCCCGCGCGTTGGTTGTTCCCCGCGGCCATGTCCCTGCCGTTCTTCCTTTTCACTCTGTTCGCCCTGAGCGAGCCCGCGGCCGCGGCCAGGTGGCTGCTCGCCACCCTCGGCATCTTTGCCTCAGGCTTTATCGCGTCGCTTTTCGCGGGGTACCTGCGGGATCGTCGCGCGGCCTAGCCAACCCTCCCGCCCTGCTCACGCCGATTCCGCACGGGCCCAGGCCTCGGCCTCGCGGGTGAGGTTCTCCGGTTCGTCTTCGGTGCAGGCCACCTCGTCCTCGATGCGGATGCCGCCGTAGGGCAGCAGCGCCTCGACCGCGTCCCAGTCCACCGCCCCGGCATGCGGGCCGGCCCGCAGTTCCGCCAGCAGGCTCGGGATGAAGTACAGGCCCGGCTCGATGGTGACCACCATGCCGGGCGCCAGCGTGCGGGTCAGGCGCAGGTAGGGGTGGCCCTGCGGGCGCGGGATCTCGCGGCCCTCCCGGTCGTGGCGGCCGCCGACATCGTGCACCTGCAGGCCGATCAGGTGGCCGAGGCCGTGCGGGAAGAACACGCGGGTCACGCCCTCGGCCACCATCGCGCCGGGGTCCATGTCCACGATGCCGGCGTTGCGCAGCACGCCGGCCAGGCGCAGGTGGCACTCGAGGTGCAGGTCGCGGAAGTCCCTGCCCGCGCTCACCTGCGCGCAGAGCGCCAACTGCTCGTCCTCCACCGCGGCGACGAGGTCGGCGAAGGCGCCCTCCCGCGCCGCGTAGGTGCGGGTGATGTCGGCGGCGTAGCCGTCCACCTCGGCGCCGGCATCGATGAGGAAGCTCAAGTGCTTCGCAGGCCGTTCAGGCGACTGGTGCTGGTAGTGGAGCACCGCGGCGTGCGCGTTCAGGCAGACGATGCTGCCGTAGGGCAGGTCGAGGTCGCCGTGGCCGCTGGCATCGAGGTAGGCGCGGTGGATCTCCCGCTCGGAGCCGCCGTTGCGGAACGCGGCCTCGGCGGCGCGATGGCCCTTCCACGCCCGGCGCTGGGCGCGGCGCATGCGGTCCAGCTCGTAGGCGGTCTTGAAGCCGCGCTCGTGGTGCAGGAGATCGAGCAGCGGCTGCGGGTTGTTCGGTACCACGTCCGCGACGGCGGCATCGGCCTCGCCGACGATCGCCACCCGCCCGCGCGGCAGGTGCGCGGCGGCCTCCCGCGGCTCGCGGATGACGCGGAGGTCGAAGTGCTCGACCCAGAAGCCCTCCGGCGGCGCCGGCGGCACGTGCCAGTAGTCGTCGGGCTGGTGGTGGACCAGCAGCGGGCGGCGGCCGGGCGTGTGGACGATCCAGCAGTGCGGCTGCTGCGCGAGCGGCAGCCAGTGGCGGAAGTGCGGGTTGGCCCTGAACGGGTAGGGGCGGTCGTCGAGGAAGTGGTACTTCTCGACCCCCGAGGCGATCACCAGGTGGTCGAACCCGGCCCGGGCCAGCGCGGCCTCGCTGCGTTGCACGAGGGTGGCGAGGTGTGCGGCGTAGTGCTGCGACATCGCCGCCTCAGACGTAATCGCTGCCCGGCTGCTCCACCCACTGCCGGATGTTCTGCAGGGACTGCGCCGAAACGTCGATGAAGCGGAAGCCGGCCCAGACCTGGCCCGGCGCGGCGGCGTCGTCCTGCCAGAGCTCGTGGGCGCCGACCTCGACGTCGAGCGGACGGCCACGCTCGCCGGGCAGGTCGAAGCGGTACTGGTACAGGGCGTCGGCGCAGGGCGGCTGGCCGAGGATCAGCAGCACGCCGGACTCCGAGAGGTTGCCGATCCGCCCGACCACCTGCTCGGTCATGGCGTCGACCACGGCGATGTCGATGGTGGCACGGCGGCGCTTGGCGCGGCGGTACTCGTTGCTCATGCGGTGGCCTCCTTCGCCACGCCGCCGAAGCCCGCGAGGGTGCGGACCACGGCCTTCCAGGCGCGGTCGATCAGGCTCTCCCGGACCTCCTCCTCGACCAGCCGGGCCTGACCGTTGACCATCTGGATGGCGAGGTGCTCGATGCTGGTCTCGCCGACCTTCTGGCCACGGTGGTTGACGAACATCGCCGTGCCGCTGACCGGCGAGTACCAGGACAGGCGCCGCCGCGCGCGGTCGCCCTGGGCGTTGGTGGTGAACTCGAACCAGGTGCCGAAGGCGAGGGTCTTGATCTGCGCCACCCGCGCCATGACCTCGGGCGTGAGCTGCTCCGGCTTTGGCCGCGCCGGCTTCTCGGTCGCGCCGAGGCGGCTCGCCGACTTCATGCGCATCAGCAGCTCGGTGCGGCTGGCGGCGTCGTCGGGCGAGGCCTCGGTGGCCGGCGCGATCAGGCGCTTGGCGATCGCCTCGGACTCGGTCTCGTGGTAGCCGACCTGGCGCAGCGATTCGGCGACCTCCTTCTGCAGCGCCGGGCCTTCGGTGCCGGCCGCGGCGGCGCCGGGGCGGGCGAGCTGCACCAGCTTGCGGGCGGTGTCGAGCTGCTGCTTCCAGGTGCCGGAATCCTCGCCGTGGCGCAGCGAGGTCAGCGCCATCACGTCGGTCCAGGCCTGGTGCAGCAGGGTGCGGGTGAATACCGGCAGCTCGCTGCCCTCGGTGATCGCCTTGACCGCGTCGGCGGCACGCTCGCGGGCCTGGGCGAGGCGCTCCTTGCCGCGGGCCGCCTCGACGTGGCGGCGCTCGGCGACCTCGGCCTTGCGGGCGATGGTCTGCAGGTGGGTCGAGAGATCCTTGAGCAGGGTCTCGAACAGGCCCATGTCGCCGTCGAAGTCCTGCAGGGTGCGATCGACCAGGGCCTGCATCTTGCCGACCAGGGCACCGTCGGCGTCGTCGTCGCCGAGCCAGTAGGCGCCGGTCTCGGCGACCGCGTTCAGCATCTGCCGGGCCGGATGCTGGCTGTCGTTGAAGAAGCGCTTGTCGGAGAGGGCGACGCGCAGCAGCGGCACCTGCAGCTTGGTCAGCAGGCCGGCGGCCTGGCTGTTCGGGCGCACGTCCTTGACCAACTCGTCGAACAGCATGCCGACGAGGTCGAAGGTGTCGTTGTCCTCCTCCGGCAGCACCGGGGTCTCGCCGGGCGGGGCCTTGCGCCGCAGTTGCGCGAGCAGGTCCTGCTTCAGGTGGGCGACGGTGCGCGGCACAATCCGCCCGCCCATGTTGACCGAGGTGGCGGTGCTGGGTTGCAGCAGGCTCAGGGCGTGCTGCACCTCCTGCGCGGCCGGGCGGTGCACCGGCCCCGGGGGGGCGGCGGGCGCGGCGCCGGAGAGCTTGCCGAGGGTGCTGCGGCGCGAGGCCAGCAGGTCGCGGATCTCCTCGAACACCGGCAGCGGGGCGGCCCCGGGCAGGGCCGAGGGTGCGGCGCTGGGGGCGAAGACCGGGGGTTCGCCGGGCAGCAGCCAGGGCAGCAGGGCGTCGGGGTCCGCGGGCCGGGCCGCCGCGGCCTCGCCGCGGGCGGCGGGCGAGGCACCGTTGGCACGGGCGGCCGTGCCGGTCGGGCGGCCTGCCTCGGGCGGGCGCGGGGCAGGGCCGGCACCGGCTTCGGGCTTGGCCTCGGCCTTGGCCGGATCGCGCCGGGCCGGATCGCCGGCCGGGCGTGCCGTGGCGGCCGGGCTGCGGAACGGCATGTACTGCAGGCCCGGCAGCACGCCGTGGCGGATCAGGTGGGCGTTCAGGGTCTCCAGCAGGCGGCCGTACTCCTGCAGCATCTGCCGCTCGAACAGGCGGTACAGCAGCACCCGGTGCTCGGCGTTCACCTCCAGCCGGGCGGCGGCCAGCCGCAGCACCTTGCAGAGCACCTGCGGACCGACCGGCAGGGCCTCGGCGTCGAAGGCCGGGCGCCCGGCGAGCACGCCGAAACGCTGGCCGAGCAGGTAGATCGGCAGGCTGTGGCGCATCTCGATGCGGCTGCCGATCTCGGCCAGGGCGGTCGATTCCTCCATCTCCGAGGCCTCGACCAGGGCCAGTTCGCCGGCGTTGACCCGGGCCGTGCGTTCGGCCCCGCTGTCGTTGGTCGGCTCGCGGATGGCGGCGAGCTGGGCCTCGATCCCGGCGAGGAAGCGCGGCACCAGGTCGGGGCGGGTGCGCCGCACCGTGCGCAGGGTCTCCAGCCAGCGCACCTGCACGCTGTTGCTGCGCGCCTGTTCGGCGTTCTGGAAGGCTTGGGCCTCGAACTCGTTGAGGGTGTAGGCCAGCTCGCGCTCGAAGGCGTCCGCCACCAGTTCGTGGAAACCCTGGAGGATCTGCCGCACCTTGCGTGGCAGCGTGCTGCCGGCGAGACGGTTCTCGGGCGGGGGACGGGACGGGGCCGGGCCGGACATACGCACGATCCATTGCGAGTGTCCGGCAAGGATAGCAGGCGCTCCATTCCCCCGCCCCGCGGGGGGCGGGGGGTGCCGGTTCAGGGTGCGCGGTAGGCCAGTTCCAGCAGCGCCGTGCGTGGCGGGGTGGCGAAGCCGCTGGCCAGGGTGTAGTCGCGGTCCAGCAGGTTCTCGATGCGCAGGCCGAGCCGCCAGCCGGGGGCCGGCCGGGTGTCGAGGCGCAGGTCGAGGCGGGCGTAGCCGGGCAGGGCGCCGTCGAAATCCTGGCGGCGGGCCACGGCCTGGGCGTCGAGGCCGAGCCGCAGGCGCTCGCCGACCGGCAGGTCCACCGAGAGTGCCGCCTTGCGCGGCGCACGGCGCAGCAGCGCGGCGCCGGTGGCGGCGTTCTCGGCGCGCTGCCAACCGAGGTGGCCGCGCCAGCGGCTGGTACCCCAGGCGAAGCCGCCTTCCAGTTCGATGCCGTCCAGCCGGGCCCGCTGCACGTTGCCGGCGGCGAAGAGCGGGCCGGCGAAGGCGATCAGGTCGGCGACCCGGCTGCGGTAGGCCGAAAGCCCGGCGAAACGCGTCCCGTCCTGCCATTCGAGGCCGGCTTCGAGGCTCTGCGAGCGTTCCGGGCGCAGCGCCGGGTTGCCGGCGAAGAATCCGCCGAAGCCCGGTGAATAGAGCTCGTTGGTGCTGGGCGCGCGGAAGCCCTGGCCCCAGCTCGTGCGCAGCCGCCAGCCGTCGGCGAAGGCCAGGCCCCAGGCGGCCTGGGCGGTGCTCGTGCGGCCGAACTGGCTGTTGTCGTCGAGGCGCGCGGCCAGGTCCCACTGCTGCGCGCCCTGGCTGCCGCGCCAGGCACCGAACAGGCCGGTGTTGCGGCGCCCGCGGTCGTAGACCGTGCCGCCCGCGGCGTTGCGGGCGAGGGCGTCCTCGCGCACGTGGTTCAGGCCGAACAGCAGGGCCTGCCCCGGGCCGAGGGCGAGTTCGTGCAGCCAGTCGAGGCTGTCGCGGCGGCTCTCGAAACGGCTGCCGAAGGCCGAGCGGGTCAGCAGGTCCTCGGCGGCGTTGCCGAGCAGCAGCTGGTGGTCCCAGCCCTCGCCCAACGGGCCGGACAGGGTGGCGCTGGCGCTGTGCGATTCGACGAAGCTGCGGCCGCGGTCGAAATCGACCTCGGCATCGGCCACGAGGGCCTGGGCGGCCACTGCCTGGGTGCCGAGCGTGGTGCGTCCGGCGAGGCTGAAGTGGCGATTGCGGTAGCCGTCGCGGTCGGGGTCGAAGCTGAAGTTGCGCGGCGTGCTGGCATTGAAGCCACCGACGTCCTGCACGCCGGCGCCGACGCCGAAGCTGCCGCGCCCATCGCCACCGCCCCATTGCACGCTCGCCTCGCGGCGCTCGAAGCGGCCGAACCGGAGCTGCGCCGTGCGCTCGCCGGGGTCGCGGGTGAAGATCTGGATGACGCCGCCGATGGCGTCCGAGCCCCACAGCGCCGCGCGCGGGCCGCGCACGATCTCGATGCGTTCGATGCGATCGAGCGGCAGGTGGGCGAAGTCGTGCAGCCCCTGCTGGGCCGAATTGACGCGCACGCCGTCGACGAGGACGAGGACGTGGTTGGAGTTGCCACCGCGCAGGAACAGGGTGCTGACCGCGCCCGGCCCGCCGGTGCGCGACACGTCGATGCCGGGCTGGCGGGCCAAGAGGTCGATGAGGTCGGGGGCCTGCGCGGCTTCGATGGCGGCGCGGTCGAGCACGGTGGTGGCGGCGAGCCCGGTGGCGATCGGCTGCGGCGAACGGGTGGCGGTGACGAGGATGGCGTCGAGGGTGCCGGCGGCGGTGCGGTCCGTCGCGGTGGAGGCCGGCGCGGCCGGCCGCGCCTGCGTGGCGGCCGGGAGCAGCAGGGAGGCGAGTGCCAGCGCGAGGCCGGCGGCGAGGGGGGAACGGTTCATGGCAGTCCTTGGTGGTCAGCGCACACCCGCGGGCGGCGCGGGCGGGGACGCTTGAAGGACGCAAGACGGCCGCGCGATGCCGCGAGACCATGCCCACGCCTCGCCGCCCACCGCAGCGCGCCATGACCGGACGACGCGCACGGGATGACGCGCGCCGACGGTCTGAAGGCCGGTCTCCGGACTCGTCGCGGCGATGCGCGGGGCATCGCGGCCTGCCGCCTTCCCAGGGGTTCCCAGTGGCTGCGTGGCAGGTTTCGCGGCTTACCGTTGCGGGGGCAGTGCCGGAGTTCCACCGGCTTCCCGAACACCTTCAGCGTGGTGGAGTGTACAGGAACAGGCTGACCAGGTCGTTGTTGAAGTTGCGCCCCTGCGCGGTGAGCGCGTAGACCTCGCCGTTGCCTTCGAGCCAGCCGCGCGCCTCGGCCTGCGCCAGTTCCCCGGCGATCGCACCGCGTGGCAGGCCGGTGGCCTGTTCGAACTCGGTGAGCGCGAACGGCGCATGCAGGCGCAGGCGGTTCAGCATGTAGTCGAAGGGGCGGGCCGGCGGCAGCACGTCTTCGTCGCCGCCGATGTGTGCGCCATCGGCGCTGCCCGGCGCGAGGGCGGCGAGGTAGTCGCGCGGGTTCCTCGTCTTCCAGCGCCGCAGGATGCGGCCGTCATGGCCGAAGCTGATCTTGCCGTGCGCGCCGGCGCCGATGCCGAGGTAGTCGCCGTAGGTCCAGTAGACGAGGTTGTGCCGGCACTGCCGGCCGGGCTTCGCGTAGGCCGAGATCTCGTAGTGGCCGAAGCCGGCTTCCGCGATCCGCTGCTGGCAGGCCTCCTGCATGGCCCAGGCGGCGTCCTCGTCGGGCAGGCCGCGCGGCGGCCGTGCGGCGAAGACGGTGTTCGGCTCCAGCGTCAGGTGGTAGTGCGAGAGATGCGTCGGCTGCAGGGCGATGGCGCGTTCGACGTCGTGCAGCGCCATCGCCAGGGTCTGGCCGGGCAGGGCGTACATCAGGTCGAGGTTGAGGTTGTCGAAGCCCGCGTCCTGCGCCAGCTTCACCGCGCGCTCCGCCTCCCCGCTGTCGTGGATGCGGCCGAGGGCCCGTAGACAGCCATCGTCGAAGCTCTGGACGCCGAAGCTCAGGCGGTTCACGCCGGCGGCGCGGTAGCCCTCGAAGCGGTCGAACTCGGCGGTGCCGGGGTTGCACTCGAGCGTGACCTCGGCGCCGGGCGCGAAGCGCAGGCGCGCGCTGCAGGCGGCGAGGATCTCGCCGATGGCCGAGGCCGGGAACAGGCTCGGCGTGCCGCCGCCGAAGAACACGCTGTGCAGCGTGCGGCCCCAGACGTTCGGCAGCTCGAACTCGAGGTCGCGGACCAGCGCGGCGACGTACTCGGCGACTGGCAGTTCGGCCGGACGCTGGTGCGCATTGAAGTCGCAGTACGGGCAGCGCCGCACGCACCACGGGAGGTGGATGTAGAGCGCCAGCGGCCCGGGCACGAGGTTCACGCCCGCGCGATCCACTCGCCGAGGCGCGCCTTCAGCACCGCCAGCGCACGGCCGCGGTGGCTGATCGGGTTCTTCCGCTCGGGCGGCATCTCGCCGGCGCCGAGGCCGGTTTCCGGGTCGAAGAACACCGGATCGTAGCCGAAGCCGCCGGTCCCGCGCGGGGCGTCGAGGATGCGGCCCGGCCAAAGCCCTTCGGCGATCAGCGGCTGCGGGTCGTCCGCGTGCCGCAGCAGCACGAGGCAGCAGTAGAAGCGCGCCGTGCGGCGCTCGACCGGCACGCCGCGCAGTTCGGCCAGCAGTCTGGCGATGTTGCCGGCGGCGTCGCCGTGGACGCCGGCGTAGTGGGCGCTGACGAGCCCCGGCGCGCCGCCCAGCGCATCGACGATCAAGCCGGAGTCGTCGGCCAGTGCCGGCAGGCCGGACAGGCGCGCCGCGTGGCGGGCCTTGATCAGCGCGTTCTCGACGAAGCTCCTGCCGTCCTCGACCGCATCGGCGATGCCCAGGGCGCCCTGCGGCAGCAGCTCGATGCCGCTGCCCGCCAGCAGCCCGCCGAGCTCGGCGAGCTTGCCGCGGTTGCCGCTGGCGAGGACGATCTTCATGCGCGCGGCGCCGGCGGGGCAGGGCGGCCCATGCCGCTCAAGCCGCCAGCGCGGCGCGCTGCGCGGCCACCAGCTCGGCGATGCCCTGCTCGGCCAAGCGGAGCATCGCGTCCATCTCGTCGCGGCGGAAGGCGTGGCCCTCGGCCGTGCCCTGCACCTCGATGAAGCCGCCGCCGTCGTTCATCACCACGTTCATGTCGGTGTCGCAGTCGCTGTCCTCGGCGTAGTCGAGGTCGAGCACCGGCATGCCGCGATAGAGCCCGACCGATACCGCGGCCACCGCGCCGAGGATCGGCCGGCGCGTGGTCTTCAGCGTGGAAACGGCATCGACCAGGGCCACGTAGGCGCCGGTGATGGCGGCGGTGCGGGTGCCGCCATCGGCCTGCAGCACGTCGCAGTCGAGGGTGATGGTGCGCTCGCCGAGTGCCGCGCGGTCGATGCAGGCGCGCAGGCTGCGGCCGATCAGGCGCTGGATCTCCAGCGTGCGCCCGCCCTGCTTGCCCTGCGCCGCCTCGCGGCCCATGCGCGAGTGTGTAGAGCGCGGCAGCATGCCGTACTCGGCGGTCACCCAGCCCTCGCCCTTGCCGCGCAGGAAGGGCGGCACGCGCTCCTCGACGCTGGCGGTGCAGAGCACCCGGGTCTCGCCGAAGGCGACCAGCACCGAACCCTCGGCGTGCCGGGTGAAGCCGCGTTGGATCGTCACCGGGCGCATCTGCGCGGGCAGGCGGCCACTGGGCCGGGAGATGGGGGTCATGGGGGCGGGTGGTCGCGGAAGGGCGCGGAGTTTACCATCCGCCTCCCTGCCGCCCCGCGCGAGCCCCCGCATGATCCGCAGCATGACCGCCTTCGCGGCGGTCGAACGCAGTACCGCCGCCGGCACGCTCGCCGCCGAACTGCGCGCGGTGAACCACCGCTACCTCGAACTCTCGCTGCGCCTGCCCGACGAGCTGCGCACGCTGGAGCCGATGCTGCGCGAGAAGGTCGCGGCCAAGGTCTCGCGCGGCAAGCTGGAGCTCGGCCTGCGCCTGCGCGGCAGCGACGACGCCCTGCGCCCGCTGGCCGTCAACGAGGCGCGGCTGCGGCAGCTCGCCCTGTTGCACGCCGGCTTCGCGGCCCGTTTCCCCGCCCTGGAGACCAGCTTCACCGGGCTGCTGGCCTTCCCCGGCGTCCTCGTCGATGCCGGCACCGACCTGGAGGCGCTGCGCGCCGAGGCGGCGGCGCTCGCCGATGCGCTGCTGGCCGACTTCCTCGCCCACCGCGAGCGCGAGGGCCGGGCGCTGGCCGCGCTGATCGAGGAGCGCCTGAAGGCGATCGAGGCGATCGTCGCCGGTGTGCGCGACCTGCTGCCCGGGTTGCGCGCCGCCCTGCGCCAGCGCATCGAGTCGCGCTTCGCCGAGTTGAAGCTCGAGGTCGACCCGGCGCGGCTGGAGCAGGAGCTGGTGCTGCTCTTGCAACGCGCCGACGTCGACGAGGAACTCGACCGCCTCGCCACCCACGTCGCCGAGGCCCGCCACGCGATGAAGCGCGGCGAGGCGGTCGGCCGCCGCCTCGATTTCCTGCTGCAGGAGTTCAACCGCGAGGCCAACACGCTGGGCTCCAAGGCCGTCGACGCCCGCCTGACCCAGGCCGCGATCGAGCTGAAGGTGCTGATCGAGCAGGTCCGTGAACAGGTCCAGAACCTCGAGTGATGCCGGGAAGCCCATCGAATGAGCTCGGACCCCACCGCCCCCGCCGCCCTCGCGCCCACCGGACGCGGCACCCTGTTCGTGGTCGCCGCACCCTCGGGGGCCGGCAAGTCCAGCCTGGTCAACGCCATGCTGGCCCGCGAGCCGGGCGTGTCGCTGTCGATCTCCTACACCTCGCGGGCGCCGCGGCCGGGCGAGCGCCACGCCCAGCACTACCACTTCGTCAGCAAGGCCGAGTTCGAGCGGATGATCGCCGCCGGCGACTTCTTCGAGCACGCGCTGGTGCACGGCGACTACAAGGGCACGGCGCGGCAGTCGGTGGAGCCGCAGCTCGCCGCCGGCCGCGACGTGCTGCTGGAGATCGACTGGCAGGGCGCCCGGCAGGTGCGGGAGAAGATCCCCGATGCCGTCAGCGTGTTCATCCTGCCGCCCTCGCGGGAGGCGCTGGAGACCCGGATGCGCAACCGCGGGCAGGACAGCGAGGCGGTGATCCTGCAACGGCTGGCCGCGGCCCGCGAGGAGATGGCGCACGCCCCCGAGTTCGACTACTGGATCGTCAACGAGTATTTCGACGCCGCCGCCAACGAGCTGCGCTCCATCGTCATCGCCCACCGGCTGCGCCGCGAGGTGCAGGCACGCCGCCACGCCGCCCTGTTCGCCACCCTTGCCGGGCCGGCCGCCGCCGGCTAGACTTTGCGGTCTTTGCGGCCCGGGAGGATCCCGGCCCGCAGCCCGTTCGGAGGACCGCATGGCCCGCATCACCGTTGAAGACTGCCTGGACGTCGTGAACAACCGCTTCGAGCTGGTGCTCATGGCCTCCAAGCGCGCCCGCCAGCTGGCCAAGGGCGCCGAGCCCTTGCTCGACCGCAACGACCACGACGACAAGCCGACCGTGCTCGCCCTGCGCGAGATCGCCGCGCGGCGGGTGGACGAGGCCCTGATCGAGCAGGTCGAGAGGAGCGAGCGCGAGCGCCGCGAGCGCGAGGCGCTGGAGTGGGCCGCCGCCGAGGTGGTCGACGACGACCTCAAGGGCGGCGACGACTGAGTCCCGCGCACCCCGCTGCCGCGTGAACCGGAGGCCCGCCTTGGCGGGCCTTTTCCTTGCCGGCGCGCAGGGGCGGCCGTACATTCGGGCCATGAGTGCCAGCGTCGCGCCCGCGCAAGCCGCCCCGACCGCTCCGGACCCCTGCCCGGAGCACGTCGAGGCGCTCGCCCTGAAGCTGGCCGACTACCTGCCGCCGGAGCAGATCGCCCGCGTCCGCGCCGCCTACGTGATGGGCGCCCGCGTCCACGACGGGCAGGTGCGCCGCAGCGGCGAGGCCTACATCACCCACCCGGTCGCGGTCGCCGCGATCCTCGCCGATCTGCGGGTCGACGGCGAGACGCTCTGCGCCGCCATCCTCCACGACACGTTGGAGGACACCAGCCTGCCGCGCGCCGAGATCGTCGCCGCCTTCGGCGAGCCGGTCGCGGCCCTGGTCGACGCCGTGACCAAGCTCGACAAGCTGCATTTCGCCAGCCGCCAGGAGGCCGCCGCCGAGAGCTTCCGCAAGATGATGCTGGCGATGGCGACCGACCTGCGGGTCATCCTGATCAAGCTGGCCGACCGGCTGCACAACATGCGCACGCTCGACGCCATGGCCGCCGAGCCGCGCCGCCGCATCGCCCGCGAGACGCTGGAGATCTACGCCCCGATCGCGCAGCGGCTCGGCATGAACAAGATCAAGGCCGAGCTGCAGGACCTCGGCTTCAAGGCCCTGTACCCGCGGCGCTACGCGGTGATCGCCAAGCGCCTCGCCGCCCAGCCGGTGATGCGCCGCGAGGCGATGGCCACCATCGAGGCGAGGATCGCCCAGCGCCTCGCCCTCGAGGGCCTGCCGTTCCGCATCGTCTGGCGGGTCAAGTCGCCGTGGAGCATCTACGCCAAGATGCGCCAGGAGCACAAGACGCTGGAGCAGGTGCTGGACGTGTTCGGCTTCCGCATCGTGGTGCAGAAGGTCATGCAGTGCTACCACGTGCTCGGCGCCGTGCACGCGCTCTACAAGCCGTTGGAGGCGCGCTTCCGCGACTTCATCGCCATCCCCAAGGCGAACGGCTACCAGAGCCTGCACACGGTGCTGTTCAGCGCCCACGGCTCGCCGGTGGAGGTGCAGATCCGCACCGAGGAGATGGACCTGGTCGCCGAGCGCGGCATCGCCGCGCACTGGGCCTACAAGGCCAACACCGGGGGCGGCAACAGCGCGCAGGCGCGGGCCCAGGACTGGATCCGCAACCTGATGAGCAACGAGCAGAGCGCCGCCTCCTCGTCGCTGGAGTTCATCGAGAACGTCAAGATCGACCTGTTCCCGGCCGAGGTCTACCTGTTCACGCCGAAGGGCGACATCCTCGCCCTGCCGCGCAACGCCACCGCGCTGGACTTCGCCTACGCCGTGCACACCGGCATCGGCGACCACGCCGTCACCGCGCGGGTCGACAAGAAGCTGGTGCCCCTGCACACCCGGCTGGAATCGGGCCAGAGCGTGGAGATCGTCACCGCGCCCTCGGCCGCGCCGCGCCCGCAGTGGCTGGAGTTCGTGGTCACCTCGAAGGCGCGCACCGCGATCCGCGCCAACCTGAAGAAGCTCCAGCACGAGGATGCCGTCGGCCTCGGCCACCGCATGCTCGACCGCGCCCTGGGCGCGCTCGGCGCCTCGCTGGAGCGGTTGCCACCGGAGCGCATCGAGGCCTTCCTCGCCGAGCACCGCTACCCGCGGCTGGAGGCCCTGCTGGCCGACATCGCGCTGGGCAACCGCATGCCCGCCCAGGTCGCCCAGGCCCTGACCAGCGACGACAAGCCCGGCGCGGTGGTGCCCGGCGGGCGCAACGCCGAGCGGCTGATGATCACCGGCGCCGAGCGCGGGGTGCTGAGCTTCGCCACCTGCTGCCATCCGCTGCCGGGCGACGCCATCATGGGCTACCTCTCGGCCGGCAAGGGCGTGGTCGTGCACCGCCGCGACTGCCCCAACGTCGAATCCTTCGAGCGCCAGCCCGAACGCTGCCTGCTGATGGACTGGGACCGCGAGGTCAAGGGCGACTACATGGCCGCCCTGCGGGTCGAGGTCGACAACCGGCCCGGCGCACTGGCGCAGGTCGCGGCCGCCATTGCCGAGAGCGATTCCAACATCGATTCGGTCGAGTACCGCGAGCGCGACGTCAACCTCTCGATCATGGAATTCGGCATCGAGGTGCGCGACGTCGAGCACCTCGCCGAGGTGATGCGGCGGGTGCGCCGCCTGCAGGTCGTCCACGTCGTCCGCCGCCTGTAGCGCGGCCTACAATGGCCCACCCCCACGCCGAGGCCGCCATGTCCCGCACCCCGATCACCAGCCCGAATGCCCCTGCCGCCATCGGCCCGTACTCGCAGGCCGTGCGCGCCGGCAACGTCGTGTACCTGTCGGGCCAGATCCCGCTCGACCCGGCCACCATGACGCTCGTCGACGGCGACATCGCTGTGCAGACCCGCCGCGTCTTCGACAACCTGCGCGCGGTCTGCCAGGCCGCCGGCGGCGACCTCGACCGGCTGGTCCGGGTCGGCATCTACCTCACCGACCTCGCGCACTTCGCCACCGTCAACGCGGTGATGGCCGAGTATTTCGAGGCCCCGTACCCGGCGCGCTCCACCATCGAGGTGGCCGGCCTGCCGAAGGGCGCGGAAGTCGAGGTCGACGGCATCCTCGTCCTCGACTGAGCCATGCCGCGCACGGCCGTGCCGGCGCCCGCGCTGGCGGGGGGCGATGCGCCGGTGGCGCACCTGCCCGGCGTCGGCCCGGCGGTGGCCGCGAAGCTCGCCGAGCGCGGCATCGTCACCCTGCAGGACCTCTGGTTCCTGCTGCCCTTGCGCTACGAGGACCGCACCCGGCTCACCCCGATCCGCGAGCTCCGCCCCGGCCCCGCGCAGCAGGCCGAGGGCCGCGTCCTCCACGTCGAACGGACCTTCCGCGGCCGCCCGGTGCTGAAGGTGACGCTGGGCGACGAGGACGGCGCGCTGCTGCAGCTTCGCTTCTTCCACTTCCGCGGCGCGCAGGTGCAGGGCTTCCAGCCGGGGCGGCGGGTGCGGGTGTTCGGCGAGGTACGGCCGGGGCAGGGCGGCTGGGAGATCATCCACCCGAGCTACCGCCTGCTCGGGGACACGGAAGCCGCCGGACTGAGCGACCGCCTCGACCCGGTGTATCCGCTGGTCGAGGGCCTCGGGCCCGGTTCGGTCGCGAGACTGGTGCGGCTGGCGCTCGAGCGCCTGCCGGCCGGCGATGCGCTGGAGCTGGTGCCGGCCGCGACCTGGGGCGGTTTGGGCCTGCCCGGCCTGCGCGAGGCCCTGCTCACCGTGCACCGGCCGCCGGTGGAGGCCGACGTCGCGGCGCTGCTGTCGGGCACCCATCCGGCGCAGCAGCGCCTCGCCTTCGAGGAGCTGCTGGCGCACTCGCTCGGCCTGCGCCGCCAGCGCATCGTCCTGCGCGAGCACGGCGCCTTTCCGCTTCCCGTCGCCCGCGCCGCCGTCGATGCCCTGCGCGCCACGCTGCCCTTCGCGCTCACCGGCGCGCAGCGGCGCGTGCTGGCCGAGATCGAGCGCGATCTCGCCGAGCCCGTGCCGATGCTGCGCCTGGTGCAGGGCGATGTCGGCAGCGGCAAGACCGTGGTCGCCGCGCTGGCGGCGATGCAGGCGGTGGCCGCGGGCCGGCAGGTCGCGCTGATGGCCCCGACCGAGCTGCTGGCCGAACAGCACCTGCGGAACTTCCAGCGCTGGTTCGAACCGCACGGGGTACGCGTCGCCTGGCTGGCCGGCAAGGTCACCGGCAAGGCGCGGCGCGAGGCGCTGGCCGCGATCGCCGATGGCAGCGCGCCGATCGTGGTCGGCACGCACGCGCTGATGCAGGGCGGCGTCGCCTTCGGCGCGCTCGGCCTGGTCATCGTCGACGAGCAGCACCGCTTCGGCGTGCACCAGCGCCTCGCCCTGCGCGACAAGGGCCTCGAGGGCGAGCGCGTGCCGCACCAGCTGGTGATGACCGCCACGCCGATCCCGCGCACGCTGGCCATGACCGCCTACGCCGACCTCGACCTCTCGGTGATCGACGAGCTGCCGCCCGGCCGCACGCCGGTCGCCACTGTGGCGGTCGCCGCCGAACGCCGCCCGGAGCTGGTCGAACGCGTGCGCCGGGCCTGCGCCGAAGGCCGCCAGGCCTACTGGGTCTGCCCGCTGATCGAGGACAGCGAGGAGATCGAGGCGCAGGCCGCGCAGAGCACCTTCGAGCAGCTTTCGGAAGCGCTGCCGGAACTGCGCCTGGCCCTGCTGCACGGCCGCATGAAGCCGGCCGAGAAGCAGGACACCATGCGCCGCTTCCAGGCCGGCGACCTCCAGCTGCTGGTGGCCACCACCGTCATCGAAGTCGGCGTCGACGTGCCCAACGCCAGCCTGATGGTGATCGAGAACGCCGAGCGCCTCGGCCTCGCCCAGCTGCACCAGCTGCGTGGCCGGGTCGGGCGGGGCAGCGCGGCCTCGAGCTGCGTGCTGCTGTATCAATCCCCCTTGGGCGTGGTGGCGCGCGAGCGGCTGGAGGTCATGCGCCGCAGCAACGACGGCTTCGCCATCGCCGAGAAGGACCTCGAGCTGCGCGGGCCGGGCGAACTGCTCGGTACCCGCCAGACCGGCCTCGCCGCTTTCCGCATCGCCGATCTCGGCCGCGACGCCCGCCTGCTGCCGCAGGTCGCCGCGATCGCCGATTCGCTGCTCGCCGGATCGCCGGAGATCGCCAGTGCGGTGATCGCGCGCTGGGTCGGCAGTGCCGCGCGCTACGCTTCCGCATGACCTCGTCCCTGACTCGCGCCGTCGCCCGCCCATGACCGACCGCATTCCGCTGCTGATCGACACCGACCCCGGCGTGGACGATGCCTGGGCCCTGCTGATGGCCTTCGCCAGCCCGCACCACGAAGTCCTCGGCCTGACGATCAGCGCCGGCAACGTCGGCCTGGCGCACACCGTGCGCAATGCGCTGAAGCTGTGTGAAATCGCCAAGGCTGACGTGCCGGTGTTCCCCGGCTGCGCGGTACCGCTGGTGTTCCCCGCCGACGATGCCGCCTACGTGCACGGCCGCGACGGTTTCGGCGACACCGGCTATCTGGCCCCGGCCCGCCGCGCCGAGGCCGAGCACGCCGCACTCGCGATGATCCGCCTCAGCCATGCGCACCCCGGCCTGCTGCTGGTCTGCCTCGGGCCGCTCACCAACCTTGCACTGGCGCTGCGCCTCGACCCGACGCTGCCCTCGCGCGTCGGCCGGCTGCTGGTGATGGGCGGCGCGGTGACCGGGCAGGGCAACACCTCGGCCAGCGCCGAGTTCAACCTCGGCTTCGACCCGGAGGCCGCGCACATCGTGTTCGAGGCCTTCGAGTCCTTCGACCTCGTCGACTGGGAGCTGGTGCTGCGCCACGGCCTGCCGCACGCCGAGGTCGAGGCCTGGCTGGCGGCCGGCACGCCGAAGGCGGCGTTCTACCGGGCCATCTCGCGGCGCACCCGCGAGTGGTCGGAGGATCGTCGCGGAAGCCTCTGGCATTGCGCCGACGGCCTGGCGATGGCCGCCGCGCTGGAACCGGAGGCCGCCACCGGTTGGCAGCACCGCGCCATCGAGGTCGAAACCGGCGGGCGGTTCGCCCGCGGCGCCACGATCGTGGACTGGACCGGCCGCACCGGCCGGCCCGCGAAGGCGCGGATCCTCGCCGGCCTCGACCCGGCCCGGCTCCACCACTGGCTTCGCCTCGCCCTGGCCTGAGGCGGCCCGGCGCCGGCTGAACCCCGGGGCGACGCGACTTGCCGCCGCGCCGCGGCGGGGGCTATACTCCCGCCCTTTCCCGTTTCGACGCTTCCGGAACCCGCCATGAAAGAAGGCATCCACCCGAACTACCAGCCGGTCGTGTTCCAGGACGTGACCTCGAACTTCGCCTTCCTCACCCGCTCCACGCTCGGCTCCAAGGAGACGATCCAGTGGGAGGACGGCCAGACCTACCCGCTGATCAAGATCGAAGTCTCCTCGGCCTCGCATCCGTTCTACACGGGCAAGAGCAAGCAGCTGCTCGACACCGCCGGCCGCGTCGACCGTTTCCGCAAGCGCTACGGCAAGTGAGCCCTGCGCCGCGCCCCGCGCGCGGTCGCATCACCCCGAAGGCCGGCTCCTGCCGGCCTTCGCCGTTTCCGGCTCCCGCATCGCGCCCGCCTCGCGGCGCGGGGCTTCGCGTCGCGCGCACATCGTCTCCGGGGGCTGTGCGATAATCGAAAGGTTCGGGCGCGCTCGCGCCCGGCCCGAATCCATCCGCGGCGTGCCGCCTTCAGGCGGACGTCCTGCCCCAGGAGTGCGAAATGACCCAGCCCAGCAACGTCACCCTGACCGTCGCCGACAAGGCCGTCTCCCTGCCGGTCCATCGCGGCAGCCTCGGCGCGCCCTGCATCGACGTCGGCAAGCTGGCGAAGGAAACCGGCTGCTTCACCTACGACCCCGGCTTCATGGCCACGGCCAGCTGCCGCAGCGCGATCACCTACATCGACGGCGACGAGGGCGTGCTGCTCTACCGCGGCTACCCGATCGAGCAGCTGGCCCAGCACTCGAGCTTCCTCGAGGTCGCCTACCTGCTGATGCACGGCGAGCTGCCCACGCGGCCGCAGTTCGATGCCTTCGAGCACGAGGTCACGCACCACACGATGATGCACGAGGCGATGAAGACCTTCCTCGGGGGCTTCCGCCACGACGCGCATCCGATGGCCATGCTCTGCGGCATGGTCGGCTCGCTCTCGGCCTTCTACCACGACACCCTCGACCTCGACGATCCCGAGCAGCGCCGCCTCGCCGCGGTGCGCCTGATCGCCAAGGTGCCGACCATCGCCGCCGCCTGCTACCGGCAGGCCGCCGGCTGGCCGGTCTGCTACCCGCGCAACAACCTCGAATACACCACCCGCTTCCTGCACATGATGTTCGAGGTGCCGAGCGAGCCGCTGCAGCTGAAGCCGGTGGCCGCCAAGGCGCTCGACCTGCTGTTCATCCTCCACGCCGACCACGAGCAGAACGCCTCGACCTCGACCGTGCGCCTGGTCGGTTCGACCGGCGCGAACCCCTACGCCTGCGTCGCCGCCGGCATCGCCGCGCTCTGGGGGCCGGCGCATGGCGGCGCCAACGAGGCGGTGCTGACGATGCTGGAGGAGATCGGCCGGCCGGAGGATGTCGCCCGCGCCGTCGAGAAGGCCAAGGACAAGAACTCCGGCTTCCGCCTGATGGGCTTCGGCCACCGCGTCTACAAGAACTACGACCCGCGCGCGACCATCATCCGCGAGATGTGCCACAAGGTGCTCTCGGAACTGGGCGTCAACGACCCGCTGCTCGAAGTGGCGATGCGGCTCGAGGAGGCGGCGCTGAAGGACGAGTACTTCGTCGCCCGCAAGCTCTACCCGAACGTCGATTTCTACTCGGGCCTGATCTACAAGGCGCTCGGCATCCCGACCGAGATGTTCACGGTGATGTTCGCGCTGGCCCGCACCGCCGGCTGGGTCAGCCACTGGCTGGAGCAGCAGGTCGACCCGGAAGCCAAGATCGGCCGCCCGCGGCAGATCTACACCGGTGCCACGCCGCGCGACTACACGGAGATCGATCGCCGCTGAGCTCCGCAAGGCGGGCTTCCGCCGATTCGGGGCGGCGAGCCTGTCGGCGGATCGGCTCGGGCTTGGGCTCCGGAGGGCGAGCCTGTCGGCGGATCGGCTCGGGTTCGGGCTGGCGAGCCTGTCGGCGGATCGGGCCACCTGCTTTCCGCGCGATCGGGCGTCCTGCCCTCACGCGCGGCGCTCGGCTCCTGCCTCGCTGCCGCAGG
>Ga0208370_100033_pt1 | contig 59018 bp, 58 predicted proteins | sample Subbio12Jun_QV11_FD_184822 | JGI IMG/M metagenome (GOLD analysis project Ga0208370, IMG submission 184822) | Serpentinite rock and fluid subsurface biosphere microbial communities from McLaughlin Reserve, California, USA -CR12Jun_QV11 (SPAdes) | ecosystem: Environmental > Terrestrial > Deep...
GAGCCGCACGGTGCGCGCCCCCAGTTCCAGCGGCGGATGGACCCTGGCAAGGTTGGCCCACTGCTCTGCCGCATCCTGCGCAAGAGCGCCCGAAAGGCGCGCGAGCGCCCCCTCGATCACCGTGCGAGTGCCCAAGATCCGCTCGGCCACCTGCCCGCCCTCGCGCACCACCAGCGCGAATTCGCGGGCATAGGCCATGCTCCCGCCCAGCCGCACCGCCCCGCCCTCGACCGCCTGCGGGCCGGGAGCGAGGGTGAGGGGGTGGAGATAGACGCTCGCACTCACCTGCGGGATCAATCCTCGGCCGCCAGCAGGTAAAGCTGGCGCGCGGCGTCGATCGGCTGCACCTCGCCGCCGTTCTCGTAGTGCCAGAAGGCCCAGCCGTTGCAGGACGGCGCGCCTTGCAATTCCTTGCCGAGCCCGTGGATCGAGCCGGTCATTTTCCCGTTCGGACCCTCGCACTCCAGCGAGCCGTCGGTGCGCACCGTGGCGATCCAGCGGCGCTTCCGGTCGAACACCCGGCTGCCGGGCGGGATCAGGCCCGTTTCCACCACCGCGCCGAAGGCCACCTTGGGCGCGGTGCGGGGGGACTGCATCGTGGTGAGCGCGCTTTCATCCAGCGGCAGTTCGCGGGCGATGCGCTTTTCGGCGACGGAGCGGTAAACATCCTCGCGCTCGCAGCCGATCCACGCGCGCCCCAGACGCTTGGCGACCGCGCCGGTGGTGCCGGTGCCGAAGAAGGGATCGAGCACCACGTCGCCCTTCTCGGTGGTCGCCAGCAGCACGCGATAGAGCAGCGCCTCGGGCTTCTGGGTGGGGTGCGCCTTCTTGCCGTTTTCCTTGAGCCGCTCACCGCCCGAACAGATCGGCAGCACCCAGTCGCTACGCATCTGCAACTCGTCATTGAGCGTTTTCATCGCCCGGTAATTGAAGTGATAGCGCGCCTTTTCGCCCATGCTCGCCCAAATCAGCGTCTCGTGCGCGTTGGTGAAGCGGGTGCCCTTGAAGTTGGGCATGGGATTGGTCTTGCGCCAGACGATGTCGTTGAGGATCCAGAAGCCCAGATCCTGCAAGGCCGCGCCCACCCGGAAGATGTTGTGATAGCTGCCGATCACCCACAAGCCGCCGTCGGGCTTCAGGACACGGCGCGCCTCGGTCAGCCAGGCGCGGGTGAAGGCGTCGTAGGCAGCCATGCTGTCGAACCGGTCCCAGTGGTCGGTCACGGCATCGACATGGCTGCCGTCGGGCCGGTTGAGATCGCCGCCCAGTTGCAGGTTGTAGGGCGGATCGGCAAAGACAAGGTCGATGCTCGCCGAAGGCAGCGATCGCATCGCGGCGATGCAGTCACCGGGCAGGATACAGCCCAGCGGCAGATCGGGCACGCACGCGGTTTCCTGCGTCTTTTGAACGCTTTTCGCCCGCGACTTCACCTTGTCTATCACGCCCGCCACTTGGCCCTCGCCTGTCATGCATGAAACTTATCCACAGGCATGAGTCTTTGAAGAGTCCGCGTCAAGCCTCTAATTTTGCGTCCGCTTTGCGACGTTGAAGGGCAACGGCGCGGAACGAAACCGGTCCGGCACAAGATGTAGAGTCCCCCGGCACCTCGCGGACTCGATATGCGGGGTGTGGCGCAAAGGACTCAAGCGCCGCAGCTTCAGTCCGCGACGGGCCAGCCGAGCGTCCGGGCGAACATCTGCCTGTGCCTGTCGAAGGCCTCCTCGCCGACGCACAGCTGGCCGACATAATGCGCCATGGCCATGATCTGCGGGGCCATCGCCGCCCGCGCCGCATCCCATGCCGCGACCGCATCCCAGGTGAGGCTGGCGGCGGCCTTGGCCCGTGCCAATTCGGCATCCATCTCCCCGCGCAGTTCGCCGAGCAGGCGCTCGAGCTGCGGGATGAGATCGGCCGGATAGCCGCCGGGATGCTGGGGCAGGCCGAGCACAAAGCTCGACCGCTGGTCGGCGGCGAGCAGCAGGGTGTTCCACGGCTGCTGCGGCCACAGCCCGCAGGTCACCGCGAGCATGTGGCCATGGGGGCCGTTCCACAGCGCCCACGGCAGCATCGCATAGGCGCACACCGTGGTGCCAGCGGGAAACTGCGCATTGACCCGTTCGAGGAACTGGCGCTGCACCTCGATCTCTTCCTGCTGGAGCGCATCGGCGCGTTCCGGGGTCATGCGTTGGTTGGCGGGCGAATCCGGGTGCATCCCCATCTCGCGCAAGGTGTCGCCTGCTGGCCCGTCCCACACTTCTTCGGGCAGGATGCGCTTGGCTTGAGCATCGCCGCCAACTCCGTGCGGCGCGGCGCGCGGGCCAACGCGCTGCGGGCCGGCGCCGGTCTGCTTGCGGCCGAAAACGGGGCGATGGATGGTCATGACGCGTTACCTTTCACGCCATGCCTAACGGAAAAAGCTGAATGCTTTATTGCGCGCGCGCCCTTTCGCCCGCTCAGATCAGCGGGAGCTGCGCGACCGGGGCGAAGCTGCGGCGGTGCAGCGGGCTCGGCCCGTGGCGGCGCAGCGCCTCGAGATGCTCCGCCGTGCCGTAGCCCTTGTTGCGTTCCCAGCCGTAATGCGGATGGGCCGCAGCCGCTTCGCACATCAGGCGGTCGCGCCATTCCTTGGCGATGATCGAGGCGGCGGAGATGCACGGCTCCAGCCCGTCCCCGCCCACGATCGCGCGTGCCGGCCAGCGCCATCCGGCGCAGCGTCCGTGCGGGGTGAGGTTGCCGTCGATCAGCACCGCGCGCGCCTCGCAGCCCAGCCCTGTCGTCAGGCTTGCCACCGCGCGGGTCATCGCCAGCATTGTCGCCATGAAGATGTTGACCCGGTCAATCTCATCGGGCTCGACCACCGCCACCGCCCAGCCGCAACCCTGCCGGATCGCGGCGTCCAGCCGCGCGCGGCGGTTTGCCGAAAGGCGCTTGGAATCGGCGAGCCCTGCCGGTATCGCGTCACCCAGAACCACGGCCGCAGCCACCACCGGCCCGGCGAGCGGCCCGCGCCCGGCCTCGTCGACGCCGATCACAACCGGCTCGTCCCTGATCGCAAAAACCGGAGTGACCCCAAGCATGATCCGTTCCGCCCGATTGCTCGCCGCCTTGTCTCTCCCGGCGCTGGCGCTGGCAAGCTGCGCCAATGCCGAAACCGGGGAAACCGCCCAGTTCGGCCAGACCGCCGCCACCGCTGGTGCTGGTGCTGCCGCTGCCGCTGGCCCCGATGGCAAGCCTTTCGCGGTCAACGAGGTTGCAAGCTTCGAGGAACCCTGGGCGATCGCCTTCGCGCCGGGCACCGGGATGCTGTTCGTCACCGAGAAGTCGGGCACGCTCAAGGTGCTGGACGCCGCCAGCGGCCAAGTGGGCACGGTCGCGGGCGCTCCGCAGGTCGATTACGGCGGCCAGGGCGGGCTCGGCGATGTCGCCTTCCTTCCCGCCGAGGCAGGCAAGCCGCTGAACGGCCGCACGATCTACCTCAGCTGGGCCGAGGCGGGCGAGGGCGACGCCCGCGGCGCGGCGGTCGGCATGGGCACGTTGGCCTGCACCGCCGTCGATTCCTGCGCGGTGGAGGGCCTGCGCGTGATCTGGCGCCAGACCCCCAAGGTCACGGGCCGCGGCCATTATTCGCACCGCATCACCTTTTCGCCCGACGGCAGGCACCTTTTCATCGCCAGCGGCGAGCGGCAGAAGATGAGCCCTGCGCAGGAAACCGGCAACACGCTCGGCAAGATTGTGCGCCTCAACCTCGACGGCACGGCCGCTGCGGGCAACCCGATGGCCGACCGGGGCGGCGTCAACGCCGAGATCTGGTCGTGGGGGCACCGCAACATCCTCGGGATCGACTGGGACGCGCAAGGCCGCCTGTGGGAAGTCGAGCACGGCCCGGCGGGCGGAGACGAACTCAATCTCGTCAAGCCCGGTGCCAATTACGGCTGGCCGCTGCGCTCGAACGGCGAACACTACAACGGCGACCCGATCCCCGATCACGAACCCTCGGACGGCTTTGCCCAGCCCGCAGCAAGCTGGACCCCGGTGATCGCGCCGGGTGACATGCTGATCTACACCGGCGACCTTTTCGCCGCGTGGAAGGGCAAGGCGCTGATGCCGGGGCTCGGCAGTCAGGCGCTGGTGGCGGTCACTATCGAGGGAGAAAGCGCACGCGAAGTCGCCCGCTGGGGCTTCGACAAGCGCCTGCGCAGCATCGCCGAGGGGCCTGACGGGGCGATCTGGATCGCCGAGGACGGCAAGGGTGCCAGGCTGCTGAAGCTGACCCCGCGCTGATGGCCGTTGCCCCGCGCGCGGCCGAACCCGCGACCATCATCCCGCTCGAGGCGGTTGATCCCGCCATGATCGAGGAAGTGCTCGACCGCGCCTTCGGGCCGGATCGTCATGCGCGCACCGCCTATCGCATCCGCGCCGGGATGGCATGGCTGCCGGGCCTCAGCCTAGCCGCGCTCGATGCGGACGCGCTGCTGGTGGCGACGATCCAGTGCTGGCCGGTCGGGTTGCAGACGAAAAAGGGGCAGGTGCCGCTGGTGATGGTCGGCCCTGTCGCCGTCGTCCCGGAACGGCAGGGCGAAGGCTTCGGCATCGGGTTGATGAGCGCCATGCTCGCCGAGGATGCGCGGCTGGCCGCCACCGGCGGTCGCGCCCTTCCCCAAATGCTGATCGGCGATGCGGAATATTACGGGCGATGGGGGTTTTCTGCCGCGATGACAGGCGGCTGGCGCTGCCCCGGCCCCTATGAACAGCACCGCCTGCTCGCCCGTGGTCACGGCCTTGCCGCCATGCCGGCGGAAGGCCTGCTGGGGCCGTGGGAGGGCTGAGCAGACATAACCCCTTCACCTCGCCCGCCCCATCTGCCATCCCTGCCCGTGCCATGCCCTACGAACCGCCCCCCTACCTTGCCGGTCTGACGCTGGCCGAGATCGCGGCGCTGGTGGCTGACCGCAAGCTCCCGCCGGTCGAGGGCTGGACGCCGCAGAAAGTCGGCGAGAGCCACATGGTGATCGCCGCCGACGGGACGTGGTTTCATGAGGGCGGGCCGATCCGCCGCAGAGCGATGGTGCGCGCCTTTTCGGGCCTGCTGACCCGCGACGCGGCCGGGCATCACTGGCTTGTTACCCCCTTCGAGAAGCTGTCGATCGAGGTCGAGGACGCCGCCTTCGTCGCGGTGGATTGCGTGCGCGCCGAAGGGGCCCTCGCCTTCCGGCTCAACACCGACGACATCGTGATCGCGGGGCCGGACCATCCCTTGCGCGCAGCGGGCACGGCGGAAGAACCGGCGCTCTATCTCCACGTGCGGCACGGCTGCGAGGCGCGGCTCAACCGCTCGACCTGGGCCCAGCTCGCCGAGATCGCTCTGGCCGAGGGGGCCGAGGCGAACGGCTGGCAGGTCGCAAGCCAGGGCACGGCCTTCCGCCTGCTGCCATGAGCATCCTTGCCCCCCTCGCCCGCGCCTTTGCCGAGGGCCATGCGCGCGCGATTCCGGATCTCCTGAGCGATGCGCAGTTCGCGCGGGAGGGGCGGGCGACCCCGGCGGCGGTGCTGATCGCGATCACCGACGTGGCGGATGATCCGCAGGTGATCCTCACCCAGCGCCCCCGCGCGATGCGCGATCATCCGGGGCAGGTCGCCTTTCCCGGCGGCAAGATCGAACCGGGCGAGGATGCCGTCGCCGCCGCCCTGCGCGAGGCCGAGGAGGAGCTCGCCCTCCCCCGCAGCGCGGTGCAGGTGCTCGGCACCAGCGATGTCTATCACACCGGCACCGGCTTCGTGGTGACGCCGGTGGTCGGGGTCGTGCCCCCCGGCCTGCCGCTCGTGCCTCACCCGACCGAGGTCGAGGCGTGGTTCGAGGCACCGCTCGCCCTGCTGCTCGATCCCGCCAGCTGGACCACCAACGCGGTGTTCTGGCGCGGCGCGCACCGGCAGTTTCTCGAGCTTGAATGGCAGGGCTTTCGCATCTGGGGCGTGACCGCCGCGATCATCGCCAACCTCTCGCGGCGGATCACGCTGGAGGCTTTGCGCGATGCTGCATGATCTGGCTGCGGCCGACTGGACCCGTCGCGAGGGCCTTGCCGCGCTGACGGCGGCGCTGGGGGCCGAGAACATCCGCTGGGTCGGCGGGGCGGTGCGCGACGGGCTGCTGGGCGTGGCGGTCGCCGACGTGGACTGCGCCACCAAGCTGATGCCCGCCGAGGTGATCGCCGCCTGCGGCCGCGCCGGCATCCGCACCGTGCCGACCGGGATCGAGCACGGCACCGTCACCGCGATCCTGAAGGACGGCCCCGTCGAGATCACCACGCTGCGCCGCGATCTCGCCACCGACGGGCGGCGCGCGACCATCGCCTTCGCCGCAGACTGGCCTGAGGACGCCGCAAGGCGGGATTTCACGATCAACGCGCTCTATGCCCATCCCGAAACGCTGGCGATCGACGACTGGTTCGGCGGGCGCGCCGATCTGGCCGCCGGGCGGGTGCGCTTCATCGGCGCGGCGGCGGCGCGGATCGCCGAGGATCACCTCAGAATCCTGCGCTACTACCGCTTCCAGACCCGCTTCGGTGCCGAGCTCGACGCCGAGGCCGAGGATGCCTGCGCCGCGCTGGCGCACACGCTGAAGGGCCTCAGCCGCGAGCGGATCGCGGCCGAACTGCTGGCCCTGCTCGCCCTGCCCGATCCCCATCCGACGCTTGTGCGGATGCGGGCGCGCGGCGTGCTCGGCGTGATCCTGCCCGAAGCCTGCGCGCCGCAGCTTGCCGCCCTCGCCCGCCTGATCGGTGCCGAACGTGCGCAGGGCTTCGCGCCCGATCCGGTCCGGCGGCTTGCCGCGCTGCTGCCGCCCTCGCCCGATGTCGCCGCGACTGTCGCTGCCCGCCTGCGGCTTTCCAAGGCGCAGCGCACCCGCCTCGTTACCGCCGCCGAGCGCGAGCCCGCCGACGCGGACGCACCGCTGGCCCTCGCCTATCGCCTGACACCGCCAGCCGCGACCGACCGCCTGCTGCTGGCGGGCGCCGATGCGCGTGCCGTAGCGGGGTGGAGCGTCCCGGACTTTCCCCTGAAGGGCGGTGCCATTGTTGCGCGGGGCGTGCGCGCGGGGCCATCTGTCGCGCGCATCCTTCGGGCTGTCGAAGCGCGCTGGGTGGCCGAGGGCTTTCCCGATACCGCGCGAATAGAAGCCCTGCTGGCCGAGGAGCTCGCCCGCGCCGCCTTATGATCGGCGCGTCGCTTCAACCGAACTTGCCGGACTTGGGGAACCCCTGCGGGGGCATCCGCCCGGCCGCGCCGCGCGCGACCTTCCACATGCGGATCTCGGTCTCGGTGCGGGTGCGCTCGCCCGTTCCGCCCATCGGCCAGCTTAGCCCCTCTGCCAGCACGAAGGTGGTCGCATCCGAAAGGCCGCCCCCGCCTTCCTCCTTGGCGCGGTAGCGTTGCAGCTGCACCCCCTGCCCGCGCGACATGACCGGCAGTTCGTCAAGGTTGAACACCACCAGCTTGCGGTTGTCGCCGACCACCGCGACATGATCGTGCCCCTCGCCGATCGGACGGATCACCGCGAGGCGCGCGCCATCCTTGAGATTGACGACCTGCCGCCCCTTGCGGGTTTCGGCCAGCAGCTCGTTCGTCTCGGCGATGAAGCCCTTGCCGTGGCTGGAGGCGAGCAACAGGCGGCCACCGGGCCTGTGCACCATCATCGCGCTGACGCTGGCTTCGCTTTCGAGGTCGATCATGGTGCGCACCGGCTCGCCAAAGCCGCGCGCGCCGGGAAGCTTGTCGCACCCCAGCGTGAAGAAGCGCCCGTCGCTGGCCGCCAGCAGCAGCTTGTCGGTGGTCTGCGCGTGGCAGATGAAGGCAAGGGCATCGCCCTCCTTGTATTTGAACTCCTGATCCAGCGGCACATGCCCGCTCGCCGCGCGAATCCAGCCCTTCTGGCTGAGGATCACGGTGACGGGCGCCTTTTCGATCATCGCATCCATGCTGAACTCGACGGTGGCAGCCGCCTCGGCAATCAGCGTGCGGCGCTTTCCGAGGGCCGTGTCCTCGGCATAGGCCTTGCGCAGGTTGCGCAGGTCGCGCTTCAGCCGGGTGCGCTGGCGGGCGGGGCTTTCGAGCAGCTTCTCAAGCTCGTCCTGCTCGGCCAGCAGCTCGTCCTGCTCCGTTCTGAGCTGCATCTCTTCGAGCTTGCGCAAAGACCGCAGCCGCATGTTGAGGATCGCCTCGGCCTGACGGTCGGTGAGGCCGAATTCGGCCATCATCACCGGCTTTGGCTCGTCCTCGGTGCGGATGATTTCGATCACCCGGTCAAGATTGAGAAAGGCGATGATGTAGCCGCGCACCAGCTCCAGCCGGTCAGCGATCTTCGCCAGCCGGTGCTTCGCCCGCCGTTGCAGGATGTCGATCTGCGCGAAGGTCCAGCTTTCGAGCAGTTCCTTCAGCCCCATCACCATCGGCGTGCGCCCGAAGCCGGGCCGCGCGTCGAGCACGTTCATGTTGAGGCTGAAGCGGGTTTCGAGGTCGGTGAGCTTGAACAGGCTCTCCTTGAGCAGCTCGGGATCGACATTGCGGCTCTTGGGGACGATGACGATGCGGATAGCCTCGTCGCTTTCGTCGCGCACGTCCTCGAGGATGGGGAGCTTGCGGTCGGCGATGGCCTGCGCAATCTGCTCGATCAGCTTGCCCTTGGGCACCTGATAGGGGATTTGCGAGATGACCAGCTGCCACTGCCCGCCGCCGAGCCGCTCGATACCGGCCTCGATGTCGGCCTCGTCCTTCGCCTCGGGCGCACGAAAGCGGCCGCGCAGGCGGAAGGCACCGCGTCCGGTGCGATAGGCCTCGCTGATCATCGCGGGACTGTCGATCACGTGGCCGCCGGTGGCAAAATCGGGGCCGTGGAACAGTTCCATCAGGCGTTCGTGGGTGACTGCGGGGTTGTCGATCAGTTCGAGCGTTGCATCAATGATCTCGGCGACATTGTGGCTGGGGATGCTGGTGGCCATCCCCACCGCGATCCCGCTCGCACCGTTCGCCAGCAGATTGGGGAACAGGCCGGGGAAGATCTCGGGCTCGATCTCCTCGCCGTTGTAGGTCGGGAGAAAATCGACCGTGCCCTCGTCGAGGCCGGCCATCAGTTCCAGCGCGGTCCTGGTCAGGCGCGCTTCGGTGTAGCGGTAGGCGGCGGCGTTATCGCCATCGACATTGCCGAAGTTCCCCTGCCCTTCGACCAGCGGATACCTGAGGGCAAAATCCTGCGCGAGCCGCACCATGGCGTCATAGACCGAAGCATCGCCATGCGGGTGATACTTGCCGATCACGTCGCCCACCACGCGGGCGGATTTCTTGAAGGCGCTGGAGGGGTCGAGCTTCAATTGCCGCATTGCCCACAGCAGGCGGCGGTGGACCGGTTTCAGCCCGTCACGCAGATCGGGCAGCGAACGCGCGGTGATGGTGGACAGGGCATAGACAAGGTAACGCTCGGACAGCGCGGCATCGAAGGGCGCATCGACGATGGCGTCGAAGCCGTCGTCGGGTGTCTCGGTGATGGTCGGATCGGACATCGCGCCGGTCTAGCAAGGCCCAAGCACCACCGGGAGAGGGGTTTCCACAGGGTTGAGCGGCTACATCCGCCGTGCGTCATGCCTCTCCCCCGGCACGCAAACGGTTAGCCCGTCCATCTCGACCGTCAGCTCGATCTGGCACGACAGGCGCGAGGTGCGGCGCGCGCCGGCGGCGAAATCGAGCATGTCCTCTTCCTCCTCGCTCGCGGGCGGCAGGCGGTCGAACCATTCGGGCGCGACGATCACGTGGCAGGTCGAACAGGCCATCTGCCCTTCGCAGGTGCCTTCGAGCGGCAGCCCTGCGGCCTGGCCGGCGCGCAGCAGATTGTCACCGCTTTGCGCTGCGGTTTCAATGGCTTTGCCGCGCGGGTCGATGAAGGTCAGGGTGATGCTCAAAGGCCTTGCTCCTTCGCGCCAGCAAGAATCGCGGCAGCAGCGGTCTCGATGTCCTGAGGGGTCGTATAGCGCCCGAAACCGAGGCGGATAGAGGACTTTGCCTGAGCCTCGCTCAGCCCCAGCGCCTTGAGCACATGGCTCGGCCGTCCCGATCCGCTGGCGCAGGCGCTGCCGGCCGAAAACATCACCTGGCGGCAGTCGCTCATCAGCCGGGCAACGTCGAGGCCGTCTTTCCTGATGCTGAGATTGCCATGCCAGCGGTCCACCGCGCTGCCGTTGAGATCCCATGCGGCAAAGGCCTCGCGGACGATGTTCCACAAATGTTTCACGTGAAACATTTGCTCGACAAGGCCTTCTTCGGCCACCTGCGCCGCCGCGCCGAAGCCTGCGCACAGTGCGGGCGAAAGCGTGCCCGAGCGCAGGCCCCCTTCCTGCCCGCCGCCATGCAACAAGGGGGCAAGGGGTGCGCCATCGGCCACCCACAAGGCACCGATGCCCTTGGGACCGTGGCACTTGTGGGCCGAAATGGCGATGAAATCCGCCGCGACCTCGACCGGCACCCGGCCATAGGCCTGCACCGCATCGACCAGCACCCTGGCCCCGACCCGGCGGGCGATCTCGACCACGGCATTGAGCGGGTTGCGCACCCCGATCTCGTTATTGATCGCCATCACCGCGACAAGACCTGTCGATGACGTGACATGATCGGCCAATGAAGCGACATCGGCCCGGCCATCGGGGGTCACGGGCAGCACCGTGAAACGCCGCCCCTGCGCCTCCACCACCCGCCGCCCATCGAGCACGGCGGCGTGCTCCGTAGCGAAGGTAACGACGTCGCCGGGCGTGCCTTGCAGCACCATGTTGATCGCCTCGGTCGCGCCGGAGGTGAAGATGACCTTGCCCCCCTGCGGCAGCAGCGCCCCGACCCGTTCGCGCGCGGTCTCGACCGCTGCCGCCGCCATGCGGCCTATGCGGTGCGAAGCGTGGGGATTGCCGAATGTGTCGCTGTCCGGCCCGCCCAGCCAGCGCAGCATCGCCTCGCGCGCTTCGGGCGCGAGCGGTGTGGTGGCCTGGTAATCGAGGTAGATCATGGGCAGTTCCCCTCGCCCCTTTCCGTCTTCCCGGGCTTGACCCGGGATCCCGCTGCCTTTGCGCTGCGGTTCAAGAAAGCGGGGCCCCGGATCAAGTCCGGGGAGACGTTGGCGCTTAACATAGCGAAGCCCACGCCTCTGCAAACCGCTCCAGTTCCTCGGGCGTGCTTGACCACCCCAAACTCACCCGGATCGTGCGCGCTGCGACATCATCGGGCACCCCGAAGGCATCGAGCACCCGGCTTTTCTTCAGGGTGCCCGAAGAACAGGCGCTTCCTGCCGAGACGGCAAAGCCCATGGCGTCGAGGCGGATAAGCAGCGCCTGCGCGCTCAGGGCGGGGTGAGCGACGGCGAAGATATGATCGGCCTGCGCCCCCGGGGCAATAAGCTGGCCGGACTGCCCTAGCGCCTCGGCAAACGCCATCTGGTCGGCGCGCTTCGTCGCCCATCCCTCCATTCCGCCCGTCTCCAGCGCCACCGCCATACCAATAGCGGCGGGCACGTTCTCGGTCCCCTGCCTGTAGCCGCGCTCGTGCCCACCGCTCGGCTCGATCAGGTTGAAGTCCCGCACCAGCAGCGCCCCGATGCCGATCGGGCCGCCGAACTTGTGCGCGCTGACCACGATCATGTCCGCATCGGGCAAAGGCAACTTGCCTGCACTTTGCGATGCGTCGACCAGCAGAGCGCTGCCCGCCGTGCGGATCGCCGCAGCCAGAGTGCCGCCCGTGAAGGGCTGCATGATCGTGCCCGTTTCCGAGTTGACGTGCTGCAAGGCCACGAGCGCGCCGGAGCATTCCGGCAGATCATCGGGATCGAACCCGCCGTCGAACGGCGGCACCACCTCGGCATCGGGCACCGCCCGGAACACCGCGTCGTGCTCCACCGCGCTGACGATCCGGCGTTTGGCCTTCGCGCGGCCCAGCGCGATCCACAGCGCCTCGCTCGCGCCGCTGGTGAAGATCAACTCCCCGCTCCACCCCAGCGCCCGCTTGATCCGCTCGCGCGCATCTTCCAGCGCCGCACGCGCGCGGCGGCCCTCGGCATGGGGGCTGGAAGGGTTCGCCCAGATGCGGAATCCTTCCTCCATCGCCGCCTTCGCCTCCGGGCGCAGGGGCGAGGTGGCGGCGTGGTCGAGATAGACCCGTTCGGGAATGATGCCTGTCCTCGTGAAAAAATTGCGATTTGCGAGGCCCAGCCTATATAGGCGCGCAATGGCGAGCGCCACCCGGCGGCTCGCGATCCCTCACGCCTAAGGTCGATCAATGCCCTCCGTCATCTTTCCCGGCCCCGAAGGCCGTCTCGAAGGCCGTTTCTCCCCACCCCCGCGCCCGCGCGCGCCGGTGGCGATGATCCTGCATCCGCACCCCGAAGGCGGCGGCACGATGAACGACCGGATCGTGCAGCGGCTCTACAAGACCTTCGCCGACCGGGGCTTTGCGACGCTGCGCTTCAACTTCCGCGGCGTGGGGCGCTCGCAGGGGAGCTTCGATTCCGGGATCGGCGAACTCAGCGATGCGGCCAGCGCGCTCGACTGGGTGCAGTCGATCCACCCCGAGGCGCAGAGCACCTGGATCGCAGGCTACAGCTTCGGCGCGCTGATCGGGATGCAGCTGCTGATGCGCCGCCCCGAAGTGCGCGGCTTCATTTCGGTCGCGCCGCCCGCCAACATGTATGATTTCAGCTTTCTGGCCCCCTGCCCCGCCAGTGGCATCTTCGTGCAGGGCGCGGCCGATACGGTGGTGCAGCCGGGTGCGGTGCAGAAGCTGGTCGACAAGCTGCGCACCCAGAAGCACATCACCATCCACCACGATGAAATCCCGCGCGCCAACCACTTCTTCGAAAACGAGCTTGAGGAACTGATGCGCGCGGTCGACAATTATCTCGATTTCCGCCTCTCGCCGGAATGCCCGATCCGTTGAGGCGTTGGCCCGGGCGGCGGGTGCGGACGGCGACGGTGTTGGTCTAGCCTCCTCCGGTGGCCCTGATCTGCGTGATCGGCGCGTTGCCCGTGGTCGTGGGGATTGTCCAGATCAGCACGTTCGCCGCCGCGATCACCGCCAGCAGGACCATCAGCGCAGGGTTCCTGACCTCGCCGGTGCGCCGCCACAGCACGATTGCCCCGGCGACCAGCGCAAGGGCTGCGAACATCACGATCGAAAGCACGATATCGGTCATGGCGGGGCGGGTCTCCTGCGTGGCTGGCGCAGCGCGGTTGCCGTCACAATGCTGGAACATCGGCACCATATGGCTGTAATGCAGCCACGAAATGCGCGGCAAGGGGAGGCTATGATGGGTATTTTCTCGTCGATCAAGAATGCAATCTGGGGTTCGGAAAAGGAAGAGCCAGTGAAGCCGGCGGCCGCCGCTCCCGCCCCCGTTGCAGCTCCGGCCGCGCCCGCCGCTCCCGCCGCGCCGGCCGGCCCCGAGCCGATCAGCGAGGAACAGATGGCCGCCCGCATCGCTGCCATGCCCGATGCCGACAAGTATAACTGGCAAACCTCGATCGTCGACCTGATGAAGATGGTCGGCATCGATCCGAGCTTCGCCAACCGCAAGGAGCTTGCCGGCGAACTGGGCATCGAAGGCTATGAAGGCACCGCCGAACAGAACATCGCGCTGCACCACGCGGTGATGAACCTGCTGGCGCTTGAGGGCGGCACAGTCGGCGGCATCCTCAAGGACTGATCCTGCGCCGCGACCTGGCGTGCGGGCGTTGACAGGCCGGGGGCGGGCGGTAAGCCTCGTGTTCATGAGAGAGAGCACCGCCGCCGTAACCCGCCGCCAGACCCTCGCCGGGCTGGCCGGCACCTCCGCCATCGCGCTGCTGCCTGCCTGCGCCGCGCGCACCGCCGCCCCTGCGAATGCGGCGGTCGGTGCGCCTGCATCGCTCGCCGGGCTCGATCCCGACGCGGCGCTTGACCGGGTCGCCTACCGAATGCTCGCCCACGAACCGGGCCGCGCCACCGGGCTCGGGGTCGACACCGGCGAATATGCCGCCTGGCGTTCCACCTTCGGCCAGCCCGGCGAGGCCGGGCGCGAGGCCTATGCCGCGACCCTCGGGGAACTGGTCGCCGAGGTTCGCGCCTATCCCAAGGCGGGCCTGACCAGCGATCAGCAGATCGGCTTCGAGGTGGTCGAGACCGCCTTCACCAGCGCGCTTGAGGGGATGGCCCAGCCCTATGGCGATGTCGCGGTCGGCAGCTGGCGCAATGCGCCCTATGTCGTGATCCAGAACGTTGGCGGCTATATCGACCTGCCGCGGTTCTTCAGCTCGAGCCAGCCGCTCAGGGCACCCGGGGACATCGGCCCCTACATGTCCCGCCTCGCCGAAGTGCCTGCCATCCTCGACGGCGAGCTTGACCGCATCCGCGCGGCGCGCGGCGAAGGCCTGGTGCCGCCCGCCTTCCTGCTCGACAAGGCCATCGCTCAGATCGAGGCGAGCATCGGGGCGGCGAGGGAGAGCTATGCCGGGCCGCTGGAGGGGTCGGGCGTCGCCGGTGCCGATAGGGCCGCCGCCCAGGCGACACGCATCGCCGCCACCGGCATCGTCCCCGCGCTCGAACGCCAGCTTGCCGAACTCAGGCTCCAGCGCGCCGCCGCCGGGGATGCGGCGGGCATGTGGGCCCAGCCCGGCGGCGAGGCCTATTACGACTGGGCGATCCGCGCCTCGACCACCACGCGCATGACCCCCGACGAGATCCACCAGCAGGGGCTCGACGAACTGCGCACGCTGCACGGGCGCATGGACCCGATCCTGCGCGACATCGGCTACACGAGGGGCAGCGTCGGCGAACGGATGCGGGCGCTCTCCGAAGACCCGCGCTACAAGTTCGCCGAGGGCGATCCGGGCCGCGCCGAAATCTTCGCCTTCATCGAAGATCGGCTGAAATGGATCCGCGCACAGATGCCGCGCGCGTTCAACAAGCTGGTCGAACCCCGCATGGAAGTGCGCCGCCTGCCGCTCGCCGAGGAACCCGGCGCGCCCGGGGCCTATGGCGGCGCGGGCAGCAAGGACGGCAGCATTCCCGGCCGGTTCTGGATCAACCTGAGGACCACCGACCTCCACCGCAAATACGACCTTGCCGACCTCACCTTCCACGAGGCGATCCCCGGCCATGTCTGGGAGGGCGAGTTCTCCAACCGCCTGCCGCTGATCCGTTCGATCCTCGCCTTCAACGCCTTTTCGGAAGGCTGGGCGCTCTATGCCGAACAGATCGCCGACGAACTGGGCGCCTATGACGAATTCCCGGTCGGGCGGCTGGGATACCTCCAGTCCCTCGCTTTTCGCGCCTGCCGTCTGGTGGTGGACACGGGGCTCCACGCCAAGCGGTGGACGCGCGAGCAGGGTCGGCAGTTCTTCGTCGAGGAGAACGGCTCGAAAGCCGAGGAAGTCGCTTCGGAGGTTGATCGCTATTGCAGCTGGCCGGGGCAGGCCTGCGGCTACAAGATCGGCCATTCCGAGATCGTCCGCCAACGCGCCCGCGCGCAGGCGGAGCTGGGCGCGAAATACGACTTCAAGGCCTTCAACACAGCCGTGGTGCTGGGCGGCAATGCGCCGCTGAGCGTGATGGCCAACACCGTCAGCCGCTACATCGCGCAGGCGCAGGGCTAGCGGGGGGTTGGGGGCAAGCTTTCCCCTTCCCCTCCCGCGCCCCTGACCCCATCTTGCTGCCTTGGGGCAACAGCAGGCGGGCATCTTATCCCTCCGACCGGAGCTTGAAACCTTGCGCCGGGTGCCGCTGGCGCCCGGCCATGTCGATGCCATCTGCGCGATCGGGGGCGAGGTCGAGGAGGTCGAGGTGGTCGATCCCTGCACCGGTGAACGCCTGTTCGACCACGGTCTCGGCCCGTCGCAATGCATGGGGGAGATCGGGTTCCCGAACCGGGCAACCAATCACCTCACATTGCGCGCGGGATTGGTCAAGCGGGTCGCAAGCGCGGTCGGCGAGGGTTCGGTGGTGGTCAGCCGCATCTGGCAATATCTTGAGGACGCCCGCCCCCCGGCGGCATGATTTTTGCGCGCCAAGCCTTTGGCAAGGTTATGCACTGCGGCTAAGCTGCGCGCCGTGGCCGCCGCGTCGCAGGTGCGGCGATTCGAGGATACCTGCCATGCCGAGCGCCTTCGTCCGCTGCTGTCTCGTCCTGCTGGCCCTGCTCGCATCCGCCCCCGCAGCCGCCGAATGGCACGAGGCTTCGAGCGACCACTTCGTCATCTATGCTGACGACCGCGAAGCCGATATCCGCATCTTCGCCGAGAACCTCGAACGCTATCACAGCGCCATCGCCGCGCTGACCGGACGCAGGGTCGACAAACCCAGCCCCTCCAACCGCGTCACGATCTTCGTTGTCGGCGGCCAGCGCGACATGCGGGCGCTGACCGGCGGAAACCGCAATATCGGCGGCTTCTACATCCCGCGCGCCGGGGCGAGCCGCGCCTTCGTGCAGGAAATCCGCCACCAGAAGGGCTATCCGCATTTCTCCACTATCGTGCTGCTGCATGAATATGCGCACCACTTCTTCATCTCCTCCTCGCGCTTTGCCCTGCCGCGCTGGCTGAGCGAGGGATCGGCGGAGTTCTTTGCGGCGGCGACCTTCAAGGATGATGGCAGCCTGCTGATCGGCCGCGCCGCCCAGCATCGCGGGGCCGAGCTGCTGCTCGCCGATCCGGTCCACGTGCGCGAACTGCTCGACCCAGCGCTTTACGAGAAGCAGCGCGGCAAAGGCTATGACGCCTTCTACGGCAAGAGCTGGCTGCTCTATCACTTCCTCACCTTCACCCCGGAGCGCAAGGGCCAGCTCGAACAGTATCAGGTCAATCTGTTCAACGGCATGGGCCCGCTCGAAGCGGGCGAGGCGGCCTTCGGCGATCTTGATACGCTGGAGCGTCAGCTGCGGTCCTATCTGCGCGGCAGGACGATGATGACCTTCCTCCTGACGCCCGAAAAGCTGAGCACCGGCGGCACGATCACCCTGCGCAAGCTGCCTGCGGGCGAGGCGGCGATGATGCCGCTGGTGATCCGCTCGCAGCGCGGTGTCGACGAGAAGGAGGCAGCCGAGATCCTCGTCGAGGCCCGTGCCGTCGCTGCGCGTTTCCCCGATGATCCGGGCGTGCTCGCCGCGCTTGCCGAAGCGGAATATGACGCGGGCAACGATGCCGAGGCGATCGCCGCCGCCGACAAGGCGATCGCGGCCGATCCCTCGCGCACCAATGCCTATGTGCAGAAAGGCTTTGCCCTGTTCCGCCGCGCCCGCGAGGCCGAGGACAAGCGGGCCGCCTTTGCCGAGGCGATGAAGCCGTTCCAGGCGCTCAATGCGGTCGAGAACGATCATCCCCTGCCGCTGATCCATTATTACCGCAGCTATACCGAACGCGGCGCGGTGCCGCCCGAAAGTGCCCGCGCGGCGCTGGAGCGCGCCTCGCAGCTTGCGCCTTTCGATCAATCCTTGCAACTCGTCACGGCGGTGATGCTGGTGCGCGATGGCAAGATCGACCTTGCGCGCGATTATCTCGCCCCGCTTGCCGCCAGCCCGCATGGCGGGAACCTCGCCGACCGGGCGAGGGCGCTCGCCGAAGTCCTCGCCAAGGCACCGAGGGGCGGGAAAATCGACGCCGAAGGCCTGCTTGCAGGCGCGGAAGAAATCGCCGAGGCGGACGCTTCAGCCGGGGGGCCGGAGCCCGAGCCCGCCCCCGCCGCCTAACGCCGCCGCGCGCGGGATGCCGACGGCTGCGCGCGTCAGTTTTTGCCGAACAGCTTGCCGGCCATGCCCATGATGTCGTCGATCGGATTGCCGTCCTTGTCCAGATCGAGCATCGAGGCGAACTGGGCGAGCGAGCCCTCGCCGCCGATCGCGGCAACCACCTGATTAAGAACGTCGGCGCTGAGGCCCGTCCTCTCCGCCGCCAGCGTGACGGTGTCGCCTTCCATCACGTGGGTCTGGCCGAGCGCAGCGATCGCCTGTTCGGCCATCGCCGGGTCGATCCCGAGCTTGGCCGCAAGGTTGACCACATCGTCCGGCGCGCCGCCGATGTTCTTCAGGATGCCGTCGAGAATGCTCATGCCTTTTCTCCCCAAGGGTGATTCGCCTATGATAGTGTCGCAGAAACATGGCGATTCAAGGTAAAAGCCCCGCTCCGGCTCGGGCCGGGCGGGGCTTTCCTCTCCAAACTGCGGATCGCCTCAGGCGGCGACAAGTCCGGGCGCGGCCTGACGCACACCGTCATCGACATGGGCTTCGAACTGGGCGAAATTGTCGATGAACAACTGCACCAGCTTGCGCGCAGTGGCATCGTATTCGGCACCGTCGGCCCAGGTCTTGCGCGGATCGAGGATGGTCTGGTCGAGCCCCGCCTCGGCGAGCGCGGGGACGAAAACCGGCACCTCGAAGCCGAAATTCTCGTCCTTGCGGAACTCCACCCCGTCCATCTTGCCGTCGAGCACCGCGTTGAGCAGCGCGCGGGTCGCCTTGATCGGCATCCGGCTGCCGGTGCCGTATTTGCCGCCGGTCCAGCCGGTATTGACCAGCCAGCATTGCGCCCCGCCCCTCGCGATCCGTTCCTTGAGGAGGTTGCCGTAAACGCTCGGGTGGCGCGGCATGAAGGCGGCACCGAAGCAGGTGCTGAAGGTCGCTTCGGGCTCGGTCACGCCGATCTCGGTGCCCGCAACCTTGGCGGTGTAGCCGCTGAGGAAATAATACATCGCCTGATCCGCCGTCAGCCGCGCGATCGGGGGCAGCACGCCGAAGGCATCGGCGGTCAGCATGATGACGTTCGACGGCGCAGGGCCGAGGTTCTTTTCGGAGGTGTTGGGGATGAACTCGATCGGATAGGCGCCGCGGGTATTCTCGGTCTTGCTGCCGTCGGTAAAGTCGAGCTCGCGCGTCGCCTCGTCCATGGTCACGTTCTCGAGGATCGTTCCGAACATCCGGGTGGTGGCGAAAATCTCGGGCTCGCCCTCGGCCGAAAGGTTGATCATCTTGGCGTAGCAGCCGCCTTCAAAGTTGAACACGGCGGTGTCGGACCAGCCATGCTCGTCATCGCCGATCAGGGTGCGGCTGGCGTCGGCCGACAGCGTGGTCTTGCCGGTGCCCGACAGGCCGAAGAAGATCGCCGACCTGCCGTCCGCCCCGACATTGGCCGAGCAGTGCATCGGCATCACCCCCTGCGCAGGCAGGAGGTAGTTGAGCAGGCCGAACACGCCTTTCTTCATCTCGCCCGAATATTCGGTGTTGCCGATCAGGATCAGCTTTTCGGTGAAGCTCACCGCGATCACCGTGTCGCTGCGGCAGCCGTGGCGTTCGGGATCGGCCTTGAAGCTCGGCAGGTTGATGATCGTGTATTCGGGGACGAAGCTTGCCAGTTCATCCGCCGTCGGGCGCACCAGCAGGGTGCGGATGAACAGGTTGTGCCACGCCAGCTGGTTGATGACGCGCACGTTGACCCGGTATTCGGGCTGCGAACCGCCGAACAGATCGGCGACGTAGAGTTCATCCTGCGCTTCGAGTGCCTTGAGGAAATCTTCCTTGAGAGCGGCAAAATGCGCCTCGCTCATCGGCTGGTTGATCGGGCCCCAGTTGATCGTGTCCGCCGTCTCGTCATCGCGGACGATATACTTGTCCTTGACGCTGCGACCGGTGAAGCGGCCCGTATCGACCAGCAGCGCGCCATGCCTGGTAAGCTTGCCCTCGCCCTTCTTCAGCGCGTGCTCGACCAGTGCCGGAGTGCCGAGATTGGCGTGAACTCTGGCACCGGTGTGAAGGTTCTGGGCGGCCAGCGGGGTTGCGAGCGAGATCAACTTACGTCTCCTGAGCGGGGCGGCTTGCGCATGTCGGGGCGAGGATCATCCGGCTGCTGTCGGCGAATCCCCGCCGCCTTTCATCACATCCCCGTAGCAGGTGCGCATACGTATGCAACCGCAGGCAGAATCGATATCGTCAAGCCGTCCGATGCCTTGCCTAAGGTCATAATTACCAAGGCGCGCGGCGTCAAACGGCACGCTGCCCGGCAAAAGCGACGGGCCGCCCAGCCATCGTCTTTTCCGCGCGCTTCGCCGATTGCCGCGCCGATTGCGAAGGCCGCGCGATGGCGCTACCCCAAGGCCTGAGCGATGCGGCGGCCAGGAGGATCGAGCCCATGTCCGACATGTCCGACAGCACCACCGAACCTGCGCCGACCCTGCCCGACAGCGGGGCGGGCGAGGCGCGCAAGCTCCAGATCGCGCTGGTCGACGATGATCGCAACATTCTCACCACCGTCTCGATCGCATTGCAGGCCGAAGGCTTTGCCACCCGCCTCTATTCCGACGGCGAGACCGCGCTGAAGGCGCTGCTCGACAATCCGCCCGACTTGGCCGTGTTCGACATCAAGATGCCCAAGATGGACGGGATGGAACTGCTGCGGCGTTTGCGCGAAAACTCGGCGCTGCCCGTCATCTTCCTCACCAGCAAGGACGATGAGAGCGACGAGGAGGCGGGGCTGGAGCTGGGCGCGGACGATTACATCGCCAAGCCATTCTCGCTGCGCCTGCTGATCGCCCGCATCCGGGCAATCCTGCGCCGGGCCGAGCCGGTCGCGGCGGGCACCGGCCCTGCGGCAAGCCCCGAACCGGCCCCTGCCTGTCTCACCCGCGGACGGCTGTTCATGGACCCGGCGCGCCATCAGGTGACGTGGCAGGGCGAGGCGGTGAGCCTCACCGTCACCGAATTCCTGATCCTCGAAGCGCTTGCCATTCGGCCGGGCGTGATCAAGAGCCGCAACCAGCTGATGGACGCCGCCTACCCCGACGATGTGTTCGTCGACGACCGCACCGTCGACAGCCATATCAAAAGGATGCGGCGCAAATTCAAGCTGGTCGACCCCGGCTTCGACGCGATCGACACGCTCTATGGCGCGGGATACAGCTTCACCGATGGCTGAACCGCAACGGCGCGCGAACGGGGCCGAGCAGCTGACCGCGACCGGGCGCTTCGCGCTCACGGGCCGCATCCTTGCGGTCAACATCCTGCCGCTGCTGATCCTGGGCGGCGGACTGTTCTATCTCGACAGCTACCGCACGCAGCTCATCAACGAACGCTTCAAGCTCGCCCGGATCGAGGCGCAGATCACCGCCGAGGCGCTGGCAGGCGCGACCCGCCAGCGGCAGGAGGCGCTGCTGGTGCAGATCGGAAAGGAGCAGCGGATGCGGCTGCGCACCTTCGATGCCGAGGGGCGGCTCACCGCCGACAGCTTCGCGCTTGCCGAACCGGCATTCCGCTTCAACGACATCGCCGATGACAACTGGGAGCAGCTCTTCGCCCGCTGGCTCGACCGCACGGTCGATACCATCGTCGCCGCGGAACCGGTGCAGGACTATGTCGAACCCGAAGCGCAGGAAGCCGACGCCTGGCCCGAACTCGCCCGGGCGCGCGAACTCGGCCTGTCGCAGGTCAGGCTTTACGACTGGCACGACGGCACCCCGGTCATCACCGCTGCGGTGCCTGTGGGCCTTCAGGGCGCGACCTTGCTGACGGTGCGCAACGCGGTCGACATCACCGAAAGCGTGCGCGCCGCGCGCACCACGCTGTTTGTGGCGATGCTGCTGGTAATGGCCGCATCGGCGCTGCTGTCGCTGTTCCTCGCCCGCACCATCGTCACGCCCCTGCGCCTGCTGGCGCGCGCGGCGGTGCGGGTGCGCCAGGGGCGCGAGCGCGAGGTCGAAGTGCCGCGTCTGCCGCAGCGAAGCGACGAGATCGGGCTGCTCGCCCGGGCAGTCTCGGACATGACCGGCGCGCTGCGCCAGCGCATCGACGCGGTCGACAGCTTCGCGGCCGATGTCGCGCACGAGATCAAGAACCCGCTCGCCTCCCTGCGCAATGCGATCGACACCCTGCCGCGCGTCGATGATCCCGAACTGCGCGAGCAGCTTGTGGGCATCGCCGCCCACGACGTGCGCCGGATCGACCGGCTCGTCACCGAGATCGCGGCCGCCAGCCGGGTCGATGCCGAAATCAGCCGCGCGACGCTGGAGCGGGTCGATCTTGCCGCGCTGTTCGAAAATCTCATCCGCAGCCGCGAGGACCGCGGCCTGAACGGCGGCCGCCGGCTCGAACTCGATTCCGCGCCGGGGGGGCAGGCGCAGGTGATGGGGGTGCCGGGACAGCTCGAACGGGTCGCCGAGAACCTGCTCGACAACGCCGTCTCCTTTTCGCCGGAAGCGGGCACGGTGCGCGTCACGATCCGCCCCACCGGGCGCCATGTCGTCACCGAGGTGTGCGACGAAGGCCCGGGCATCGCCGCCGAAGCGCGCGAGGCGGTGTTCCGGCGCTTCCATTCCGACCGGCCCGAGGCCGAGAGCTTCGGCAACCATTCCGGCCTCGGCCTCGCCATCGGCCGCGCCATTGCCGAGGCGCATGACGGCACGCTGATCGCCGACGCCCGCCCCGACGGCGCACCGGGCGCGTGCCTGCGCCTGACCCTGCCGGCGGCGCGATGAGCGCGCCCGCCCCCATCGTGATGCAGGCGAGCGCGGTGGCGATCGGCGGTCGGGCACTGCTGATCGAGGGAACGCCGGGCAGCGGCAAGTCGAGCCTTGCGCTGGCGCTGATTGATCGCGGTGCGGGGCTGATCGGGGATGACGGGGTGACGCTGGCCGCCACGGGTGCCGGGTGCCTGATCGCCTCGCCCCCGCCGAACATCGCCGGACTGATCGAGGTGCGCGGCGTGGGGCTCGTCCGGCTGCCCGTCGCGCAACCTGCTCCGGTGGCGCTGATCCTGACACTCGGCGGACCAGCGCCAGCGCCTGTGCGCCTGCCGCTTGCCCCCCTGCCCGCCCGCGACATCGCCGGGGTCGCCATTCCCGTGCTCGCCTTCGATCCCGGCCCCCTCGCCCCTGCACTGCGGGCCGAATGGGCGCTGCGGTTGCACGGCCTCGCCTGCGAACCATCTTCCCTTTGCGGCGCAGACCCGGCAGACTGCGATCAATGAGCGAGCCCGAGACGCCCCCCGCCCCTCTCGAGAAGCGCCAGCTGCTGCTTGTCACCGGTCTTTCGGGCGCGGGCAAGTCGACCGCGCTCGACGTGCTTGAGGATCTTGGCTGGGAGACCATCGACAACTTCCCTGTGCGGATGCTCAAGCGCCTCGTCACCATGCCCGACGAGACCCGTGCGCCGCTTGCCATCGGCTTCGATTCGCGTACCCGCGGGTTCGTGCCAAGCGAGATCATCGCGCTGGTGAAGGATCTCGGGGCGCGGCCCGATCTGGCACTCACCTCGCTGTTCCTCGACTGCGCCGGGGGCGAGCTTGAACGCCGCTTCAACGAGACCCGCCGCCGCCACCCGATGGCGGATGGCCGCCCTGTGCAGGAAGGCATCGCCGCCGAGCGCGAGCTGCTCGAACCGCTGCGGCGCTGGGCCGAGGTGCTGATCGACACCACCGCGCTCACCAGCCACGATCTCCAGGCCCGCGTCCGCGAACTTTTTACCCCCGCCGCAGCCGAAACCGCGCTGACCCTCACCATCTCCAGCTTCGGCTTCGCGCGCGGGATGCCGCCGCTCGCCGATCTGGTCTTCGACATGCGCTTCCTCGACAATCCGCATTGGGTGCCGGGGCTTCGCGAGCAGACCGGGCAGGACGTCGCCGTCGGCGAACACATCGCGCGGGACCCCGGCTTCGCCGATGCCTTTGCCCGAATTCGCGACCTGCTGCTGGCGCTGCTCCCGCGCTACGCCGCGCAGGGAAAGCCCTATGTCCACGTTGCCTTCGGCTGTACCGGCGGGAGACACCGCTCGGTGTTCACCGCCGAACGCATGGCTGAGGCCTTGCGCGCGGCGGGATTTTCGCCCACTGTTCGCCACCGCAACCTGGGTTCGCGCGCGGTCGACGCCATTGAAGGTGATCGCCGCTGACCCCCGGCTCCGGTTTTCGGCCGCGCGATGCAAGGCGCATTGTCGGCCATGACATAAACGCGTAAGTGGGCCTTTCGGGTGGGCAGTTAACGGATCCCTATTCAAACATGATCGGCTTGATCCTGGTAACCCATGGCCGCCTCGCGGACCAGTTCGTCGAGGCGATGGAGCACGTGGTGGGCCCGCAGGACGGGATCGTCACGGTCTGCATCGGCCCCAGTGACGACATGGAGCAGCGCCGCGCCGAGATCGCCGGGGCGATAGCTGCCGTCGATAGCGGCAAGGGCGTTATCATCCTCACCGACCTGTTCGGCGGCACGCCCTCCAACCTCGCGATCTCGCTGCTTGATGCCGGACATGTCGAGGTGATCGCGGGGATCAACCTGCCGATGCTCATCCGGCTGGCCGGCGCGCGCAAAGCAATGGACGTGACCGCCGCCGTCCATGCCGCGCAGACTGCCGGGCGCAACTACATCACCATCGCCAGCGAGCTGCTGGGGGCGGACACGGCGCCGCCCGCAAGGGCCAAGGCCTGAGGTTCGCGGGCGTGGGCGAGGCAAGGCAGTGCGTCACCATCGTCAACCGCCGGGGCCTGCACGCGCGGGCGAGCGCAAAGTTCGTCGGTGCCGTCGCGGCCCTGCCCGAAGGGCTCAAGGTCACTGTCAACAAGGCCCCGCACAGCGCAGCCGGGGGCTCGATCCTCGGGCTGATGATGCTCGGCGCGGCGAAGGGCGACACGGTCGAGGTTGCGGTCGAGGGTGACGGTGCGGAAGGCGTGCTCGCCGATCTGGTCGCGCTGATCGCGGACGGCTTTGGCGAGGATTGACGCGCGGCCCCCTGACGCCTGCGGATAGACCCATGCGCAAGCACATCACCGGCTTTTCCAACCCGACGGTCAAGTATCTGCGATCGCTGCGCGACAAGAAGCACCGTCGGCGCGCGGGCCAGTTCCTTGTCGAGGGCCTGCGCCTGCTGGAGGACGCGCGCGCCAGCGGGCGGATGCCGCGCACGCTGGTGATGGCCGAGGGGCGCGCGCATCCGCTGCTCGGGCGGCTCGAAGCCGACGTCATGGCGGCAGGCGGCGAGGTGATCGCGACCACGCCCGACATCCTCTCCAAGATCACCGGCAAGGACAATCCCCAGGCCGTTGCCGGCGTGTTCGACGAATGGGACACCGCGCTTTCGCGGCTGGACCGCAGCGCCGCACCGATCTGGCTGGCGGCGCAGGCGCTGCGCGATCCGGGCAATCTCGGCACGATGCTGCGCACCTGCGACGCGGTCGGCGCGGGCGGGCTGATCCTGATCGACGACTGTGCCGATCCCTTCAGCACCGAGGCGGTGCGCGCGAGCATGGGCGCGCTGTTCACCGTGGGCCTCGCGCAGGCCCGGTGGGAGGAGTTCCTGCCATGGTTGCGCAGCGGTGCGGGGCAGCTTGTAGCAGCGTCCTTGCGCGATGCAGTGCCCTATCGCGGCGCGGCCTATGCGGCGCCGTGCTTCATTCTGGTGGGCAACGAATCGCAAGGGCTGCCCGAGGATTACGAGGCGGCCTGCGACCTGCGCGTGACCATGCCAATGCGGGGCCGTGCCGATTCGCTCAATGCTGCGGTGGCGGGTGCGGTGTTGGCCTATGAGGTGCTGGCGGCGGTGGAGCTGCGAAGTTGACAATGGTGACAGCGTGTCAAGCGCGGTTTTGAAGGAATTCTGCGATAAATGTGATGCTTGCCCACAGAAAGCGAAATTGACAGTTCGGCTCGCTTGGGGGGGCGCTAGCAGGCGCTTGCAAACCGAGCGCCGCTGCGCCGCCGCGCGCACGGTTCGGTCGCCGTAGCGGGGCATGGTGACGGGGGGATGGACGGTGTCGAAAGAGCCGGTGGCTAGTGTGGCCACGAAGCCCTGGTGTAGGAAGGGATGCGGTGTTCAGCCGCTAAGCCGCACAGCTATTTCGCAGCGTCCTGATCGAGCGCGAGTGCGGAATAGTCGGACCCACCTAGGTCTTCGGGCGTCTTTGCAAAACGCGGCGAAGCCTCAACGAATGGCGTGTCTTCGCTGATTTCACGCTTGCCGATTTGAATGTGCTTGTTAGCGAGGCGGCGCGCTCGGCTCAGGACATTGCCCTCATAGGTCCGCGCGAAGTCATTGAAAGAATTCACCGCGCGTCCGAGGTGGACGCCAGTCTTCATCAAATCTTCCTGCGTCTTGGCAAGGCTGGCATACAGTATCGTTGCGAGTTTCCCGATCTCGCGGGCCTCACGCGCCAGTCCTTCCTGCTGCCAGACTTGTGCAATAGTCCGAGCGATCGCGACAAGATTGGTGGGACTGGCGAGAAGAACCCGGTTCTTGAACGCAAACTCCCAGAGCGACGAATCATGCTCAAGCGCGGCAGCGACGAAATGCTCGCCGGGAACAAACATGATGACGTAGTCAGGCGCTTTCTCAAATTGCGACTGGTAGCTTTTAGCCCCAAGCGTCTGAATGTGGCTCCGCATCGAGGCAGCGTGACTGTCAAGATGCTGTTTGCGCTTGTCCTCGTCATCAGCCTCGAACGCATCCTGATAGGCATTGAGAGAGACCTTCGCATCGATCACCAGCTGCTTGCCACCTGGGATGCGAACGATAGCGTCAGGTCTCAGATGGCCGTTCTCGGTGTTGACCGAGTGTTCGGTCACAAAATCAGTGTGCTCGGTAAGGCCGCATTGCTCGAGCACATTTTTCAATTGCTGCTCGCCCCAGCGCCCCCGCGCCTTGGGCGCGTTGCGCAAGGAATTGCCCAAGCGCAGTGCCTCGGCGCGAACCGCCTCCTGCCCGACCCGCAGCGCATCAATCTGGCCATTGAGTTGACCGAAGGCATCGACGCGCTGCCTCTCCAGCGCTTGAACCTGATCCTCGTAGCTTTGCAATCGCTGGTGCACTGGGGCTAGCAACGAATTGAGCCGCTCCGCGCTAGCTTTCTCGCTTTCCCCAAACCGCGCCTCGGCCCGTTCCAGAAAGGTCTTCTGGGCCGCTTCCAGCACCCGGTTGCCCGCGTTCTCGAACTCCTTGCGCAGGCTCTCCTGTGCGGCGAGGAGCGCGGACTTCTGCTCGGCAAAGGCCCTCTCGCGCTCGGTCGAGGCGCTCTCCAGCGCCGCCAGACGCTCGGCCAGCGCGGCGCGTTCGGCCAGCGCGGTATCGAGCCGCGCGAGCAGTCCGTCCGCCTGCCCGGCCCGCTCGCTCAGGGCCGCGACTTCGATCCGCGCTTCGCCCAGCTCGGCGATGGCGCGCCGGAACTCGGCCTCGCGTTCCTGCCCAGCCCGCTCGGCCTCGGCCAGCCGCGCCCGCAGATCGCCTAGCGGAAGCGAGGCGAGGAACCAGCCGATAGCGCCGCCCACGACAAGCGCGCCAAGTATAAACACAAGCAGGGGGAGATTCGCTGGCTCCATGGTCATTCCCTACACGGAACGGATCAGGAACGCCAGAAGCGTTGCGCGGATATCCCGAGAAAGCTGGCCCCCGGATCAGGTCCGGGGTGACGATGCTGCGTGGGCTCGGCGGGCAGCTAGGCCGCTTGCCGCAGCTTCTTCAGTTTTTTCAGCACCATCGCCCGCTTCAGCCGACTGAGGTGGTCGATGAACAGGATGCCTTCCAAGTGGTCCATCTCGTGCTGGAGGCAGGTCGCCAGCAGGCCTTCGAGGTGTTCCTCGTGGGTGTTGCCGTCCAGATCCTGATAGCGCACCGTGCAGGTCGCCGGACGATCAACGTCGGCGTAGATCTCGGGAACCGAAAGGCAGCCCTCGTTATACGTCGACAGTTCCTGCGCGGGATCGAGGATCACCGGGTTGATGAAAACGCGCGGCTCCTTCCTCGTGGCCGGGTGCGTATGCTTGTCGCCGTCATGCGCACATTCGACCGGCGGCGCGTCCGGGTCTTCGGGCTGGAGATCGATCACCAACACCCGCTTGGGCACGCCCACCTGGATCGCGGCAAGGCCGATGCCGGGCGCATCATACATCGTCTCGAACATGTCTTCGACGAGGGCTTCGAGCTCGGGGCCGAACTCTTCCGGTTCGACCGGGGTTGAGACGACTTTCAGCCGGGGGTCCGGCACTTCGAGGATTTCGCGGATGGCCATAGTGCGGCGCAAGATAGGGGCGGCGGCGCTTTCCGGCAAGCGCGATGCTCCGATCAGGGTGATCGGATCAGCCGACCGGCCGCCTCGCGCGCAGGGCCTGCGCCAGCGTGCCCTCGTCGAGATAGTCGAGCTCGCCGCCCACTGGCAGGCCATGGGCAAGCTGCGTGACGCGCAACGGGTATGCCTCGAGCCGTTCGGCGAGATAGTGCGCGGTGGTCTGGCCTTCCAATGTGGCGTTCATCGCGAGCACGACCTCGTCGATCCCGCCGCCCTCCACGCGGGCGAGGAGGCTGGCGATGCCGAGATCCTCGGGGCCGATCCCGTCCAGCGCCGAAAGCCTGCCGCCGAGCACATGGTAGCGCCCCGGGAACAGGCGCGCGCGATCGAGCGCCCAGACGTCGGAGACCTCCTCGACGACGCACAGCGCGCGCGCATCGCGGCGCGGGTCGGCGCAGATGCCGCAGGGGTTGCGGGTGTCGACATTGCCGCAAGTTGCGCACTCGACCAGCGTCTCGGCGACCCCGGCGAGCGCTTCGAGCAGCGCGGGCAGCGCGCTCTCGCGGTGCTTGACCAGCCACAGCACCGCGCGCCGCGCGGAACGCGGGCCGAGGCCGGGCAGACGGGCGAGCGCGGCGCTCAGTGCCTCGATCTCTTGCGATGCCATGGGGTCAGAGATAGGGGCTGCGCTCTGCTTCACAAAGGCCGTCGGCAAAGCTTATGCGCATCATCTTCATGGGAACGCCCGATTTCGCGGTGCCCGCCTTGCGCGCGCTCCACGCAGCCGGGCACGCAATCGCCTGCGTTTACACCCAGCCGCCGCGCCCGGCCGGGCGGGGAAAGAAGCTGAGCCCCTCGCCCGTCCAGCGCGAGGCCGAGCAGCTGGGGGTGCCGGTGCGGTGCCCCGCCTCGCTGCGAAGCCCCGAGGCGCAAGGCGAATTCGCCGCTTTGTGCGCCGATGTGGCCGTGGTCGCGGCCTATGGGTTGATCCTACCCCAGCCGGTGCTCGATGCGCCGCGCTGCGGTTGCCTCAACATCCATGCCTCGCTGCTGCCGCGCTGGCGCGGGGCGGCGCCGATCCACCGGGCGGTGATCGCGGGCGATGCGGAGACGGGCGTCACCATCATGCAGATGGAAGCGGGGCTCGATACGGGTGCGATGCTGCACAAGGTCGCCGTGCCGGTGGGACGCAAGACGACCGGTGAGCTGACCGGCGAGCTGGCGGAGCTGGGCGCTGCGGCGATGGTCGCGGTGCTGGCGGATCTCTCCGCCTTCCCGCCCGAGCCGCAGGATGATGCTGCCGCGCTCTATGCGCCGAAGATCGACAAGGCCGAGGCGAAGATTGATTGGGAGGAGAGCGCGGAGCCAATCGAGCGCAAGGTGCGCGGGCTTGCCCCCTTCCCCGGTGCGTGGTTCGACCTTGGCGGGGAGCGCGTCAAGCTGCTGCTGGCCGAGGTGGCGGACGGTTCTGGCACTCCGGGCACGGTCATCGACGCGGACTTCACCATCGCCTGCGGCACCGGCGCGATCCGGCCCCTAAAGCTCCAGCGCGCGGGCAAGCCGGTGCTGTCCCGCGCCGAGTTCCTGCGCGGGCGGCCCGTGGCGGCGGGGACGGTGCTGGCATGAGGCCCTGCGCCTTCCCGTCATCCTGGCGCAGGCCGGGACCCAGGGCGGCACGTGCTGCGCCTTGGGCGCTGGGCCCCGGCCTGCGGCGGGGCGACGAAAGCACGGCATGACCCGTTTCGCGCTCACCCTCGAATTCGACGGCACGCCGTTCTTCGGGCTGCAACGCCAGAGCCACGGGCCGAGCGTGCAGCAAGCAGTGGAGGACGCGCTGCACCGGATCACGGGTGAGCAGGCGGTGCTGCATTCCGCCGGGCGCACCGATGCCGGCGTCCATGCGCTGGCGATGCGCAGCCATGTGGACATCGAAAGGCCCTTCGATCCCTTCCGCCTGATGGAGGCGCTGAACGCGCACCTCAGGCCTGATCCCATCGCGATCACCGCCTGCGCGGTGGTGCCCGATGACTGGCACGCGCGCTTTTCCTGCGCGGCAAGGCGCTATCTCTATCGCATCGCCAACCGCCGCGCCCCGCTCACCCTGCTGCGTGACCGGGCGTGGCACGTGCCCACCCCGCTCGACGCCGAGGCCATGCACCGCGCGGCGCAGGCGCTGGTCGGACGGCATGATTTCACCACCTTCCGCTCGGTCCATTGCCAGGCCGCCGATCCGGTCAAGTCGCTGGACGAACTGCGGGTCGAACGGGTCGGCGAGGAAATCCACATCCACGCCGCCGCGCGCAGCTTCCTGCACCATCAGGTGCGCAGCATGGTCGGCTGCCTCAAGCTGGTGGGCGCCGGCACATGGCCGGAAACCCGCATTGCCGAGGCGTTGGCGGCGCGGGATCGCAACGCTTTGGGGCTTAACGCGCCGCCGCAGGGGCTCTACTTTGTCGAGGCCGTGTATCCCGAGGAGCAGCCGACGTGACCAAATGGTATGCCATTCCCACCAGTATCGCCATCAGCGAGACCGAATATCGCGCCAATATCAACGGGATCAACATCGTGTTCGGCGCGGTGCTGGGCTTTGTCCTGGCCAAGACCGAAGGCCTGCCGCCGCTCGAATTCATGCTGGTGCTGATCTTCAGCGCCACCGTGGTGATCACCATCCTCTATCTCGGATCGACCGAATATCGCCTGTTCTATGGCATCTTGGCGGTTGGCACGGTGTTTATCCTGCCGTTCCTGCTGGAGGCCTACGAGATCCCGGCGATCCCCAAATTGCAGCCGACGCTGATCGCATGGACGCTGATGGTGCTGGTGGTCGAACTGTGTCCGCGCCGCGCCAGCGAACCAACCCCGATCAAGGATACTGTTGAATGACCACTACCGGAAAGCAGCTTTTCACCACCCTCGACCCCGACGGCAAGCTTACGCTTGAGGTGGCGAAGAGCGAGTTCCCCGCCCCGACCGGCAATCAGGTGCTGGTCAAGATGGAGGCCGCGCCGATCAACCCTTCGGACCTTGCGATCCTCACCAGTGCCGCCGATTTCGAAACGGCGGAATACAGCCCGGGCAAGGTCGTGGCGACCATGCCCGAGCCCTTCCTTACCGGCAACAAGGCCCGTCACGGCCAGCGCCTCCCCGCAGGCAACGAAGGTGCGGGAACCGTCATCGCCGTGGGCGACAGCGATATGGCCAAGGCCCTCCTGGGCCAGCGCGTCGCCTGCGTGCCGGGCCATGCCTTCAGCCAGTATGCCATCGCAGATGCGATGATGTGCATGCCGCTTGGCGATCACACCGCCGAAGAGGGCGCGTCGAGCTTCGTCAATCCCATGACCGCGCTGGGCTTCGTCGAGACCGCCAGAATGGAGGGCCACTCGGCCATCGTCCACCTCGCCGCCGCCTCGAATCTCGGCCAGATGCTCAATCGCATCTGCATCGAGGACGGGATGAAGCTGGTGAATGTCGTGCGCAAGGACGAGCACGTGGCGCTTCTGAAATCGCAGGGCGCGCACCATGTCGTGAACTCCTCCGCCCCGACCTACATGGCCGACCTGCGCGCCGCGATTGCCGAGACGGGTGCCTTCCTCGGCTTCGACCCGATCGGCGGCGGGCAGGCGAGCGATGGGGTGCTCAAGGCGATGGAACAGGTCGCGGTCTCGCAGATGAGCGAGTTCTCGCGCTATGGCTCCAACCAGCAGAAGAAGATGTATGTCTACGGCCGCCTCGACCTCAGCCCGACGATCCTGACGCCCTCCTACGGCCTTCAATGGAGCATTGCGGGCTGGCTGCTGACGCCCTTCCTCGGCCGCGCGGGGATGGAAACCGTGGTGCGGATGCGCAAGCGCGTGATCGAAAACCTGACCACCACCTTTGCAAGTGCCTACAAGGCCAAGGTGTCGTTGGAGGGGATGCTGGAGAAGGACGCGATCAGCGACTACCGCCAGATGAAGACCGGCGAGAAATATCTGGTCACGCCTTGGGGGTGAGGGCTTACCGCCTGCCCTGAGATGTGGCGGTGCCCGGCTTGTTCTGGCGACCGCTTGCGGCAACCGATCCGCCCGGCCCGAAGGGCGGGCCTTGGAGGGAAAGACGAAAGCCGACGCTTGCCGCGTGCTGCGATGATCCTGGTCAGACCCGCTTTCGTCCGATCAACAGACCCTTGGTTCCGCGGCCCTCGAAAGAGAAGTCGATCCCGGTCCACTTTCTGCGCCATCGCCGCGCGACGATGCGCTCTCCGGGACGGGCTGCATCGTCCAGCAAGACGATTCCCCCCGGCGCAATCCGATCAAACAGGCGTTCCGCCATGCCCCGCGCAAAGGGATGAACGGCCCACGGGGGGCCATCAATAATCAGCATGTCGATCTGCGCCGGAATCTCGGGCAGGTCATACCAAAGGCCCGGCCATGCCGGATCGCGCAGACCAAGCGGCGCATGGCTGAACCGTGCTGCCGACAGCCCGTTCTCGACCAGCCATTCCCGCATGTACTGCACGAAGGGTTCATGCTGATCGTAGCTGTGGAGGTAGCCGCCGCCATGCAGCGAGAGTGCCTTTGCAATGACCAGCGAGGTTGCACCCGAACCCAATTCGACCACCACCATCGGTCGGCGGGCTTCGATCTCGTCGACGATTCGGTGGAGCAGATAGGTATCGGCTTTCCAGCTCCCCAGATGCGGCAAGGCATCGCTTTCCAGCCCTACGCGTTCCAGCAGGGCGGCTTTTTGCGCTTTGGTTCCGCCGTAAAGACTCTTGAGCAGCCAGGGCCATTGCACGAGGGCAAAGGCCAGTTGAAACAGCTTTTCGCCGGTGGTCCGAGTCGCGGCACCTTGCTGCGGGACGCTCTTGGCAAGGAGGCCGGTAAGATATTTTGTCGTCAATGTTTTACGCCAGACAAAGGGGGATGACCCAATAGCGGGCATATGCATCGATTGCGAACGCAAATTGCAAGGACGCATGGGGGCAGGCCCCGCCGACCGCCGCTGCGCCCAGCGCGCGAATATGGGTCACACAAGCGCGCGATGACAACTGCGGGGCCGCAGGCCGGACAACCGCTTCTGGACGAAGGGCGCAGGCCATGCCGCCGAGGTCACCTCATCCCCCATCGAACGCCGCCTGCACGCGGGCCGCATCGGTGATCCCGTTCGCGATCAGCACCATCAGCAGCACCCGCGCCTTGGCCGGGCCCAGCGCGCGGGCGGCGATCAGGCCGAGGCCGTCGTCATCGACCTCGACGTTGCGGTCCACCAGGCCTTCATCCACCCGCGCCGCGCGCACCACCGGCACGCCTGATGCCGCCGCGCGGGCAAGCGCCGCGATCACGCTGGCAGGGGCGTTGCCCTGACCCATGCCCGCCAGCACGATCCCGCGCGCGCCGATGCCGAGCAGCGCCTCGACGGGCTTTTCGTCCATCCCGGCGCCCGCGGCGAGGATCGCGACGCGCGGCAGGTCCGGGGGGAAGGGATAGCGCGCCCCCTCACCCGAGCGGTGCGGAGGGCCGAACCAGTCGAGGCTGGCCGGCGTGACCCGGGCCAGCGGGCCTCTGGGAAAGCTGCGGAATGCGTCGATGCTGCTGGTTGCGGCCTTTCTCGCATCGCGCGCGGCGAGCACCGCATCGCCCATCACCAGCATCACGCCTCGCCCCGCCGCCGCCGAATCGCCCGCCACCTTCACGGCGTTGGCAAAGTTCCTCATCCCGTCCGCCCCCACCGCGTCCGCCGGACGCATCGCGCCGACGAGGATCACGGGCTTGGGGCTCGGCAGGGTGAGATCGAGCAGCAGGCCGGTCTCTTCTGCCGTGTCGGTGCCGTGGGTCACGATCACGGCGTCCACTGCCGGATCGGCCAGACCGCCCATGCACGCCGCATGAAGCGCCTGCCACTCGGCGAAACCGATGTCCTGCGATCCGATCCGTGCGATCTCCTGCGGCACCAGTTCGGCAGCAAGGCCAATCGCGGCAAGATGTTCGACCAGCGTTTCGAGAGCGAGCCCGCCGGGCCGATAGGCCGCCCCCGTTCCGCCCGTGCCTGCACCGGCAATGGTGCCGCCGGTGCCAAGGACGAGGATGCGCGGAGAAGTGCTCATGCCGGTGCCCTAGCCGCCGCAGGCGCACTCGCCTAGGTCTGCGCACCGAACTGGTCGAACACCGCCGCAAGGCCCGGCACATCGGGCTCGGCGCGCAGAGCCGCCAGCGCCTCGGCAATGTCGATCTCTAGCACCGACACTCCGCCCTCGTGGCCCACCCCTTCCGCCCCCAGCGACCGCGCCAGCGCCAGCGCGGGGCGATTTTCGGGCAGGATGTGGACGGTGAACCGCTCCAGCCCCTCGCGCGCGCAATCGAGCAGCAGCACCGCCGTCAGCAGCCGCGCAAGGCCGCGCCCGTGATATTCGTCCACCACCGCAACAGAATACTCGGCCGCTTCCGGATCGTCGGCATCGCGGAAAGCGTGGACGATGCCAAGTGCGGGCGTTTCGGCAAGGTCGGTGCGGAGCGCGCCCCAGGCGATGTGGTCATGGCCGTCCGCGCTGGCCAGCGCGCGCAGCACCTGCGGCGGTGCCTCGCGCATCCCCGAGAAGAACCTGAGATAGCGCGACTGCGGCGAGAGGCGTGCGATGCCCTCCTTCAGCCGCGCCTCGTCCTCGGGCCGGACGCGGCGGATGCCGACAGGTGTGCCATCGTTGAGTTCGGTGTGAATGGTCATGGCCTGAAGATTCTATCAGCTTGACCGCCGCACCGACACGGGTAAATCGCCCGGGCGCATGCGCCCCGGGGCGGTTAGCTCAGTTGGTAGAGCATCTCGTTTACACCGAGAGGGTCGGCGGTTCGAGCCCGTCACCGCCCACCAGAGGCACGGGGGCAGCGCGGAGGACGCGGGCGATGGACCTTGGTCTTGAAGGCAGGGCGGCGCTTGTTCTGGGTGCCAGCAAGGGTCTGGGGCGCGCGATCGCAGCGACGCTCGCGGCGGAAGGGGCCGCAGTGGTCACCGTCGCCCGCTCGCACAGTGCGGATAGGGGCGTGATTCACATCACCGCCGATCTCGACGATCCGGGCGCGCCCGAGGCCATTATCGCGGCGGTGCGCGACGCAGGCCTGTCACCCGATATCCTGGTGCTCAACGCCGGCGGCCCGCCGATGCTCGGCGCCGCGAGCGCGACCCCTGCGGATTTCGCCGCGGTATTCCCGCGCATGTTCAACGCCCAGATCGCGATCACACAAGCCTTCCTGCCGACCATGCGCGAGCGCGGCTTCGGCCGGATTCTCGCGGTCGCCTCGACCAGCCTCGTCACCCCGATCCCCGGCCTCGTGCTCTCGAACGCGATCCGCGCGATGCTGGCGTCCTGGTGCAAGACCCTCGCCACCGAGGTCGCTGCCGACGGGGTGACGGTCAACCTGCTGCTGCCCGGCCAGATCGCCACCGACCGCCTCACCAGCCTCCATGCCGCGATGGCGGCGGGACAGGGTATCGCCGCAGAGCAGGTCACTGCCCGCTCGGTCGCCGCGATCCCCGCCGGGCGGCTCGGACGGCCCGAGGAGTTCGGCGACATCGCCGCCTTCCTCGCCTCTCCGCGCGCAGGCTTCATCACCGGCAGCGCGATCAAGGTCGACGGCGGGCAGACCGCGACGCTCTAACCGCCCGCCGCGCCGCCACTTGCACCGCAGCGCATGGGGCCTTAGCGCGGGTGCCCATGTCATCCCTTTTCATCGCGCTCCAGCACGTTGTGCCCCAGCACGCCCTGTCGCGTCTCGCCGGGCACCTCGCCGCGAGCGAGACCCCGTGGCTGCGCGATGCGCTGATCCGGCGCTTCGTCCGCGCCTACGGAGTCGATCTGTCCGAGGCCGCGCGCGGCATCGGGGAGTTCGCGAGCTTCAACGATTTCTTCACCCGCGAGTTGAAGCCCGGCGCGCGCTCGCTCGCCGATGCCGCGCAGTTCATCCTCTCGCCAGCCGATGGCGCAGTGAGCCAGCTCGGCCTCGTCAGCGGCGGACGGATCATCCAGGCCAAGGGACGCGACTACAGCGTGGCCGAGATCCTCGGCTGCGGGCCGGAGGAAGCCGCGCGGTTCGAGGGCGGATCGTTCATGACGATCTACCTTTCCCCCAAGGATTATCACCGCGTCCACATGCCCGCCGCCGGGACACTTGCGGCGACCAGCTACATCCCGGGCGATCTATTCTCGGTCAATGTCGCCACCGCCGCCGGGGTCGACCGCCTGTTTGCCCGCAACGAGCGGCTCGCCTGCCGCTTCGATGGCGCGGACGGGCATTTCGCCAGCATCATGGTGGGCGCGATGATCGTCGCCGGGATCGACACGGTGTGGCCGAACACCTTCCGCACCCACACCCACGCGCCGGTGCACGAGGATTTCTCGGGCGCAGGCCATGCCTTTGCTGCGGGGGACGAGATGGGGCGCTTCTATCTCGGCTCCACAGTCGTGCTGCTGTTCGAACCGGGCCGCGCAGCGTGGCGCGAGGACCTGAAACCCGGCGATCCCCTGCGCATGGGAGAAGCGATCGCGCGGCGGATCGGCTAGATCAATTTGCCTTAAGGCTGCCGCGGATCAGCGCCGCCGCTTCAGGGGTGCCCCAATCGTAGCCGCCCGTCACCCGCAGCACCTCCTTGCCGCCCGCGTCAAACAGGATCGTCAGCGGCAGCACGCCTTCGGGCGTGAACTGCGCCGACAGCGCCGCATCGGGATCGAGCCACGGCTCGAGCCGCGTATAGCCCCCCTTGGCGAAGAACGGTGCCACCACCTCGGCCCCGCGAATGTCCTGGCTGATGGTGAGCACCCGCACCTCGCCTTCGAGTTCGCCCGCAAGGGCATCGAGCTGCGGCATTTCCTTGACGCAGGGCGCGCACCAGGTCGCCCACAGGTTGACCAGCACCGGCCCGTCCTGCGCGCCCAGATCGAGCGTGTTGCCCGCCGGATCGGCGAATTGCAGCGCCGGGATCGGCGTGCCAGCGAATCTGCGCTCCACCGTGCCAGCTGCGCCGCGCGCCGCCTCAACCGGTTGCGCCGGGGCCTCTGCGGGCCTATCGCAGCCCGCCAGCAGCAGGAGCGATACGGCAAGAATGACAGGCGAGCGGGACATGACAGGCTCCGAAGGCAGGGCGACCAACGCCATGTGGGGCGGCCGCTTCGCCGACGGCCCTAGCGCCATCATGCGCGAAATCAACGCCTCGATCCCCTTCGACAAGGCGCTGTGGCGGCAGGACATCGCCGCCAGCAAGGCGCATGTGGCGATGCTCGGCACACAAGGCATCATTCCGGCAGAGGATGCCCTGGTGATCGCCAACGGCCTCGACGCGGTGGCCGCCGAATACGAAGCGGACGGCGTGCCCGAGGACTGGGACCGCGAGGACATCCACATGACCACCGAAGCCCGGCTGGCCGAGCTGATCGGGCCGGTGGCAGGCCGCCTTCATACCGCGCGCAGCCGCAACGACCAGGTCGCGACCGACTTCCGCCTGTGGGTGCGCGATGCCTTCGGGCAGATGGACGAAGGGCTGGCCGCGCTCCAGCGCGCGCTTGTGCGCCGGGCGGGCGAGCATGCGGACAGCATCATGCCCGGCTTCACCCACTTGCAGACCGCCCAGCCGGTGACGCTCGGCCACCACCTGATGGCCTATTACGAGATGTTCCGCCGTGACCGTGCGCGCATCGCCGACGCGGCCACGCGGATGAATGAATGCCCGCTCGGCAGCGCGGCGCTGGCCGGCACGGGCTTTCCGATCGACCGCGAGGCGACGGCGCGCGCACTGGGCTTCGACCGGCCCACCGCCAATTCGCTCGATGCCGTCTCCGACCGCGATTTCGCGCTCGATTTCCTGTGGTGCTGTTCGGCCGCCGCGCTTCACTTGTCGCGCCTTGCCGAAGAGCTGATCCTGTGGGCAAGCCAGCCCTTCGGCTTCATCCGCCTGCCCGACAGCCTATCGACCGGCTCCTCGATCATGCCGCAGAAGAAAAACCCCGACGCGGCCGAACTGGTGCGCGGGCATTCGGGACGGGTGATCGGCGCTTTGACGAGCCTCATGATTACCATGAAGGGCCTGCCGCTCGCCTATTCCAAGGACATGCAGGACGACAAGCCGCCGGTGTTCGAGGCAGCCGGGCTGATGGCGCTCAGTATCGCCGCGATGACGGGCATGATTGCAGGCGCAGGCTTCAACACCGCCCGGATGCGCGCGGCGGCCGAACTCGGCTATGCCACCGCGACCGACCTTGCCGATTGGCTGGTGCGTGCGCGCGGCATCCCGTTCCGCGAGGCGCACCACATCACGGGGAGCGCGGTAAAGCTGGCCGAGCAGCGCGGCATCGCGCTCGACCAGGTTCCGCTGGCAGACCTTCAGGCGATCGATGCGCGGATCGACGACAGCGTCTATGCCGCGCTATCGGTCGATGCCTCGGTCGCGGCACGTGCGTCTCATGGGGGAACCGCGCCCGATCAGGTCCGTTTGCAGGTCGCCGCCGCGCGCTCTGCGCTGGGGATGGAGGAATAATGCGCCGCCTCGCTGTTCTGGCCCTCGCCGGGTTCGTCACCGCCTGCGGCACCGCCGCCCCGCTCACACCGCCCGAGGGCGTAAGCCTGCCGACCGCCCCCTACGGCGCGAGTGAGAGAGCCTCAGCCGAGGAACTGCTGCGGCGAGAGGCGCTGGCCGCCCCCGAACGCAGCGTCGAACTGCGCCGCCGCTCCGAAGAACGGCAGGACGATCCCTTCGACCTTCCGCCGGAATAGATTGGAAATATGGACCATTTTGCCCTTAGACACGGCGTCATGCACGCCGAGGACGTGCCCCTGCCGCTGATCGCGCAGCGCGTCGGCACCCCCGTCTATGTCTATTCGCGTGCAACGCTGGAACGCCACGCGCGAGTGTTCAGCGAGGCGCTGGACGGCGTGCCCGACAAGCTGATCGCCTTCGCCGTGAAAGCGAACCCCAACCTCGCCGTGTTGAAGGTACTGGGCGCGGCCGGCATGGGTGCCGACGTGGTGTCGGTGGGCGAGATGCGCCGCGCGCTGGCAGCGGGGATCGCGCGGGAGAAGATCGTCTTTTCGGGCGTGGGCAAGACTGCCGCCGAAATGATCGCCGCGCTCGAGGCGGGGATCGGCCAGTTCAACATCGAGAGCGAGGAAGAAGGTGTCGAGCTGGCGGCAATCGCTGCCGCGCGCGGGCTGACGGCGCAGTGCACCTTGCGTGTCAACCCGGATGTCGATGCCGGCACGCACGACAAGATCTCGACCGGCAAGGCCGACAACAAGTTCGGCGTGCCGATCAGCGAGGCGGGGCAGATCTTCGGCAAGCTGGCAGGGCTCGCCGGGGTGAATTTACGCGGCGTGGCGGTGCATATCGGCAGCCAGCTGGCCGATCTTGCACCGCTGGAAACCGCCTTCGGCAAGCTCGGTGCGCTGGTTGCGGCGCTGCGCGGGGCAGGCCATAGCATCACCCATGTCGATCTCGGCGGCGGGCTCGGCGTGCCCTACCGGGTGGGCGAGGTGCTGCCGGCTCCGGTGGAATATGGCGCGATGGTGGCACGCGTGACGAAGGACTGGGGCGTGACCCTGATCTTCGAGCCCGGCCGCGTGATCGCGGGCAATGCCGGCGTGCTGCTGACCCGGGTGGTGCGGGTCAAGCGCGGGATCAAGGATCCCTTCGTGATCGTCGATGCAGCGATGAATGACCTTGCCCGCCCTGCCCTTTATGGCGCCTATCACCACTTCGAGGCGGTCGAGCCGCAGGGCACGCGCATGACCGCCAACATCGTGGGCCCGATCTGCGAAACCGGGGACACCTTCGCGATGGGCCGCGAATGCGACCTGCTGGAAGCGGGCGACCTTGCCGTGTTCCGCACCGCCGGTGCCTACGGCGCGACGATGGCGTCGTCCTACAATTCGCGCGGATTCGTTGCCGAGGTGCTTGTCGATGGGGACCGCTTCGCCGTGGTCGCCGACCGGATCGAGGCGAGCGCGATCATGGATGCCGAGCGCGTGCCGGAATGGCTCGCCTGAGGTCCGCCTGATGGGGCAGATCGCCAGCCTGCCGCTGTTCCACCGGATTGCGGGGCAAAAGGTGCTGGTGATGGGCGAAGGCCCCGCCGCAGAGCCCAAGCGACGGCTGGTCGAGCGTGCGGGCGGGCTCATCGTCGAGGACTTCGCCCGGGCGGTGGACGAGGGCGTCCGGCTGGCCTTCATCGCCTTCGATGACGCCAAGGCCTGCGAGGTGGCGGCGATCAATGCGCGCTGCGCCGGGATGCTGGTCAATGTCGTCGACCGGCCGGATCTGTGCGATTTCACCACGCCTTCAATCCTCGACCGCGATCCGCTGCTGGTGGCGATCGGGACCGGGGGTGCTTCGGCCGGTTTGGCAAAGCATGTGCGGCTCCGGCTGGAACGGGTGCTGCCGGAAACGCTGGGCGCGCTGGCGCGGGCGCTCGAGGCGGTGCGGCCGGTGCTGCGGCAGCGCTTGCCGAACGGGGCGGAGCGCCGCCGCGCGGTGGATGCCGCCCTGCGCCAGGGCGGGCTGCTCGATCCCCTCGATGCGACGGCCTTCACGCGCGTTGCAGCCTGGGCCGAAGGTGCGGCGGCGCAGCGCAGCGGCGGCCCACCGGTCGAGATAAGCCTCACAAGCCCCGACCCCGAGGACCTTACCCTGAGACAGGCGCGCCTGCTGGGCGAGGCGGATGTGCTGTGGCTGGACGGCGCGGTGCCCGCCCCTATCCTCGCCCGCGCCCGCGCCGATGCCACACGGCTGCCGCTCGCCGAAGGCAAGGCGGCTGGCACGGACCCGGCAAGCGGCCTTGTTCTGATCCTGCGCTGGCGACCCGACGAGATGAGCCGCGCGCGCTAGCTTCAGGCTGCCTGTAGCACCGGGTTGTGCAGGCTCGCAAAATAGCCTGACATGGCGGCAATCGCTTTGTCGCTGAGCGCGATGAAGGCACGGCGGCGGTCGGCCGGGTCGGGAACCCGCACGAAGATTCCGCTTTCGACCATCTGGGTCAGCCAGCGCAGCGCCGTTGTTGCCGGGACGCCCGCAGCGATGCACAGCGAGGTCACCGAAACGCGCGCACCTTCGCCATACGCGGCGGTAAGATCGAGCAGCATGTCCCACGCCGGATCGCCGAACAGGTCGGGCGCGAAGAAGCGCGCGCGCGCCTGACGGCCCGCGATGATCTGGCGCACCATCTGCGGATCGGGCAGGGGCGGGCGGGCGGTGGGTGCCGACTCTGCCTTCAGGGCACCGAATGCGGGCGCAGACGCCGTCTCGGCCCCGCGATAATCCCGCTTGCGTTCGCCCAGTGCCGCGCCGACCGAGACGGCCTGGCCCATCCGGTCGAGCGAATGGGCTATCGCCTCGACCTGCTGGGAAAGGCGCAGCAGCGCCACGCGGTCCTCTTCCCCCATTTCGCGGAGTCGCGCCGCCCCGGCCTCGCCCATCACCCGCCCGACCGCGATCACGCGCTCGGCCCGGCTAGGCGCAACGAGGATCTGGGGGTTGGACTGGTCGAGCACGGCAAAGACATCGTCGAGCCCTGCAAGATTGGTCGCGACGATCAGCTTGGCACCGGAACGCGCGACCCGCATGTCGAGCCGCGCCAGCCCTGCGAGCATCATCCCGTCGATCCCCCGACTGCCCACCACCGCGCAATCGACCACCACCACATCGCCAAGCAGGGCGATCGGCCCTTCGAGCAGGGCCCGCAGCGATCCTCCGTCGATGCTGCGGAACCCTGCCCCGCCGAGGTCTGCGCCGATCTGGCGGCGCAGACCTTCATCCTCGGCGAAGATCGCGACACGGGCAGGCAGGCCCGCACCGTCATCGGCGCAGCCATAGGTGAAATCATCCGTGGGGGACGTGTGGGCCAGCATCGACTCGACTCCAATCTTGTTGGAACGAGAATAGAACAAATGGGGATCAGGTCAAGGAAATCTGCGCACAGATCGCAGACCACGCCCGCATCACGGCCTGATCTCGATCACCGTGCCATCGGGCACGATGCGCCACAATTCCTCGATCTCGGCGTTGGAGAAGGCGATGCAGCCGTCGGTCCAGTCGCCGGGAACGCGGCCGAAGGGCAGGGAATTGGGCTGGCCGTGGAGGAAGATGTCGCCCCCCGCAGAACGGCCATATTGCGCGGCGAAGGCGCGATCGGCGGCATTGGGATAGGAAATCTTCAGCGACAGGTGAAAGGCGCTCCCCGGGTTGCGGCCCTCGATCACGTAGCGCCCCTCGGGCGTGCGCTCATCGCCCTCGAACTGCTTGTGGCCCTGCGGACGGTCGCCGAATTGCAGCCCGCGCCATGCCTTGACGGGCTGCCCGGCGGCATAGGCAACCATCAGCCGTTCGGACTTGTCGACGATCAGATAATCGACGGCCGCAAAGCGCCGCTCGGGCGCGATCCGCGCCGCCTCGCGCGCCAGCGGCGGCTGAGAAGAAGGGCTTTGCGCCTGCTCCACCGGCGGCGCGGCGCAGCCGACAAGCAGCAGCAGCAGGGCGAAGAGCGCGGGGCGGATCATCCGGGCAACACTAACCCGCCCTGCCCCTCGCGATCAATCCACGAAAGGATCGCGCATCAGGATCGTGTCGTCGCGCTCGGGCGAGGTCGAGACCAGCGCGACGGGGCATTCGATCAGCTCCTGGATGCGCTGGATATACTTGATGGCGTTGGCCGGCAGGTCGGCATAGCTGCGCGCGCCTGCGGTGCTTTCGTGCCAGCCGGGCATCTCCTCGTAGATCGGCTCGCAATGGGCCTGATCGGCGGCGTGGCTGGGGAGATAGTCGTAGACCTGCCCCCGAAGGCGGTAGCCGGTGCAGATCTTCACCTTCTCCAGCCCGTCAAGCACGTCGATCTTGGTGAGCGCGATGCCGGTGACGCCCGAAATGGCGCAGGACTGGCGCACCAGCACGGCATCAAACCAGCCGACCCGGCGCTTGCGTCCGGTGACGGTGCCGAACTCATGCCCTCGCTCGCCAAGACGCTGGCCGATCTCGTCTTCCAGCTCCGTGGGGAAGGGGCCGGAGCCGACGCGGGTGGTATAGGCCTTGACGATGCCCAGCACGAAGCCGGTCGAATTGGGGCCGAGGCCGGAGCCCGAGGCGGCCGTGCCGCTTACCGTGTTCGAGGAGGTGACGAAGGGGTAGGTGCCGTGGTCGACATCGAGCAGCACGCCCTGCGCGCCCTCGAACAGGATTTTCGCGCCCGCGCGGCGCACCTTCTTCAATCGCTTCCACACCGGCTGGGCGAAGCGCAGCACGAAAGGCGCGATGGCGCGCAGTTCTTCGAGCAGCGCGGCGCGGTCCACCGGCGGCTGGCCGAACCCGGCGCGCAGCGCATCGTGATGGGCGCAAAGGCGATCAAGCTGCGGCTCGAGCGTGTCGAGATGCGCAAGGTCGCACACCCGGATTGCACGCCTGCCCACCTTGTCCTCGTAGGCCGGACCGATCCCGCGCCCGGTGGTGCCGATCTTGCCCTTGCCCGCCGCCGTCTCGCGCAGGGCGTCAAGATCGCGGTGGAGCGGCAGGATCAGCGGGCAATTGTCGGCCACCGCGAGATTATCGTCGGTGATGGTGACACCCTGTGCCTCGACCTTGGCGACCTCGTCGCGCAGCGCCCAGGGATCGAGCACCACGCCATTGCCGATCACCGACAGCGTGCCGGAGACGATGCCGGAAGGAAGCAGAGAGAGCTTGTAGGTCTTGCCGTCGATCACCAGCGTATGACCGGCATTGTGCCCGCCCTGAAAGCGGACCACGGCATCGGCGCGGCTGGCGAGCCAGTCGACGATCTTGCCCTTGCCCTCATCGCCCCACTGGGCGCCGATCACGGTGACGTTGGCCATGTGTGTCCTTATGCTTTGGCAAAACCGCGCAGGCGCGTAGGCGGTTGACGGGGCTAGAGCAAGGGAAAGGGCGAAGGGCCTGACCGAAGGCTTCCCGCGCGGCACAAGGCGCTGCGCGAGGCAGGCACCGAGGCCAAGGTCTCCGGCTTCCCCGTCGAGGGCCTGCACGGCCACATGGAGATCAACCGCCATCTCGGCCAGCCCGATTACCCCGCAACGCCGGTGATGAATGCCCGGCTGAAACGGGTGCCGGGCGGCGAGGCGATTTACAAAGTTGTCACTGTAGATTTCGATCTTTTACGGGCATTTTATCGGTATTTCTGAAGCTTACGCAGACGATCGCGAAGTTGACACCGGGTTCGCGCCGTATCGTGCCTGTTCGGGGCGCATGCACCATCCTGCGCGGCAAGGACAATCCGACAAAGCCGCCTCGGCCTGATCGCGAGGCGCTCGGTAAGGAAAGCGGATGCATCCTTGCCTCAGACCGCTCGTCGCCCCGTGCTTGACACGGGGCAACGGGGATGGGGCGCGACGAGGATGGGGCGCGATGGCCGGATCCTGCCTTAGAACTCCCGAGGCCCCTCCGCCCCGAGCACGTGGTCGCAGCCCAGCGCCTTCGGATCCTCACCCTCGGCCAGTTGGGCGAGCGTGCGCCAGCCCTCAAGGCGCAAGGCCGCCGCAGCAGCGCGGTCGTGGCCGAGGGGGAGGTAGCAGGTGCGCATCGCCTCGGGCTGCGGCGCGGCCTCGGCGAGGCGATCAAGATAGAGGGTGAAGCCGGTCGCGGGCTCCTCGCTCCCGGCGATGCGGTAAGTGCCGCCCCGCCCCACCGCGCGGCGCTGCCCCTCGGCATAGAGGGTGAAGCCGAACCACGATTGGTATTCAAAGCCGTGACGCTCGGTCGGATCGAGGGTGATCCGCGCCGCATCCCCGATATGCGCGGCGATCTGCTCCAGCGCATCGAGCCGCGACTTGAGCGCCCCGCCCGCATCCACCGCCCGAAGCGTGAGCAGGGCCCCCTCGAAGGGGCCGGTCGCATAAAGAAGCGGCAGATAGGCGCTGCCACCCGCCGCGCGCAATCCGCCCGCATCCTTGGTGTCAAGCTCGCGCCGCACGCCCTCGATCGCTTCGGGCGCGAGCGGGAAGGCTTTTGCCGCCAGCGTATCGACAAGGTCAGGCAGGGTGAAATCGACCGATATGCCGGTCAGCCCTGCCGCTTTGAGCGCCTCGACCGCAAGCATCACCGCTTCGCTCGCAGCCGCGACGGAATCGGAACCGATCAGTTCCGCGCCCAGTTGCAGCCGCTCGCGCGCAGGGTCGAGCTGGCTCGCCTTGATGACCACCGTATCGCCGCAATAGGCCAGGCGCAGCGGACGCGGCGCGGCGGCAAGGCTGGTCGCGGCGATGCGTCCGATCTGCGGGGTCATGTCGCAGCGCAGCGCAAGGGTGCGCAGGCTCGCCGGATCGACGAAGCGGAACATCGTGCTGCGCTCGCCCACGCTGACGCCCGCCATGCGGCCGACCAGCGCGGCCTCGAACTCCAGCAGCGGAGGGCGCACCCGGTCGTAGCCGTGGGCAGCCAGCACATCGAGACAGGCGCGCATCGCTGCGGTGATGCGCGCGGCCTCGGCGGGCAGGCGGTCTTCGAGGCCTTCGGGCAGAAGATCGTTAGGCTTGGTCATGGGCAATTGCTCGTCATCGCGGCGAAGGCCGGGTTCCTGTCCCGCCCTTCGCCTCTGGGCTCCGGCCTTCGCCGGGGTGACGCTGAATTGCAAGCCTTGCTCAGAACGACAGCGCCTTGACCAGCTTTACGCCTTCGAGCGTCTCGGCCTCGGCCACCACGTCGGCGGGCAGGGCTTCGTCAAGGCTCAGCAGCAGCACCGCTTCCCCGCCCGCCTCGCGGCGGCCGAGGTTGAAGGTGCCGATATTGATGCCCCGCGCACCCAGCAGCGTGCCGATGCGGCCGATGAAGCCCGGCTTGTCGTCGTTGACGATGTAGAGCATGTGCCCAGCCAGCTCCGCCTCGATGCCGATGCCGAAAATCTCGACAAGGCGCGGGCTTTCCGTGCCGAACAGCGTGCCTGCGACCGAGCGGGGGCCTTGCGCGGTCTCGACCGTCACACGCACCAGAGTGTTGAACGCGCCTTCGCGCTGGTGGCGGACCTCGGCGACCTCGAGCCCGCGTTCCTTGGCGAGGAAGGGCGCGTTGACCATGTTCACCGTGTCCGAGTAGCGGCGCATGAAACCCGCCAGCACGGCCGCGGTGATCGGCTTGCCGTTGAGGTCTGCCGCCGCCCCCTCGCGCTCGATGCCGATGCGGGTGAGGTTGCCGTGGGCAAGCTGGCCCACCAGAGACCCAAGCTTTTCGGCGAGCGCCATGTAGGGCTTCAGCTTCGGCGCTTCCTCCGCCGACAGGCTGGGCACGTTCAATGCGTTGGTGACGCCGCCATTGACCAGATAATCGGCCATCTGCTCAGCGACCTGGAGCGCGACATTGACCTGCGCCTCGGTGGTGCTCGCGCCCAGATGCGGCGTGCAGATGAAATTGGGCGCGCCGAACAGCGGGTGATCGGGTGCGGGCGGCTCGGTCTCGAACACGTCGAGCGCCGCGCCTGCCACTTGCCCGCTTTCGAGGCAATCCTTCAGCGCCGCCTCGTCGATCAACCCGCCTCGCGCGCAATTGATGATGCGGATGCCCCTCTTGGCCCCCTCAAGCCGCTCGCGGCTGAGGATGTTGCGGGTCTCGTCGGTCAGCGGGGTGTGCAGCGTCACGAAATCGGCGCGCGCGAGCAGCGTGTCGAGATCGACCTTTTCCACCCCCAATTCAACCGCGCGATCCTCGGTGAGGAAGGGATCATAGGCGATCACCTTCATGCGCAGGCCCAGCGCGCGGCTCGCCACGATCGAGCCGATATTGCCCGCGCCGATCAGGCCAAGGGTCTTGGCGGTAAGCTCGACCCCCATGAACCCGCTCTTGGGCCACTGGCCCGCCTGGGTCTGCGCATTTGCATCCGGGAGCTGCCGCGCGAGTGCGAACATCAGTGCGATGGCGTGTTCAGCGGTGGTAATCGAATTGCCGAAGGGGGTGTTCATCACCACCACGCCCTTGGTGGAGGCGTAGGGGATGTCGACATTGTCCACCCCGATCCCGGCGCGGCCGATGACCTTGAGGTTGGTGGCGGCATCGAGGATCGCGCGGGTCACCTTGGTCGAGGAGCGGATGGCAAGGCCATCATACGCGCCGATGCGCGCGGCAAGCTGCTCGGGCGTTTCGCCGGTGATGACATCGACCTCGCAGCCGCGCTCCTCGAAAATGCGCGCGGCGTTGGGGTCCATCTTGTCGCTGATGAGAACTTTGGGCTTCTGGGGCATGATATTCTTCCCTTCGTCATGCTGAACTTGTTTCAGCATCCATCGAGCCTTCCGAAACCGAGGTCCGATGGGGAGAAATGGACCCTGAAACAAGTTCAGGGTGACGGGATTATCTTGGCGGAACGGACGGCCTCAGCCGTTCTTGACCTTTTCGTAGGCCCATTCGATCCACGGCAGCAGGCGCTTCAAATCCTCCTGCTCGACCGTGGAGCCGCACCAGATGCGCAAGGATGGGGGCGCATCGCGGTAGCCGTTGAAGTCGAAGCCGACATTGCGTTCTTCGAGCAGCTTGGTGATCTGCTTGGGCACCGCTGCCTGCGCTTCGGGGGAGAGGCTCTCATACCACTCGCCCTGAAACACCATGCACACGCCGGTGTTGGTCTGGAGCGCGGGATCGCTTGCCATGTTGCGCAGCCACGGGGTCGCCTCGATCCAGTCCTTGACGATCTGCGCGTTCGCATTGGCGCGCTCGATCAGCGCCTTGCGCCCGCCGATGCGCTGCGCCCATTCGAGCGCGGCGATGTAATCCTCGGTCGCCAGCATCGAGGGGGTGTTGATCGTCTCGCCCTCAAAGATGCCGCGGTTGAGCTTGTCGCCCTTCTTCATGCGGAACAGCTTGGGCAGCGGCCATGCGGGATCGTAGCTTTCGATGCGCTCGACCGCCTTCGGCGAAAGGATCAGCATCCCATGCTGAGCTTCGCTGCCCATGACCTTCTGCCAGGAATAGGTCGTGGCATCGAGCTTGGGCCAGTCCATCTCCATCGCGAAGATCGCGCTGGTGGCGTCGTTGATCGTCACGCCCTCGCGGCCCGGCGCGAGCCAGTCTGTGTCGGGGATCTTCGCGCCGGACGTGGTGCCGTTCCAGGTGAACACCACATCGTTGCGCTGGGGGATGGTGGTGAGATCGGGGATCTGGCCATAATCGGCGGTCAGGACCTGAAGGTTGGGAAGCTTCAGCTGCTTCACCGCATCCTGAATCCAGATATTGCCGAAGCTCTCCCACGCCGCGACCGTGACCGGGCGCGCGGGATCGAGCATGGTCCACATCGCCGCCTCGATCGCCCCGGTGTCGGAGGCGGGCATGATGCCGATCAGGTAATCATCGGGGATGCCGAGCAGTTCGCGGGACAGGTCGAGCGCATATTTGAGCCGCGCCTTGCCGGGGCTCGAACGATGCGAGCGGCCCAGCGATTCGGTTTTGAGCTTGTCCAGCGCCCAGCCGGGAAATTTCGCCGTGGGGCCCGAGGAAAAAAACGGTCGCTCGGGCTTGAGCGAAGGCTCATGCGCGAGCCCGCGAACATAGTCAATCATGTATTCTCTCCTTGCAGAGAGCACGCGCGGCGTTGGGACCGCGTGGCCCGAGAGCGGCTTTAGAGAGACGCGGTGACAAGTCAATGACGGATTGGGCCTTCTCCCTCCTAAGACAGAGGGGGACCGGCGAAGCCGGCCGAGGGGCAAGCGGCGTTCGCCCCTGCGCCCCGACCCTCCCGGGCGCGGTCCGCCTTCCCTGAAGGGGAGGATACCCCCTCGCAATATTCGCAGACCTCGCCTAAATGCGGGCCTCCATGGACATTTCCGATCTGCGTGTTGCCCTGTTCAGCGGCAACTACAACTACACCCGCGACGGGGCGAACCAGGCCCTCAATCGCCTTGTCGGCTCGCTGCTTGCGCGCGGGGCGAAAGTGCGGGTCTATTCGCCCAAGGTCGCCCAGCCCGATTTCGCCCCGACCGGCGATCTTGTCGGCCTGCCCAACGTGCCGATGCCGGTGAAGGGGCGCGGCGAATACCGGATGCCGACGCACCTCGGGCGAGCGGTGAAGCGTGATCTGGAGGCCTTCGCGCCCGACATCGTCCACCTCTCCTCGCCCGATCCGGCGGCCCATGCCGCGCTGCGCTGGGCGCGGGCGCGCGGATTGCCGGTGCTCGCCAGCGTCCATACCCGCTTCGAGACCTATCCGCGCTATTACAACATGGCCTTCCTCGAACCGCTGATCGTCAAGGGACTCAGGCGTTTCTACAATCGCTGCAATGCGCTGGTCGCGCCCTCGCAGTCGATGATCGACGAGCTGGCGGCAATGGGGATGCACAGCCGCATCGGGCTGTGGAGCCGGGGCGTGGACCGCACGATCTTCTCCTCCGCCAGGCGCGACCGCGAATGGCGCCGCAGCATCGGCCTTGGCGACGATGATGTCGCCATTGTCTTCCTCGGGCGGCTGGTGATGGAAAAGGGGCTCGATGTCTTTGCCGAGACCATCGCCCGCCTCGGTGCCGCAGGCGCGCCGCACAAGGTGCTGGTGATCGGCGATGGGCCGGCGCGCGGCTGGTTCGAGGCGAACCTGCCGGCGGGGGCGATCTTTGCCGGGTTCAAGACCGGGGAGGCGCTCGGCCAGGCGCTCGCCAGCGGGGACGTGTTCTTCAACCCGTCCGTCACCGAGACTTTCGGCAACGTGACGCTGGAAGCAATGGCGAGCGGCCTGCCGGTGGTCGCCGCCGGGGCGACCGGCAGCGCCAGCCTCGTCGCCGACGGGATCACCGGGCGGCTGGTCGCGCCCACGGGCAGCAAGCAGGCCGATGCCGCCGCTTTCGCCGCCGTGCTTGCGCCCTATTGCAGCGACCCGGCGCTGCGCTCGGGCCACGGTGCGGCGGGAGAGACCCGCGCCTGCGAATACAGCTGGGAAGCGATCAATGCGGTGGTCGCCGCCACCTATCTCGAACTCGTCGCCGAACAGCGGCGCGCCCCCAGCCCGCCGCGCGACGCCGCCTGATCGGGCAGCGCTACCTGAGCACCCCGGCGAGCGCCATGCGGCGGGTGTAGAACAGCAGGAACAGCGTCACCACCCAGATCGCCATGTCGAGCGTGTGGGCCTGCATCGCGGCAGGCACGTCAAGCACGAGGTGGTTGCCGATGGTGGTGCCGACCAGCCCCACCATTGCCGCCACCATCGCCGCCATCGCCCATTTTGAACGCAGCAGCAGCAACAGCGATCCGGCAAAGGCCCCCCACACCCCCAGCGCCCAGAAAGTGCCGATCCAGGCGGGATAGGCCTCCATGAAGGCGATCTGATCGGGCGTCAGCCCCATCTCGGCGAGCATCCCGAGCCTGGTCGTGAGATAACTAACGATGCCCATCGCGTTGAACAGCAGGGTCAGCCCGCCGACCAGCCACAGATGCCACGGCGTCGCCTGCCGCCCCCCGATCACGGTTTTCATAAGCTCCCCTCCCCTATGCGGTGCGACCCGAACAGGGGAGAGAATATGACCAACTTGCGTCTGCTGCAATCGGCTGCGCGTCAGAGCCGCTCGATCCGCTTGGCCATCTCGTCGATCATGTCGACGATCTCGTTGATGGTGCGCTCGTCAAGCTTGCCCGCGCGGGCGCGGTTCTTGAGCACCGAGCCAAGGTTGCCCATGGCCCGGAACAGGTCGTGAGAGCGCACGGTGGTGGTGCGTTCGCCGTGGCGGCCGAGGCGGCGCATCAGGGTTTCGACCTCGTCCTGCCGCGCATCGAGCTCGTCGCGGCCTTGCTGGGTGGCGGCGAAGGGCTTCTTGGCGCCTTCGGCCTCGGCCTCCTCGATCGCGCCCTCATCCTCGAGCAGTTGCAGCGTGGGATAGACCGCGCCGGGGCTGGGCGCATAGGCGCCGCCGGTCATCTCCTCGATGGCCTTGATGAGTTCATAGCCGTGGCGCGGCTGCTCGGCGATCAGGGCGAGCATGGTCAGGCGCAGTTCGCCGGTGCCGAACATCCGCCCGCGACGCAGGCGGCGGCGGGCGGAGCCGGTCTCGCCCTCATCGCCCCCGGTGTCGCTGTCGCCGTCGCTGTCCCATTGCCAGCGCATCTTCTTGCCGGGGCCGGTGAAGGCGGCATTGTTCGCCGCCATCATCGCCATCGCTTCGGCAAACTTCTCCCAGCCGCTGCCGCCATACATTTTCCAGCTCATCGGGTGTCTCCTTGGTTCGATGATAGATCGAAGATATATCGCAGACCTATCATAACAAGGGGCCGGTTATAGCCCGGTTTCCTTTTCCGCCAACCGGCCTATCACGTCCGATCAATGGCTGACCTGTTCGGACAAGATGCGCCCGAAGCGCCCCGCAACGACGTTCCCGCCGCCGATGCGCCGCTCGCCGACCGGCTGCGCCCGCGCACCCTCGCCGAAGTGGTGGGGCAGGAGCACCTCACCGGGCCGGAAGGCGCGATCGGACGGATGGTGGCAGCAGGCCGCCTTGCCAGCATGATCCTGTGGGGCCCGCCCGGCACCGGCAAGACCAGCATCGCCCGCTTGCTCGCCGATGCTGTGGGGATGCGCTATGCCGCGATCAGCGCGGTGTTTTCGGGCGTGGCGGACCTCAGGCAAGCCTTTGCCGAGGCCGAGAGAATGGCCGGAGCCGGGCGCAAGACGCTCCTGTTCGTCGACGAAATCCACCGCTTCAATCGAGCCCAGCAGGATGGCTTTCTCCCCTATGTCGAGCGCGGCGTGGTGACGCTGGTGGGCGCGACCACCGAGAACCCGAGCTTTGCGCTCAACGCCGCGCTGCTCAGCCGCGCGGCTGTGCTGGTGCTCCATCGCCTCGATGAGGCGGCGCTGGCGGCGCTGCTGGCGCGGGCGGAGCGCCGCGAAGGCCCCCTCCCCCTCACCCCCGAGGCGCGCGCCGCACTGATCGCGCAGGCCGATGGCGATGGGCGCTACCTGCTGGGGCAGGCCGAGAGCTTGTATGCCGCAGGGCTTGAGGGGGCCCTCGACCCTGCGGGTCTCGGGGCGTTCCTCCAGCGCCGGGTGGCGGTCTATGACAAGGATCGTGACGGGCATTACAATCTCATCAGCGCGCTGCACAAGGCGGTGCGTGGGTCCGATCCGCAGGCCGCGCTCTATTGGCTGGCGCGGATGCTGGTGGCTGGCGAGGAGCCGCTGTTCCTCGCCCGGCGGCTGGTGCGCATGGCGGTGGAGGATGTGGGCCTCGCCGATCCGCAGGCCTTGCCGCAATGCATGGCGGCGATGGAGGCCTATCGCGTCTTGGGCTCGCCCGAGGGCGAACTGGCGCTGGTGCAGGCCTGCCTCTACCTCGCCACCGCCCCCAAATCGAACGCCGCCTATCTGGCGCAAAAGGCGGCCTGGAAGGTCGCCCGCGAGACGGGCAGCCTGATGCCGCCGATGAATATCGTCAACCCGGCAACCGGCCTCATGCAAAGCCTCGGCTACGGCGAGGGCTACACCTACGACCACGACACGCCCGAAGGCTTCTCCGGCGACAATTACTGGCCGCAAGGGATGGTGGCGGAGCAGTTCTATACGCCGGTGGAACGCGGATTCGAGCGCGAGATCGCCAGGCGCCTCGAATATTGGGACAAGCTGCGCGCGGAGCGCGGCCATGAGTGAAACACCGCGCAGGCGGGGACCTCAGGCGGGGGTGCGCCATGCCGCTGGAGGCCCCCGCCGATACGGGGGCGCGCGCGTGCAATGAGATTTTCCCACTTCCTCGCGGTCGACTGGTCAGGCGCAAGAGGCCCGCGCCACAAAGGCATTGCGCTGGCCTTCGCCCGCGCCGAGGGCGCCCCCCCGGCCCTGCTCCCTCCGCCTGATCCGCGCGGCTGGGCGCGCGAGGAGGTGCTCGCGCTGCTGCTCGATCTGCCCGGACCCACGCTCGTAGGGCTCGATCTCGGCATCAGCCTGCCGCACGCCGATGCGGGCACCTTCTTTCCCGGCTGGGACGCCTCGCCCGGCGATGCCCGCGCGCTGTGGGCGCTGATCGACACTGCCTGCGCCGCCGATCCCCATCTCGAATGCGGCGGCTTCCTCGCCCACCCCGAGGCCGCGCGCCATTTCCGCCACGGCAAGGGGGCGCAGGGCGACCGCTTCCTTCTGCCCGGCGCAGCGACCCGAGAGGGCCGCTTTCGCGTGGCCGAAGCCGCGCAGCGCGCCGCCGGGGTGCGCCCGGTCAGCAATTTCAACCTCGTCGGCGCAGCGCAGGTCGGCAAATCGAGCCTGACGGGTATGCGGATGCTGCACCGCCTCGCGGGCCGGGTGCCGGTCTGGCCGGTCGATCCCCTGCCGCCCGAAGGCTCGGTCATCACCGAAATCTACACCTCGGTTGCCGCGCGGCTTGGCGGGGTGACGGGGACAGCGACCAAGATCAGGAGTTTTGCGGCGCTGAACGATGCGCTCGATCTGCTGGGCTCGCCCCCGGTCACGGGCTGCGGTCCGATCGACGATCATTCCGCCGATGCCCTGCTGACCGCAGCCTGGCTGCGCCGGGTGCACGGCACACGCGACCTGTGGCACCCCCCGGCCCTCACCCCCGCCATCGCCCGCACCGAAGGCTGGACTTTCGGCGCGGTTTAGCCGCCCTGCCGGTTCAGCCTGCGGCGGTTCTGCGAAACCGCTACTTGAGGGCGGCAGGAATTGCCGTTAGGGCCCCCGACCGGACAGCCGGCTTAGCTCAGTTGGTAGAGCAGTTGATTTGTAATCATCAGGTCGTTGGTTCGATTCCGACAGCCGGCACCGCCGCCCGCCCTCACCCCTCGTCGGCAAAGGTCACTTGCGCGGCCTCGGTCACGTGGACCCAGACCTGATAATAGCCGACCTCGTGCTTGCCATGGAAATTGGCGACGGGCCGCAGCGAGCCGAGCGGCGAGTCGATCCAATTGCGGCGCACCTTGCCCTCCACGATCAGTCGCCGCCCGCCGAGCCGCTGCATCATCGTGAACATGTTGAGGTCCGGCACCCCCTCGCCATAGCAGGCCTTCACCGTGATCTGCCCGTCGACAACATCCGCCGCGCCGCACCCGCGTGCCCGGCGCAGCAGCGCCCCAAGGGCCTCGGGCTCGAAGGCGATGGTGAGCGTGCCGAGCGTCGCGTAATCCCGCCGCGAGTTGACGAACAGCATGGTGCCGAGCTGCCCTTCGAGGCTCTGCCCGCCGCCGCGCACATCAAGCAGAAACCGCCCGGCCCGCGCCTCGTCCTCGCCCAGCGCCAGCGCCAGCGCCGTCGCCTCACCCGGGGTCATGCAGCCGGGTTCGCAATCGGGAAGGTCCGCCCGCGCGGCCTTGAGAGGGGCATCGGCCTCAGCCAGATCGGCCAGTGCGGCCGGGCCAAGCACATCCTCAGCGGCGGCCTGCAAGGCAGGCGCTGCCAGAGCAAGGGTGATGAAAGCGACCGCGGCGGCCGCGCGCAGGGCGGCAGATGGCGGGGTCATCGGCAGGCATCGGGCATGGCGCAAGGCACCATGGCGAGCGGCCCTGAACCCGCCGTTAATCCGTCACCGTTGCGGCCTGCCTCTACCCCAGCTTCAGGAAAAACTCCTCGCGCTCGCGGCGCAGTTCCGCCGGGGCCATTGCGGCAAGGGCGCCGAGTTCGGCACGCAGCGCCAGCGCCAGGCGCTTGACCGTCTCGGCCGGATCGCGGTGGGCACCGCCGCGCGGTTCATAAACGATGCGGTGGATAACGCCGAGCTTCAGCAAATCCCCCGCCGTTACCCGCATGGCTTCGGCTGCGGCCGGGCCTTGCGCGGCGCTGCGCCACAGGATCGAGGCGCAGCCTTCAGGGCTTATCACCGAATAGACCGCGTGCTCGAACATCAGCACCCGGTTCGCCGCCGCAAGCGCCACCGCCCCGCCCGATCCGCCCTCGCCGATGATGACCGCCACCAGCGGCACGCCGAGCGCGAGGCAGGCTTCGGTGGAGCGGGCGATGGCTTCGGCCTGGCCGCGCGCCTCGGCATCTACGCCGGGGAAGGCGCCGGGGGTATCGACCAGTGTCACCACGGGGAGGCCGAAACGGTCGGCCAGTTCCATCAGCCGGATCGCCTTGCGATAGCCTTCTGGCCGGGCCATGCCGAAATTGTGCTTCAGCCGCCCCGGCGTGTCCTCGCCCTTGACGTGCCCGATCACCATTACCTTGCGGCCCTCGAACCGGGCAAAGCCGCCGATGATCGCCTGATCGTCGCCGAAGGTGCGGTCGCCCGCGATTGGCAGGAATTGCGAAAACAGCCCCGCCACCAGCCGCTCGAAGCGCGGTCGCTGGGGATGGCGCGCGACAAGCGTGCGCTCCCACGGGCTGAGGCGGGCATAGGTATCCGCGAGGAGCTTGTCCGCCCGCTCGCGCAGCATCCGCGCTTCCTCGGTGCCCTCGGCATGGGCGGAAAGCTCCGCCAAATGCCTGTCAAGCGCCTCGATCGGCTTTTCAAAGGGCAGATACTGGATCATCGGCACCGGGGGTTACACCGTCATCGACATGCCGCGATAGATCCTTGCCCGATAGCGCGAATCCTCCGCATCCGGCAGCGGCGCGCCCAGCAGCAGCACCGCGCGGGCGAAGCGGCGCACCTCTTCCAGGTGCTCGTCAAGATCGCGCGGCTCTTCCGATTGCACCCGGCGGGTCAAGTTGATCTGGTTGACCGGCACATCGTGGACCAACCGCTCGTTCTCCACGGCGAGCGTCGCGGTGAAGGCGTGGAGCGTGGTCTTGATGAAGTTGGCGAGCGCAAAGGCCGGGGACTTGTCGCCCATCGGCACATCGGGGCTGGTCAGCACCAGCTGGCAATCATCGTAGAGCGAGGCGCGGCGGCTGACGCGGAAGTGATGGGTGAGGTTGTCGGCCACCACTTCGCGGAACTCCTCGGGCGTGAGCGGGTCTTCTGCGGCGAACAGCTTGCCCGGCAGCGGGGCAAAGGGCGTGGAAAGGATGGTGGTCGGCCTGCCCCACGCGAGCAGCGCCGCGTCCATCGCCGCCTCGATGTCGCTGGTGACGAGGAGCGAGGTGAGCGCCTCTGCGGTTTCGGGCTCGAGCTGGGCCTTGATCGCCCCGAAAGCTTCCGCCGTGCGGGTGATGACCACCACGTTGGCAACGTGGCAATCCTCGATGAAGGCACGCGCGGTCTCGGCCAAGTAATCGGCGAGGTGTTCGCCGATGATCCACACCGTCTTGCCCCGCATCTGGTCGAGCCGCTCCTGCTTCGGCGAGCCGAACAATTCGCGTTCGGTGGTGGAGCGTTCGACGCTGAGGCCGCCCGAGGGCATGAAGGTTTCGCCCGATACCGCACGGTCGGCGAGGAAGAACACGGTCGCCTGCGCCACGTCATGTTCTGTCGGCATCTTGCCGAGGTAGAGCTTGGAGAGCACCCCGGTGCCGACCTTGTGGGCCTCGGCGGCGATCTTGTCGGCGGGAAGGAAAGGCGCGTCCTCGGGGGGCGCGCGCAGCAGCCAGTCCCCGTCCTGCGAGGCCGGCCGCTCGGACCATTCGGGCGCATCGAGAAACAGGCCCGCCTGCCTGAGACGCGCCACCAGCGCGGCAGCGATCTGGGGGGTGAGGAGATACTGGTCCCAGGTGCAGGTGCCGTCGCCCTCGCGCGCGCAGGCCAGCGCCAGCTCGCGCAATTCGCGCGGGTTATTGGTGTCGTGGCTCATCTTGACGGTATCGTTGCGGGCAAGCCGCGCCAGCACCGCTTCGACCCGCACACCGCGCCGGATCGCCTTGATCGTGGCGGCGTGGACGGCATTCAACCGCTTGTTTTCGAGGATCAGCTTGCCACGCCGCTCGAACAGGCCGGGCTTGCCCCCGGTGCCCGAAAGGCGGTCGCCATCAACGGGCCCGGGCGCGATGGCGTTGAACTGCACTTCCGGCCCGAGATAGCGGGCCATGCTTTCGACCATGGCGCGCTGCCCGGCCTTGGACACGGCATAATCCGCGCGGTTGGGATAGGCGACGGCGAGGTATTTCTCGCCGCCGAAATAGGACGATACGTTGAGGATATAGCCCGAACCTTGCGCCTTCATCAGCGGCGCGACATGGTGCATCAGGAAGTAGTTCGACACGAGGTTCGCATCGAGCGTGTAGTTCCACGCGTCGACCACCATGTCGACCACCATGTCCTCTGCGCCCGCAACCCCGGCGTTGTTGATGAGGTAGTCGATCCGCCCGAAGGCCTTCAGTGTCGCATCGACGGCACCCTTGAGGCTCTCGAAATTGCTGACATCGACATTGGCGAGGGTCTGCACCCGGCGCTCGACGCCCGCAAAGCCGATGTCCTCCAGCTCCGACACGATCCGCGCGCGCGCCACCGCGAGTTCGCTTTCGCGCCGGGCAACCATCATCACCTTGCCGCCCGCCAATGCTAGCAGCCGCGCCACCTGCCCGCCGATCCCGGCCGATCCGCCGGTGATGAGCGCGACCTTGCCGAGGTGCAGACCGGTGATGTTCTCCGAAAAGCCGGGCATGGCCTTCCTCGCGCCCGTCGCCTCGCCGATGTTGGCGGGGACATAGAGCGTGATCTCGCCGAGCTTGCTTTCCTTCAACAGGATACGCGCGGCGTGGCCTGCGGTGAAGCGGATGTTCTCGGGTTCCGTGTTGGTGAAGCGCACGATCTGGTTGCCCCACTCGGCCTGGCGGCGGCGGCCGTGGGCGGTGTCGATGGCGGATTCGTCGCGCCAGATGCGGATCAGCTGTTCGGTCGCGGCGCGCAGGATGTGGCCGTAGATGTCGCCCTTGCCGTCGCTGGCATGGCTGACGAAGACGAAGCGCGGCGGTTGCAGCAGGTTGTCGTGGCGCTTCCAGTAACGGCTCATCGTGCGCGCCAAGGCCATGTTGCCGGCGAGTTCGGCGTCCATCAGCGCTTCGACCACGCTGTCGTCCGCTGCCGTGATCGCGCCGCTGAGTTCGCCCGCGCTCAGCGCAGGCAGGAACAGCGCGCCGCTGATCGGGGTGCCGCCCTTGGTGTAATCCTCGAGCGCGGCTTCCATCCCTGCGGGATCCTTGCGGCTGAAGCGGATGATGCCGAGCTTGTCGGAAAGGCCCAGCGCCGCGCAGCGCTTTTCGGCGATCGCGACATCGGCAGCGCGCGGCAGGCCGAGCACGACCTCGGCCCCGCAGGCGAGCTGCACCTGCGCGATTTCGAGCGCCTCTTCCCAATCCTCCCCCGCCGCGATCAGCACGGCAAGCCCGGTGCCGTCCATGGAACGCATCGTGGGCCGCGCGAGATAGGTCGAGCGCTGCTCCTTGCGCACCGACATGCCGTGGGTGACTTCAAAATCGTGGCCGTTGTAAGCCGCGCTTTCATCCGAGCCCAGAAACACGCAGGTCGTTGCAATGTCGGTCGGGGTCGGGAAGGTTTTGGCCTTCGGGTTGCCGCCGGTTGCGCGCTCGAGGCTCATCATGTCGAAGAATTGCGTGGCGGTTGTGCCCGCATCGTCGCCTCGTGCAGCATCCATTGCCGCAAAAACCGTGCGAATCCGCTCGCTTTCGATCGGGCCGGGATAGACGAGGTTGACCCGGATCCCCCGGGGGCCGAGTTCGAGGCTGAGTTCGCGGCTCCACGCATTCATCGCCGCCTTGGGCACCACATAGGCCGCGCGGGCATAGTAAGGGGTGCGGCTGAAGATGGTCGAGACGTTGATAATCGATCCGCCTTCAGGGATATGCTCGGCCGCGACCCGTGCGACATTCCAGGCGACACCGAAGATGTTGCGCAGTGCATCGCCCACGGTCTCGCTGTCGGTGCTGCCGGTCTTCTGGAGCACCGCCAGTTCTTCCGCCGAGAGCGGCAGGTTCTCGATCGGCTGCTTCGGCCCGGCGCTGCCGGCGTTGTTGACCAGAATGTCGATGCGCCCGAACTGCTTCACCACCTCGGCGATAGCGGCGCGGACCGAGGCGATGTCCCCGCCGTCAAGCGCGACGGTGGCGAGCCGCGCCGGGTCCGCCCCGGTCGCCTTGAGCAGCGCCTCGGCCGCCGCCTGCGTGCGCTCCGGCGTGCGCCCTGTCATCACCACGGTTGCGCCCTCTGCAAGGTAGTGGGTGACAATATGGCC
>Ga0208370_100035_pt1 | contig 57931 bp, 62 predicted proteins | sample Subbio12Jun_QV11_FD_184822 | JGI IMG/M metagenome (GOLD analysis project Ga0208370, IMG submission 184822) | Serpentinite rock and fluid subsurface biosphere microbial communities from McLaughlin Reserve, California, USA -CR12Jun_QV11 (SPAdes) | ecosystem: Environmental > Terrestrial > Deep...
CACGCGCGGCGCTCGGCTCCTGCCTCGCTGCCGCAGGACGGCCCTCATCGCCGCGGCTCGCCCACCAGACACCGCGCTTGCGACTGCGGTTCGCCACGATCGTCGCGTGCGCGTCGTCGCGGCGTGCTCGGGATCCCGGCCTTGCGGGTGCTTCGCTCCACGGCCCGCCGCGTGCGATCCGCGCCGCGCCCGTGGGCCATGGGGATCGCAGGAGGCGCACATGGGCGAGTGGCCATCGCTCAGCGATCACTGATCGCTGATGGCCGCGAGCGCCAGCCGCGCTGCGGCTGGCCGGCAAGCGCCGTCCGGCGACTGCGGAGCGGGACGCGTAGCCGTCGCCGGCCGCGACCCCATGGACCACGAAGGCAGGCGCGCCCGGGACGATGGACCGAGTGGCCCACGAAGGCAGGCGCGCTCGGGAGGGTCGGCCCCGTGGCCCACGAAGGCAGGCGCGCTCGGGAGGGCACGCCCACAACGGCGCGCCCGTCGCCGCGGTCAGCCGGCGCCCAGGCCGCGCAGGTGGGCGACGCTGCACTCGCGCAGCGCGGTCAGGCTGTAGCCGCCCTCCAGCACCGAGACCAGCCGGCCGCCGCAGTGCCGCCCGGCCAGGTCGGCGAGTTCGGCCGAGAGCCAGCGGTAGTCCTCGGGGCCGAGTTCGAGGTCGGCGAGTGGATCCAGTCGGTGGCCGTCGAAGCCGGCCGAGACCAGCAGCAGTTGCGGCCGGAAGGCTTCCAGCGCCGGCAGCAGGCGGGTCCGCCAGGCGTCGCGGAACGCCGCGCTGCCGCTGCGCGGAGGCAGCGGTGCGTTGACCACGTTGCCGACGCTCACGTCGTCCTCGAGGCCGGTGCCGGGGTACAGCGGATGCTGGTGCGAGCTCAGGTACTGCACGCGTGGTTCGGTGGCGAAGATGGCCTCGGTGCCGTTGCCGTGGTGCACGTCGAAATCGACCACCGCCACGCGCGACAGGCCGTGCGCGTGCACGGCGTGTGCGGCGCCGATGGCGATGCCGTTCAGCAGGCAGAAGCCCATCGCGCTGTCGCGGGTGGCGTGGTGGCCGGGCGGGCGCACGGCGCAGAAGACCCGCGGCACCTCGCCCGCCAGCACCGCGTCGACGGCCGCGACCACCGCGCCGGCGGCGCGGCGCGCGGCCTCGGGCGAGGCCGGCGACATCGCGGTATCGGCATCGAGGCGCAGCAGGGTCGCGCCGTCGAACTTCGCGTCGAAGACCGCATCGACCAGCGCGGCGGCGTGCACCCGCGACGCGGCCTCGCGGCTGGCGAGCGGAGCTTCCCGCCAGTCGAGGCTGGGAAAGGCGGCGTGCAGCGCATCCAGCACCGCCTGCAGGCGCGCCGGGCATTCCGGGTGGCCGGGACCGGGCTGGTGGTCGAGGCAGGCCGGGTGGGTGTAGACGCGCATCAGCGCCGGCGGTCGTGGCGCCAGAGCACCTCGCCGTGGCCGCTGCCGCGGGCCAGCACGCGGCAGAGCACGAACAGCAGGTCGGAGAGCCGGTTGAGGTAGCGGATCGCCTCGGGGCGCACGGCGTCGTGGTGGGACAGCGTCACCACCTCGCGCTCGGCGCGGCGGGTGATGGTGCGGGCGAGGTGGCACTGCGCGGCGGCCATGCCGCCGCCGGGCAGGATGAAGTCCTTGAGCGGCGGGAGGTCGGCGTTGAAGCGGTCCAGCGTGTCCTCCAGCGTCGCGATGTCGGCGTCGAAGATGGCGGCATGGCCGGGGATGCAGAGCTCGCCGCCGAGGTCGAAGAGCTGGTGCTGCACGGCGACAAGCACCTCGCGCACGGCCTCCGGCACCTCGCAGGCCAGCACGATGCCGATCGCGCTGTTGGCCTCGTCGACGGTGCCATAGGCGCAGACGCGGGCGGAGTCCTTGGCGACCCGCGAGCCGTCGCCGAGGCCGGTGCTGCCGTCGTCGCCGGTGCGGGTGTAGATCTTCGAGAGGCGGTTGCCCACGGGCGCGGTTCCGTCAGATCGCCTGCGGCGTGGTGCGCCGCGCCAGCAGCACGTGCGCACCGACGTGGGCGAGCGCGAACAGGCCGACGTAGCCGGCCGCGACCTGCGCGTAGGCCGGCAGCCAGTCGCTGAAGTTCTTCCACCAGCCGGCGAGGCTGGGGTCGGCGACCTGGCTGCTGAACCAGTAGAAGCCGCCCTGGGCCAGCAGGTGGCAAAGCAGCACGCCGACCGGCAGGGCGAGCGCTAGCCGGCCGAGCAGGCCCCAGCGCGGGGTGCCGCCGCGCGCCGTGGTCCACTGCCCGGCGGCGACCATGGCGGCGTGCGCCGGCAGCAGGAACCAGTAGCCCGGCGAGATGCAGTAGTGCTGCCAGAAGTCGATGCCGCTCGCCGAGATCACCACCCAGTCGATGAGCACCGCCAGCGCCATCAGGGCCGGGAAGGCCCAGCGCTGGTGGCCGGCGAGCCAGGCCCCGGCGGCGAAGAACACCGCCCAGGAGGCGTCCGGCACGGCGCCGAAGTGGTGGGTGCGGGTGGCGGCCATCACCAGGGCGAGGAAGGCGAACACGACGAGCGCGGGGCGGAGCGGAAGGCGCATGGGCGGGCGGTCGGCGACGAGCAAGGCCATTCAGTCTAGCCCATGCTGCCGCCCTGGACGACGAGGGATATCCTTGGCGCGCATGGAAACCCGTGATCTCGATGTCGCCATCGTCGGCGGTGGCCTGGTCGGTTGCAGCCTGGCCTGCGCGCTGGCCCCGCTCGGGCTGACGGTCGGCTTGGTGGACGCCGGTGGCCCGGCTCCGCTGGCGCAGGATCCGCGCAAGCTGGCCTTGGCCGCCGCCAGCCTGAACGCGCTCGACCGGCTGGGCGTGCTGGCCCGGCTGCCGGCGCCACCCAGCCCGATCCGCCGCATCCACGTCAGCCGCCAGGGCGATTTCGGCCGACTGCTGCTGGAGGCCGCCGAATTCGGCCGCGAGGCCTTCGGCGGCGTGGTGCTGGCCGGCGACCTTGGCGCGGCCCTGCAGCAGGCGGTGGCGGCCCTGCCCGGCCTGTGCGTGGTGCGCGGCCGGGCCGATCCGGGCGAGTCCGGGCCGGCCCGGCGGAGCCTGCGGGTGCAGCCGGAGGACGGCCCCGCCGAGACCTGGCGCGCTCGCCTGGTGGTCGCCGCCGACGGCACCGCCTCGCCGCTCCGGGCCGCGGCCGGCATCGGCATCGATACCCACGACTACGGCCAGACCCTGCTGGTGACCTCGGTCCGGCTCGCCGCGGCGGCGCCGGACACCGCCTACGAGCGCCTGACCGACCACGGCCCCTGCGCCCTGCTGCCGATGGCCGGTGGCCGCCACGGCGCGCTGTGCGGGGTGGCGAGCGGCGAGGCGGAGGCCGTGCTGGCGCTGGACGAGGCCAGCTTCGTCGGCTTCCTGCAGGCCCGCTTCGGCTGGCGTGCCGGCCGGGTGCTGGCCACCGCCGGGCGCAGCGCCTGGCCGCTGCGGCGGGTGGTCGCCCAGCGGCTGGTGGCCGGGCGGCTGGTGCTGGTCGGCAACGCCGCCCAGACCCTGCACCCGCTCGGGGCGCAGGGCTTCAACCTCGGCCTGCGCGATGCGCTCGCCCTCGCCGAGCGGATCGGCGATGGCAGCGGCGACCGCGGCGGCGACCCCGGCGCCGATGCCCTGCTTGCCGCCCATGCCGCCGCCCGCGCCGAGGACCGCGGCCGCACCCTCGCCTTCAGCGACGGTCTCGCCCGCGCCAGCGCCGGCGACACGCCCCTGCACCGGATCGGCCGCAGCCTCGGTTTCGCCGCCTTGAACCTCGACCCCGCCCTGCGCGCGACCTTCGCCGCCGGGGCGATGGGTTTCCGTGGCCCGGTGCCACGCCTGGCCCGGGATCCAGCATGAGTCGCGAGACGATCGACGTGCTGGTGGCCGGCGGCGGCATCGTCGGCAGCGCGCTCGCCCTCGGCCTGCGCCAGCGCGGCCTCGAGGTGGGCCTGCTGGACCCGCTGCCGGCCCCCTGCTGGCGCGAGGACGCCCACGACCTGCGGGTCTACGCCCTCGCTGCCGATGCCCGGGCCCTGCTGGCCGCGCTCGGCCTCTGGCCGGCGCTGCGCGGACGCCGGGTCTCGCCCTACGTCGCCATGGAGGTCTGGGACGCGGCCGGCGGCCGGCCGTGGCGGATCGAGGCCGGCCGCCTCGGGGTGCCGCAGCTCGGCCACATCGTCGAGCATGCGCTGCTCGCCGAGGGCCTGCGCACGGCGGCACTGGCGGCCGGCGTGCGCTGCGAAAGCGGTGCCGGCCTGGCCGGCCTCGAGGCCGACGGCGAGGACGCGGTGATCGCCCGCCTCGACGACGGCCGCCGCCTGCGCAGCCGCTGGCTGTTCGGCGCCGACGGCGCCGGCTCGACGGTGCGCAGGGCGGCCGGCATCGGCATGGACGTGTGCGACTACGCCGCCAGCGGTCTGGTGGCCCTGCTGCAACCCGAGCGGCCGCACGCGGCCACCTGCTGGCAGCGCTTCCTGCCGACCGGGCCGCTCGCCCTGCTGCCCTGCGCCGATGGCCGGGTCTCGATCGTCTGGTCGCTGCCCGAGCCCGAGGCACGCCGCCTCGCGGCGGCCCCGGCGGCGGCGTTCGAGGCCGAGCTCGTCCGCGCCGCCGACCGCGTGCTCGGCGGCTTGCGGCTGGACAGCGAGCGCCGGCTGTTCCCGTTGCGCCGGCAGCTCGCCGACCCGCCCCTGCGCGGGCGGGTGGCCTTGTTCGGCGATGCCGCCCACGTCGTCCATCCGTTGGCCGGGCAGGGCATGAACCTCGGCCTGCGCGACGTGGCCGGCCTGTTCGAGGTGCTCGACGCCGCCCGCCAGCGCGGCGGCACCCTGAGCCCGGCCCGGCTCGCCCGCTGGGCGCGGCGCCGGCGCAGCGAGAACCACCTCGCGGCCCACGCCTTCGAGGCCATCCACCGCGTCTACAGCAACGACGCGCCGCTGCCGGTGGCGCTGCGCGGCTGGGCGCTGGCGGCGGCCAACCTGCCGCCGCTCGGGCGCGTCCTGTGGCGCCACGCCGCCGGACTCTAGCGACGGGCGAACACCGTGATCTCCTCGCGGTCGTGGTAGAGCTGGCGGGCGCGCAGCGCCTTCAGCTCGCCGGCCTGCGCGCGGAACAGCTCGAGGCACAGCACGGTCTCGTCCCAGCGCTTCTTCATCGGCAGCTTGAGGTTGAAGATGGCGTTGCGGCACCAGCCCTCGCGGAACCACTCGGCCATGCGCGCGGCCACGCGCCGCGGCTGCTCGACCATATCGCAGACCATCCAGTCGAGCGGACGCGCCGGTTGCCAGCGGAAGCCGTCGGCGCGCAGGTGCTCGACCTGCGGATGCCCGGCCACCGGCTCCTTCAGCGGCCCGTTGTCGACCGCGGTGACGCGCAGCCCGGCGCGCACCAGCACCCAGGTCCAGCCGCCCGGCGCGGCGCCGAGGTCGGCGGCGCGGTCGCCCTCGCGCAGCAGGCTGCGGCGCTCCTCGGGGCCGAGCAGGGTGTGCAGGGCCTCGTCGAGCTTGGCCGCACTCCGGCTCGGCGCGTTCGGCGGCTGCCGCAGGCGCGGGATGCCGCCGGGCCAGGGGCTGCTGTCCTCGACGCGGCCGAGGGCGAGTTCGAGCCGGCTTCCGGAGTGCAGCAGCACGTGCAGGCGCGGCCTGCGCGCGTCGGGCTTGTCGGTGAGCCAGCCGGGCTTGCGCAGCGCCGGGCGCAACGCGTTGCCGAAGCCGCGGGCGAGGCCGGCGAGCTCGCGGCCCGCGTCGCTGTCGCTGTGCTCGACGACGAGGTCGCCGAAGCCCGGGGCGGCCGGGTCGCTGTCGCCTCCATCCGCCGCGGCGAGTTCCCCGCGAGCCGCGTCGAGTGCCGCCAGCAGTGGCGAGATGCGGTCCTTCGGGTCGAGGCCGTCGAGCCGGGCGATGCCGAGCAGCTTCTGCCGGGCGAAGACCAGCGCATCGAAAGCGAGCTGGCGCTCCAGCTCCGCGGCGCTGGCGCAGACGAAGTGCACCACGCCGCTGCCGCGCTCGGTGGCGGCGTGGCCCCAGTGGCCGCGTTCGCCGGCGCGCGCCGTCAGCTCGGCGGCCAGTTCCGGTTCGAAGCCGGGCCGGCAGTAGGCGAGCAGGGCCGGTTCCTGCCTCGTCGTCGCCACGGCGTTCAGTAGACCCTGCCGCCCTGCCCGTACTCGGCGAGCACCGCGCGGGCCTCGTCGCGGCGCAGGTCGGTGCGCACCTCGATGCCGCGCTTCTCGAGCTCGCCGCGCCAGTCGGCCGGCAGCGGGCCCTCGTCGAAGCCGGCCAGCGATTCCACGTCCTCGGCGCGGGCGCCGATCAGCAGGCGGTCGATGCCGGCCCAGACGCTGGCGCCGTAGCACATGCAACAGGGCTGCGAGGAGGTGGCGAGGGTGATCGGGCCGCCGTCGGCGTTCAGCCGGAACCGCTGCACGCGCTGCTGGCTGGTGGCGAAGGCCATCATCTCGGCATGCGCGATCGAGGTGTTGTGCGGCACCACGCGGTTGACGCCGACGCCGAGCAGGCGGCCTTCCGGCGAGAACAGCGCGGCGCCGAAGGGTCCGCCGCTGCCGTGCTCGACATTCAGCGCCGAAAGACGGATGGCGAGCGCCATCTTCGCGTCGTCCTCGCGGTAGTCGGCCGTGGCGTCGACGGCCTCGTGCACCCAGGCCGGCAGCGTCAGGTGCAGCTGCGCGTAGAGCATCAGCGCACCGGGGCTTCGCCGTCGTGGAGCGCCCGGCAGCGGCCTTCCACGCACTGGCAGCCGCTGATGTCGCGGAAGCCGCAGACCGCCATCGTCTCGTTCCTCGCGCATTCGGCCATCACCTGCTCGGGGAAGGTGGGGCTGTCGACGTTGACGCAGGCCGGGTAGTAGCCGCAGCAGTTGCCGACGTTCTTGACCACGCAGTCGGCGTCGGTGCGGCAGGAGAAATCGACCTCGCCGGGTGTGCCGATGGCGGCGTCGGACGGCGGCGGCTGCTCGATGAGCGGCTGCCCGTGGGCATCGGATGCCGGGGGCGCCGGGTCCGAAGGGGGTGGTGCCGCGCAGGCGGACAAGGACAGCCCGAGCAGCAGGGCGAATGCGGCGGTGAGGAGGACCTGGAGGCGCGGCATCGGGGGCGTGCGGGGGACAGGGCGCATGGTGGTCTCCGGGGGGACGCGGTGGGTGACGGGCGGCGTGGCCGGTGTTCAGCCCGCCTTCGCGGCCCAGCCGTCGCGCAGGGTTGCCACGCGGTTGAAGACCGGCCGTTCCGGCGTGTGGTCGTGGCGCTCGGCGGCGAAATAGCCGAGGCGTTCGAACTGTACCGCGGTCTCGTTGGCGAGCGTGGCGGCGGCCGGCTCGACATGGCCCGTCACCACCCGGATCGAGTCCGGGTTGAGGTGATCGCGGTAGCTCTTGCCGCCCTCGTCGTCGTCCGGGTCCTCGACCGTGAACAGGCGGTCGTAGAGCCGGATTTCCGCCGGGACGCCGGCCTTCGCGCAGACCCAGTGGATCGTGCCCTTGACCTTGCGGTTCGCACCCTCCATGCCGGGGCGGCTTTCGGGGTCGAGCGTGCAGCGCAGTTCGACGACCGTGTCGCCGTCCTTGATGACGGCGTCGCACTTGAGGATGCCGGCGCCGCGCAGCCGCACTTCGCCGCCCGGCGCGAGGCGATGGAAGCCCTTGACCGGCGTCTCCATGAAATCCTCGCGCTCGATCCACAGGCTGTTCGAGAACGGCACCTCGCGCTGGCCCCGGGCCTCGTCCTTCGGGTGGTTCGGGAACGTCAGCGATTCACGATGGCTTTCCGGCAGGTTGGTGATCGTGACCTTCAGCGGGTCGATGACGGCCATGCGGCGCTCGGCCTTGGCATCCAGCACGTCGCGGATGCAGCCCTCGAACACCGAGAAGTCGATCACCGAGTTCTGCTTGGAGATGCCGACGCGCTCGGCCAGCAGGTGCAGGGCCTCGGGCGGCACGCCGCGGCGGCGGATGCCCTGCAGGGTCGGCATGCGCGGGTCGTCCCAGCCGGCCACCAGCTTCTCGTTGACGAGTGCCAGCAGCTTGCGCTTGCTCATCACCGTGTAGTTGATGTTCAGCCGCGAGAACTCGATCTGCCGCGGCTTGGCGGCTTCGAACGGCACGCCGCGGTCGGTGAGCGGCTTCAGCAGCTCCGGGCGCTCGTGCAGGCGCACCTGGTCCACGACCCAGTCGTAGAGCGGGCGGTGGTCCTCGAACTCCAGCGTGCACAGCGAGTGGGTGATGCCCTCGATGGCGTCCGACAGCGCGTGGGCGAAGTCGTACATCGGGTAGATGCACCAGGCGTCGCCGGTGGCCTGGTGCGGCACCTTCTTGATGCGGTAGAGGGCCGGGTCGCGCAGGTTGATGTTGCCCGCGGCCATGTCGATCCTGGCGCGCAGGGTGCGCGCGCCGTCGGCGAACTCGCCCGCCCGCATGCGCCGGAAGAGATCGAGGTTCTCCTCGACGCCGCGGTGGCGGTACGGCGATTCGCGGCCCGGTTCGGTGAGCGTGCCGCGGTACTGGCGCACCTCCTCGGCACTGAGATCACAGACGAAGGCGTGGCCGTCGCGGATCAACTGCTCGGCGGCGAGGTAGAGCACCTCGAAATAGTCGGAGGCATGGCGCAACTCGTGCCAGGCGAAGCCCAGCCAGCGCACGTCCTCCTTGATCGCCTCGACGTACTCGGCATCCTCCTTCTCCGGGTTGGTGTCGTCGAAGCGCAGGTTGCAGTGGCCGCCGAACTCGGCGGCGATGCCGAAATTGAGGCAGATGCTCTTGGAATGCCCGAGGTGCAGGTAGCCGTTCGGCTCCGGCGGGAAGCGGGTGTTGACGTGGGTATGCTTTCCGCTCGCGAGGTCCTCGCGGACGATGTTGCGGATGAAGTCGGTGCGGGCCGGGGCGGTGTCGGCCGCGGAGGCGGGTTCGCTCATGGCGCGGGGAAGGGGAGGCAGGGCGCGGAGTCTACCGCGCCGGCCGCAGGGCCGACCCTCGCGGCCATCGCCACGGGGCTGCGGTACAGTCGGCGAGCGGCCAGGATGGCCCGCGCCGGAGCCCGCATGCGCCTCACCACCATCGCCCTCGCGGCCATCGCCCTGCTGCTTCTGGTGGCGATGGCGCTCGCGCCCGCCATGCGGGCGGACCTCGGCCGCGTGGCCGCGGCGGTGGCGGTGGCCAGCACCGAGGCCCCGGCCGACACGCCGCTGGCCGACGTGCTGAGCGGCCGCCACCAGCCCGGCTTCTTCCCGGAACTCGACGGTGTCGTCGAGGCCCGTCCGCGGCCCGGCCGGGTGGCCTGGCTGCGCCTGCAGGCGGAACTGGACGCCGGGGAGCGCTGGTACGTCCGTCTGGAACGTGCGCCGATCCGCCGGGTTGCCGTGCTGCTGCCCGACCAGCCGGCACTGGAGCGCGCCGAGAGCCACTACTTCCGCCTCGGCCAGTGGGATGCGCGCTGGCCGGACGGCTTCGTGCTGCCGCTGCCGGCCGGCCTGTCCGGGCCGGTGACCGTGTACCTGCGGGTCGAGGGCGACGTCGATGCCGAGCTGCGGCCGCAGGTGATCGACGGGGACGGCATCGAGGCCCGTGCCGCCGCCGCCTTCCGCCTGTTCGCCCTGGTCTACGGCCTGCTGCTGCTGGCCCTGGTCGCGAGCCGCCTGCCGGCGTTGCAACGGATCGGCGGCGGGGGGTGGGGCATGGCCGGCCTGGTGCTGGCCAGTGCCGCCACCATCGCCCTCGTCAACGACCAGTTGCCCCCCCTGCTGCGCGCCATGCTCGATCCGTGGCTGGGCGGCAGCCTGGTGTTCGCCAGCACCCTGTTCCTCGCCGGCGCCCTGCTGGTCGCCACCCGCGAGCAATCCGGCCTGGCCGTCCATTCGACCCTGCTGGCGCTGTGGTACCGGCGCATCGGCATCGGCCTGATGCTGCTGGCCCTGCCCGCCGCACTGGTGCCCGCGGAGCACGCCGACCTGCTGCGGCGCACCGCCGAGACGGTCTGGTCGCAGGCCTGGCTGCTGGTGCTGATCGCCTTCGCCCTCGACCGCCGGCGGCTGCGTTGGCTGCCGATGCTGCTGCTCCTGCTGCTGCTGGGCCTGCTGGTGGTCCGGGCGCTGGCGGCGGGCGGTGCGGTGCCGGCCTCGGCGCTGGCGCTCTACGGCTACCAGCTGCTGATCGCCCTGTTGCTGCTGGTGCTGGTGCTGCTGCCCTGGTTGCGCGGCCTGCCGGTCGAGGCGCCGAAGCCGCCGCCCCCGGCTCCGCCCCCGCCTTCGCCCGAGGAGGCCTGGCGGCGCGCCGAGACGCGGATGGTCGCCGCCATCGACGGTGCCCTGCGCTACGGGGGGGCCGCCGATGCCGACTGGGTGGTGGCGCGGCGGCTGCTCGACACCGTGCTGTCCCTGACCGACGCGTCCTCCGCGGCGGTGGTCCGCGCCCTGCCGCATCGCGAGCACCAGGTGGTGGCCGAGCCGGCCGGGGTCGAGGCGGCCTACGCCCGGCTGCTGCGCGAGCGCACCCGCATGCTGCGCTCGCTGCTGCGGCTGGGCGCGCCGCAGCAGGTGCAACTGCCGATCGGCGAATCCACGGCAAGCCACGTCGCCCTGCTGCCCTACGCGGTCGAGGACGAGGGCTGGACGGCCCTGCTGGTCGAGCGCCGCGAGCAGGACTTCGAAGTCGATGAACTGGCCCGCCTCGCCACCCTGGCCGCTGCCGCCCGCAGCGCCGCCGGGAGCGCGCTGGCGGCGCGGCGCCAGGCCCTGCGCGCCGACCTCGACCCGGCGCTGGCGGTGCTGAACGCCGAGGCGCTCCAGCGCGAGCTGCGCGCCAGCTTCGATCGTTGCCGCGATGCCGGCGAGCCGATCGCCCTGCTGCGCCTGCCGCTGGCCGGCGCGGAAGGCGTCGAGGCCCGCGCCCGCCGCTGGCTCGCCGCCGTCGACGCCCAGGAGTCGCTGCCCTCGCACCTGCTGGGCCGTCCCGACACCGACGAGCTCTGGCTGGTCCTGCCCGGCCTCGACGTGCCGGCCGCCCGCGTCTTCGCCGAGGCCCTGCACCGGCAGGTGGCGCCGCCCGTACCGACCTCCGGCCTGCTGCCTCCCGGTGCCCGGCCGGCCGTGGCCGACTGGGTGATCGGCCTGGCCGCGATCCAGCCCGGCGAGCGCGTGCCGCGGCCGATGATCGAACGTGCCGGCGAAGCCCTCGCCCGTGCCCGCGTGCCGGGGGCGGGGGCGGTGCAGGCGGTCGTCCCCGTGCTGCACTGAGGCACGGATGGCGAGTGATCCCCGTGCCCTGCTGGCGATGGCGGCCGGCGCCAGCCTGATCAGCCTGACCGGCGTGCTGGTGCGCTATGCCGAGGTGCCGCCGACCATCGCCGGCATGTACCGGATGCTGTTCGGCGGCCTGATGCTGGGCGCGTTGCTGGTGCTGCTGCGGCGCTGGCGGCCGATCCCGGCGCGGGCCTGGTGGGTCTGCCTGTGGCCGGCGGCGGCCTTCGCCGCCGACCTCTGGCTGTGGCACCGCAGCATCCACGCCATCGGGCCGGGGCTCGCCACCCTGCTCGCCAACACCCAGGTGTTCTTCATGGTCGCCGCCGGCGTGCTGCTGTTCGGCGAACGCTTGACCCCGCGCTTCTTCCTCGGCGTGCTGCTGGCCTTCGCCGGCCTCGTGCTGATCCTGGGCGACGGCTGGGCCGCGCTCAGCGAGGAGGCACGCATCGGGGTCTGGTTCGGGCTGGCCACCGGCGTCGCCTACGCGGCCTACAACCTCGGCTTGAAGCGCGCCCAATCCGAAGCCGCGCCGCGCGCCGGCGAGATCGTGCTGTTCGTTTCCACCTTGCAGTGCGCCGTCCTGCTGGCCCTCGCCGGGCTGGTCGAGGGCGCGTCCTTCGCCATCCCCGATGCGCGTTCCCTGCTCGCCCTGCTGGCGCTCGGCCTGATCGGCCAGTGCCTCGGCTGGGTGCTGATCGGCCGTGCCCTGCCGCGGCTGCGGGTCGCCACCGTCGGCCTGCTGCTGCTGTTGCAGCCCCTGCTCGCCTTCCTCCTCGACGTCGTGCTGTTCGACCGCCCGACCGCCGGCCACGAATGGCTGGGGGTGGGGCTGTCGCTGGCGGGCATCTTCCTCGCCGGCCTGCGCGGCCCGGCGCAGCCGGTGGTGTCGGCGGCCCGGCCGGGTTGATCCGGTGGGCTGATCCGGTGGCCTGAGTCCGGGATGCGGTTCAGGGGTTCGGCGAGAGCAGGGCCCGGGGCAATTCGGCGAGCACCCCGGCAAGCGCCTGCAACATCGCTGCGCGGGCGGAACTGCGCCGCCAGAACAGGGCGATGCGGCGGGTCGGTGGCGCGGCGAAGGGCAGCAGGCGCAGGTTCGGCAGGGCCGCCACCGGCGGGCGGACCGCCAGCACCGGCAGCAGGGTGACGCCAACCCCGGCAGCGACCATCTGCCGCAGGGTCTCGAGCGAGGTGGCGCGGAACCCGGCCTTCTCGCCGGCACCGGCGAGGTGGCAGACGTCCAGCGCCTGGGCGCGCAGGCAATGGCCGTCCTCCAGCAGCAGCAAGTCGCTGTCCTGCAGGGCGGCCAGCGGCAGGGCATCGCGGCGGCGCGCCAGCGGGTGCTGGCTCGGCACCGCCAGCACGAAGGGTTCGTCGAACAGCACCGCGTGCTCCAGCCCCTCGGCATCGACCGGCAGGGCCAGCAGGGCGCCATCGATGCGGCCATCGCGCAGGCGCGCCAGCAGGGCCTCGGTCTTCTCCTCGACCAGCAGCAGTTCCAGTCGCGGGAAGCGTGCCTGCAGGGGGCCGACCACGTGCGGCAGCAGGTAGGGCCCGAGCGTGGGGAACAGCCCGAGGCGCAGCGTGCCGGCCTCCGGGTCGCGGGCCTGCCGGGCCAGTTCGCGCATCTGCTCGACCTCGGCCAGCACGCGGCGGGCGCGCTCGGCGATCTCGACGCCGGCATCGGTCAGCATCACCCGGCGCGGGGCGCGTTCGACCAGGGTGATGCCGAGTTCGTCCTCCAGCTTGCGGATCTGGGTGGACAGCGTGGGCTGGCTGACGTGGCTGGCCTCGGCGGCGCGGCCGAAGTGGCGGTGGTCGGCGAGGGCGATCAGGTAGCGCAGGTCGCGCAGGTTCATCGGACGGCCCGGGATCATCATCGATGTTGACTATGGTGATGATGCAATCAATCGATTTCACTTATCAACCATCCTGTTCCACACTGCGCGCCGTTGCCGGCCTTGCGGCCCGCGCCTCCGACCCCAACTTCCCCGCCGGACGCCGCCACCGGCGTGCTTGCTTCCCCCACCCTCCGCCAAGGAAACCACCGATGTCCCTGATCAACACCACCGTGCAGCCCTTCAAGGCCACCGCTTTCCACAACGGCAAGTTCGTGCCGGTCACCGACCAGAGCCTGAAGGGCGAGTGGTCGGTGATCGTCTTCATGCCGGCCGCCTTCACCTTCAACTGCCCGACCGAGGTCGAGGACGCCGCCGAGCACTACGCCGAGTTCCAGAAGCTGGGCGCCGAGGTCTACATCGTCACCACCGACACCCACTTCTCGCACAAGGTCTGGCACGAGACCTCGCCGGCCGTCGGCAAGGCGAAGTTCCCGCTGGTCGGCGACCCGACCCACGCCCTGACCCGCATGTTCGGCGTGCACATCGAGGCCGAGGGCCTGGCCCTGCGCGGCACCTTCATCGTCAACCCGGAGGGCGTCATCAAGACCGCCGAGATCCACGACAACGCCATCGCCCGCGACATGAAGGAGACCCTGCGCAAGCTCAAGGCCGCGCAGTTCGTCGCCAAGAACCCGGGCCAGGTCTGCCCGGCCAAGTGGAACGAAGGTGCCAAGACCATCGCACCGTCGCTCGACCTCGTCGGCAAGATCTGACGCCATGCTGGACGACGCCCTCAAGGCTCAGCTCGCGGGCTACCTGGAGCGGCTCGTGCATCCCATCGAGCTCGTCGCCGCGTTCGACGGCGGCGAGCCCTCGCGGGAACTGCGCGTCCTGCTCGAGGCCATCGCGGCGCTCTCGCCGAAGATCACGCTGCGCGAGGCCGCCGATGCCCGCACGCCCTCGTTCGCCATCCAGCGCGCTGACGACGCCTCGGTGGCGGTGCGCTTCGCCGGCATCCCGCTCGGCCACGAGTTCAGCTCGCTGGTGCTGGCCCTGCTCCAGGTCGGTGGCCACCCGGCGAAGGTCGAGCCGGCGCTGATCGACGCGGTGAAGGCCCTCGAGGGCGAGTTCCATTTCGAAAGCTACTACTCGCTGTCCTGCGGCAACTGCCCGGACGTGGTGCAGGCGCTGAACCTGATGGCAGTGCTGAACCCGCGCATCACCCACGTGGCCATCGACGGCGCGCTGTTCCAGGCCGAGGTCGAGGCGCGCGAGGTGATGGCGGTGCCGGCGGTGTTCCTCAACGGGCAGCCCTTCGGCTCCGGCCGGATGGACCTCGCCCAGATCGTCGCCCGGCTCGACACCGGTGCCGAGGCGCGGGCCGCCGAGGCCATCGCCGCGAAGGAACCGTTCGACGTGCTGATCGTCGGTGGCGGCCCGGCGGGTGCCGCCGCGGCCATCTACGCCGCCCGCAAGGGCATCCGCACCGGCCTCGTCGCCGAGCGTTTCGGTGGGCAGGTGATGGACACCCTGGGCATCGAGAACCTCGTTGCCGTGGCCGAGACGGAAGGCCCGAAGCTCGCCGCCGAACTGGAGCGCAACGTGCGCGCCAACGGCGTCGATCTCATGAACCTCCAGCGGACGGAAGCCCTGCTGCCGGCCGGTACCGACGGCCTCGTCGAGCTCAAGCTCGCCAGCGGTGCCTCGCTGAAGTCGAAGTCCGTCATCCTCGCCACCGGCGCGCGCTGGCGCACCATGAACGTGCCCGGCGAGGACACCTACCGCAACAAGGGCGTTGCCTTCTGCCCGCACTGCGATGGCCCGCTGTTCAAGGGCAAGCGCGTGGCGGTGGTCGGTGGTGGCAACTCCGGCGTCGAGGCGGCGATCGACCTCGCCGGGATTGTCGCGCACGTGACCCTGCTCGAATTCGACGGCAAGCTCCGCGCCGACGCGGTGCTGCAGCGCAAGCTGCGCTCGCTGCCGAACGTGGCGGTGATCACGAACGCCCAGACCACCGAGGTGACCGGCGACGGCCAGCGCGTCAACGGCCTCGTCTACACCGACCGCACCAGCGGCGCGTCGAAGCGTATCGACCTCGAGGGCGTCTTCGTGCAGATCGGCCTGCTGCCGAACACCGAATGGCTGAAGGGCACGATCGAGCTGACGCCACGCGGCGAGATCGTCATCGACGACAAGGGCCACACCTCGCTGCCCGGCGTGTTCGCCGCTGGTGACGCCACCACCGAGCCCTACAAGCAAATCGTGGTTGCGATGGGCGCGGGCTCCACGGCCGCGCTGTCCGCCTTCGACCACCTGATCCGGCAGGCGCCGGTGCCGGTGGTGGAAGCGGCCGCCGCCTGAGCCCGTCGCTTCCGGGCCCGGCCATGCGCCTTGCCGACCTGCTGCGCGAGGCCGCCCGCCGCCTCGGCGACGAGGGGCAGGCCGAGGCCGGCCTGCTGTTGGCCCATGCCACGGGCCGACCGCCGGCCTGGCTCTGGGCGCACGGGGACGAACCGGCGGACGCGGCCGTCCGGGACCGCTTCGAGGCCCTCGTCGCCCGCCGCATCGCCGGCGAGCCGGTGGCCTACCTCACCGGCCGCCGCGGCTTCTGGCGCTTCGACCTCGAGGTCTCGCCGGACACCCTGATCCCCCGGCCCGAGACCGAGCGTCTGGTCGAACTCGCACTCGAGCGCCTGCCGCCCGATCGCCCGCTGCGCCTGCTCGACCTCGGCACCGGCAGCGGTGCGATCGCGCTGGCGCTGGCCTTCGAACGGCCGCAGGCCGGCGTGGTCGCCGTCGAGCGCAACCCGGCCGCGGCGGCGCTGGCCCGCCGCAACGCCGCGGCACTCGGGCTGGCGGCCCGCGTCGAGGTGCGCGAGGGCGACTGGTTCGCGCCGGTGGCGGGGGAGCGCTTCGACCTCGTCGCCGGCAACCCGCCCTACCTCGGCGACGACGACCCGCACCTCGCCTGCGGCGACCTGCGCTTCGAGCCGCACGCCGCCCTGGCCTCCGGCCGCGACGGCCTCGACGACCTGCGGCGGATCGTCGCGCAGGCCCCGGCGCACCTCCGGCCCGGCGGCTGGCTGCTGGTCGAGCACGGTTGGCGGCAGGGCGAGGCGGTGCGGGCGCTGTTCGCCGCCGCCGGCTTCACCGCCGTCGAGAGCGCCCGCGACCTCGAGGACCGCGAGCGGGTGACGCTGGGGCGGGTGGGTTGACGCCGATTTGTGTTGATCGGTTTGGGAATGATGGCCGGAAAGGAGCACTCGAAAAGAGGTTGCCCGGCGGTCAATCCCTCGGGGCGTGCCAAATACGACTGGCCATAATGTTCTATCGCCAGCGTTGGCGGCTATCGACCATCCTGACGCCTGAGCTAAACGGCAGCGTCAATCGCGGAGCGATTGATTGGTCCGAGCGAGCGAACGGTTAGAGCGCATCACGGGATATGCGTTCTGACCGCGCCGTCTAGTCTTCGATGAATAAGTGAAAGGGTGGTGAGCACATCTAATGCATCCTGCTCAGAAACATGCCAGTGAACGCGAGGAGCATGCGCCGTTGTGTTTCTGAAGGCTCCGAAGACGCCCTTGATTAGATTCATTAGCCCAAAGTGCTCGCTTTTCTCGCTCTCGTTGGACAAGCTATTGAAGGCGAGCCGCGGGTGTCCCGAGCTCCCAATACCAAAAGCTTGATCTACGAGGGTGGCCCCATCAGAAACGAGCCCCGTCTGTCTTCGGAGCTTCTCTGCAACACTCTTTGTTGCCTCAAATACTGCGTGGAAATAGTCATCGACTAAGAGCTCAGAGCGGCAGAACGCAATCACGTCCGGGTGGACTTTCCGCTCTAATAGCGCCTTGCGAAGCACTCCCGCACGAATCTCGGCCTCACTAAGGTTTGTTGCTCTCTCTACGTGAGCAACTTGGCCGTCCTCCTTAAGAGACAGGCCTGAGAAAGCGAGAATCACATTGAGCCTCTCGCGTTCCTTCTCAAAAAAATCTCTGTTACCCACGTAACGGACTGGCGCCATCACATGCGCAAGAAAGCCAATGACGTTGTTCGCACAACGATCAGCGGCCTGACGTGCTCTGAGAGCTTGAAAGAGTCTGTTTCTCTTCGTGATCTGGGGCTGCACGTCTTCGATGCCGCACTCTCCCAAGTACCGAGCAATCTCGGTCCCGGTCAAGCCGGTGTCAGTCGCTCCGAGCACGTCGCAGAGGGCCTGCAAAGTCGGATCTGGAATCGTGGGGATAGCGGCCATGCATTGTAAGCGTTCTAATACCTGAATTGAGCCCACCGCGAAGCGGCGTCGGCTTGAATAAATTGTTAGGGCTTACCCGATGTACGCTGAGGCCAGCGCAATGAGACCGGGAATGATCGTACAAGCGCCAACTATCCACTTTTTAAGATTAGGTCGGGTGAATTGCACGGAATCGGCCATTACCTGCGTGAATGCCAAGCTAAGAACGACCCAGCCCAACGCAATCTGGAAATTCTTGGCGCTTAGTAGAGCCATCCATAGCAGAGCAAATTGGCCAAGCAAATAGAAAACGGCGTAGCCGGTCTGCTTGGAGGGCTGGCTTGATCTTGCTTGCGGCGGTGGTTCAGTGACTAGCTCAGGCGCTAGGGCGCAATGAGTTTCTGTTGAAGGCGCGTTTTCAGCTGGGGCGTCTTTGAATTGATGCTGAGTCTGGTGAGGCTGTTGCGTTTGCCGTGTACTCATCCGTGATTTCCCACAGAAATAAGTGAGCCCTAGCCCGAACTAAACTTTCGGCACACTCCACCACCTCAGCCGGCGGCCTGCAACCCGGCGTCGGCCGGCATCGCCGGCGCGGCCAGCATCGGCCAACGCTTCAGCACCGCGGCGCGGACCGAGGCGGCGTCGAGGCCGGCCTCGGCCAGCAGTTCCTCGCGGCTGGCGTGGTCCTGGAAGCGGTCGGGCAGGCCGAGCAGCAAGGTCGGCTTCATGATGCCCTCCTGCGCCAGCCGCTCCAGCACCGCCGAGCCGGCGCCGCCCATCACCACGTTGTCCTCGAGGGTGACGAAGCCCTCGTGCGTCGCCGCCAGTTCGAGCAGCAGGGCGGCGTCGAGCGGCTTGACGAAGCGCATGTTGACGACGGTGAGGCCGAGTTCCGCGCCCACCTGCTCGGCAACCGGCAGCAGCGCGCCGAAGGCGAGCAGGGCGATGCCGCGGCCCTTGCGGCGCACCTCGGCCTTGCCGATCGGCAGGGTGTCGAGCGTGGCCGGCACCGCCACGCCGGGGCCGCTGCCGCGCGGGTAGCGCACCGCCGCCGGCCCGCGGTGGCGCAGGCCGGTCGTCAGCATGGCGCGGCATTCGGCCTCGTCGGCCGGGGCCATCACCACCATGTTCGGCACGCAGCGCAGGAAGGAGAGGTCGAGGTTGCCCGCATGGGTGGCGCCGTCCGGGCCGACCACGCCGCCGCGGTCGATGGCGAACAGCACGTCGAGGTCCTGCACGGCGACGTCGTGGACCAGCTGGTCGTAGCCGCGCTGCAGGAAGGTCGAGTAGATCGCGACCACCGGCTTGGCGCCCTCGCAGGCCATGCCGGCGGCGAGGGTGACGGCGTGCTGCTCGGCGATCGCCACGTCGAAGTAGCGTTCCGGGTATTCCTTGCTGAAACGCACCAGGCCCGAGCCCTCGCGCATCGCCGGGGTGATGGCGAGCAGCGCCGGCTCGGCGGCGGCGGCGTCGCAGAGCCAGTCGGAGAACACGTCGGTGTAGGTCGGCTTCTTCGTGCCGCCCTTGCTGACCACGCCGAGGTCGGGGTCGAAGGGCGAGACCGCGTGGTAGCCGATCTGGTCGCCCTCGGCCGGCTCGTAGCCCTTGCCCTTGGTGGTGATGACGTGCAGCAGCTGCGGCCCGCGCCGGCCCTTCACCTGCCGCAGGGCCTGCACCAGCGCCGGCAGGTCGTGGCCGTCGATCGGCCCGGTGTAGTGGAAGCCCATCTCCTCGAACAGCGTCGAGGGCACGAACATGCCCTTGGCGTGCTCCTCCCAGCGCCGCATGAAGCGCGCCGCCGGGCTGGTGCGCTTGTCGCCGAGGATCCTCTTGCCGCCCTCGCGGACCGCGTTCAGCGTGTCCGAGGCCATCAGCTTGCCGAGCATCCGGGTCAGCCCGCCGACGTTCTCGGAGATCGACATGCGGTTGTCGTTGAGGACGACCAGCAGGTCCGGCTCGGGGTCCATGCCGCCGGCGTGATTCAGCGCCTCGTAGGCCATGCCGGCGGTCATCGCGCCATCGCCGATCACCGCGACGACGCGGCGCGGGTCGCCGGCTTGCCGCAGGGCGGTGGCCATGCCGAGCGCGGCCGAGATGCTGGTGCTGCTGTGGCCGACGCCGAAGCAGTCGTACTCGCTCTCGCAGCGCTTCGGGAAGGGGGCGATGCCGCCCTTCTTCTTGACCGTGGTGATGCGTTCGCCGCGGCCGGTGAGGATCTTGTGCGGGTAGGTCTGGTGGCCGACATCCCAGACCAGGCGGTCGTCCGGCGTGTCGTAGACCCAGTGCAGGGCGACGGTCAGTTCGATCACGCCGAGGCCGGCGCCGAAGTGGCCGCCGCTCTGGCCCACGGATTCGATCAGGTAGGCGCGCAGCTCGTGCGCGATGGCCGACAGCTCCGTTTCCGGGAACTGGCGCAGGTCGGCGGGGAGGGTGATGCGGGAGAGGCGCGGGTAGCGCTCGGCGTCCATCGCGGCGGGAATCACGGATCGGGAAGGAATTGTCCGCCCGTGGGGCCAAGGCGGCAAGCCGGCCGTGCCGCCGCCGGTTCAGGACCGGGCTTGGCGCTTCGGCAGGTGGGCCTTCAGGAAGGCCATCTGGTCGGCCAGAATGTGGCGGTTGGAGAGGATCAGGTGCTCGACCCAGCTCGGCCGGAACGGCACCGCCAGCAGCGGCATGCCGGCCTGCTGCGGGGTGCGCCCGCCCTTCTTCGAGTTGCAGTGCAGGCAGGCGGCCACCACGTTCTCCCAGACGTCGCGGCCGCCCTTCGAGGTCGGCACCACGTGGTCGCGGGTCAGCGTGCTGCGCCGGCCATCCGCGCCGCAGTACAGGCACAGCCACTGGTCGCGGGCGAACAGCGCGGCATTGGTGAGCGCCGGCGTCGGTTCCACCATGCGCGCGTTGGCGTGGCCGCGGGCGGCGATGATCGGCGCCAGCTCGATGAGGCTCTGCCGGCCGGACCAGCGGTTCACCCCGCCGTGGATGGTCAGGCAGGGGTCGCCCAGCGTCCAGGCCACCGCGCCGCGGGCGTAGAGGCAGGCCGCGTCCTGCCAGGTCATCCAATCGAGGATGCGACCGTGCGCGTCGAGGCCGAGCAGCCGGGGCGCAGGTCCCTGGCGGAAGCGTTGGGGGGCGGGCTCCATCGGAGCATGAGCATACCCGGCTGCCGTGACAGCGCAAGCACGGCCTTCCGGGCACCGTCCCGTATCCTTGGCGCTCCCCCGACAGGACCCCGCATGGCCGCCCTCTACCCCGAACTCGAGCCCTTCGACACCGGCACCCTGCAGGTCGATGCCCGCCATCGCCTGCACTACGAGCAGTGCGGCAACCCTTCGGGCAAGCCGGTGGTGCTGCTGCACGGCGGGCCGGGGGCCGGCTGCGGCCCGAAGATGCGCCGTTTCCACGACCCGCGGCACTACCGCATCGTGCTGTTCGACCAGCGCGGCGCCGGGCGCTCGACCCCGCACGCCGACTTGGTCGACAACACCACGGCTCACCTCGTCGCCGACATCGAGGCACTGCGGGTCCACCTCGGCGTCGAGCGCTGGCAGGTGTTCGGCGGCAGCTGGGGCTCGACGCTGGCGCTGGCCTACGCCCAGGCCCATCCGGAGCGCGTCACCGAGCTGGTGCTGCGCGGCATCTTCCTGCTGCGTCGCTGGGAGCTCGAATGGTTCTACCAGCAGGGCACCTCGCGGCTGTTCCCCGACGCCTGGCAGCACTACCTCGACGGCATCCCGGCGGCCGAGCACGGCGACCTGATCTCGGCCTACCACCGCCGCCTCACCCACGCCGACCCGGCCGTGCGCCTCGCCGCGGCGCGGCGCTGGAGCGTGTGGGAGGCCGCGACCAGCTTCCTGCGCCAGGACCCGGACTTCATGGCCGGCCATGCCGAGGAGGCCTTCGCCCTGGCCTTCGCCCGCATCGAGTCGCACTACTTCGTCCACGGCGGCTTCTTCGAGTGCGACGGCCAGCTGCTGCGCGACGCCCACCGCATCCGCCACATCCCCGGCACGATCGTGCACGGCCGCTACGACGTGGTCTGCCCGGTGCAGAACGCCTGGGACCTGAAAGCCGCGTGGCCGGAGGCGAAGCTCATCATCGCGCCGACCGCGGGGCATTCCGCGTTCGAGCCGGAGATCGCGAGCGCGCTGGTCGAGGCGACGGACGGGTACCGGTAGCCGGGCTGCCGGGGGCGTATTCCGACCCGCCAGCCAGCACCTGCCGCGGCCAGCGCTGTTCCGGGCTCAGCCGGCGGCGCTGCCATCCGGGTTGCGCTCCACGAACCACAGCCCGGCCCACAGCTTCGGGTCCATCGCGTAGCCCTCGGCCATCTTCCGCGCCAGCCAGCGCGCGGCCTCGTCGACCGGCACCTCGTGGACGGTGATGTCCTCGCTCTCGTCGCCGCCGCCGGCATGGACGCGGGTGAGGCCGGTGGCGCGGCAGAAGGCGATGGTCTCGCTGCTCATGCCCGAGCTGGTCGGCCCCTCCATCAGCACCTCGACGTGGCCGGCCTGCCAGCCGGTCTCCTCCAGCAGCTCGCGGGCGGCGGCGGATTCCAGCGTGTCCTCGCCCTCGTTGTCGCCGACCAGGCCGGCCGGCATCTCGATGCTGCGCTGCTGCAGGGGCACGCGGAACTGCTCGACGAACAGCAGCTTCCGCTCCGGGGTGACGGCGACGATGATCACCGCCTTGCCCTCGGCGTGGGTGCGCTCGACGTATTCCCAGCTGCCGCGGGTGCGGATGCGCAGCCAGCGACCCTCCCAGGCGGTGCTGGCGGGGCCGGTGTGGGCGTCGGTGATTCGGCTCATCGGGGTTCCTGCGGCCAGGGGCTTGGGATCGAAGGGCTTGGGGTCAAGGCACGAGTCTCGCGCAGTCCTGGAGACGGCGGCGTGTCATCGGGCCGATGCGCAGGCGCTCGCAGAGGCGGTCGAGGCCCTCGCCGTCGGCCTCGCGCCGGTGCGCCGAGGCGAAGCCGTCCGGCAGTGGCGCGTCGCGGACGATGGTGGCGAGCCGCCGCGACAGCAGCGCAGCCTCGCGGTGTTCGCGCAGCCGCGCCGCATGCTGGGCGGCGCCGCGCAGCTTCAGCAGCGGCACTTCGTCGAGCCTGTCGAGCAGCGCGTCCAGCGAGCCGTAGAGGCCGAGCAGGATGGCCGCGGTCTTCGGGCCGATGCCGGGCACGCCGGGGATGTTGTCGCTGGCGTCGCCGGCGAGGCCGAGGTAGTCGGCGACCTGGTGGGCGTGGATGCCGAAGCGCGGCTTCACGCCGGCGCGGTCCCAGCGCTCGTCGCGGGCGAAGTCCCACTGCCAGTCGCCCTCGTCGAGCAACTGCGCCATGTCCTTGTCGGCGGAGACGATCACCACGGCATGGCCGTCGCGCCGCGCCTGCGCGGCGGCGGTGCCGATCAGGTCGTCGGCCTCGTACTCGGCGTGCGCCAGCACCGGCAGGCCCAGCACCTCGCCCAGCGCCTTGCAGTGGGCGAACTGCCGCTTCAACTCCTCCGGAGCCGGATCGCGGTTCGCCTTGTAGGCCGGGTAGATCGCGTTGCGGAAGCAGGAATCCAGCGCCTCGTCGAAGGCGAGGGCAAGGCGGGCAGGGCGGGTGCGTTCAAGCAGGTCGCAGAGGAAGCGGGCGAAGCCGTGCACGGCATTGACCGGCCAGCCGTCCTCGTCGCTGGCCCCGACCGGGATGCTGTGCCAGGCGCGGAAGACGTACAGGCTGGAATCGACCAGGTGCACGGCCTGCCCCTTGCCCCGTGGCCAGGCGGCCGTCGCCATCGGCAGCGTCGCCTCCGGGCTGCTCACGGCGTCCAGTCCGAGAGCCTGTCGTCGAGCGAGGGCCGCAGGCGCTCCGGCACCTCGCCCCGCGGCGTGCCGATGTGGATGAAGCCGAGCAGCCGCTCGTGCGCGGCGAGGCCGAGGCCGTCGAGGATCGTGCGGTCGTAGGCCGCCCAGCCGGTCAGCCATTGCGCGCCGAAACCGAGTGCCTGCGCGGCCTGCAGCAGGGCGAAGCAGACGGCGCCACCGGACAGCAGCTGTTCGATGACCGGCACCTTGTGGCCCTCGACGGGCGTGGCGATGACGGCCACCACCAGTGGGGCGGAGCGGAAGCGGGCACGGTCCTTCTCGATGGTGGCCGCCGGGGCGGCGGGGTCGAGTTCGAGGGCACGGGCGGCGAGGCACTCGCCGAGCGCGTGGCGGGCCTCGCCGCGGAGGGTGAGGAAGCGCCACGGTGCCAGCCGGCCGTGGTCGGGCACGCGCAGCGCGGCTTCGAGCAGGGTCCGGAGTTGGGCTTCGGTGGGGCCGGGCTCGCCGAGCTGGCGGCTGGGCACGGAACGACGCTGGTTCAGCAGATCGAGGGCATCCATCGCCTCAAGTCTAGCCGCATGGCGATCCGCGGCCCGCGGCAAGTGTCGGGTCGGTCACGGTTTGCATGTGTCAACGCGGCCACTATGCTCCTGCGCGCCCCTCCATCGGGGCGTCGAGCCCGTGCCATGACCCCGCAGACCCCGCGCCCCCCGATCCACGACGAGTTGCTGCGCGCCACCCGGCGCGCGGTGGTGGATCCGCTGTCGGCACTGGTGCTGGCGGTGCTGGGACGGGTCGACGACTGGCTGTTCGACCTCGCGCAGAAGGAGGGCGAGGGCGCCGATCCCTTCGCCCGTTCCCCGCGGCTGGAGGCGATGAACGCCCTGCGCGCCCACCGCAGTGCCATCGAACGGCAGTTCACCGCCCACTACGAGGGCCTCTTCGACGACCTGATCGAGGCACGGCCGGAGCCGCCCGCCACGCCCCGGCTGAGCCTGCTCGACGAACAGGAGCTGGAGCAGCAGCTCGCCTCCGACCTCATCGCCGAGGCCCTGCAGCGCAACCACGGGCATACCCTCGACGCCCTGGCCCGTGCCTTGGCCCGCGCCGCCGGCATCGAGGCGCTGACCCCGCGCCGGAACCCGCTCAGCCCGTTCAACCTCGGCCACGCCATGCACCGCGCGGTGCAGGGCATCGAACTGCCGCAGATGCTGCAGGTGGTGCTGTACAAGTACTACGAGCGCGAACTGCTGCAACGCTTCCCGCAGATCCTCGACCCGGTGGCGCAGCGTTTCGCCGCCGCTGGCCTGTTGCCGCGGCCCGCCGGCGCGCGTCCTCCGGCCGGCAGCCGGGCCCCCGCCCGCGTCGAGGACCGTGGCGACGCCCCCGCTGCCGGCGTGCCGGCCGCCGCCGGGGTCGATCCCGCGGCCTCCTCCTCCGGCCACGGCGGCGGGCAGGGCGACGACGGCAATGTCTTCGCCCTGCTGCGCGAGATGCTGCGCGCCCTGCGCCCCGAGGCGGCGCGCCCGGAGCGCGGCGAGCGCCACGAGCGCCGCGCGCTCGCCACCACCGAGATGCTCTCGGTGCTCTCGCTGATGCAGACCGAGGTGCCACCGGCGGTGCTGGAGACCATGGAGCGCCACGAGGCCTCGCTCTCGGTGCTGCTCAAGCGCGATCTGCTGCAGAGCGCCGCCCGCATCGGCCTCTCGCCCGACCAGGTGCGCCTGCACCCGGACGAGGAGGACGCCGTCGACCTGGTCGGCATGCTGTTCGACGTGCTGTTCGACGAGCACGACTTCGAGCAGCGCGCCCGCAACCTGGTGAGCCGGCTGGTGGTGCCCTACATCAAGGTCGCCCTGCTCGACCGCCGCATGTTCATGTACCGCAGCCACCCGGCGCGGCGCCTGCTCAACGCCGTCACCGAGGCCTGCGAGGGCAATGGCGGGCAGAGCGCGCAGGACCGCGAGATGCTGGGCAAGGCCGAGCAGATCGTCGATACTCTGGTCGCCGAGTTCAACGAGGACGTGGCGATCTTCGAGACCCTGGAGGCCGAGCTGCGCTCCTCGCTGGAGGCCCACCAGAAGCGCGTCGAACTCGCCGAGCGCCGCGCCGCCGAGGCCCAGCGCGGGCAGGAGCGGCTGGAACAGGCGCGCGCCCAGGCCGGCGGCGAGCTGGCCCACCGCGTCGATGGCCGCCGCGTGCCGGCGGCGCTGCGTGAGTTCCTCGCCCGCAGCTGGTCGCACCATCTCTCGCTGGTGGCGCTGCGCGAGGGTACCGGCTCGGCGCCGTGGGCGGCGGCGCTGGCCCTGGCCGACAAGCTGCTCGACCTGCTGCCCGGCGGCAAGGCCGCCGGCGTCGGCCTCGCCACCGCCATGCAGGGCCTCGGGGCCGACCTGGTGGCGGTGCTGGCCAGTTCCGGTGTGCAGGGCGAGGCCGCCGACCAGGTGGTCGCCGCCATCGCCGACGGCATCGAGGCGCAGCGCCGCGGCGATGCCGCCGCCGCCCAGCAGGCCGCGGCGGTGCTGCGGGTCGCCCCGGAGCCGCCGCTGGTGCCGGTGCCGCGGCTCAAGGTGGTCGGCGGCACCGAGGCCCACGGCCCGGCCGATCCGGCCGACCTCGCCCGCCTGCGCGAGCTGAAGGTCGGCGACTGGGTCAGCCTCGCCGGCGAGGACGACAAGCCGGCACCGGCCAAGCTGGCCTGGATCTCGCCGATCTCCAGCCGGCTGATGTTCGTCAACCGTCGCGGCGTGCGCCTGCTGGTCGCCTCGCTGGAGGAACTGGCCGCGCTGAAGAAGCACGGCCGGCTGGTGCTGCGCGAGACCCAGGGTGGGGCCTTCGAGGACGCCCTGCAGCGCATGGTCGGCCGGCTGCAGAAGGACGGCAGCTGAGCCCGCGGACGGCGGCGGCAGGAGCGTCGGGCTTCCGCTGGGTTCTTCCGCTGGGTGGTTCTTCCGCTAGGATCGGGGCCTCCCCGCCTCGGAGCCTTCCATGCCCATCGTGCTGGCCTGCCTGCAGGAGCGTGCGCCCGGCGAACGCCGCGTCGCCCTCACCCCGGAAACCGCCCGCAAGTTCGCCGCACTCGGCGCCACGGTGCGGATCGAACCCGGCGCTGGCGCGGAGGCGGGCTTCCCCGACGCGGACTACGCCGGCGTCGAGGTGCAGGAGCGCGAGGCGCTGCTGGCCGCGGCCGACCTGCTGCTCTGCGTGCAGTCGCCCGCCGGTGCCGACCTCGCGCGCCTGAAGCCGGGGGCCATGCTGGTTGGCCTCCTCGCACCGCACCGGGCCGACGGCCGCGAGGCCCTGCTCGCCGAGCGCCGGGCCACCGCCTTCGCGATGGAGAAGCTGCCGCGCACCACCCGCGCCCAGGCCATGGACGTGCTGAGCTCGCAGGCCGGCATGGCCGGCTACAAGGCCGTGCTGCTGGCCGCGCAGCTCTCGCCGCGCTTCTTCCCGATGCTGAGCACGGCGGCCGGCACCATCCGGCCCTCGAAGCTGCTGGTGGTCGGCGCCGGCGTCGCCGGCCTGCAGGCCATCGCCACCGCGCGCCGGCTCGGTGCGCAGGTCGAGGGTTTCGACGTGCGCCCGGAGACCCGCGAGCAGATCGAATCGCTGGGCGGCCGTTTCCTCGACCTCGGCGTCTCGGCGGCCGGCAGCGGCGGCTACGCCCGCGAACTCAGCGCCGAGGAGCGCGCCCTGCAGCAGCAGCGCCTCGCCGAGCACCTGAAGGGCATCGACGTGGTGGTCTGCACCGCCGCCGTGCCGGGCCGCCCGGCGCCGAGGATCATCACCGCCGCGATGGTGGCCGGCATGAAGCCGGGCAGCGTGGTGGTCGACATGGCCGCCGAGACCGGCGGCAACTGCGAACTCACGCGCCCCGGCGAGAACCTGCGGCACGGCGGCGTCACCGTCGCCGGCCCGCTCGACCTCGCCAGCAGCGGCGCGCTGCACGCCAGCGAGATGTACGCCCGCAACCTGCTGAACTTCGTCGGCCTGTTCCTGAAGGACGGCGTGCTGGCCCCGGACTGGAACGACGAGTTGCTGGCCGGCACCTGCTGGCAGCGGCCGGGCTGAAGCACGCGGCTCAGGGCTGGCGCGGCGGCGGGGCGACCCCGGGGCCGCCGGCCTCCAGCCAGGCCTGGCGCTCGGCGGGACTGAGCCGCCGCCAGGTGGCGCGCAGGGCCTCGCGCTCGGCCGGCGGCAGCGCCTCCAGCCGCTGCCAGACCTCGCGCAACTGGCCGCGCCGTTCGGCCCCGGCCTGCCGCCACTGCTCGACGCCGCGCCGGGCGAGCGCCTTCTGCTCGGGGCTCAGGCTGGCCCAGAGCCGGGCGCGGTCGAGCATGCGCTGGCGTTGCTCGGGGCTTGCCTGGTCCCAGCGTTCGGCGAGCGGCAGGACGAGGGCGGCGCGTTCGGCTTCGCCGAGCCCGGCCCAGTCCGGCAAGGGCGCCGCCGCGGGCGTGGCGGCTCTCGGTGCGGCGGCGGCGGGCAGGGCCAGGGCGAGCAGGGTGGCGAGCAGGGTGGCGCGCAATGCGCGGTTGCGGTTCGTGGCGTTCATGGCGGGGCTCCAAGGTCGATCGGGGCGGGCGGTTTGGCGGGCGGCAGCGGGGCTTCGCCCAGCCAGAGCAGGAAGGCGGCGTCCTCGTCCAGTTCGGGCGGGGTCCCGGCCCCGGCGAGGACGGCGGGATCGGTCGCCACGGGCACGGCCGGGGCAGGTCCCGCCGCTTCTTCCGGGGGCGGAAGCCGCAGCGGCGGGGCCACCAGCAGCAGGGCAAGCGCCGCCGTCAGCAAGCCGCCGGCCGCCGGCCAGCCCCAGCGCTGGGTGGGCGCGGCGGCTCCGGCCCGCGGCCCGGCCTCGGCCAGCGCCGTCCGTCGGGCCGCCCGCAGGCGGGCGGCGGTCGTGGGTTCGAGGGCCTCGGCCTGCGCCTCGAACAGGGCGCGGGCGCGGGCGAGGGGATCGGGGCGGTTCATCGCCAGTCCTCCAGATGCTTGCGCAGGGCGGCCTGCGCGCGGAACAGGTGGGTCTTGATCGAGCCCTCGGAGCAGCCCATGGCGATGGCCGCCTCGGCCACCGAAAGCCCCTGCAGCTCGCGCAGCAGGAAGGCCTCGCGCTGCCGCCGTGGCAGGGCGCGCAGGGCCGCGCCAAGGGCGCTCCAGGCCCGCTGGCGCTCGTCGGCCTGGTCCGGGCCGGCGCCCGGGTCGGGCAGCCGGGCCAGCGGGTCCTCGGCCTCCTCGTCCGCGTCGTGCCGGCCGAACACCGCCAGCACCCGGCGGCGCACCGCGTTGCGGCGGTGCCGGTCGGTGATCCGGCTGCGCAGCACCGCGAAGAACAGCGCCGGCCACTCGGCCTGCGGGCGCTCGCGATAGGCGAGGAAGGCGACCATGGCGTCCTGCACCGCGTCGAGGGCGTCCTCGCGATGGCCGAGGGCGAGCTCGGCCATGCGGAAACCGCGCCGCTCGACGCTGGCGAGGAAGCCGTCCAGTGCCATCGTCTCCAGCCCGGCGTCGTGGGCACCGGGCCTGGTCATCGTCGGGGCGGTGTGCAGGCCATCCATGGCGACCATAACGCCTCGTGCCGCGATCGGTTGACCGTGCTCAGCCGCGACGCCCCTGGCGGCGCTGCCCGATGCGGTCGAAGCGGCGGTCGATGCGGTCGCCGCGCAGGTCGAGGCGGGTGTCGATGCGGTCACCGCGCAGGTCGAGACGGGTGTCGATGCGGTCGCCGCGGGCGTCCCAGCGGTCGGCAACGGGGCCGGAATGGGCCTGCGCGGCGGTCGGGGCGGCCAGCGTGGCGAGCAGCAGGGCGGCGAGGGAAAGGGAGCGGGTGGAAGCGGACATGCGGGGTTCTCCAGTGCACGGCGGTTGCCGTGCACGCCATAACGCCATGCCATCGGCGGCCGTTGACTGCCCGTGGTCGGTGTTCATCCCGTGGTTAAGATAGGGCACTGGGCAGGCACCGGCGGCGGCTCGCGCCGGGCGGAGCACCGGGCGGATCAATTCGGATCAGGGGAAGGGGATGGACGGTTTCGTCGCGCTCTACATCGTCATGCTGGCCGCGTTCACCGGCCACGAGATCATCTCGCGGGTGCCGGTGATCCTGCACACGCCGCTGATGTCGGGGTCGAACTTCGTGCACGGCATCGTCGTGGTCGGCGCCATGGTGGCGCTGGCGCACGCCGACACCACGACCGAGCGCGTGATCGGCTTCCTCGCCGTGCTGCTCGGCGCCGGCAACGCGGTCGGCGGCTACGTCGTCACCGAGCGCATGCTGGAGATGTTCAAGTCGAGCAAGGGGAAGGGCTGATGGAAACCGGTGCCTTCGACGGCCTGCTCGACCTGCTGGCCCGGGCCAGCTACTTCATCGCCGCGGTGCTGTTCATCGTCGGCTTGAAGCGCATGTCCTCGCCGGTCACGGCGCGGCGCGGCATCCAGTGGGCCGGCCTCGGCATGGTGCTCGCCACCGTGGTCACCTTCGTCGCCCCGGCGACCTGGGGGCCGGCCGGCGTCGACCCGCTCAACTTCGGCCTGATCGTGCTGGCCTTGGCCCTGAGCGCCGTGTTCTGGGTCTGGGGCCAGCGCGTGCCGCTCACCGACATGCCGCAGATGGTCGCCATCTTCAACGGCATGGGCGGCGGCTCGGCGGCGGCGATCGGTGCGGTGGCGCTGGTCAATGCCTCCGGCCACGCTGGCGCCTGCACCGCCGAGGCGATCGCCGCCCACGCCTGCCTCGGACCGACCAAAGCCAGCCTCGCCGTGCTCGGCGCGCTGATCGGCGCGGTGTCGTTCTCGGGTTCGGTGATCGCCTGGGCCAAGCTCGACGGCCGCATGGACAAGCGCTACGTCTTCCCCGCCCAGCAGGCGGTCAACGCCGCGCTCACCCTCACCGCGGTGGCGAGCGGCGTGCTGCTGGTGGCGCAGGGCACGCCGGTGCTGTGGGTGATCGCGCTGTTCTTCGCGCTGGCCCTGCTGCTCGGCGTGACCATGACCCTGCCGATCGGCGGCGCCGACATGCCGGTGGTGATCTCGCTCTACAACGCGCTCACCGGCCTCGCCGTGGCCTTCAAGGGCTACGTGCTGCAGAACGAGGCGCTGATGATCGCCGGCATGGTGGTCGGCGCGGCCGGCATGCTGCTCACCCAGTTGATGGCCAAGGCGATGAACCGCTCGCTCGGTAGCGTGCTGTTCGGCAGCTTCGGCGCCAGCGGGCCGGCGCAGGAGATCCGCGGCGCGCAGAAGCCCGTCGAGGCCAGCGACGTCGCCGCGATGATGGCCTACGCCGAGCGCGTGGTGATCGTGCCCGGCTACGGCATGGCGGTGGCGCAGGCGCAGCACAAGGTCTGGGAGCTGACCCAGGCGCTGCAGAAGCGCGGCGTGCAGGTGAAGTTCGCCATCCACCCGGTGGCGGGCCGCATGCCCGGTCACATGAACGTGCTGCTCGCCGAGGCCGGCGTGCCCTACGACATCATCGCCGACATGGACGACATCAACCCGGAGTTCCCGATCACCGACGTGGCCCTCGTGATCGGCGCCAACGACGTGGTCAACCCGGTGGCCAAGACCGACCCGGCCTCGCCGATCTACGGCATGCCGATCCTCGACGTCTCGCTGTCGCGCAACGTCATCGTGGTCAAGCGCGGCAAGGGCACCGGTTTCGCCGGCATCGAGAACGCGCTGTTCTACGCCGACAACGCGCGGATGCTCTACGGCGACGCCAGCGGCGCGATCGCCCGGCTCATCGCCGGGATGAAGGAGCTGGACGGCGGCCATTGAGGCCGCCGCCACGGCGCGGCGCGTTCCACCACAGGGCGCAGCCCAGCGCCACCGCCAGCGCCACGGCATCGGCCGGCCCGGCGAGTTCGCGTCCGATCGCCGCGAACAGCCCCGGCCCGAGGCGCAGCGCCGATTCCCACGGTGCCAGCCCGAAGCTGCGCCCGACCTCGGCGGCCACCACCACCCAGGCCGCCAGCGCGCTGCCCGCCAGCACGAAGGCGAATGCCGAGAGCGCGCGGGCGCCGCTGCGCGCCAGCCCGCAGAGGGCGAGCAGCAGGGTGGCGTCGAGCGCCAGCAGCAGGGCCATGAAGCCGGCCGCCCCCGGCCCGAGCCACAGCGCAACCGCGACCCACAGCGCCACCATCAAGGGCAGGGACAGCAGGAGGACGGCGCCGGCGGCCAGCCAGCGGGACGGGGAAGGGGAGGGCACGGGAGGGCGACCGGCGGAGACGGCCCCCAGCATAGCCGCGGCTCGGCTAAAATAGGGCACTTCCGGTCCTGATTCCGCCCGCGATGTACAGCCGCAGCAGCGAGCCCGTCAGCTTCACCCGCGATTGCGCCGCCGTGCTGGTGCCGCAGGGCGAGCGCGTCACCCTGCCGGCCGGCAGCGTCGGCTACATCACCCAGGCGCTGGGCGGCTCCTTCACCGTGTTCGTCGAGGGCAACCTGTTCCGCATCGCCGGCACCGACGCCGACGCCATCGGCAAGACGGCCCCCGAGCCGCTCGAACTGGACGAGGGGGCCGGCGACGATGCGGTCGAGAAGCTGGTCTGGGCGCAGTTGCGTACCTGCTACGACCCCGAGATCCCGGTCAACATCGTCGAGCTCGGCCTCGTGTATGCGGTCGAGCTCGGCCGTCGCGAGGACGGCGCGCGCAAGGTCGATGTGCGGATGACGCTCACCGCCCCGGCCTGCGGCATGGGCGACATCCTGGTGGACGACGTGCGCAGCAAGCTGGAGCGGGTGCCGACCGTGGCCGAGGCCGACGTCGAGCTGGTGTTCGACCCGCCGTGGAACCAGTCGATGATGTCCGAGGCGGCGCGGCTCGAAACCGGGATGCTGTGAAGGCCGCGTGCAGGCGGCCGGCGATCCGCCCCGGTCGGCTTCCCCGCGGCAGCGTCCCGGTCTAGGCTCGGGACTCTGGATCGGAGTCCCGCCCATGCCCCTGTCCCGGCCCCGCCCTCCCGCCCTCCGGCTCGCCGCCCTGCTGCTGGCACCGGCCCTGCTGTTCGCGGCCGCCGCGGTGGCGGCACCTCCCGCGCCTGCGACCCCCCCGCCCACCGCGCAGCCCGTGGCGGAGCCCGTCGGGCCGGACCCCGCGGCGCTCGCCGAGCGCGCCCGCCTCGCGGCCTTCGTCGAGGGCGTGGTGCAGGGCTTCCGCCAGCGCGACCGCATCGCCGGCGTGGTGGTCGGCATCGTCCGCGACGGCGAGGTGGTGCTGCTGGAGGGCTACGGCCACGCCCGCCATGACCCCCTGCAGGCGGTCGATCCGCGGCGCGACCTGTTCCGCATCGCCTCGATCTCCAAGACCTTCACCTACGCCGCCCTGATGCAACAGGTCGAGCGGGGCCGGATCGGCCTCGACGACCCGGTGAACCAGCACCTGCCGGAGCCCCTGCGCCTGCCCGACGACGGCCGCTTCGCCGAGCCGGTCCGGGTCCACCACCTGCTGCACCACACCGCCGGCTTCGAGGACCTGGCCCTCGGCCACCTGTTCGTCGACGAGCCCGCCGAGGTCCTGACCGCCGCCGAGTACCTGGTCCGCCACCGGCCGGAGCGGGTGCGTGCGCCGGGCGAGCAGGCGGTCTACTCGAACTACGGCATCGCCCTGCTCGGCGCCCTGGTGGCCGAGGTCGCGGGGCTTCCGTTCGAGACGCTGATCGAGCGCGAGCTGTTCCAGCCGCTCGGCATGCACGACACCAGCTTCCGCGAGCCCGGCCTCGCCGGCGACCCGCGCGAGATGGACCCAGCGCTCGCCGCCCGCCTCGCCACCGGCTTCAGCCGCCAACGCGGGGCCCATGTCGCCATGCCCTTGGAGCACATCGCCCAGGTCGCGGCCGGCGGTGGTGCCTCGGCCACCGCGGCCGACATGACGCGCTGGATGCTGGCCCTGCTCGGCGACGGTTCGCTGCAGGGGCAGCGCGTGCTGTCGCCGGAATCGAACGCGGCCTTCCGCACGGTGTCCTTCCGCAACCACGAAGGGGTGAACGGCATCGCCCACGGCTTCATCACCGAGCGCATCGGCCCGCATTTTGCCTACGGCCACGGCGGCGCCACCCTGTACTTCCACTCCAACATGGTGCTGGTGCCCACGCTTTCGCTCGGCGTCTTCATCTCGACCAACACCGCCACCGGGCGGCGCTTCGCCCGCGAGTTCCCGGCGATGCTGGTGGAGTTCCTCGACCCCTCGGCGCGGCCCGCGCTCCCGGCTGCTGCGGCGACCGTCCCGGACGAGGCCCTGCAGGCCTATGCCGGCCGCTACCTCGGCGACCGGCGCGCCTGGCGCAGTGCCGATGCGCTCCTCGTGGCGCAGCGCAGCGTGGTCACCGAGGTGGCGGTCGCCGACGGCCAACTCCTGGTCAGCACGCCCTTCGAACCGCTGCGTTTCGTGCCGCTCGGCGGGCACCGCTTCCGCGAGGCCGAGGGCCATGGCCTGCTCGCCTTCGTACCCGGCCCGGACGGCCGCATCGAAGGCTTGGCCTTCGGCAGCGGCATCAACACCGCCGAGCGCATCGGCTTCTTCCAGCACCCGCGGACCCCGCTGCTGCTGGTGCCGCTCGCCGGCCTGCTCGGGCTGGCCCTGCTGCCCGCCCTGTGGGCGCACGCAGGCCGCGGACGGCGGCCGCTGGCGGGTGCCGACTGGGCGGCCCGTGTCGCTGGGCTCGCCGGTCTTGCCTGGGCCGGTTTCGCCGTGCTGGCGGCCTGCGCCTGGCTCCAGCTCGATGGCCTGCGCGAGCAGTGGATGTTCGTCTACCCGACCCCGCTCTGGCAGTGGCTGTTGCTGCTGGCACCGCTGCCGGTCGCCCTGACCGCGGCCCAAGCCCTGCTGCTGCCGCTCGCCTGGCGCAGGCGCTGGCCGTGGTGGCTGCTATCGCTGCACGCGGCGATGCTGGTGGTCTGCGCGCTGGCTGCCTGGCAGTTGCTGCGCTGGAACCTGCTTGGCGGGTTTGGCCTCCCGCTGTAGTGGATCGCCTGCGCGCTTACCGCGTCGGCTTGCTGCCTTCGCTGCCGGAAGGAAGGGGCGTCGGCCGGGAAGCTGCGCGATTGGACAAGTCCTGCTCCACCGCTCGGCGCACCATCGCGTCGAACTCCGGGCTGTCCATCGGCGGCGGCTCGGGGCTGTCCATCGGCACCTGCGCCGGCTGCTCGGGTTGTGCCGGCTTGCTGGCGTCCTTCATTGCGGCTTTGGACAAGAGTCCGCGGTTCTGCGCCCGCATCTTGGCCAGCCGCGCTGCGCCCTGCTCGGGCGAGTCCTCGGCCGGCTCGTCCTCCGCGGGCGGCATCGACGATGCGTTGCTTCGTGCGAGCACGGACGTCTGCAGCGACAGCGCGGACGTTTTCGCGAAGTTCGGATCGTAGCCCTTGAATCTGCACGGCATAGCTGTCTCTCCCCACCAGTACCGAGTTGATTTCGCCGTAGGCGGCCGCGGCGCTGATCGGAAGCAGCCGGGGTCTGCGGTTGTGCCGGGGCGGCCTCGGCCTGCGGGCTTAGCCCTTGTCGTCCGGCTCGGTTCCGTCCGCCTTCGTCGGCCACTTGTAGGGGTTGGGCGGCTGGTTCTCCTGCCGCTCGCGTTCCTTCCGCGCCTCCTCCCACGAGGCCGCGTCGAAGAGCCACGGCTTCTCCGCTCGCAGGCGCTTGTTGTCCTCTTCCAACTCCTCCGGCGTCAGGTACTTGACGCTCATAACCGACCTCCCGGTAGGTGCGAGCATCGGGGTTGATGCTTGCCTTTTTCGCAAAGTCATTGTACGCGATTGCCACGGCAATCGAATGATTACCCTGCGGACGCTCGGCGCTCGGGCGCGCTTCTTCTCCGCGCCGCGTGATCTCCCAGGGCTCAGATCCAGCGCGCCCGCCGCAGCACCCGGAACAGCAGGCCGGCAATCAGCGCCACCACGCCCATCAGGATGAAGTAGCTGTAGGTGCCGCCGAGTTCGGGCATGTGCTCGAAGTTCATGCCGTACCAGCTCGCGATCAAGGTCGGCACCGCCAGCAGCGCCGCCCAGCCGGCCAGCCGCTTGACCACCTCGCCCTGCTGCGCGGTGGCCAGCGCCAGGTTGACCGAGAGGGCCGCGCCCAGCATCTCGCGCATGGTGTCGATCGCCTCATTGACGCGCACGACGTGGTCGAAGACGTCGCGCAGGTAGGGGTGCACCACCTCGCCGATCAACGGCGTCGGGGTGCGCAGCAGGTGGGCCAGCATGTCGCCGAGCGGCGAGACGGAGAGCCGGAGCCGGGTCAGGTCGCGCTTGAGCTCGTAGAGCCGGCGCACGTGGTCGCGCTTGAAGTCGCCGTCGAACAGGTCCTTCTCCAGCGCCTCCAGCGCGGCACGGTGCTGTTCGACGATCGGGAAGTAGTTGTCGACCGCGTAGTCGAGCACCGCGTAGAGCCCGAAGGCCGCGCCGCCGGCCCGCAGCAGCTCGGGGTTCTGCTCGGCGCGTTCGCGGGCGCTGGCATAGGGCAGGGAGGCACCGTGGCGCACCGTGAGCAGGTAGCGCGGGCCGAGGAAGATGTGGGTCTCGCCGAGCGCGATCCGGCAGTCGGTCGACTGCGCGGTGTGCAGCACGAGGAAGAGCGCCTCGCCGTAGGCCTCGACCTTGGGCCGCTGGTGCGCCTTCAGGGCGTCCTCCACCGCCAGCGGATGCAGGCCGAACTCCTCCTGCACTTCGCGCAGCAGCTCGGCGTCGGGTGCGTGCAGGGCGACCCAGACGAAACCGCCGTCGGGTTGTTCCAGCACGTCACTGATCGCCGCCAGCGGCAGGTCGGCGACCTTTTGGCCGTCGCGGTAGTGCACGCAGGCGCGCACCATCGCGGCGCGGTCGGTGGGACGGTCGGGGATGGGCAGGCTCATGCGCGGATCATCCAGCCGCGCGCGTCGCCCCGGCAAGCTTGCGGAAGTGGCGGGCGAGGGCCCAGTGCAGGGGCAGCAGCAGGAACACCCACTCCACGTTCTCCTGCCGCATGAAGGGCATCAGCTTGAGGAAGGCGCCGAAGGCCGCCAGCACCAGCACCAGCATCAGCACCATTTCGAACACCCGCCCCGGCGGCCTGCCACGCAAGGCGCGCACGGCACCGGGCAGCAGGGCGAGCGCCAGCGGCGAGAGCAGGAACAGGTTCTCGTTGGCGTGGGCGAAGTGGTGACCGGTGCCGAACCACAGGAAAGCCATCAGCAGCCCGGCCAAGCCCGCACCCAGCCAGAACAGGCCGGCGATGCCGGCGACCACGCGTGGTGCGCGGCGCCCGAGCCAGACCACCGCGATGGCGAGCGCCAGGCCGAGCAGCATGGCCTCGATCCGCAGCAGCGGGTATTCGCGCGGCGGCAGTGTCAGCCGGTGCGGCAGCAGTTCCTCGACGGCCACGACCAGCGGCCGGCCGTCGGCGCGGCGCACGCCCTCGAGCGATTCGGCGAGCCGCATCGGGATGAAACCCTCGTCCCAGCGCGAGAGCGGGCGGTCGGCCTCGGCGGCGAGCCCGAGGTGGAAGCCGGCCGCCATCCACGGCGCCGGCAGGGCCAGCCGCACCGCCTCCATGCGATGGGTGATGCCCTGCGAGCTGACCGTCAACTGCCGCCGCAGCAGGCCGCCGGTGGCGGCGTCGAGGGCGTCGCGCACCCGCGTCGAGCAGTTGTCGGTGAAGTACTGGTAGTCGTAGGCCGCGTTCTCGGGTCGGGCGTTGACCGCCAGCATGGCCATCAACGCCTGCACTTCCTCCGGGTCGAGGTCCAGCCATTGCACGCGCACGCCGCGGCCGCTCGCCCGGTACTGGGCGAGGTCGCGCGAGAGCGGCAGGGCCACTAGCCGGTAGCGCATGGTGCCGGCGATGAAGCGGGCGACGAAGTCGGGTTCGGTGGGGTCGAAGACGCCGAAGTTGTAGCTGGTGGGTTCGCTGCCGTCGCCGCGATCGACCACGATGGCGTTGTGGCCGAAGCGTTCGAAGAACACTTCGCCCGGCTCCATGGTGAGCACGCCGATGCGCGGCGCCGCCTCGCTGCCGGGGGCGGCGAGCAGGGCCGCGAGCAGCAGGCAGGCCGCGGCCCACAGCCCGAGCCCGCGGCGGGCCGTGCGATCAGTCTTGCGCATGCAGGGTCATCTCCAGGGTGTGCAGGCGGCGCTGGTCGGCCTCGACCACGGTGAACTCGAAGCGGTCGACCCGGTACTGCTCGCCGGGTTCGGGCAGGTGGCCGATGCCGGCGGTGACGAGGCCGCCCAGGGTGTCGAACTCGTCGTCCGGCAGGCGGGCGTCGAAGCGGGCGTTGAAGTCGGGGATCGGCATCAGCGCCGGCAGCACGTAGCGACCGTCGGCCTGGGCGGCGATGGCGGAGGCGGCCGGTGCCTCGTCGTCGTGCTCGTCGTCGATCTCGCCGACGATCTCCTCCAGCACGTCCTCGATGGTGACCAGCCCGGCCACCCCGCCGTGCTCGTCGACCACGATCGCCATGTGCTGGCGCTGGCTGCGGAATTCGCGCAGCAGCATGTCGAGGCGCTTGCTCTCCGGCACCAGCACGGCCGGACGCAGCAGCTCGCGCACGTTCTGCATGCTGTTGTCGGCGACGATGCCGCGCAGCAGGTCCTTGGCGAGCAGGATGCCGAGGATCTCGTCGCGGTCCCCGCCGTGCACCGGGAAGCGCGAGTGGCCGCTCTCGACCACCGCCTTCATGAGGTCGAGCAGCGGCGCGTCGCCGGGCAGCGAGACCATCTGCGCGCGCGGCACCATGACGTCGGCCACGGTCATGGTCGAGACCGCGAGCGCGCCTTCCAGCATGCGCAGGGTGTCGCCCTCGATGATGCGGTTGCTGCGGGCGTCGCGGAGGATCTCGACCAGGTCCTCGCGGGTTTCGGGTTCGCCCGAGAAGGCGTGCGACAGGCGTTCCAGCCAGGAGCGTTTCTCGGGCAGTGGACTAGGACCGTCCTCGGACATCGATGCGGCGTGCATGCCCCCGACGAGGGGCGTCAACCTTTGATGATAGCGGATCGCCGTGAATGCGCCGCGGTTTCACGGCGACCGGCTTCACGGCGACCGGCCGCCGCCCGGGTCGGCGTAGGGGTCGGGAATGCCCAAGCCGGCGAGGATGCGGCGCTCGCGGGCCTCCATCGCCTCGGCCTCCGCCCCGGAGCGCTCGTGGTCCATGCCGAGCAGGTGCAGCACGCCGTGCACCACGAGGTGGGCGTGGTGGTGGGCCAGCGGCTTGTCCTGCGCCAGCGCCTCGAGCGCCACCACCGGGGCGCAGACCACCACGTCGCCGAGCAGGGGCGAGCGCACGCCCGGCGGCAGCGCCACCGGGAAGCTCAGCACATTGGTGGCGTGGTCGCGCCCGCGGTACGCACGGTTCAGCGCCCGGCCCTCGGCGGAATCGACGTAGCGCACCGAAAGCTCCACGGTGCGGCGCCGACCCGCCAGCGCCGCTTCGACCCAGCGCCGTACGCTGGCGGCGGCGGGCAGACCACGGCGGGGCAGGCCGTAGCTGACGAAGACGGCATGGTCGGGCACGTCCTCAGCCTCCCGAGGCGGCGATGGCGATCGCGACGGGTCTCACGGCCCGCTCGCCGCCGCGTCGGCATCGCGGCGCTCGTAGGCGCGCACGATCTTCGCCACCAGCGGGTGGCGCACCACGTCGTGGGCCTCGAAGAACCGGAAGCTGATGCCCTCCACCCCGTGCAGCACCTCGACCGCGTCGCGCAGGCCGCTCTTCTGGTGCTTCGGCAGGTCGATCTGCGAGAGGTCGCCGGTCACCACCGCGGTGGTGCCGAAACCGAGGCGGGTCAGGAACATCTTCATCTGCTCGACCGTGGTGTTCTGCGCCTCGTCGAGGATCACGAAGGCGTCGTTCAGCGTGCGGCCGCGCATGTAGGCGAGCGGGGCGATCTCGATGACGTTGCGCTCCATCAGCCTGGCCACCTTCTCGACGCCAAGCATCTCGTAGAGCGCGTCGTACAGCGGCCGCAGGTAGGGGTCGACCTTCTGCGAAAGATCGCCCGGCAGGAAACCGAGCTTCTCGCCGGCCTCGACCGCTGGACGCACCAGCAGGATGCGCTGCACGCGCGCCTCGTTGAGCGCCTCGACGGCGCTGGCGACGGCGAGGTAGGTTTTGCCGGTGCCGGCCGGGCCGATGCCGAAATTGATGTCGTGCGTGGCGATGGCGTGCAGGTAGGCCGCCTGGTTGGCGCCGCGGCCGCGGATCGTGCCGCGCTTGACCCGGATGGCCACGTCCTGCGGCGCGTGGCCGAGATCGCGCTCCTGCGCCGTCTCGTCGTCGGCGCCAAGGCGCAGATGGACGGCCTCCGGCGTCAGCACCTCCGATTCGCTGTCGTCCCAGAGCTGGCGCAGCAGGCGCTCGGCCGCGTGCGTGGCCTTCTCCGGGCCGCTCACGCGGAACACGCTGCCGCGGTTGGCGATCTGCACCCCGAGCCGCAGCTCGATCTGCCGCAGATGCGCGTCGAGCGGCCCAGCGAGGTTGGCGAGGCGCTCGCCGTCGGCGGGTTCGAGGCTGAAGTCGCGGTGTGTCGCGGCGTCGCCCATCGGGTGCCTCTCGCGGGTGGGCGCGCCGCCGCCCGTCACGCCGCCACCGTCTCGCGGGTCGCGATGCGCCCTCGCAGCGAATTGGACAGCGCCTCGGTGATCTCGACCTCGACGAACTGGCCGATCAGGCGCGCGGGGGCGGCGAAGTTCACGAAGCGCATGTTCTCGGTGCGGCCGGTGATTTCGTTCGGGTTCTTCTTCGAGGGGCCTTCCACCAGCACCGTCTGCACGCTGCCGACCATGGCCTGCGAAATCTTCCGTGCGTTCGCCGTGACCGCCTCCTGCAGGCGGGCGAGGCGTGCGCTCTTCACTTCCGCGCTCGTATCGTCCGGCAGGTTCGCCGCCGGCGTGCCCGGGCGCTTCGAGTAGATGAAGGAGAAGCTCTGGTCGAAGCCGATGTCCTCGATCAGCTTCATGGTCTGCTCGAAATCGCGGTCGGTCTCGCCGGGGAAGCCGACGATGAAGTCCGAGCTGATGCAGATGCCCGGCCGCGCCTCGCGCAGGCGGCGGATCTTGGCCTTGAACTCCAGCACCGTGTGGTTGCGCTTCATCGCCGTCAGGATGCGGTCGGAGCCGGACTGCACGGGAAGGTGCAGGAAGGCCGCCAGCTTCGGCACGTCGCGGTAGGCCTCCACCAGCGAATCGGTGAACTCCATCGGGTGCGAGGTGGTGAAGCGGATGCGGCCGATGCCCTCGAACTCGGCGATGGCGCGGATGAGATCGGCCAGGTCGGCCACCCCGCCGTCCTCGGTCGCGCCGCGGTAGGCGTTGACGTTCTGGCCGAGCAGGGTGACTTCGCGCACGCCCTGCTCGGCGAGTTGGGCCACTTCCACCAGCACGTCCTCGAAGGGTCGGCTCACCTCCTCGCCGCGGGTGTAGGGCACCACGCAGAAGGCGCAGTACTTGCTGCAACCTTCCATGATCGAGACGAAGGCGGTCGGGCCTTCGGCGCGCGGCTCGGGCAGGCGGTCGAACTTCTCGATCTCCGGGAAGGAGATGTCGACCTGCGGCCGGCCGGTCTCGCGCCTCGCGTCGATGAGTTCGGGCAGGCGATGCAGGGTCTGCGGGCCGAACACCACGTCCACGAAGGGCGCGCGCTTGAGGATGGCCTCGCCCTCCTGCGAGGCGACACAGCCGCCCACGCCGATCACCAGCTTCGGCTTGGCCTTCTTCAGCTCGCGCCAGCGGCCGAGCTGGGAGAACACCTTCTCCTGCGCCTTCTCGCGGATCGAGCAGGTGTTGACCAGGATGACGTCGGCTTCCGCCTCGTTCCCGGTGAGTTCGAGGCCGTGTTCGGCGGCGAGCACGTCGACCATGCGGGTCGAGTCGTACTCGTTCATCTGGCAGCCGTGGGTCTTGATGAAGAGCTTGCCGGGCATACGGTGCGTATTCCGTTCCGGGGGATGGGGCGCGGATTGTACGCCCGGCGGCGGCGTGCGGCCCGCGGGACTTGGCAGCCGGGCAGGGCGGGGTGACACTGCGCGCCATGCGCCCGGCCCGCCCCCTCCCTCCGCCTGCGTCCGTCGTGGCCCTGCTGGTCGCGCTGGCGGGCCTGTCCGCCGCCGCGGCGCCGGCCGCCATCGCCGCCACAGGCACGCTCTACCGCTGCATTGGTGCCGATGGCGTGTCGCATTTCGGCAACCAGCGGCTGTCCGGCAAGGACTGCACGGTGGCGGCGCGCTTCCGCCCGGAGCCGCCGCGCGGCTCGCGGATCACCCGCGGCGCGGTCTACACCTACGTGCTGGACGGCGTCACCCACTACACCAATGTCCGGCCGCAGGGTCGCGGCGTGCCCGTTCGGACGCTGTTCACCTATGTCGAGACCTGCTACGCCTGCGCCCCCCTGCCCGGGGTCGATTTCGGCCGCGTCCGGCTCGACACCACGGCATGGGCGGCGGAGGTCCGGGCGGCGGCGACCGAGTTCGGGGTCGACGAGGCGCTCGTCCGCGCCGTCATCCACGCCGAGTCGGCGTTCAATCCCAACGCCGTCTCGCACAAGGGTGCGCAGGGCCTGATGCAGTTGATCCCGGCCACCGCCGAGCGGTTCGGCGTCGAGAACGTCTTCGATCCGGTACAGAACATCCGCGGCGGCGTCGAATACCTCGCCTGGCTGCTGGATCGCTTCGACGGCGACGTCATCCTCGCCGCGGCCGGCTACAACGCCGGAGAGGGCAATGTCGACCGCCACGGCGGCGTGCCGCCCTTCGAGGAAACCCGCCGTTACGTCGAGCGGGTCGCCACCCTTCACGCCCGCTACCGCGAGGCTCTGGCCGCCGCGGCGGGCGGTGCCGCCGCAGCCGCCAGCGTCGCCACCGCGGCACCTTGAGCGCGCCGGCCCGGCGTTGTCCGGCCGTTCCGCCTTCGGCTACAATCCGGCCTTGCTGCGGCATCGTCGGACGACGGTGCCGCGTCCTCGGGTACAGCGAAATTCGGAGTGCCGAATGGCCAACGAAGGGGTCAACAACGGGCGTCGGCGGTTCCTCACCACGTCCACCGCCGTGGTCGGCGGCGTGGGTGTGGCGACCGCCGCCTATGCATTCCTGAGCAGCTGGAAACCCAGCGCCCGGGCACAGAGCGCCGGCGCGCCGGTCGAAGTCGACATCAGTCGGCTCGACACGCAGCCCGGTGCCCGCCTCACCGTGCAATGGCGCGGCAAGCCGGTCTGGATCTTCCGCCGCACCGAGGCCCAGCTCGCCGTGCTGCCCGGCCTCGCCGAGCGGCTGGCCGACCCGGACTCGGAGAACGCCGACCAGACGCCGGCCTTCGCCCGCAATCTGGCGCGTTCGATCAAGCCCGACATCGGCGTGCTGGTCGGCATCTGCACCCACCTCGGCTGTTCGCCGATGTACGTGCCGGAGCTGCAACCCCAGGCCTTCGACAGCGAATGGCAGGGCGGCTTCTTCTGCCCCTGCCACAACTCCCGCTTCGACATCGCCGGCCGCGTCTTCGCCGGCGTCCCGGCACCGAGCAACCTCCCGGTCCCCCCACACCATTTCGACCCGGACAACCCTAATCTGGTGATCATCGGCATCGCCCCGGAGGAAGTCGCCTGATGAACGCCCGCATCGACAAGGCCGTGAACGGCCTCAGTGACTGGATCACCGAACGCACGCCGGGCCTGGCACCCTTCCTGCGCAAGCACCTGACCGAGTACTACGCGCCGAAGAACTTCAACTTCTGGTACTTCTTCGGTTCGCTGGCGATCCTCGTGTTCGCCAACCAGATCATCACCGGCATCTTCCTCACCATGTACTACAAGCCGAGCGCGGCGGAAGCCTTCGCCTCGGTCGAGTACATCATGCGCGACGTCGAGTGGGGCTGGCTGATCCGCTACATGCACAGCACCGGCGCCTCGCTGTTCTTCGTCGTCGTCTACCTGCACATGTTCCGCGCCATGCTCTACGGCTCCTACCAGAAGCCGCGCGAGCTGGTCTGGGTGCTGGGCATGCTGATCTTCCTCGTGCTGATGGCCGAGGCCTTCCTCGGCTACGTGCTGCCCTGGGGCCAGATGTCCTACTGGGGCGCGGCGGTCATCATCAACCTGTTCTCGGCCCTGCCGGTGATCGGGCCGGACCTCGTCATCTGGATCCGCGGCGACTACCTGGTCTCCGACGCCACCCTGACGCGCTTCTTCGCCCTCCACGTGGTCGCCCTGCCGCTGGTGCTGCTGCTGCTGATCGTGCTGCATCTCGGCGCCCTGCACGAGGTCGGCTCGAACAATCCCGACGGCATCGACATCAAGAAGCACAAGGACGAGAAGGGCCGGCCGCTGGACGGCATCCCCTTCCACCCCTACTACACCGTCAAGGACATCTTCGGCGCCGGCGTCTTCCTCATCCTCGCCGCCTTCATCGTGTTCTTCGCGCCGACCTTCGGGGACCTGTTCCTCGAGTTCGACAACTTCAACGAGGCCAACCCGCTGGTCACCCCGCAGCACATCAAGCCGGTGTGGTACTTCACGCCCTACTACGCGATGCTGCGCGCCGTGCCGAGCACGCTCGGTGGCGTGCTGGTGATGGGCGGCGCGGTGATGATCTTCTTCCTGCTGCCCTGGCTGGACCGCAGCAAGGTCCGTTCCTACCGCTACCGCGGCTGGTTCAGCAAGATGATGCTGGCCCTGTTCGTGGTGTCCTTCGTGGTGCTGGGCTGGCTCGGCCTGCAGCCGGGTTCGGAGCTGCAGACCCTCATCGCCCGCATCTGCACCATCTACTACTTCGCCTTCTTCTTCACGATGCCGTTCTGGACGGCCCTCGACAACACCAAGCCGGTACCGGAGCGGGTGACCTCGCATGCTTAAGTCGCGCCTTTTCGCCGTCCTCCTGGCCTGCGTACCGGCCCTGGCCGCCGCGGCCGGCAAGGTCGAGATGCTGGACGCCCCGATCGACGTCCATGACCGTGCCTCGCTGCAGCGCGGTGCCGGCCTCTACATGAACTACTGCGCGGCCTGCCACAGCCTGCAGTTCATGCGCTACTCGCGGCTGGGCGAGGACCTCGGCTTGAGCGTCGAGCAGGTCGAGCAGCTGATCATCAAGGGCAACGCCAAGATCGGCGACACGATGATCACCGGCATGTCCAAGGAGGACGGCACCGCCTGGTTCAGCAAGGCGCCGCCGGATCTCTCCACCACCGTCCGTGGCAAGAAGGGCCAGGAGGACTGGGTCTACACCTTCCTGCGCTCGTTCTATGTCGACGAATCGCGGCCGATGGGCTGGAACAACACCGTGCTGTCCGGCGCCAGCATGCCGAACGTCCTCTGGGAGCTGCAGGGCATCCAGCGCGCCACCATCGAGCCGATGGGCGAGGACGGCTGCCCGGTCGCCCAGGTCGGCGGCAACTGCATCACCGGCTTCGTCATCCAGGAGCACGAGCGCGGCCGCATGACCCCGGCCGAGTTCGATCGCGCCATCCTCGACCTGACCGCCTTCCTCACCTACGTCGCCGAGCCGGCCCGTTTGCAGCGCGAGGCCCTGGGCGTCTGGGTGATCCTGTTCCTGTCCTTCTTCACCCTGCTGGCCTGGCTGATGAAGCGCGAATACTGGAAGGACGTCCACTGACGGTACCCCCGGCCCCCTTGCGGCCGGCGGCCCGTTTGCGGCACGTTAGGCGTTGGTGAGCCGTCGACGCGGGGTCGACGGCCGCGTCGAAGGGAAGTGCCGATGGCCGTAAGCCCGCGTTTGCGCAACACCCTGACCCTGTTCTCCGCACGCGATTGCGTGCTCTGCCACCGGGTCCGCCTGGTGCTGGCGGCCAAGGGCGTCCACTACGACCTGGTGCCGGTCGACCCGGCCCAGCCACCCGAGGACCTGATCGACCTGAATCCCTACCATTCCGTGCCCACCCTGGTGGAGCGCGAACTGGTGCTGTATTCGGCTTCGGTGGTCACCGAGTACCTCGACGAGCGCTACCCGCATCCGCCGCTGATGCCGATCGACCCGCTGTCGCGGGCGCGACTGCGCCTCGCCATGCTGCGGCTGGAGCACGAGTGGGTGCCGCACGTGCAGGCGGCCCAGCAGGCCGCCACCCGCGCCCAGCTGGAAGCGGCCCGCAAGCAGCTCCGCGACCTGGCCCTGGCGGCCCTGCCGCTGTTCAAGGCCAGCAAGTTCTTCCTCAACCCCGAGATGAGCCTCGCCGACTGCGCCATGGCGCCGATCATCTGGCGCCTGCCGGCGTTGGGCGTGGTGCTGCCCAAGGAGGCCAAGCCGATCGAGGACTACGGCCTGCGGATCTTCCGCAACCCCGGTTTCGTCCGCAGCCTGAGCGCCGAGGAAAAGGCACTGCGCGAGTTGCCGGCGTGAGCGGTGCCGCGCCGCCGCCGATGAGTTCGAACCGCCCCTACCTGTTGCGGGCGATCTACGAGTGGATCGTCGACAACGGCCTGACCCCCTACCTGCTGGTCGATGCCCGCCAGCCCGGCGTGCAGGTGCCGGCCTCGGCGGTCAAGGACGGCCAGGTCGTGCTCAACGTCGCCCCGCGGGCGGTCGCGCAGTTGCAGCTCGGCAACCGCGAGGTCAGCTTCATGGCCCGCTTCGGCGGCGTCGGGCAGTCGGTGGTGGTGCCGGTCGCGGCGGTGCTCGCCATCTACGCCCACGAGACCGGGCAGGGCATGGGCCTGCCGGTGGACGAGGGCGAGGTGGCCCCGCCGATCGAGGATCCGGGCCTCCCCGGTGCCGCGCCGGATCCCCCGAAGCGCGGCGGCCACCTGCGGATCATCAAGTAGCCGCTCCAGCGTCGGCCGGCCGCTTCAGCGTTGGCCGGGGAAGCCGAACAGCGTCGGCGGCCGCGGCACCGGGCCGATCAGGGCCACCGGCTCCAGGCCGACCAGGCTGATGCGGCCGAGCTGGCGCTCGTCGCCGGTGCTGGAGAACTCGAAATCGAAGTCCCGGCGCCAGGACAGGATGCCGTTGCGGTCGCGGGCGAGGCGCTTGCGCACCACCTGCACGTTCTGGTCGAGCCAGAGCACCCCGGCATCCTCGCAGGCGCGGCGGGCCAGCAGGGTGGCACGCTCGGCGGCCCGGCGGTCGGCGATGAAGTTCCAGACCAGGCCGGCGGCGGCGGTCAGCAGGGCAAGGGGCAGCAAAGCGTCCACCCCCGCCAAATGGTGGTCGCCGACGGTGGTCACAAGGCCCCGGCTAGGTCACACTTGCGACAGGTCGTCGCCAGAGCGCGGAGGCGGAGGGCGTCATGAAACTGGTTTTCCCGAATGGCGAACACGCCCCGGTGATCCTCACCCAGGGCGTCACCCGGCTGGGCAGCGATCCCGAGTCCACCATCGTCCTGAACCGCCCGGGCGTGCTGCCCCGGCACTTCGAGATCCACGTCAGCGGCGCGGGGGCCAACGTCCAGCGCCCCGAGACCGCCGGCGCGCTCAGCGTCAACGGGCGGGCGGTGGTGGGCATGATGGCCCTGCGCAACGGCGACCAGCTGGCCTTCGCCGGGATCAATGCCCGCTTCGTCGCCATCGAGACCACCCGCCCGGCGCCCGGTGCCGTGCCCGGCGCCCCGCAGGAGACCGCCCTGCCGGCCGACGACTCCGGCGCCACCCGCGTCCGCGCCGCCGCGCCGCGTTACGTGCTGCGCGGGGTCTCCGGGGCGATCTTCGGCAAGACCTACGCCATCACCGGGCCGACCGTGCTCGGGCGTGCCAGCGAGTGCGACATCTGCATCCCGGTGGACGAGATCTCGCGCCGCCACGCCATCGTCCGGCCCAACCCGGAAGGCCTGGCGGTCGAGGACCTCGGCTCCTCGAACGGCAGCTTCATCAACAACAAGCGCGTGCAGACCGGCCAGCTCCTGCCCGGCGACGAGCTGCGCCTCGACCAGGTGCGGCTGCTGCTGGTGGCGCCGGGCACCGAGCTGCAGCAGGCCCAGCAGCAGGCCCGGCCGGCCCCCGCGCCGCCGCCGGCACCGATCGGGGGGCGCTGGATCAAGCCCTTGGCCGGGCTGGTGATCCTCGCCTCGCTGGCCTTCATCGTCGCCCTGCTGCTGCGCTGAGGACCGCGGGGTTCAGCCGGCCGGCGGCTCGCCGAGCCGCAGCGAGAGGTCGATCGCCCGCACGTGCTTGGTCAGCGCGCCGACCGAGACGCAGTCGACGCCGCTGGCCGCGATCGCCGCCAGCCGTTCCCGCGAGACCCCGCCGGAAACCTCCAGCGGGATGCGCCCGCCGGCCATCCGTACCGCCGCGTGCAGCATCGCCTCGTCGAAATCGTCGAGCAGGATGCGCTCGCAGCCGGCGGCCAGCGCGGCCTCGAGTTCGTCGAGGTTCTCCACCTCGACGATCAGCGGCAGCCCAGGGTGGCGCGCCCGCGCCCGCGCCACCGCGGCGGCGATCGAACCTGCCGCGGCGATGTGGTTCTCCTTCAGCATCACCGCGTCGTGCAGGCCCATGCGGTGGTTGTGGCCGCCGCCGCAACGCACCGCGTACTTCTGCGCCTGGCGCAGGCCGGGCAGGGTCTTGCGGGTGTCGAGCAAGCGGGTGCGGGTGCCGGCCAGGGCCGCGACATGGGCCGCGGTGGCGGTGGCGGTGGCCGAGAGCAGCTGCAGGAAGTTGAGCGCGCTGCGTTCGGCCGAGAGCAGGGCGCGGGTGCGCGCCGCGATCGTGCAGAGCACGCTGCCGGCGGCCACGTGCTCGCCCTCGGCCACCCGCCATTCGATCCGCGCGGCCGGGTCGAGCGCGGTGAAGCAGGCGTCGAACCAGGGCCGCCCGGCCACCACCGCCGGTTCGCGGCAGAGCACCCAGGCCCGGGCCGGTACATCGTCGAGCAGGGCCGCACTCACGTCGCCCTCGCCGAGGTCCTCGGCCAGCGCCGCCGCGACATTGGCCTGCACCACCACCGCCGGCGGCGGTTCCGGTCGCCGTGCCGCGGGCCCCGCGGCCGCCATCAGCGCAGGCCGAGCCCGTTGAGACCCACGCCCAGCATCAGCGCAGGCCGAGCCCGTCGAGCCCGCGGGTGTCCAGTGCCTCGTCGATCAGCAGCACCGGGATGCCGTCCTCGATCCGGTAGACCTGCTTGCCGTCGCGGCTGGCCAGTGCATCGGCGAGCGGCCGGGATTCGGTCGTGCCGTCGCCGCGCCGCAGCCGGCCTTCGGCGATCGCGGCATTGACCTGCTGCCGCTGGCCGGCGTCCAGCCGGTGCAGGGGCTGGTGGGTGGCGGGACAGACGAGCAGGTCGAGCAGCTTGCGGTCCATGGCGGCGGCGGGCGTGATGGGCGTCTAGAATACGCTTTTGCCGGAGACGCCCGCCATGCAGTCGGCCGAAGGAGAGGGGATGGACGCGCCGCGCGTCGGCATCGTGATGGGCTCGCGCTCCGACTGGGAGACGATGCGCCACGCCGCCGAGCGGCTCGCGGCGCTCGGCGTGCCGCACGAGGTGCAGGTGGTGAGCGCGCACCGCACGCCGGACCTGCTGTTCCGCTACGCCGAGGAGGCCGGCCCGCGCGGCCTGCGCGCCATCGTCGCCGGCGCCGGCGGTGCCGCCCACCTGCCGGGCATGCTGGCCGCCAAGACCGCCGTGCCGGTGCTGGGCGTGCCGGTGCAGAGCAAGGCCCTGAACGGGCTCGATTCGCTGCTGTCCATCGTGCAGATGCCGGCCGGTATCCCGGTGGCCACCTTCGCCATCGGCCCGGCCGGCGCGGCCAACGCGGCGCTGTTCGCCGCGGCGCTGCTGGCCCACGACCATCCCGCGGTCGCCGCCGCGATCGAGACCTTCCGCCGCGAGCAGACCGAGGCCGTGCTGGCCCAGCCGGACCCGCGCGCGTGACCACCGTCGGCATCCTCGGCGGCGGCCAGCTCGCCCGCATGATGGCCTTGGCCGGCGCGCCGCTCGGCCTGCGTTTCCTCGTCATGGACACCAGCGCCGAGGCCTGTGCCGGGCAGTTCGTGCCGATGGTGGTCGGTGACTGGCGCGACGAGCGCGCGCTCGCCGAGTTCGCCTCGCGGGTCGATGTGGCCACCTTCGACTTCGAGAACGTGCCGGCCGAGAGCGCCGAGTGGCTGGCCGCGCGCATCCCGGTGTTCCCGGCGCCGCGCTCGCTCGCCGTGGCCCAGGACCGGCTCGCCGAGAAGACCCTGTTCAACGAGTTGGGGATCGGCACCCCGGCCTTCGCCGCCGTGGACAAGCGCGCCGACCTCGATGCTGCCGTGGCCCGCATCGGCCTGCCCTGCATCCTCAAGACCCGGCGGCTGGGCTACGACGGCAAGGGCCAGTTCCGCCTGAAGGCCGCGGCTGACCTCGATGCCGCCTGGGCGGCGCTGGGGGCGCAGGCCGGCAAGGTCGGGCTGATCCTCGAAGCCTTCGTGCCCTTCGAGCGCGAGGTCTCGGTGCTGGCGGTGCGCGGCCGCGACGGCGTCTTCCGTGCCTGGCCGCTGACCGAGAACTGGCACCACGACGGCATCCTCTCGGCCTCGATGGCCCCGGCCACGGACGCCGCCGGACTCGAACCGGCAGCCGTCGCCCAGGCCCGCAAGCTGGCCGAGGCGCTCGACTACGTCGGCGTGTTCGCGCTGGAGCTGTTCGTGCACGAGGGCCGGCTGCTCGCCAACGAGATGGCGCCGCGCGTCCACAATTCCGGGCACTGGACCATCGAGGGCGCGGAGACCTCGCAGTTCGAGAACCACCTGCGCGCCGTGCTCGGGCTGCCGCTGGGCAGCACCGCCGCGGTGGGCCTGAGCGCGATGCTGAACTGGGTCGGGACGATGCCCGCGGCCGGGCCGGTGCTGGAAAGCCCCGCCGGGCACTGGCACGACTACGGCAAGTCGCCGCGGGCGGGCCGCAAGCTGGGGCACGCCACCCTGCGCAGCGCGGATCCCGCGACGCTGGCGCGGGAACTCGCGGCGGTCGTCGAGGCCCTCGGCCGGTGGCAGGAGTTCGCGCCCCTGCTGGCGCGGCTGCGGGCCGAACGGATCGGCTGAAACCGGCGGGCTGAAACCGAGGCCGCCGGAGATCCCGAGTCCGGCCCGGCGGCGACACGCCTCCTCAGCGCGGGAACACCACCCGGTGGGCGAAGTCGGCGCGCAGCCGCAGCCGCTCGCCGGGGTGGAAGCGCCGGTGGCTGGGAGCCAGCACGGCCACCTCCTGGCCGTCGTCGAGGCGCAGGCGGTGCATCGATTCCGCGCCGTGGAACACCACGTCGAGAAGGGTCGCCTCGGTGTCGCCCTCGCCGAGCACGAGGTCGTCGGGACGCACCAGCAGCAGGCCCGCCCCCCCCGCGGGCAGGCCAGCGGCGGCCTCGAGCGTGCCGAAGGGCGAGTCGATGCGGCCGTCGGCCCGTGCACGCACCGGCAGCAGCCGACCTTCGCCGACGAAGCGCGCTACCGCCTCGCTGGCCGGTTCGTGGTAGAGCGTGTAGCCGGGCGCCCATTGCGCCAGCCGGCCGTCCAGCATCACGCCCACGGCGTCGGCGAAGGCGAAGGCCTCGTCCTGGTCGTGGGTCACCAGCAGCGCCGCCGTGCCCTCGGCCTTCAGCAGCGCGCGCAGCTCGTCGCGCAGCCGCGGGCGCAGGTCGGCGTCGAGGCTGGAGAGCGGTTCGTCGAGCAGCAGCAGGTCCGGCTTCGGCGCCAGCGAACGGGCCAGGGCCACGCGCTGCTGCTGGCCGCCGGAGAGCTCGTGCGGCATCCGCCCGGCCAGGCCGTCGAGGCCGGTGCGGGCGAGGAGTTCGCGCACCCGCGTCGCGCGCTCGGCGCGCGGCCAGCGCGACAGGCCGAAGCCGATGTTCCCCGCCACGTCGAGGTGCGGGAACAGCGCCAGGTCCTGAAAGACGAAGCCCAAGCCGCGTTTCTCCGGCGGCAGGCCGCCGGCGTCCCCGCCGCGCAGGACGACGCGGCCGGCCAGCGCGGGGTGCAGGCCGGCCACCACCCGCAGCAGGGTGGTCTTGCCGGTGCCGGAAGGCCCGAGCAGGGCGGCGATCTCGCCCCGCGCAAGGGCGAAGGAGACGCCGGCGAACACCTGCCGGCCGCCCTGGGCGGCGGCCAGCGATTCCACCGCCAGCAGGGCTTCCGCCATCAGCGCATCCGGCTGGCGACGAAGTCCCAGTTCACCAGGTTCCAGAACGCCTCGACGTACTTGGCGCGGGCGTTGCGGTAGTCGATGTAGTAGGCGTGCTCCCAGACGTCGCAGGTGAGCAGCGGGGTGTCGGTACCGGTGATCGGGGTGGCCGCGTTCGAGGTCGAGACCAGGGCCAGCGTGCCGTCCGGGCGCTGCACCAGCCAGGCCCAACCGGAGCCGAAGGTGGTGAGCGCGGTCTGGGTGAACTGCTCCTTGAAGGCCGCGAACGAGCCGAAGGCGGCGTGGATGGCATCGGCCAGCTTGCCCTTCGGCTCGCCGCCGCCGTTCGGGGCGAGGCAGTTCCAGTAGAAAGTGTGGTTCCAGACCTGCGCGGCGTTGTTGAACATGCCGCCCTGCGCCTTGCGGATGATGGCCTCGAGGTCCAGCGACTCGAACTCGGTGCCGGCGATCTGCTTGTTCAGGTTGTCGAGGTAGGCCTGGTGGTGCTTGCCGTAGTGGAAGTCGATGGTCTCGGCCGAGATGTGCGGCGCGAGCGCGTCGCGGGCGTAGGGCAGGGCGGGCAGGGCGATGGCCATGGGGCTCTCCGGTGCGGATGGCGGGTGGGTGCGGCGGACGGGCCGCCGCAGGGGCTAGAATTGTAGCCCTGCGGTGGCGCCCGCCGGTGCCAGGGTTGTGAACACGAGCGAGGGTGCCCATGGCGGTGATGGAGCGGATCAAGGCAGAGCTGGCGGCGCAGCCGGTGGTGCTGTTCATGAAGGGCACGCCGGAATGGCCGATGTGCGGCTATTCGCAGCGGGCGGTCGCGGCCCTGCGGGACGCCGGCGCCACCCGTCTGCACGCCGTCAACGTGATGGCCGATCCCGAGATCCGCGCCAACCTGCCGCGCTACGCCGACTGGCCGACCTTCCCGCAGCTGTTCGTCCACGGCGAGCTGATCGGCGGTGCCGACATCGTCGTCGAGCTGGCGGCCTCGGGCGAGCTGGCCCGCATCCTCGCCGAGGCGCAGGCGGGATGAGCGAGTTCGTGCCCTTCCCGGCGGCCCCGGAGCGGCCGCTGGCCGGCCGTGTGGTGGTGCTCACCGGTGCCCACGGCGGGCTGGGCGCGGAGGCCGCCGTCGCCTGCGCTCGCGCCGGCGCCACCCTGGTGCTGGTGGGGCGCAAGGTGCCCAAGCTCAACCGGGTCTACGACGCGGTCAAGGCCGCCGGCCCCGAGCCGGCGCTCTACCCGATGGACCTGGCCGGTGCCGATCCGGCCGACTTCGAGGCCCTGGCCGATACCGTGGGCCGGGAACTGGGCGGCCTGCACGGCCTGCTGCACGGCGCCGCCGACTTTGCCGGCCTGACGCCGCTGGAGAACACCCCGCCCGAGCAGTTCGCCCGCCAGATGCAGGTCAACCTCACCGCCCGCTGGTTCCTGACCCAGGCCTGCCTGCCGCTGCTGCGCCGCACCGAAGATGCCGCCGTAGTCTTCGTGGTCGATGCCCCGGAGCGCGTGGGGGGTGCCTACTGGGGTGCCTACGGCCTTGCCCAGCAGGCCAACCACGCCCTCGTGCGCATGCTGCACGAGGAGACCGCCGCCTCCTGCGTGCGTGTCGCCGCCCTGCAGCCCGGTCCGATGCGCACCGCCCTGCGCGCCCGCGCCTTCGTCGACGAGGCCGCCCTGCGGGTGCCGCCGGCCGCCGCCTACGCCGCTGCCTGCGTGCACCTGCTTTCGCCCGCCGGCGCCGCGCAGCGCGGCACGATCCATGTGCCTACCCCCGCCCCTGGCCCGGATGGATTCCCCGGCCCGGGGCGGTAGGATGCGCGGCGTGACTTGTTACAAGGTCACAGAAGTGTCATTTTGCTGAACTAAGCTGTTAAGGCGTTGTTAGCTGGCGGCCAAGGGGCTGCCGGTCCTTTGTCGCCATCACCCCCCCAGAGCAGGTCTCCCCCATGAATTACCGCAGCAAGGTGCGCTACTCGCAGCTCGCCCTGGCCCTCGGCCTCGCCCTCGCCTCGGCGCCGGCCTTCGCCCAGACCACCACCGCCAACATCGGTGGCCGCGTGACCGGCGTGGGCGAGGTCGTGGTGGCCGGTGCCCAGGTGACCATCACCCACCTGCCGTCCGGCACCTCGGCCCAGGCCGTGTCCGACGCGAGCGGCCGCTTCGCCGCGCGCGGCCTGCGCGTGGGCGGCCCGTACCGGGTCACCATCACCAAGGACGGCCAGACCGAAGTCATCGAGAACGTGTTCCTGCGGCTCGCCGAGACCACCACGGTCAACGCCAGCCTGGCTCCGGACGAGACCGTGCTCGAAGTGGTCGAGGTGACCGCCGACAACGTGGTCCACTCGCCGTTCTCGGCCACCGCCATCGGCGCCGGTACCACCATCACGCGCGACCAGCTCGAGTCCTTCGCCTCGATCCAGCGCGACCTGCAGGACTACGCCCGCCTCGACCCGCGGCTTGCCCAGACCAACAAGGAGCGCGGTGAGATCTCGGTGGCCGGCCAGAACTCGCGCTTCAACAGCATCACCATCGACGGTGTGAGCGTCTCCGACACCTTCGGCCTCGAGCCCAACAACCTGCCGACGGCCAAGCAGCCGATCTCGATCGACGCCATCGAGGAGGTGCAGGTCAACATCTCGAACTACGACGTCACCCAGCGCGGCTACACCGGCGCCAACATCAACGCCGTCACCCGCTCGGGCACCAACGAGTTCCGCGGCAGCGTGTTCCACGTCTTCCGCAACGAGACCATGGCCGGCGACCGCTTCAACCGTGCCGACGGCACCTTCTTCCCGCCGCCGGACTCGGAGGACACCACCACCGGCTTCACCTTCGGCGGCCCGATCCTGCGCGACCGCCTGTTCTTCTTCGTCGCCTACGAGGACTTCAAGTCGACCCGCCTCGGCACCGAATTCGTCCCGCTGGGCGGCCAAGGCCGGCAGGTCTTCATCACCCCGGCCGAGATCGACGCCGTGCGCAACGTGGCCCAGTCCGTGTGGGGCATCGACGCCGGCACCATCGCCCGGCCGGTGCAGGAACTCCGGGTCGAGGACTCGCTGGTCAAGCTCGACTGGAACATCGCCGAGAACCACCGCGCCAGCCTGCGCTACACCAAGACCGACGAGTCGGTGCCGATCTTCGACGGCTTCGGCACCACCTCGCTCGCCCTGTCCTCGCACGGCCGCGTGCAGAGCAAGACCTTCGAGAGCCTGGTCGGCCAGTGGTTCGCCGATTGGACCGACACCTTCTCGACCGAGTTCCGTGCCTCGCGCCGCGAGTACCAGAGCGAGCCGATCAACAATGCCAACCTGCCGGCCATGGCCGTGCGCTTCACTGGCGGCACCCCGCCGCCCGGCGTGTCGGGCGGCACCCGCACGCTGAACTTCGGCACCGAGCGCAGCCGCCACTTCAACCGGCTCGCCACCACCACCGACGACCTGTTCTTCGCCGGCAACCTGTTCCTCGGCGACCACGAGCTCAAGGCCGGCGTGGACTGGAGCCGTATCGAGTTCTTCAACGCCTTCCTGCAGGACACCCGCGGCAACTACACCTTCGGCTGCCTGTTGACCGCCCAGTGCGCCAACAGCTTCGAGGCCGGTCGCCCCCTGTTCTTCCAGGCCCAGGTACCGCAACCGGGCCGCACGCTGAACGATGGCGTCGCGCAGTGGCAGCTCGAGAACCTCGGCTTCTTCCTGCAGAACACCTGGTTCGTCAACCCGAACCTGACCCTGGTGGCCGGCTTCCGCGCCGACCGCACCGGCATGCCGGACAGCCCGCTGTTCAACCCCGCCGCCGCCGCCGCCCCGATCGCCGCGGTGCCCGGCCCGGGCCGTCCGCGCGCCACCGGTGGCTTCGGTGTGGACAACAGCACCACGCTGGATGGCGAGATCCTCTGGCAGCCTCGCGTCGGCTTCAACTACACCTTCGACAGCGAGCGCCCGACCCAGCTGCGCGGTGGCTTCGGCCTGTTCCAGGGTTCGGCGGCCAACGTCTGGCTGTCGAACCCGTACTCGAACACCGGCCGTGCCACCGCCATCATCGGTTGCGGCACGCTCGGCCTGCCGGCCTGCCCGACCACCGGCCCCGGCATCTTCAGCCCGAACCCGGCCACCCCGCCGACCGCGCTGCCCGGCACGCCGCCCGCCGCCAACGTCGACTTCCTCGGCGAGAACCTCGACCAGCCCTCGGTCTGGCGTGCCAACCTCGCCTTCGAGCACGAGCTGCCGTTCTGGGGCGCCATCGTCTCCGCCGAAGTGGTGCTCACCGAGGTCGAGGACGGCGTCTGGTACCAGCACCTGAACCTGGGTGCCCCGACCGCCGCCGGCAGCGACGGCCGCGCCCTGTTCTGGGGTCCGGGCGGCTTCAACCCCAACTGTTGGGCCGCTGGTGGTACGCCGATCACCACCGGTGCCTGCGGCGGCCTGAACGCCCCCACCGCACGCTGGCAGAACAACGCCGCCTTCAACAACGCGGTCATCGCCCTGCCCACCTCGGAGGGTGGCAGCCAGAACTTCAGCATCTCGCTGAGCCGCCCGCGCCAGCCCGACGGCTGGTCCTGGTCGCTGGCCTACGCCTTCACCGAGGCCGAGGAGGTCAGCAACCTCACCTCCTCGGTGGCCAACTCCAACTGGCAGGCGGTGCCGGTGTTCAACGCCAACGAGAAGGTGGTGGGCCGCTCGGCCTACGTGGTGCGCGATCGCGTCATCGGTACGCTCGGCTACCGCCACTTCTTCTTCGAGGGCTACGCCACCGACATCGGCCTGTTCTACGAGGGCCGCAAGGGCATGCCCTACAGCTGGACCTTCCAGAACGACCTGAACGGTGACGGCATCTCCGGCAATGACCTCATGTACATCCCGACCGCCTTCGGCTCGGGCCAGGTGGTGTTCCGCGGCGGTGCCGCCGAGGAGCAGGCCTTCTGGGACATCGTCAACGCCAACGGCCTCAACCGCTTCGCCGGTCGCGTGGTCGACCGCTACAGCCACTTCTCGCCGTGGACCAACAGCTTCGACCTGCGCATCAGCCAGGAGCTGCCGGGCTTCTTCAAGGAGCACCGCTCCGAGCTGGTGCTGGACATCCTGAACGTCGGCAACCTGGTCAACCGCGACTGGGGCCGCATCGACCAGATCCCGTTCCAGCCCGGCGGCGCGCAGGCCCGCAGCTTCGTGAACTACCTCGGCCGCGACGCCCAGGGCCGCTACATCTACGGCATCCAGTCGGGCGGGCTGGAGGACTTCAGCACCCGCCAGGCCCGCGGCGAGTCGCAGTGGGCGGCGCAGGTCACCTTCCGCTACCGCTTCTGATCGAAACCGCCTTTCGTGGCACTTTGGACGGCCGGGGAAACCCGGCCGTTTTTTTCTGGGCGAGCGCGACTCCGGCTGGCGGTGGCGGTGATCGTATTTGACGCCGGCAAGCGGCCATGTCAGGATCGTACAACGTTGTTGTACCGGGGCCCGCGATGGAAGTCGCACTCAAGAAGATGGGGAACAGCACCGCCGTGGTGATCCCGCGCCCTGTCCTGAAGGATCTGGGCATCGGGCCCGGGCAGGCGCTCAAGCTCGATACGACATCGGATGGCAGGATCGTGCTGACGCCCAAGCGCAAATACACGCTTGCCGGGATGATCGCGCAATGCGATCCGAAGGCGCCGCCACCGACCGACCTGGCACTCTGGGACATTGCCCGGCCCGCCGGGGCCGAGGTACCGCTTTGATGGCCGCGTTCGACCGCGGCGACATCGTGCTCGTCCCCCTCGACCCGATCGTCGGTCACGAGCAGCGCGGTACCCGTCCTGCGCTCGTCCTCACCACGAAGGCCTTCAACAAGCTCGGGGATGTGCTGGTTGCGCCCGTGACGCAGGGCGGCGATTTTTCGCGTTACGCGGGCTTTGCGGTGGCGCTGACGGGAACGGGCTGCAAGACCCAAGGGGTCGCGCTCATCAACAAGATCCGCATGCTCGACCTGGTGGCACGCAAGGCGCGAAAGATCGAGCGTGCGCCCCAAGCCGTCATCGACGAAGCCATCGGTCGACTGGTGGCGCTCCTCGACGGCTGAGATCGGGGCGGTTGCATGAAACCCATTCGCCGCGTAGGCTGTTGCATGCAACAGGATGGAGGGAATCCCATGGCGCCCACACCCGTCAATCGGCGCGTCCAGAAGCACCGTGATGCCTTGCGCATGGCGGGGCTCCGGCCGGTGCAGATCTGGGTGCCGGATACCCGTCGGCCGGGCTTCGTTGCGGAGTGCCGACGGCAGTCCCTGCTTGCGGCCGAGGCCGACCGTGCGGACGCCGCCATGCAGCAGTTCATGGACGAGTCCCTGGCCGGCGTGGAGGGCTGGACGGCTTGATGCGAGGCGATCTCGTGACCATCGCCCTGCAGGGCGATTTCGGCAAGCCTCGTCCTGCCTTGGTGATCCAGGCCGACCTTTTCAGCGAGCACGGCAGCGTGACGGTGCTGCCCATCACCGGCACGCTGGTGGCCGCTCCTTTGTTGCGCGTCAACCTGCAACCCAGTGTCGAGAACGGCTTGCAAAAGGCATCGCAAGTGATGGTGGACAAGGCGGTGACGGTGAGGCGGGACAGGATTGGCCCGGCTTTCGGGCACATCGATGCCGACACCCTGGTGGAGGTCGAGCGCCGCCTCGCGGTGTTCCTGGGGATTGCGAAGTGAGGGATCGCCGAAGACGCTGCCTGCCAAGCCCTTGTGAACCGCCCCGGCTTTTCCGGAGGCTGTTTTCATTGAGTCACGCCGCTTTGGCGTAACCGCTGGTTTCGGCGTAGAACGCCGCTTCTGCTTCCGCTGGGGGAATGTAGCCGATCGACCCCAGCAGC
>Ga0208370_100037_pt1 | contig 55047 bp, 50 predicted proteins | sample Subbio12Jun_QV11_FD_184822 | JGI IMG/M metagenome (GOLD analysis project Ga0208370, IMG submission 184822) | Serpentinite rock and fluid subsurface biosphere microbial communities from McLaughlin Reserve, California, USA -CR12Jun_QV11 (SPAdes) | ecosystem: Environmental > Terrestrial > Deep...
GATCGGGCGTCCTGCCCTCACGCGCGGCGCTCGGCTCCTGCCTCGCTGCCGCAGGTCGGCCCTCACCGCCGCGGCTCGCCCGCCAGGCAGCGCGCCCATCACGCGATCATCACGAATCCATTGCTAGCTGGGGAGCCACGTTGCCAAGGAGCCCGGATCATGCCCGCCCATCCGTTGCATCCTCCCGCCGTGGCCGTGCTGCTCCTCGGAGCGGCGCTGTCGATCCCCGCACTGGCCAGCGGGGCATGCATCGCCGGCGAGGGAAGACCTGGCGTGGCGCTCCTGCTCGAGGATGCCAGCGCCGAGCTTCTGGCCAAGACCCGGCCTGAGGTGGCGGCGGCCCTGGGGATCATCGAGTGGCAGGGATTGTTGGGGGCAGTGGTCGGGGCGGACGAGACGGCGGTCTCCTTCCTGGGCCAGCCCACCACCGCGACCGCACGGCTGATCAGGGCGCGTGGCGGCGAGTCCCCGTTCGATGCCACCCTGGCACCCCTGCCGCCCACGGAATGGGTGCGCGTGGCGCTCTCGGTGTCGCGGCATTCGACCGACCGGTACGTGACCGTGCTCGCCACGACCATCCGGATGCGCGCCGAGACCGTGCTCGATGCGCAGGCACCGGTCGTGCTGTCGGGGCCGATCGCAGCCTTCCCGCTCGACGGGCCGGGCCCCGGCGGCCGCACCGCGCTCGCCGCCACACTCCGGCTGCAGGCGGATTGAGCGCAGCTGCGCCTCAAGCCTCCTCGGTCACCCGCAGCACTTCCTCGATGGTCGTGAGCCCGGCCAGCGCCTTGGCGAGGCCGTCCTCGTACATGGTGCGCATGCCGCGGGCGCGGGCCTCGCGCTCGATCTCGCCGCTCGTCGCGTGCCGCATCACCAGGCTGCGGAGGGCGTCGTCGACGACCAGGAATTCCATGATCGTGGTGCGGCCGAGGTAGCCGGTCGGGGTCAGCGCCGAGGGCCGCGGCCGCCACAGCCGGATCGGCCCCTCCGGTTGCAGGCGGCGCAGGCCGAACTTCGCGATCTCCTCGGGTGTTGCCTCATAGGGCTCGGCGTGCGTGGGCTCCAGCCGGCGCACCAGGCGTTGCCCGAGGATGCCGTTGATGGTCGAGGTGAGCAGGTAGTCCTCCACGCCCATGTCGAGCAGGCGGGTGATGCCGCCGGCCGCGCTGTTGGTGTGCAGGGTGCTGAGCACCAGATGCCCGGTGAGTGCGGACTGGATGGCGATCTTCGCCGTCTCCAGGTCGCGCATCTCGCCGATCATGATGATGTCCGGGTCCTGGCGGACGATGCTGCGCAGGGCCGTGGCGAAGTCGAGGCCGATCTGCGGCTTGGCCTGGATCTGATTGATGCCCTCGAGCTGGTATTCGACCGGGTCCTCGACGGTGATGATCTTGACGTCGTCGGTGTTGAGCTTCGACAGCGCGGTGTAGAGCGTGGTGGTCTTGCCCGAGCCGGTGGGGCCGGTGACGAGGAGAATCCCGTGCGGCTGGTCGAGCACGCGCAGGAACTGCGGCAGGAACTCGTCGGTGAAGCCGAGCTGGTGGAAGTCGAACACCACCGACTCGCGGTCGAGCAAACGCATCACGACACTCTCGCCGTGCTGCGTCGGCACGGTGCTGACGCGCAGGTCGAGCTCCTTGCCCTGCACCCGCACCATGATGCGGCCGTCCTGCGGCAGGCGGCGCTCGGCGATGTTGAGTTTGGCCATGATCTTGATGCGCGAGATCACCGCCGCGGTCAGCGCCGCCGGCGGGCTCTCGGCGTCGATCAGCACGCCGTCGATGCGGTAGCGCACCTTCAGCCGCGTCTCGAACGGTTCGATGTGGATGTCGGACGCCCGCATCTCGACCGCACGCTGGATCAAGAGGTTCACGAGGCGGATCACCGGCGCCTCGGAGGCGAGGTCGCGCAGGTGCTCGACGTCGTCCTCCTCCCGCGATTCCTCGCCGACGTCCTCGACGATGCTGCCGAGCGCGCTGCGGCCCTGGCCGTAGTAGCGCTCGATGAGGTCGCTGATCTCGGAGCGCAGTCCGACGGCGAGCTTGACCTCGCGGCCGCTGGCGAGCCGCACCGCATCGGCGAGGTAGGCGTCCTGCGGGTCGGCGCAGAGCACCGTCACCGAAGCCTCGTCCTCGGCCACCGGGCAAACCGCGTGGTGCTTCAGGAACTTCACCGACATCGCCACCCCGGCGGGCGGCGCCTCCGGGCAGTCCTTGGCCGCGACGACCGGGAGCTTCAGCACATCGCCGAGGGTCTCGGCCATGTCGCGCTCGGAGACCATGCCGAGCTTCACCAGCAGCGAAGGCAGGCCGCCGCCGGTTTCGGCGCGCAGGCGCTCGGCGCGGACGAGGTCGGCGTCCTTCAGGCGGCCGCGGGCCACGAGGGTCGCGGCGATGCGGGCGTCGAGGTCGGGGGCGGCGGTGTCGAGGCCGGCGTCGGAGGCTGCGGGGGCGTCGATGTCAGGCATCGCCCAAGCGTATCAGGGGCGGGTGGCGGCGGGCGCCATGACCGCCGCGTTCGCGTTGCCGCAGCAGGTTCGCGACCCCAGCCCGCCTCGAACGATCCGCGCCGCGCCCGTGGGCCATGGGGATCGCAGGAGGCGCACAGGGCGAGTGGCCATCGCTCAGCGATCACTGATCGCTGATGGCCGCGAGCGCCAGCCGCGCTGCGGCTGGCCGGAAAGCGCCGTCCGGCGACTGCGGAGCGGGACGCGTAGCCGTCGCCGGCCGCGACTCCATGGGCCACGAAGGCAGGCGCGCCCGGGACGGTGCGCTCGGAACGGCGGGCCGTGGAGCGCCCGGGTCGGCGGTTCAGACGCCGGGGCCGAAGCCGCCCGCCACGCCCTTGACCGCCACCGCCACTGCGTCGTGCGGATGCAGGCTCTCGAAGTGCGAGGCACGGACCCGGAAGTCGAGGATGCGCTCGTCGGCATCGAGCGCCTGCTGCATGCGCCGGGCGGCGTCCTCGCAGAACATCAGGTTCTGGCCGTTGAGGCGGGCGAAGGCCTGCTCGTCCTCGCGCTTGACCACGGTCTGCACCGGGGTCTTGAGCGCGCCCTCGATGCGGTCCACCAGCTCGATGATCGGGAAATCGGTCACGTGCGGGGCCAGCCGCACCCGCACGTCGGCGTGGCTGCGCTGGCTGTGCGGGGTGGCGAGGATGCCCTGCTCGGTGCCGAGCCAGCGCAGCACGGCCTCGGTCGAGACCTCGCCGCCGCCGGGGAAATCGCGGCGGAACTGCTCCTGGATCAACTGCCGCGCCAAGGCCGCCGAGCAGGGGCAGGTGCTGGAATAGGTGATGCGCACGTCCATCTCGAGGTTGAAGGCGTTGCGCTCGAGGGTCGCCCGCAGGGCCACCGGGTAGCTCTTCCAGCCGGTGTTGTCGCTGACCAGGGCCTTGCGCCGGACCAGGTGGTCGAAGCGCAGCTCGACCATGGCGCGGTCCGACAGTTCGGCATGGGAGTCGAGGAAGTCGCGCAGCAGCCGGCGCAGGCTGGCCGGACCGACCGGCTCGGCGGCGAGGTGGCGGTCGACGTGCAGGTAGAGCCGCGACATGTGGATGCCGCGCACGTCGGGCCGGTGCAGGTTGACGAAGGCGTTGATGCGGGCCGGCGTGCTGCTGACGGTGCCGTCCGGGGCGAGCAGGCGCACCGGCGCGTCGATCTCGCCCATGCCCACCCAGGCCAATTGGCCGGCGGCCGCCGGGCGGGCTTCGCAGGCGATGTCCGGCATGATGCGGACGACGTTCTCTCGGATCGGCGACATGGGAGGGTCCGGTGGCGAGGTCGGGACCACCTTAGGTGGGTACCCGTACAGCGTACGTCAAGTCGTGGCGGCGGGCGGAATCCGGTAGTGCAACGCAGCGTCGCGGGCGCACCGCCAGAAGGCGAAGGGGCGCCGCCAGCGGGGCGGCGGTGGATGGGCGGGCCGGCCGGCGGCCCACGCGGCGAGCCGCCGCCGGTCGTCCTCGGCGAGCAGGCGCGCGAGCAGGCTCTCGCCACGCCGCGGGGGTGCGATCCGCGCCCGCAACTGCCCGGCCCAGTCGCGATACACGCCGGGCGCCGTGGCGGCATCGGCGGGACGGCGGCCATGCCGCGCCCACAGCGCCAGCGGGACGCCGGCGGCACCGGCGGTTCCGCGACCCAGCGCGAGCCCCTGCCAATGCAGCACGAAACGGTCGGCGGCACCGGGGTCGGTGCTCCCTGCCAGCGCGGCATCGATGCGGGCGACGGCACTCGCCAGCGGTCGCAGGGCCGCTTCCGCGGCGGCGGCGCTGGCGGCCGGCGCGTCGTCCTCGGCCAGTTCCAGCAGCGCCTGCGCGAACGCCGCCCAAGGCAGGGCCGGCGTGGCCAGTACCCGGCCCAGCGGATGCCGCGGCTGTCCGGCCGGCAGGGCCGCCAGTTCCTCGGCCCACCAGCCACAGCGCAGGGCGCGAACCCGAGGGTCGCTGCTTTCGAACAACGCCGATTCGCACTCACCGAGCAGGCCCGCCCAGGCCAGCAGCAGCAACCGTTCCGGTGCCGGCAGGAAGGCCGGGGCCAGCGTCAGCAGGGGCAACCGGGCTTCGGCGCCGGCCAGCAGCGAGTGCAGCGCCTCGTCCGCTCCGGCACCTCCGCTCATGCCCGTGCCATCCCGAGCCAGGCCGCCAGCGCCCCGGCGTCGGCGCAATGGGCGCTGGCCGGCCAGCGCGAGGGGCAATCGCCGGCTTCGCGGTAGCCCCAGAGGGCAACGGCGGTCGGCATGCCGGCGGCATTGCCGGCGGCGATATCGCGGGCATCGTCGCCGACGTAGGCGCAGGTCCCAGGCGGCACGCCGAGCCGGGCGACGGCGTGGGCCAGCGGCGCCGGATCGGGTTTGCGCAGCGGCAGCGTGTCACCGCCGACCAGCACGGCGCAGCGTGCCGTCCAGCCGAGGCCGGCCAGCACACCGCGGGCGAGGGCTTCCGGCTTGTTGGTGACGATGCCCCAGCGGCAGCCATGCGATTCGAGCTGATCCAGCAGGGCCTCGATCCCCGGAAAGGGCCGGCTGTGCACGACCAGCGCCTCGGCGTAGGCGGCGAGGAAGCGCGGCAGGCGGGCTTCGAGGGCGGCCGGGTCGGACTCCGGGTAGGCCCGTGCCAGCAGGGCGCGCCCGCCTTTCGAGACCAAGGGGCGGAGTTCGGCCTCGTCCAGGGCGGCCCGGCCGTCCTCGACCCGCAGGCGGTTGACCGCGGCGGCGAGGTCGGGCGCGGTGTCGACCAGGGTGCCGTCGAGGTCGAACAGCACCGCCCGCGGCGGCCCCTGCAGCGGCCGCGCGATGCCGGCAACCGCGGTGTTCACGCCGGTTTCCGTGCCGCGCACAGGTAGTTCACCGCGGTGCCGGCGCCCACCCAGGCGGTGCGCCGCAGCGGGTCGTAGTGCAGGCCGTCGAGGGCCTCCAGCTCCAGCCCGGCGCGGCGCAGGCCGGCGGCCAGTTCCGAGGGCCGGATGAAGCGCCGCCAGTCGTGGGTGCCGCGCTCGATCAGCCCGGTGAGGTACTCGGCACCGACGATGGCGAGGGCGAAGGCCGCCGGGGTCCGGCTGATGGTCGAGACCACCAGCACCCCGCCCGGCCGGAGCAGGGCGGCGCAGGCATCGAGGATGGACTGCGGATCGGGGACGTGCTCCAGCAGCTCCATGCAGGTGACGAGGTCGAAATGGTCCGGCATCTCGGCGGCGAGGGACTCGGCGGCCTGCACGCGGTACGCCAACCGCGGCCTTTCGCCGGACTGCTCGCGCTCCAGCAGGTGCAGGCGGGCGACATCGACGAGGTCGGCGGCGAGGTCGATGCCGAGCACCTCGGCCCCGGCGTCCGCCATCGCTTCGCTGAGCAGGCCGCCGCCGCAGCCGACATCGAGCACCCGCGCCCCGCGCAGTGGATGCTGCCGGGCCACGTAGGCGAGGCGGGCGGGATTGAGGGCATGCAGGGGCCCCTGCGGTCCCTGCGGGTCCCACCAGCGCGCGGCCAGCGCGGAGAAGCGCGCCAGTTCGGCGGGATCGGCATTGGTGGGCGAAGACGTGGACGCGGGGGCGGGGATCATGGCGTGGCTCCGCTGCGCGGGATGGTGGCGATCCGCCGCGCCCAGGCCCGCGCCTTCGCCTTCAGCGCGTCGGCGTCGATCCCGACCAGGCGGCGCTCGCGCAGTTTCGGGCGGCCGCCGATCCAGACCTCGCTGACCTGGTGGCGGGTGGCGACGTACACGAGGTGCGAGATGACGTGGTAGAGCGGCTGGAGTTCCAGTTCGCCGAGGTCGACCAGCACCAGGTCGGCCTGCTTGCCGGGCTCGATCGAGCCGATCTCGTGCTCGCGGCCGAGGGCCTTCGCGCCGGCCAGCGTCGCGGCTTCGAGCGCCGAGGCGGCGTCCAGGGCGCGGGCGTCGCCGGCCACGGCCTTGGCGAGCAGGGCGGCATTGCGGGTTTCCTCGAACATGTCGAGGTCGTTGTTGCTGGCGCAGCCGTCGGTGCCGATGCCGACGTTGGCGCCGGCGACGCGCAGGGCCTCGACCGGGCAGAAGCCGGAGGCGAGCTTCAGGTTCGACTGCGGGCAATGCGCGATGTGCACGCCGCGCCCGGCACAGAGGCGGATCTCGGCCTCGGTGAGCTGGGTCATGTGCACGGCGATCAGCCGGGCATCGACGATGCCGAGGCGGTCCAGCCGCGCCAGCGGGCGCTGGCCGTGCTGCTTCTGCGAATCCTCGACTTCCTGCGCGGTCTCGTGGACGTGGCAGTGGATCGGCAGGTCGAGCTGGGCGGAGAGCATGCCGATGCGCTCGAAGCTGGCGTCGGACACCGTGTAGGGCGCATGCGGCGCGAAGGCGAAGCGGACCAGCGGGTCGCCGCGCCAGGCGTCGAAGACCTCCAAGGCCTTGTCGAAGTACTCGGCCGTGGTGCGGGCCCAGGGCGAGGGGAACTCGATCACCGGCAGGCCGACGGTGGCGCGGAAGCCGAGGCGCTGGTAGGTCTGCGCCTGCACGTCGGGGAAGAAATAGCTCTCGTTGCAGGTGGTGGTGCCGCCGCGGACCATCTCGGCCACGGCGAGCTCGATGCCGTCGGCGACGAAGTCCGGCCCCATCACCGCACCTTCGATCGGCCAGATGTGCTCCTGCAGCCAGGGCATCAGCGGCAGGTCGTCGGCAACCCCGCGTAGCAGGGTCATCGGGTTGTGGGTGTGGAGATTGACGAGGCCCGGGATCAGCACGGCCTCGGGGCGCGACACGGTCTCGGCCGGCAGGAAGCGCGCCCGCGCCTCGGCGCGGGGCAGCACGGCGAGGATCCGCCCGTCCCGCACGGCGACGGCGTGGCCCGCGAGCACCGCGCCCTTCGGCACCACCGGCACCACCCAGCCGGCTTCGATCAACAGGTCGCAGGGTTCGAGCACGTTCACTCCCCGGGTGAGGCCGCGGCGCGCCGGCGCCGGCGCTTACTTGACGCGGCCGACGTACTCGCCGGTGCGGGTGTCGACCTTGATGATCTCGTCCTGGCCCACGAACAGCGGCACGCGCACCACGGCGCCGGTCTCCAGCTTGGCCGGCTTGCCGCCGCCACCCGAGGTGTCGCCGCGCACGCCGGGATCGGTCTCGACGATCTTCAGCTCGACGAAGTTCGGCGCCTGCACGGCGATCGGCGTGCCGTTCCACAAGGTCACCACGCAGGGCTCCTCGCCCTTGATCCACTTCGCGGTCTCGCCCACGCCGGCGGCGTCGGCCTGAACCTGCTCGAAGGTCTCCTGCTGCATGAAGTGCCAGAACTCGCCGTCGCTGTAGAGGTACTGCATGTCGGTGTCGACGACGTCGGCGGCCTCGACGCTGTCGGTCGCCTTCATGGTCATCTCGACCACCCGGCCGGACTTGATGAAGCGGTACTTGACGCGGGTGAAGGCCTGGCCCTTGCCCGGCTTGACGTACTCGGTCTCGGTGATGACGCACGGCTCGCCGTTGACGATGATCTTCATGCCGTTCTTGACGTCGTTCATGCCGTAGCTGGCCATGCGGATGCTCCTCGAACCCTAGAATGCAGCCCGTGATGATACCCGTTCCCTCCCCCACTCGGCAGCCCGAGCGTTGGCAGACCCTGTGGCGCGACGCCGTGCGCGACCCGGTGGAACTGCTGCGGCTGCTGGGCCTCGACGCCCTGGCGGCACGGCTTTCGGTGCCGGCCACCGCGCAGTTCCCGCTGCGGGTGCCGCGCGGCTTCGTCGCCCGGATGCGCCGCGGCGACCCGCACGACCCGCTGTTGCGGCAGGTGCTGCCACTCGACGACGAGGACCGCCTCGTTCCCGGCTTCACGCTCGACGCCGTCGGCGACGCGGCGGCCAAGGGCGGCACCGGGGTGATCCACAAATACGAAGGCCGTGCCCTGCTCATCGCCACCGGCAGTTGCGCCATCCATTGCCGCTACTGCTTCCGCCGGCACTTCCCGTACGCCGAGGAAACCGCCGCCGCGGCAGGCTGGGCTTCGGCGCTCGATGCCCTGCGCCGCGACCCGACCCTCCACGAGGTGATCCTCTCCGGCGGCGACCCGCTCAGCCTCTCGACGGCCAAACTCGCCGAACTCACCGGCGCGCTGCGCAGCCTGCCGCAGGTCACGCGGCTGCGGATCCACACGCGCCTGCCGGTCGTGCTGCCGGAGCGCATCGACGGCGAATTCCTCGACTGGATCGGCGCCCTGCCCTGGCCGGTGGTCGTGGTGCTGCACGCCAACCATGCCAAAGAGATCGACGCCGGCGTGCGTGCAGCCTGCGCGGCCCTGCGCGCTCGCGGCGTGCACCTGCTGAACCAGGCCGTGCTGTTGCGCGGGGTCAACGATTCCGCCGACGCGCTGGTCGAGCTCTCCGAAGCCCTGTTCACGGCCGGCGTGCTGCCCTACTACCTGCACCTGCTCGACCGCGTGCAGGGTACGGCGCACTTCGAGGTGCCCGAGGCCGAGGCGCTGGCCCTGCGCGCGGCCCTCCATGCGCGCCTGCCGGGGTTCCTGCTGCCGCGGCTGGCCCGCGAACAGCCCGGGCAACCCGGCAAGACCCTGTACTGAGGCGGCGGACGCGCCTTCCAGCCGGGCTTCGGCAGGCCGTACACTGGCCCGCAGTGTCGCCACGACATCCCCCGGAGTCCGCATGCCCACCCTCGACGCCGTGCTGCGCCTGCTGCTGGTCGACGACCGGATCGAGGACGCCGAGCGCCTGACCAGCCTGCTGCGCAACGGCGGCATCGCGGTCCGGCCGCAGCGGCCCGACGGCATCGACGAGCTCCGGCAGCTGCTGGCGCAGCAGAGCCTCGACCTGGTGGTGGCCTCGATGACGGCCCGCACCATCCCCTTCGAGACCGTGCTGCGCGAGGTGCAGGCCAGCGGCAAGGACCTGCCGGTGCTCGCCACGCTGGACAGCCTGGACGAGGCCAGCCTGCTCGCCGCCCTCGCCGCCGGTGCCCGCGGGGTGCTGCTGCGCCAGCATCCCGCGCAGGCACAGGCGGTGGTGCGCGCCGAGGCCGAGGCGGTGCGCGACCGCCGCGCGCTGCGCGTCCTGGAGGCGCAGCTGCGCGAAACCGAACGCCGCTGCGACGCCCTGATCGCTTCCTCCCGCGACCCCATCGCCTACCTCCACGAGGGCATGCACATCCGCGCCAACGAGGCCTACCTCGAGATGTTCGGCTACGGCAGCTTCGACGAGATCGAGGGCCTTTCGGTGCTCGACCTGGTCGCCCCGTCGCATGCCGGCGAGTTCAAGAACCTGCTGAAGCGCATCGCCAAGGGCGAGCCGCCGCCGGAGCAGTTCGATCTGAAGGCGATCGATGCCGCCGGGAAGATCTTCGACGCGGTGATGGAATTCACCCCGGCCAGCTACGAGGGCGAGCCCTGCCTGCAGGTGGCGTTCCGACCCAACATGCTCGATGCCTCGGTGGTCGCCGAGCTGGAGACGCTGCGCCACCACGATTCGGTGACCGGGCTGGCCAACCGCGCTTCCTTCATGGCGGAACTGGAGAAGGCCATCGCCGCCGCCGCCGGCGGCCGCCACCACCAGGCCCTGCTGCTGGTCGAACCGGACAACTACGATGCCTTGGTCGCCAGCGTCGGGCTGGCGCGGGCCGACGAACTGCTGGCCGCCATCGCCCGCCGGATCGAGAGCGTGCTCGACGGCAACACCTTGGCCGGCCGGCTTTCCGACCACCGCTTCGGCGTGCTCTGCCGCCTGCACGACCACAAGGCCAGCCAGGCCCGCGCCGAGCGCATCCGCGCCGCCTTCGGCGACCAGCTCCTCGAGGTCGGCGAGCGCGCCCTGACCCTCAGCGTCAGCGTCGGCGGCGTGCAGATCGGCGAACGCAACGCCCAGATCGGCCCGGTCATCAGCCGTGCCGAGGACAGCCTGCTCTCGGCCATGGGCGTGGGCGGCGACCGGGTCGAGATCCACGATCCGGCCGCCCGCGACCGCGCCGAGGAGGAACGCACCGCCGCCTGGGTGCAACGCCTGCGCGAGGCCATCGCCCAGGACGGCTTCACCCTGCACTACCAGCCGATCGTCGGCCTGCGCGGCGAACCGGAAGAGATCTACGAGGCCTACCTGCGGCTCAAGGGTGCGGGTGGCGAAATCATCAGCCCCGCCACCTTCCTGCCGCTGGCCCGGGAACAGGGACTCGGCCCGGCGATCGACCGCTGGGTGGTGCATCGCGCCATCGCCGTGCTCGCCGAGCGCCAGGCGCAAGGCCGGGCCACCACGCTGTTCGTCAAGCTGGGGCCGGAGAGCATCGCGGCCCATCCGCCACTCGGCGAGGAGATCGCCGCCGCCGTGCGCGCGGCCGGCATCCCTGGTTCGCGGCTGGTGCTGGAACTGCACGAGCCGGCGGTGTTCACCCACCTCAAGGCGATCCAGGCCTTCACCCACGGGGTGCGCGCCGCCGGGGTGCGGCTGGCACTCGAACACTTCGGCACCGGCCTCAACTCGTTCCAACTGCTCCAGCACGTCGAGGCCGACGTGGTGAAGATCGACCGCAGCTACATCACCGACCTCGCCCGCAACGCCGAGAACCAGGCCAAGGTCCGCGAGTTCGCCGACAAAACCCGCGAGCTGGGCAAGACCTGCGTGGTGCACTACGTGCAGGACGCGGCCAGCATGGCCGTGCTCTACGGCATGGGCGTCGATTACGTCGAGGGCGATTTCCTCGCCGCCGCCGGCCCGGCGATGAGCTACGACTTCGGCTGAGGCGGCAACGCGACGAGCAGGTGCGCCGCGGCCTCGCGGCCGGATCCCCAGGCACGCTCGGCGGGCGGCAGCCCGTCCGCGGTCCGCCAGCCGACCGCGTCCCCGGCCAGGGCCAGGCCGTCGACGGCCAGGGCCAGGGCGGCGTCGAGCCCATGGGCTGGACGGGCGTAGCGCCAGCGATGGGCGTCGAAACCGCGCAGCGCCGCGGCATCCAGCCCGGTGGCCCGCAGGAAGGCGGCCCGTAGCCGCTCCGCCGCCGCCCCGGCCTCGAGTTCGAGGTGGGCCTCGCTCCAGGCCGTGCCGGCGTGCACGACCCAGTGCCCGGCATCGGTGCGGCCCGGTTTGGCGGCTTCGCGGAACAGCCCCTGCAGCACGCCTTCGGCATCGACGCCCGTGGAGGGTAGCGGGCCAGCGCCGACCTCCACCGTCGCCAGCCCGGCCCAACACGGCAGGTAGCGCACGCCGGCCAGCCCGTCGAGCAGGCCGGCCAGGGCCGGTGGAGGCGGATCGCCTTCCGCCATCCGGGTGCAACCCGCTCGCAGCAATGCGGCGGCCTGCGGTGCCGGGATCGCCAGCACCAGCCGCGGCGCCTCGGCCAGCACCCGTCCTTCGCCGTCGAGGGCAGCCCAGTGGTGGCCGCGCCACGCCAGTGCCGCCACCGGGACGGACCAGCGCGCATCGAGTCCGTCGAGCAAGCCCGCCACCAGCGCGTTCATACCGGGCACGCCGACCCAGCCGTCGCCCCAGCGAGCCGCACGCCCGGCCGCGGCCTCGGCATCGAGCCAGCCACCGAATTCCGCGCCGAAAGCCTGCAGGACCGCCGCACCGTGGTCGAAGCCGCCGCTGGCGACGTGCCGGGTGCTGAGCCGGCCGCCGGGGCCACGGCCCTTGTCGAGCACCCGCGCCCGCAGGCCGGCATCGGCGAGCGCACGCGCCGCAGTGGCGCCGGCGAGGCCAGCGCCGACCACGAGGGCCTCGGTGGCGAGCACGGGCGGGGTGCCGGCGGGGCGCGCCCTCAGCGCAGCCCGGTCTCGTTGCGGGCGATCACGAGGCGCTGCACTTCGCTGGTGCCTTCGTAGATCTCGGTGATCTTGGCGTCGCGGAAATAGCGCTCGAGCGGCATCTCCTTCGAGTAGCCCATGCCGCCGTGGATCTGCACGGCCTGGTGGGTGATCCACATCGCCGCCTCGGACGCCGTCAGCTTGGCCACCGCCGCCTCGGTGCTGAAGCGTCCGCCGGTCCGGTCGGCCTGCGCCTTGGCCCAGGCCGCGCGCAGCGTGAGCAGGTGGGCGGCGTCGAGCTTGCACTTCATGTCGGCGATCTTGGCCTGGATCATCTGGAAGCTGCCGATCGGCTGGCCGAAGCTCTTGCGCTCCTTGACGTAGGCGACGCTCGCCTCGTAGGCGGCGCGGGCGAGGCCCACGGCCTGCGCGGCGATGCCGATGCGGCCGGCGTCGAGCACGCCCATGGCGATCTTGAAGCCCTCGCCCTCCACGCCGATCACCTCGTCGGCGCTGGCGACGTAGTCCTGGAACTCGATCTCGCAGGTCGCCGAGGCGCGGATGCCGAGCTTCGGCTCGGTCTTGCCGCGGAAGAAGCCCGGCTTGGCGGTGTCGACCATGAAGGCGGTGATGCCCTTGGCGCCCTTGTCCGGGTCGGTCATCGCGAACAGGATGATGTACTTCGCCACCGGGCCGGAGGTGATCCAGCTCTTCTTGCCGTTGATGACGAAGCTGCCGTCGGCCTGCTTCACCGCGCGGCAGCGCATGGCGGTGGCGTCGGAGCCGGACTGCGGCTCGGTGAGGGCGAAGGCGCCGATCTCCTTGCCTTCGGCGATGGCGCGCACGTAGCGCTGCTTCTGCGCCTCGGTGCCAAACTTCAGGATGCCATTGCAGAACAGCGAGTTGTTGACCGACATGATGGTGCTGTGCGCGCAGTCGCCGGCGGCCACCTCGATCATCGCCAGCACGTAGCTGACCGGGCACATGCCGGCGCCACCGTACTCGGCCGGCACCTCGATGCCCATCAGGCCGTTCTCGCCCAGGGTGCGGATGTTGTCGAGCGGGAATTCGCCGCTGCGGTCGAAGTGCTCGGCGCTCGGCGCGATCTTCTCCCGGGCGATCCGGCGCGCCACGTCCTGGATCATCAACTGCTCTTCGGTGAAGGCGAAATCCACGGCAGACCCCTCTGGGCGGGTTCAAGGAAGACGCCGATTGTAGCGGTTCGACCATACCCGCCGGCATGGTGCCGGGGTGAAGGCCGGGAGCGCGCCGGTTGACCGCCCGCCGGGCCTTGCCTACCCTGCTTCATCTTTGAATCGCGATAAAACGATCGACATGGACCTCAACGCTTGGTCGGACTGCCTGAAAGTCCTCGCCGACCCCACCCGCGTGCGCCTGCTCGCCCTCGTCGAGCGCGAGGAGCTGACGGTGGCCGAACTCGCCACCATCACCCACCTCGCGCAGCCGCGGGTCTCGACGCATCTGGCCAAGCTGCGCGAGGCCGCCCTCGTGGTCGATCGCCGCGCCGGCGTCTCGGCCTACTACCGCTTCAACGACGCGATGGAAGACGCCGAGGCGGCGCTCTGGCGCACCCTGCGCGACGGTGCCAACGATCCGCTGCTGCGCCAGGACGCCGAACGCCTGCCGACCGTGCTCGCGGCCCGCGCCTCGGACCAGAACTGGGCCGACTCGGTGGCCGGCGACATGGAGCGCCACTACTCGCCGGGCCGCACCTGGGAGGCGTTGGCCCGCAGCGCCCTGCCCCTGCTGGAGCCGGTGGACGTGCTCGACATCGCCTCCGGCGACGGTCTGATGGCCGAGATGCTGGCCCCGCACGCCCGCCACTACCTCTGCATCGACGCCAGCCCGAAGGTGATCGCCGCCGCCCGCGAGCGGCTGTCGAAGTACGCCCACGTCGAGCTGCGCGAGGGCGACATGCACGCCATCGACTGCCCGGACGCCGCCTTCGACCTCGTGCTGCTGATGCACGCCCTCACCTACGCCGGAAAGCCGGCCAAGGCCCTCGCCGAGGCCGCCCGCGCCCTGCGCCCCGGCGGCCGCCTGCTTGCCACCTGCCTCGCCAAGCACGAGCACCGTGCCGCGGTCGAACCCTACGGGCACCAGAACCTCGGCTTCACCGAGAAGGAACTGCGCCGGCTGGCCGAGCAGGCCGGGCTTGCGGTGCGCGTCTGCGAGGTGGTGGCGAAGGAGAAGCGACCGCCGCACTTCGAGGTGATCAGCCTGATCGCCCACAAACCGGCCGCGGCGGGAACGGGCCACAAGCGCGCATGAGTGCCCTGCCCTGGCGACACCCGGCCCGCGTGCGGCAACTGCTGGACGCGATGGCCCGGCGGATCCTCGTGCTCGACGGCGCCATGGGCACGATGGTGCAGAAGCATGAGTTGCAGGAAGCCGACTACCGCGGCGAGCGCTTCAAGCATGGCTTCGATGGCCTGCGGTTCGCCCCGAAGCCCAGCAACGCACCGGGCGACCATGGCCGTGCACCGCTCGCCGCCGGCCATGCGCACGGCGAGAGCTGCGGCTGCGGCAGCGACCTCAAGGGCAACAACGACCTCTTGGTGCTGACCAGGCCGGAGGTCATCGCCGGCATCCACCGCGCCTACCTCGAGGCCGGGGCCGATCTGATCGAGACCAACACCTTCAACGGCACGCGGGTGGCGCAGGGCGACTACGGGCTGGAGCACCTCGTACCCGAGTTGAACCGCGAGGCGGCGCGGCTGGCCAAGGCCGCCTGCGCCGAGTTCGAGGCCCGCGATCCGTCCAAGCCGCGCTTCGTGGTCGGGGTGCTGGGGCCGACGCCGCGCACCGCCTCGATCTCGCCGGACGTCAACGACCCGGCCTTCCGCAACATCGATTTCGACACCCTCGTCGCGCAGTACCGCGAGGCGGCCGAGGCGCTGGTCGAGGGCGGCACCGACGTGCTGATGGTCGAGACCATCTTCGACACGCTGAACGCCAAGGCCGCGGTGTTCGCGCTGGAGACGATGTTCGAGGAACAGGGCGCGCGCTGGCCGGTGATGCTCTCCGGCACCATCACCGACCGCTCCGGGCGCACGCTCTCCGGCCAGACCGCCGAAGCCTTCTGGTACTCGCTGCGGCATGCCCGGCCGATCGCCGTCGGCTTGAACTGCGCGCTCGGCGCCCGCGACCTGCGTGCGCACATCGACGTGCTTTCCGCGGTGGCCGACTGCGCCATCAGCTGCCATCCGAACGCCGGCCTGCCGAACGCCTTCGGTGGCTACGACGAGGCGCCGGCCGAGACCTCGGGCGTGCTGCGCGAATTCGCCGAAGCCGGCCTGCTCAACATCGTCGGCGGCTGCTGCGGCACCACGCCCGCGCACATCGCCGCCATCGCCCGCGCCGTGGCCGGCCTGCCGCCGCGCCCCCTGCCCACGCTGCCGGCCCATATGCGCCTCGCCGGGCTGGAGCCCGCGGTGATCACGCCGGAGACCAACTTCGTCAACGTCGGCGAGCGCACCAACGTCACCGGCTCGGCGCAGTTCAAGAAGCTCATCCTCGAAGGCCGCTTCGATGAAGCACTGGTGGTCGCCCGCCAGCAGGTCGAGAACGGCGCGCAGCTCATCGACATCAACATGGACGAGGGCATGCTGGATGCCGAAACCGCGATGGGCCGCTTCCTGCGCCTGATCGCCGGCGAGCCGGACATCGCCCGGGTGCCGCTGATGATCGACTCCTCGAAGTGGAGCGTGATCGAGGCCGGCCTCAAGAACGTGCAGGGCAAGCCCATCGTCAACTCGATCTCGCTGAAGGAGGGCGAGGCCGAGTTCCTGCGCCAGGCCGGGCTGTTGCGCCGCTACGGTGCCGCCGTGGTGGTGATGGCCTTCGACGAGCAGGGGCAGGCTGACACCCGCGAACGCAAGGTGGCGATCTGTTCGCGCGCCTACGCGCTGCTGGTGGAGCGCGCCGGCATCGCGCCCGAGGACATCGTCTTCGACCCCAACATCTTCGCCATCGCCACCGGCATCGAGGAGCACGACGGCTACGCCGTGGCCTTCATCGAGGCCGCCCGCGAGCTGAAGGCCCGCTTCCCGCTGGCGCACGTCTCCGGCGGCGTCTCCAACGTCAGCTTCGCCCTGCGCGGCAACAACCCGGTGCGCGAGGCCATCCACGCGGTGTTCCTCTACCACGCCATCCGCGCCGGCATGGACTTCGGCATCGTCAACGCCGGCGCGCTGACGCCGATCGACGAGCTCGACGCCGAGTTGCGCGAACGGGTCGAGGACGTGGTGCTGAACCGCCGCCCCGACGCCACCGAGCGCCTGCTCGCCATCGCCGACCGCTACAAGGGCAGGAAGGGCGAGGCCAAGGTCGAGGACGCCGCCTGGCGCGAGCTGCCGGTGGCCGAGCGACTGACCCACGCGCTGGTGCATGGCGTCGATGCCCACGTCGAGGCCGACACCGAGGAGGCAAGGCAGGTGTTGGGCCGCCCGCTCGAGGTCATCGAAGGCCCGCTGATGGCCGGCATGAACGTGGTCGGCGACCTGTTCGGCGCCGGCAAGCTGTTCCTGCCCCAGGTCGTCAAGTCGGCCCGCGTGATGAAGAAGGCCGTGGCCGTGCTGCTGCCCTACCTCGAGGCCGAGAAGGCCGCCGCCGGCGGCGATGCCCGGCAGCGCGGCAAGATTCTCATGGCCACGGTGAAGGGCGACGTCCACGACATCGGCAAGAACATCGTCGGCGTGGTGCTCGGCTGCAACAACTTCGAGGTGATCGACTTGGGCGTGATGGTGCCGGCGCAGACGATCCTCGATCGTGCACGCGAAGAGCGCGTCGACCTGATCGGCCTGTCCGGCCTGATCACGCCCTCGCTGGAGGAGATGAGCCACGTCGCCAAGGAAATGAAGCGGCAGGGCTTCACCGTGCCGCTGATGATCGGTGGTGCTACCACCAGCCGCGCCCACACCGCGCTCAAGATCGACCCGCACTACGGCGAGCCGGTGGTCTGGGTGAAGGACGCCTCGCGCGCCGTCGGAGTCGCGCAGAGCCTGCTCTCGAAGGACCTGCGCGCGCCCTTCGTCGCGACCATCGAGGCCGATTACGCCGAAGTGCGCCGCCGCCACGCCCAGCGCGGCGACGCCAAGCCGCTCCTGCCGCTCGCCCGCGCCCGGGCCAAACGCTTCGCGCCGGACTGGGCGGTCTACGCCCCGCCGCAGCCGGCCGTGCCCGGGGTGACGGTGTTCGAGGACATCCCCCTCGTGACCCTGCGCGACTTCATCGACTGGACGCCGTTCTTCCAGACCTGGGAGCTGGCCGGGCGCTACCCGCAGATCCTCGACGACGCCATCGTCGGCGTGCAGGCCCGCGAACTCTGGCGCGACGCCCAGGCCCTGCTCGACACCGTCGTCCGCGAAAAATGGCTGACCGCCAAGGCGGTCGCCGGCCTCTGGCCCGCCGCGCAGGAGGGCGACGACATCGCCGTGTCCGACCCGGCACGGCCCGGGCGGCGGCTCGCCACCCTGCACACCCTGCGCCAGCAGGCCGACAAGCCCGACACTCGCCCCAACCTCGCGCTGGCCGATTTCATCGCCCCGGCCGGCCACGGCGACTGGATCGGTGCCTTCGCGGTGAATGCCGGCATCGGCCTCGATGCCCACGTGGCACGCTTCGAGGCCGCCCACGACGACTACAACGCCATCCTGCTGAAGGCGCTCGCCGACCGCTTCGCCGAGGCCGCCGCCGAGTGGCTGCACCGCGAGGTGCGCACCCGGCTCTGGGGCTACGCCCCCGACGAAGCGATCGACAACGAGGCCCTGATCCGCGAGGACTACCGCGGCATCCGCCCGGCCCCCGGCTACCCCGCCTGCCCCGAGCACAGCGAGAAGCGCACGATCTTCGACCTGCTCTCGGCCGAGACCCGCATCGGGCTGTCGCTCACCGAGAATTTCGCCATGCACCCTGCCTCGGCGGTGAGCGGGCTGTACTTCAGCCACCCGGACAGCCAGTACTTCGTGGTCGGCCGGCTCTCCCGCGAGCAGGTGCATGACTACGCGCGGCGCAAGGGCCTCGGCCTCGAACAGGCCGAACGCTGGCTGGCGCCGAACCTCGACTACGACCCGGATTGAGCCCGCGGAAGCCGGTCATCCGGATGGAGCCCACGGCAGCGGGCCGTGCCAGGCGGGAGCGGGCCACCCGGTCAGCCAGCGACCACGACTTCCGGCCGGTGAAGGCGGCGTGGTGCCGGGGTAGAGTCGTCCCTCACCCGTCCCCGGATGCCGCCATGACCCGTACCCCGCTTGCCGCCGCCCTCGCCGCCGCCCTGCTGCTGACCGCCCCGTTGCCGGCTCCGGCCCACGACCACGCCGCCGCGCCCGCCGAGGCGGCGCAGGCCAACCCCTTCCTGCTCGCCGAATGGGACACGCCCTTCGGTGCCGTGCCCTTCGACCGCATCCGGCCGGAGCACTACCTGCCCGCCTTCGAGGCCGGCATGGCGGCCCACCTCGCCGAGATCACCGCGATCACCGCCAACTCGGCGCCGGCCGATTTCGACAACACCCTGCTCGCACTGGAACGCGCCGGGCGCAAGCTCGACCGCGTCGCCGCGGTGTTCTTCAACATGGCCTCGGCCAACAGCAGCGACGCGATCCGCGCCATCCAGACGCAGATGGCGCCGCGCCTCGCGGCCCACCAGAACCGCATCCTGCTCGACCCGGCGCTGTTCGCCCGCGTCCAGGCGGTGTACCGGGCCCGCGGGATCTCCGGGCTCGACGCCGAGCAGCAGCGCCTGGTCGAACGCCAGCACCTGCAGTTCGTGCGCGCCGGCGCCGCCCTGAGCGAGGCCGAGCGGCAACGCGTGGCCGCCATCGGCGAGCGCCTCGCCGCGCTGTCGACGCGCTTCCAGCAGAACCTGATGAAGGACACCGACGAGTGGGCGCTGTTCCTCGACGCGGCGCAGATGGCCGGCGTGCCCGAAGCGCTGAAGGGCGCGGCGGCCGCCGAAGCCAAGGCGCGCGGGCAGGAAGGCCGCTTCGCCATCACCCTGCAGCGGCCGAGCGTCGAGCCCTTCCTCAGCTTCGCCCACGACCGCGCCCTGCGCGAGCAGGCCTGGCGGGCCTGGATCCTGCGCGGCGACAACAACGACGGCGAGGACAACAAGGCCATCATCGCCGAGATCGTCGCCCTGCGCGCCGAGCGCGCCCGGATCATGGGCCACGACTCGCATGCCCACTTCACCCTCGAAGACACCATGGCGAAGACGCCGGAGGCGGCGCTCGAGCTGATGCGCCGGGTCTGGGAACCGGCGCTGGCCCGCGCCAAGGAGGAGCGCGCCGACATGCAGGCGTTGATCGACGCCGCGGGCAAGGATTTCGCCCTCCAGGGCTGGGACTGGCGCTACTACGCCGAGCAGGTGCGCAAGGCGCGCTACGACGTCTCGCAGGACGAGGTGCGGCCCTATTTCCCGCTGGAGAACTTCATCGCGGCGCAGTTCCACCTGGCGGAGCGACTGTTCGGCTTGCAATTCAGCGAGCGCCGCGACCTGCCGGTCTACCACCCGAGCGTGCGGGTCTGGGAGGTCAAGGACGCCGAAGGCCGCCACGTCGGCCTGTTCTACGGCGACTACTTCGCCCGCCAGGGCAAGTCGGGCGGCGCCTGGATGAGCAGCTACCGGGTGCAGGAACGCTTCGACGGCGCGGTGGCGCCGCACGTCGTCAACGTCATGAACATCCCGGCCCCGGCCGAGGGCGAGGTCGCCACGATCTCGCTGGACGACGCCATCACCCTGTTCCATGAACTCGGCCACGGCCTGCACGGCCTGCTCTCGGACGTGCGCTACCCGAGCCTCGCCGGCACCGCGGTATCGCGCGATTTCGTCGAGTTCCCGGCGCAGATCCTCGAGCACTACCTGCTGACGCCCTACTTCCTCGACCGCTTCGCCCGCCACGCCGGAACCGGCGAGCCGATGCCGCGCGAGCTGCAGGAACGGCTGATCGCCTCGCGGAAGTTCAACCAGGGCTTCGCCACGGTCGAGTTCCTGGCCTCGGGCTTCGTCGACATGGACATCCACCTGCTCGACGCCGAGGCCGCCCGCGACCTCGACGTGGCGGCCTTCGAGCGCGCCTCGCTGGAGCGCATCGGGCTGCTGCCGGAGATCCCGATGCGCCACCGCAGCACGCACTTCGCCCACATCTTCGCCGGCGGCTACTCGGCCGGCTACTACAGCTACCTGTGGTCGGAGGTGCTGGACTCGGACGGCTTCGAGGCTTTCGTCGAGGCCGGCGACCTGTTCGACCCGGCGGTGGCGGCGCGGCTGAAGAAGCACGTGTTCGCGGCCGGCAACCGGCGCGACCCGATGGACGCCTACATCGCCTTCCGCGGCCGCCCGCCGGTGGTCGAGCCGCTGCTGCGCAGCCGCGGCTTCCCGGTCGGACCCGCGGCCGGGATGGCGCCGGCCGAGGGCACGGAGTGAGGGCTCACCAGACGAGGTCGTCGGGCACTTGGTGACGCGGGTCGCTGTCGTCCTCGGCGGGCACCGGCGCGTTCGGGTCGATCTCGAGCGCCACCGCCTCCGGCAGGAGGGCCTTGGCCTCGGCCAGCACCGCAGCGCTGACCAGCAGGTAGCGGCCGTTGCTCTGCACCACGCCGAGTTCGCCGGCATTGAGCGCCTTCAACTGCTCCGGCGTGACGTGCACGCGCTTGATCTTGCCGCCGTAGGGAAAATGCCGGACCTGCTCGGCGGCCGGATCGTTCAGGGCCCGGCCGGCGAGGAAAGCCTCCAGCCGGGCGCGCTGCTCGCGGCGCAGGCGCGCAGCTTCCTGCCGGGCCCGCTCGGCGGCCTCGCGTTCGCGCTTCTCGGTCTCCGCGCGCAGGGCGTAGGCCTTGGCGAGGTCGATCTCGTCCTGCGTGCGCGGCTTGTCCTGTGTGCGCGGCTTGTCCTGCGTGCGCGGCTTGTCCTGCGTGCGCGGCTTGCTGCGGTTCGCGGACTCCCGGCGTTCGCCGCGCGCGGGCTTCGGGGCCGGCTTGAAGCCGAGGCCCAGCAACTGGTCTTTGAGGCTATCGCTCATGGGATCGCGGAGAAGCAGCGGGCGACGGTTCCATAGTGCGGGAGTGGCAGGTGACGGCTCAATAGTGCGGCGGCGGCGGCTCGCCGGCCGGGTCGGCCGCGAGGGCGCGGCGCAACTGCTTCAGGTCCTCCAGCACCCGGCCGAGCCGTTCGCGGTCGCGCTGGCCTTCGCGCCGGGCCTCGGCGAGGGCGTCGGAAAGCTCCTGCAGGGCCTGCTCCTGGAACGCCAGCCGGGTCTCCAACTCGGCGAAGCGGCGATCGGTCGCCTGCGGCTCGCGCTCAGGGGCGGGCATGGCCACCCACGCGCAGGCTGCGGCCGCGGCCGATGCCGTAGTAGGCGAGCCCCGCCGCCTCGACCTCGGCCGGCTCGTAGATGTTGCGGCCGTCGAACACCACGCCGCCGCGCAGGGCGCGCCGCATGGCCTCGAAGTCCGGGTTCCAGAAAGCCTTCCACTCCGTCACCACCACGAGCGCGTCCGCCCCCTGCAGCGCGGCCTCGGGGGCATCGCAGAACACCAGGTCGGCGCGCTCGCCGAAGATCCGCCGCGCTTCGTCCATCGCCTCGGGATCGTAGGCCCGCACCCTCGCGCCGGCGGCCCAGAGCTGGCGCAGCAGGGTGATGCTCGAGGCCTCGCGCATATCGTCGGTGTTGGGCTTGAAGGCGAGGCCCCAGACCGCGAAGGTGCGGCCGGCCACCGCGCCCTCGAAGTGGGCTTGCACCAGTTCGAACAGCTTGTCCTTCTGGCGGTGGTTGACCGCCTCGACGGCGCGCAGCAGCACCGCCTCGTGGCCGTGCTGGCGGGCGGTGCGCTCCAGCGCCCGCACGTCCTTCGGGAAGCAGCTGCCGCCGTAGCCGGCGCCGGGGTAGATGAAGTGCCAGCCGATGCGCGGGTCGCTGCCGATGCCCTGGCGCACGGCCTCGATGTCGGCGCCGACGCGCTCGGCGATGTTGGCCATCTCGTTCATGAAGCTGATCTTGGTCGCCAGCATCGCGTTGGCGGCGTACTTGGTCAGCTCGGCCGAGCGCTCGTCCATGACGATGACGCGCTCGTGGTTGCGGTTGAAGGGCGCGTACAGGCGCTTCATCTTCTCGATGGCACCGGCGTCGCGGCTGCCGAGGATGATGCGGTCCGGGCGCAGGCAGTCGGCCACCGCCGCGCCCTCTTTCAGGAACTCGGGGTTGGAGACGACCTGGAATTCGACCGCAACGCCGCGCCGGGCCAGCTCGGCGGCGATCACCTCGCGCACGCGGTCGGCGGTGCCGACCGGCACCGTGCTCTTGTTGACCACGACGGTCGGCTGGGCGAGGTGCTGGCCGAGGGTACGGGCGACCGCGAGCACGTGGCGCAGGTCGGCGCTGCCGTCCTCGTCGGGTGGCGTGCCGACGGCGATGAAGACGATGCCGGCGCCAGCGATCGCCGCCGCGGCATCGGTGCCGAAGGCGAGCCTTCCGGCGCGCCGGTTGGCCAGCACCAGGTCCTCCAGCCCCGGCTCGAAGATCGGGATGCGGCCCTGCTGAAGGCCTTCGATCTTCGCCGCGTCGATGTCGACGCAGCTCACCTGGTGCCCGACCTCGGCGAGGCAGGCACCGGTGACCAGGCCGACGTAGCCGGTTCCAAACACACTGACGCGCATCCGCGCCCTCCCCCCGCCGGGCCGCGGGGCTTACTGCGCGGGTGCGGCCGGCGCGGCCTCCGGGGTGACGATCTCGAGCAGCTCGACCTCGAACTTCAACGTGGCGTTGGGCGGGATGTCGGCACCGGCGCCGTTCTCGCCATAGGCAAGCGCCGCCGGGATCCAGAGGATGTACTTGGAGCCGACCGGCATCAGCGAGACGCCCTCGGTCCAGCCCGGGATCACGCCGGAGAGCGGGAAGGTGGCCGGCTCGTTGCGGGCGTAGGAGCTGTCGAACTCGGTGCCGTCGAGCAGGGTGCCGCGGTAGTGGACGGTGACCGTGTCGGCGGCGGTCGGGCGCGGGCCGGAGCCGGCGCGCACGACCTGGTACTGCAGGCCGCTGGCCGTGGTGCGCACGCCCGGGCGACCCTGGTTCTCGGCGAGGAAGCGCTCGCCCTCGGCCAGGTTCCTGGCCCCCAGTTCGGCGCGGCGGGCCGCCTCGCGCTGCTGCAGGAACTGGCCGAAGGCCATGCCGACCTGCTGGGCCTGGGCGTCGGTCATCAGCCGGCCCTCGCCGCTCAGTCCGGCCTGGATGGCGCGGGTGAGCGTCGGCACGTCGACGTACTCCTTGACCTGCTGGAGGCTGTTGGCCATCTGCAGGCCGATCATGTAGCTGATCTTCTCGTTGTCGGTGCGCAGGCCCTCGACCGCCGGCAGTTGCAGGGTGGCGGCGGGAGCGGCGGCGGGGGCCGCGGCCTGCGGGGCCTGGGCGGCGGCGAGGCCGGCGACGGCGAAGACGCAGAGACCGAGCGCGGTGCGGGTGGCGAAACGGCGGGCATTCAGCATGGGGATCGGGGCTCCGGGAAAGGGACCGCCGTGGTGCGGCGGGCCGCCCATTGTCGGCCCCTCGCCGGGATTCGGCAATGCGCCCTCAGGAACGCCAGGCCAACGGCAGGGCGAGGAGGTGGGCGGCGATCACCGCCAAGCTGAGGTGGAGGCGCAGGCGGCGGAAGCCCGGCGTGGCCGGCAGGGTGTCGGCGCGGGTGTCGAACCACAACGCCAGCGCGAAGCCGCAGCCCAAGGCCGCCACCGCGTGCGGAGGCGGCAGGAACAGGGCCGGGAAGGCCCAGAGGCTGGGCAGCACCGCCAGCACGTAGCCCGCGGGGGGCGTCCCGGCGCTCATCACCCGCCCCCAGCGCACGCCGCCGAGGAAGCTCAGGATCACCGCCGAATAGACCAGGAAAGCCTGCTGCGCCGGGACGACCACGTCCGGCTGCTGCTGGACCAGCCCCCAGGCCCAGGCCGCCAGCGCCGCCGCGAAGGGCAGCAGGCCAGCCCAGCCGAGGCGCCGGGCCAGCGCCGGCAGGGGCGGCTGGTGCAAGTCCTGCAGGGCGCGGAACTCGCGGCGCAGGGCCTCCTCGTCGATCGCCCCGGAGGAGCGCGGCTCCGGCCTCATGGCGTGGCGGCGACCGGCCGCGGCGCTTCCAGCGCCTGCTTCACCGCCGCGCGCAGTTCCGGCGCCTCGGGCCGTACCCGGCTGCCGAAGCTGGCCAGCACCGTGCCGTCGCGGCCGACCAGGTACTTGTGGAAGTTCCAGCGCGGCGCCTCGCCGGCGGCGGCGGCCAGTTCGCGGAACAGCGGGGTGGCCTCGCGGCCGCGCACCACCACCCGCTCGAACATCGGGAAGCGCACGCCGAAGTTGAGCGTGCAGAACTCGCGGATCTCCTCCTCGGTGCCCGGCTCCTGGCCCATGAAATCGTTGGAAGGGAAGCCAAGCACCGCAAAGCCTTGGTCGGAGAATTCCTGGTGCAGGGCCTCCAGCCCCTCGTACTGCGGGGTGAAGCCGCACTTGCTGGCGGTGTTGACGATCAGTAGCACCTGGCCGCCGAAGGCCTCGCCGAGGTGCACCCGCTCCTGCGAGGCGAGCCGGCGGTAGCTGTGGTCGAGCACGCTGGCCGCCAGCGTGCTGGCCAGGCCGAGCGCCATCGCGAGGATGCCGAGGCGCGTCAGGGTCTTCGTCGTGTGCATGGAATCCTCCCGTTGGCCGGCGGTTGCCGGTACGACTTTGCCAGTGTCGGCGACGTCCGGTGCAGGCGGTGTTGACTTCGTTGCGAGCTGGTGTTATGGTTCACTACAACACTGTACTGGTACCGACGCCATGCGCCCAGTTCGCCCGCGCCACCTGCGCCTCGCCATCGCCGGCCTCGCCGCCGGCCTGCTGGCGCTCACCTGGGCGGCGTACGGAAGGCAGGCGGACGGCCGCCACCATTCCGCGACCGCGCCGGCCGAGGCGGTGGAGACCACCGCCCGCTCCGGGCCGGGCGAACTGGCGATGCCGTATTTCTCGTTCGCCCGCCGCTCCGGTGGAGGGCGCTGATGGGCTTCACCTGGAGCGACGGCACGCCGATCTACCGGCAGCTCAAGGAGCGTGTCGTCGCCATGCTGCTGGACGGCGAACTGAAGCCGGGCGACGCCCTGCCCTCGGTGCGCCAGGTGGCGGCCGAGTTCCAGATCAATCCGATCACGGTGTCGCGGGCGTACCAGGAACTGGCCGACGAGGCCCTGGTGGAAAAACGGAGGGGACTGGGCATGTATGTCGTCGAAGGGGCGCGCGAGAAACTGCTGCGCTCGGAGCGCGAGCGCTTCCTGCGCGAGGAATGGCCGCCGCTGCGGGCACGGATCGAACGGCTCGGGCTGTCCCCGGGCCGCCTGTTCGGCGGCGACGCCGGGGACGGAGGACAGGGATGAGCACGCCGATCGTCACCGCCCGCGGCCTCGCCAAGCGCTACGGCCGGCGCACTGCCATCGACGGCATCGACCTCGACATCGCGCCCGGCCGCATCGTCGGCCTGATCGGCCCCAACGGCTCCGGCAAGACCACCACGCTCAAGGCCCTGCTCGGCCTGATCGATTTCGAGGGCCAGCTGGAGGTGCTGGGCCTCGACCCGCGCCGCCACCGCGACGCGCTGATGCAGGAGGTCTGCTTCATCGCCGACGTCGCCGTGCTGCCGCGCTGGATCCGCGTCCGCGAGGCCATCGACTTCGTCGCTGGCGTGCACCCGCGCTTCAGCCGCGCCAAGTGCGAGGCCTTCCTCGCCCAGACCCGGCTCGAACCGGGGATGAAGGTCAAGCAGATGTCCAAGGGCATGATCGTGCAGCTGCACCTCGCCCTGGTGATGGCGATCGACGCCCGTCTGCTGGTGCTCGACGAGCCGACCCTCGGCCTCGACATCCTCTACCGCAAGCAGTTCTACCGCGACTTGCTGGAACGCTACTTCGACGAAGGCCGGACGATCCTGATCACCACCCACCAGGTCGAGGAGGTCGAGCACATCCTCACCGACCTGCTGTTCCTCCGCGAGGGCCGGCTGGTGCTGCGGGCCAGCATGGACGAGGTCGGCGAGCGCTTCGTCGAGGTCGAGGTGGCCGCCGAGCAGGCCGCCGCCGCCCGCGCGCTGGGGCCGATCGACGAGCGCAGCGGGTTCGGCCGCAGCATCTTCCTGTTCGACGGCCAGCCGCGCGAACGCCTCGCCGCGCTCGGCACCCTGCGCACACCCGGCATCGCCGACCTGTTCGTTGCCACCATGAAGGGCAGTTACGCATGAAACGCTTCGCCACCCTGTTGCGCCGCGAATTCCAGGAACACAAGGGCGGGCTGCTGTGGGCACCGCTCGTGGTCGGCGGGCTGATGCTCGGCTTCGGCGGGCTGGTGCTCGGCCTCGGCGCGCTGGGCGACCTGTTATGGCTGTTCACCGTCGGCAGCGGCATGTGCATCAACTGCCAGCCGCTGTCCGTGGAACCAGAAGCGTTCCAGCTGGATGAGGCCGCGAACCTGTCGCTGATGCTGGGCCCGACCCTGATGCCGCTGGGGCTGACCCTGGCCCTGGTGCTGCTGTTCTACGCGGTCGGATCGCTCTACGACGACCGCCGCGACCGCAGCGTGCTGTTCTGGAAATCGATGCCGGTGTCCGATGCCGCTACCGTGCTGTCCAAGCTGGCCACCATGCTGCTCGTCGCCCCGGCCATCGCCGCCGCGGTCGGCCTCGCGGTGGGGATGCTGATGGCCCTGTCCGCAGCGCTCGCCCTCGCCGCACAGGGTGCCACCGCGGTGCTGCCCGCTCTGCTCGCCCAGCCGGACTTCCATCTCGCGCCGCTGGCCGTGTTCGCGCTGCTGCCGGTCTACGCGCTCTGGGCCCTGCCCTCGCTGGCCTGGTTCATGGCGGTCTCGGCCTGGGCACGGCGTGCACCCTTCCTCTGGGCCACCGGCCTGCCGCTGGGGGTCGGCATCCTGCTCTCCTGGCAGGAGGAGATGTTCGACCTGCAGCTCGGCGGTGGATGGTTCTGGGAGAACGTGGTCGCCCGGCTGTTCGGCGGCCTCCTGCCCGGCTTCTGGTTCCGCTTCGCCGGGAACGGGGGCGGATCCGTCGGGCCGGAGCCGGAAACCACCGGCCTGCCCGAGCTGGTGGCGAGGAGCTACGCCACCCTCGGCGAGCCCGCGCTGTGGTCCGGCCTGGTCGTGGGCGCCGCGCTGCTCGCCCTCGCCATCCGCCTGCGCCGCTGGCGCGAGGATGCGGCTTGATCCAAGCTTGACCTCCCTCGCTTGCCCCGGATCCCCACGATGAAACGCCCCGTCCCCGCCCGTACCCTCCTCGTCCTCGCGCTGGCGCTTGCCGCCAGTGGGTGCGGCGAACAGATCGGGCAGGCCGCCGAGGAGGCCCGCCAGGGCATCGCCGCGGCCACCGCCGAAGGCAGTGCCGCGCTCGCCGCCATCGACGAGGCGCGGAAGAAGCTGCACGAGGGCAATCTGCGCATCGGCGCGGGCGGGCCGGGCCCGGTGGCGGAGATCAGCCCGCAGGGCGACCTGCTGATCGACGGCGTGCCGCTGCCGCTGAGCGAGGCCCAGCGCGCGGCCGTGCAGGCCTACCGCACGCAGTTGCTGGCGGTCACCGACGCCGGCATGGCGATCGGCCAGGACGGCATCGCGCTGGCGGGCCAGGCGGTCACGGCGGCGGTGGCCGGGGTGCTGGGCGGTACGGTCGCCGAGGCCGGTGCCCGGATCGAGGCCGAGGCGCAAAAGATGCAGGCGGCCGGGCTGGCGCTGTGCGACGAGATGCAAGGCCTCGCCCTCGCACAGGACCAGCTGGCCCTGCTGCTGCCGGAGTTCCGGCCCTACGCCCAGGCCATCGAGCTCGACGCCCACTGCCCGCCCGCGCAGGCCGCGGCGACGCCCGCCACGCCGCCGGTGCCGCCGACACCGCCCGCGACGCCCTGAAGCCGTCGCCGGCCCCTCACTCCTTCGCCGGTTCACCGTCCGGCGCGGACGGGATGCGCTTCAGCACCCGGGTGGTGGCCAGCACCTCGACCTTGCCGCCGGCGGCCGCGAAGGCGGCGAGGTGGGCGTCGATGTTTTCGCTGGTGAGCTGGCGCGAACCCTCGGCGCGACGCACGTAGGGCGGCGCGGAGGAACTCGCGTGGGGCGTGAACGAACGGTTGCTCATGGCACTTCTCCGGTAAGCAGCACGGGGATCCCGCGGTGCAGGCCACGGGCGTAGTCCTCGCGGATGGCCCGGCAATACGGGCCGCCCATGTGGAAACGCCGACACACCTCGGGCCGGGCCTCGTAGATCGAACAGCACATCCGCGCCGCGTCGACCGCGACGCACCAGCCCTCGTCATCGCGGGCCATCACCAACAAACCGTGCTCGGTGATCGTGGTCAGGTGCTCGGCGATGCGGTCCTCCGGCTGCACGAGCACCATCAAGCGGCAACAGACCGCATCGCAACGGCGGCAATCGACCTTGCCGCCAGAAGCCTCCACGGGAGTGCGGGGTGCGGTGGCGGCGATGGAAGGCTCCGGCAGGATGGAAGGGGTTGGGCCATCCTACGCCCTTCCCCGACCCCGTGTGCGAAGGCCCGCCCGTGCGTCGTATCGGCGACAATGCGGGCCTGTTCCCCGACCGGCCCTCACGACGCCATCATGTCCCGCCACTGGGTCAATGCCGCCATCGCGGCCATCGAAGCCGACTTCCAGCGCTCGGCCGACACCCACCTGGTCCGCCTCGACCTGCCGGCCTACCCGGGCATCCCGCTGTACTTCAAGGACGAGAGCTCGCACCCCACCGGCAGCCTGAAGCACCGGCTGGCGCGCTCGCTGTTCCTCTACGCGCTGTGCAACGGCTGGCTGCGCGAGGGCCAGACGGTGATCGAGGCCAGCAGCGGCAGCACCGCCGTCTCCGAGGCCTACTTCGCGCGGCTGATCGGCCTGCCCTTCATCGCGGTCATGCCCAACACCACCTCGCGCGAGAAGATCGCCCGCATCGAGTTCTACGGCGGCCGCTGCCACATGATCGAAGGCGCCGACGTCAGCGCCGCCTCGCGCGCGCTGGCGGCCGAGGTCGGCGGCCACTTCATGGACCAGTTCACCTACGCCGAACGGGCCACCGACTGGCGCGGCAACAACAACATCGCCGAGTCGATCTTCGAGCAGCTGAAACTCGAACCCCATCCCTGCCCAAGCTGGATCGTGGTCTCGGCCGGCACCGGCGGCACCGCCGCCACGATGGGCCGCTACATCCGCTACCAGCCCACCCGCAGCGCCTGCACGCGGCTGGCCGTGGTCGATCCGGAATACTCGGTGTTCTTCGACGCCTACCGGGACCGCAAGCGCTGCCACCGCCTCGACCGCGGCTCGCGCATCGAGGGCATCGGCCGGCCGATCGTCGAGGCGAGCTTCCTGCCCGACACCATCGACCGGATGATCAAGGTGCCCGACGCCCTGAGCCTCGCGGCGATGCGGGCTCTGGAAGGGTTGCTGGGGCGGAAGGTGGGCGGCTCGACCGGGACGAACTTCGTCGGCGCCCTGCAGGTGATGGGCGGGATGAAGGCCGAGGGCGAGACCGGGGCGGTGGTGACCCTGATCTGCGACGGCGGCGAACGGTACCTGGACACCTACTACGACGATGCCTGGGTGGCGGCGCAGGGGTATGAACTCGACACCCCGTCCTCTGCCATCAAGGCGATCGTGGATGGACACATCGCCTCCCCGTCAATCGGAGGGCTCGAAACGTCATGAAACTGCCTTACGATCCGCACTCCCCGCGCCCCGGGAAACGGGGCGTCCCCATGGCGTCCCCCTCCGAGAAGTCACGATGACACCGATCCTGCGCAAGCCCCGCCCCCTGGCACTCGCCCTGATGCTGGCCCTTTCCGCCGGCGTCGCCCAGGCCCAGATCACCACCGCCAACCTGGCCGGACGGGTCAGTGGTGCCGATGCACGGGCCATCGCCGGTGCGCAGGTGACCATCCGCCACCTGCCCTCGGGCACGGTGGCGCAGGCGGTGACCGATGCCGAGGGCCGCTTCGCCGCCCGCGGCCTGCGGGTCGGCGGCCCCTACACGGTGACGGCCACCCGCGACGGCAAAACCGAGACCATCGGGAACGTGTTCCTCGAACTGGCCCAGACCGAGACCGTCGATGTGCGATTGTCCGCCACCACCATGCTGGAGGCGGTGGTGGTGACCGGCACCGCCGCACCCGGCCTGTTCGCCAGCGATGCCATGGGGGCCGGCACCCTGGTCACCGCCGAGCGGATCGCGGCGCTTCCGACCATCGACCGCTCGATCCAGGACATCGCCCGCACCGATCCCCGGATCGTGCAGTCGGACAAGCAGTTCGGCTCGATCTCGGCGCTCGGCCAGAACAACCGCTTCAACCAGATCACCATCGACGGCGTCACCGTCAACGACACCTTCGGCCTGCGCGCCAACAACCTGCCGCTGCTGCGCCAGCCGGTCTCGATGGAGGCGATCGAGGAGATCAGCGTCGCCATCTCGCAGTACGACGTGACCCAGCGCGGCTACACCGGTGCCGGCATCAATGCCGTCACCCGCTCCGGCACCAACGAGTTCCGCGGCAGCCTGTACTACATCTTCCGCGACGGCGACTGGGGCCGCGAGTTCGACGACCGCAACGTCCGCTTCCGCCCCTTCGACCAGCAGTACACCCGCGGCATGACCCTGGGCGGCCCGATCCTTCGCGATCGCCTGTTCTTCTTCGCCGGTTACGAGGAATTCAAGCGCACCTCGCCGGCACCCGACCTCGGCTCGCTCCGTGGCGTGACCACCGCGCAGGGCGAGGAGGCCGCGCGCATCGCCCGCACCCGCTACGGTGTCGATGCCGGTGGGGTCGGCGCGGCGGCGCTGGACAACACCGTCGAGGAGCGTCTGGTCAAGCTCGACTGGAACCTCAGCGATTTCCACCGCGCCAGCCTGCGCTACACCAAGACCGAGCAGAACGTCATCGACCTCGCCCGCCTTGGCGGCAACCGCCTCACCCTGTCGAGCGCCTGGTTCAACCGCTCCGACAGCTTCGAGAGCGTGGTCGGGCAGTTGTTCAGCGACTGGAACGACCGCTTCTCCACGGAATTCCGCGTCAGCCACCGCGAGTTCCTCGGCACCTTCCAGCCGTTCTCGCGCCTGCCGCAGGTGCAGATCAGCACCGGCGCCGGCCAGATCGCGCTCGGCACCGAGCAGTTCCGCCATGCCAACCGGCTGACCACCGAAACCTGGAACAGCTTCGGCGCCGCCACCTGGTACCTCGGCGACCACACCCTGCGCTTCGGCTTCGACCACGAGTCGAACGACATCTACAACCTGTTCCTCGAAAGTTCGCTCGGCAACTACGGCTTCCGCAGCCTCGCCGACTTCGACGCCGGCCGCTATTCGAGCTTCCTGCTGCGCGCCCCGGCCACCGGCTTCTCGCTGGAGGACACCGCCGCCATCTGGGAACTCGACACCTTCGGCCTGTTCCTGCAGGACACCTGGGCGGTGAACCCCAACCTCACTCTCACCTACGGCCTGCGCATGGACGAGGCCAGCGTGCCAGGGGCGCCGGTGTTCAACGCCACCGCCTCGCAGCGCTTCGGCCGTCGTAACGACGTCACCATCGACGGCGAGCGGCTGTTCCAGCCGCGCTTCGGCTTCAACTACCGCTTCGACAGCGAGCGCCCGACCCAGCTCCGCGGTGGCGTCGGCCTCTTCCAGGGCGCAGCCGCCAACGTCTGGCTGTCCAACCCCTTCACCAACAACGGCGTCACGGTCGGCGTATTCGGCTGCGGCACCGCTGGCCTGCCGGCCTGCACCGGCAGCCTACCGCCGATCTCGATGAACCCCGACAACCAGCCGCGCCTGAACCTGGGCGGCGTGGTGCCGGTCGACGTCGACTTCGTCGCCGACGACCTCGAGCAGCCCTCGGTGTGGAAGGCCAACCTGGCCTTCGAGCACGAACTGCCCTGGCACGGCCTGATGGTCAGTGCCGAGGCCATCCTGCTCTCGACCCGCTCCGGCATCCACTACGAGCACCTGAACCTCGGTGCGCCGACCGGCCGCGGCCCCGACGGCCGGCCGATGTTCTGGAACCCGGCCGGCTACCTGCCGTCCAGCTGGAACCAGGCCGGCGTCGGCACCGGCGTCCAGGCCCGCTTCAACCGCGACCGTGCCTTCCGCGAGGTCCTGTTGGCCCGCAACACCACCAAGGGCAGCGCCGAGAACTTTAGCCTCTCCCTGCAAAAGCCGATGGGCGAGGGCGATTCCTGGTTCTGGCAGGTCGGTTACGCCTACGGTGACGCCCACGACGTGAACCAGCTCGCCGGCTCGATCTCGGTTGAGAACTGGTCCTCGCGCACGATCTTCTCGCCGAACGAGGAGCTCAGCAGCCGCTCCAACTTCGCCATGCGCGACCGCTTCACCGCGGCCGTGACCTACCGCCACTTCTTCTTCGACGGCTACCGGACCGAGATCGGCGCCTTCTTCGAGGGCCGCAAGGGCCGTCCGTACAGCTTTGTCTTCGACAACGACGCCAACGGCGACGGCATCGCCGGTAACGACCTGCTCTACATCCCGACCGGCCCCGGCGACGTGTTGTTCGGCTCGGCGGCCGAGGAAGCTGCGTTCTGGGCCTTTGTCGCCGCCCATCCCGATCTCAGCGGCCGCCGCGGCCAGCTCGCCGAGCGCAACGGCCAGTTCAGCCCCTGGGTCAACAACATCGACCTGCGCATCAGCCAGGAACTGCCGGGCTTCTTCGAGGGCCACCGGGCCGAGCTGTGGCTGGACGTGCTCAACGTCGGCAACCTGATCAACGAGGACTGGGGCCTGATCGACGAGGTCTGGGTGAGCGGCTTCGGCCAACCGCAGGGCCTGGGCATCGTCGAGTTCGGCGGCATCGACCCGGCCAGCGGGCGCTACGTCTACCGCTTCAACACCCCGGACACCGAAATCCGCCGCGATGCCGTCGGCCAGTCGCGCTGGGCCCTGCAGCTCGGGTTCCGCTATCGCTTCTGATCGGGGAGGTTACCCGGTCAGCGGAAGCTGCGGTGCTCGACCACCAGCGGCTTGCCCTCGAGCGTGGCGAGCAGGTCGTCCAAAGGCTCGACCTGCTCGACGATCAGGTGCGTGACGTCCTCGTGCGCCTCCCAGCGCCCGCGCGCGCCGAGCAGCTGCGATTCAAGGATGGCGCGGCGGTGGCGTTCGACCACGGCGCGCCAGCAGATCAGGTTGGTGAGGCCGTGCTCGTCCTCGAGCGTGAGGAACCAGGTGCCGTTCGCCGTCTGCGGCCGCTGCCGCAGGGTGACGAGACCGGCGGTACGGGCGCGGCGCGGCGCTTTGATGCGATGCAGGGCGCGATGGTCGAGGTAGCCGCGGGCGCGCAGCCGTGGACGCAGCAGCGCCATCGGATGCGCGTTGAGCGTGAGCCCGGTGCTGGCGTAATCAGCGAGCGTGGTCTCGCTGGCCGTGGGCGGGCGGATGACGAGCCGGCCTTCTTCTGCAGCGGGCAATCCGGCGAACAGCGGTAGTGTGCCCTCCTCCACCCCGGCCATGGCCCAGCGCGCGCGATGACGGTGGCCGGTGAGGCCGCGCAGCACGTCGGCTTCGGCCAGTGCCGCGCGGGAGCGTCCGTCAAGCTCGGCGCGCTGGCAGAGGTCTTCGATGTCGCGGAAAGGCCGCACGCGGCGCGCGGCGACCACACGACCGGCGGCCTCGCGCGGCAGCGTACCGACCTCGCGCAGGCCGAGGCGGATCGCCGGCTGGGGGGCGGCATCGGCAAACCCCGTCCGAGGCGTCGCGGCCGACGCCGCCGCTTCCGGTTCGAGGCTCGATTCGATCTCGCTGTAGCGCACGTCCACCGGCCGCACCGCGATGCCGTGCTTGCGTGCGTCCTGCACGATCTGCGCGGCGGTATAGAAGCCCAGCGGCTGCGCATTGAGCAGCGCGCAGGCGAAGGCCGCCGGCTCGTGGCACTTGAGCCAGCAACTCGCGTAGGTGAGCAGGGCAAAGCTGGCGGCGTGCGATTCCGGGAAGCCGTAGCTGCCGAAGCCCTTCACCTGCTCGAAGATCTTCTCGGCGAAATCCAGCGGGTAGCCGCGCTCGGCCATGCCGGCGAGCAGGCGCTGGCGATGGTGCTCGAGGCCGCCGCGGCGCTTCCACGCCGCCATCGAGCGGCGGAGCTCGTCCGCTTCGCCGGCCGTGTAGCCCGCCGCCACCATCGCGATCTCCATCACCTGCTCCTGGAACAGCGGCACGCCGAGCGTCCGCCCGAGCACCGCCTCCAGTTCCTTCGACGGGTAGACGACCGGGTCGATGCCCTGCCGGCGTCGCAGGTAGGGATGCACCATGCCGCCCTGGATCGGGCCGGGGCGGACGATCGCCACTTCGATGACGAGATCGTAGAAGGTGCGCGGCTTCAGGCGCGGCAGCATGGTCATCTGCGCGCGCGATTCGATCTGGAACACGCCGAGCGTGTCGGCGCGCTGGATCATGTCGTAGGTCTTCTTGTCCTCGGCCGGGATCGTCGCCAGTTCGAGGTGCCGGCGACCGTTTTCGCGCAGCAGGTCGAGGCATCGACGGATCGCGCTCAACATGCCCAGCGCCAGCACGTCGACCTTCAGCAGGCCCAGCGTTTCGAGATCGTCCTTGTCCCACTGGAGGATGGTGCGCTCGGGCATGGCGGCGTTCTCGACCGGCACCAGCTTCGACAGCGGCGCATCGCTGATGACGAAACCGCCGACATGCTGCGAGAGGTGGCGCGGGTGGCCGAGCAGTTCGTGCGCCAGCAGCAGCACGCGCGACAGCAGCCGGCCTTCCGGATCGAGCCCGCGCTCGGCGCAGCGGGCTTTCCACACGGTGAAATCCTCGGCGTGGCCGACCGCGGCGGAGAGCTCGGCGAGCTGGTCTTCCGGCAAACCCATCACCCGGCCGACGTCGCGCAGCGCGCTCTTCGGCCCGTAGGTGATGACCGTCGCGGCCAGCGCGGCGCGCTCGCGGCCGTACTTGGCGTAGACGTACTGGATGACCTCCTCGCGGCGCTCGTGCTCGAAATCGACGTCGATGTCCGGGGCTTCGTTACGTTCCTTCGAGAGGAAGCGGCCGAACAGCAGGTTGGCGCGCGCCGGGTCGACAGCGGTGATGCCGAGCGCGTAGCAGACCGCCGAGTTCGCCGCCGAGCCACGCCCCTGGCAGAGGATGCCGCGCGAGCGGGCGAACACCACGAGGTCGTGGACGGTGAGGAAGAAGGCCTCGTACTCCAGTTCGGCGATCAGCACGAGCTCGGCCTCGATCTGCGCATGCACCTTGCCAGAAACGCCCTCCGGCCAGCGCAGGGCCGCCCCGTCCCAGGTGAGCGCGGCAAGCCACGAGGACGGCGTCTCGCCCTCGGGCACCAGCTCGCGCGGGTAGGTGTAGCGCAGGTCGCGGAGGCTGAAGCGGCAGCGCGCCGCGATCGCCACGCTTTCCTCCAGCCATTCGCGCGGGAAGATCGCCGACAGCGCCTGCCGCGTGCGCAGGTGGCGCTCGCCGTTCGCGAACAGACGGCGGCCGGCCTCGCGTAGCGTGGCGCGGTGGCGCAGCGCGCACAGCACATCCTGCAGGCCGCGGCGGCGGCGCACGTGCATGTGTACATCGCCGCAGGCGACGACGGGAAGGCCGCACCGCGCGGCCAGTGCCGCGATGGCGGCGTGGCGTGCGTCATCGTCCGGGCCGCGATGCAGCTGTGCCGCGAGCCAGAGGCGTTCGGGGAACAGGCCGCGCAGCCACGCGACCGTCGAGGCCGCCGCATCCCGCGCATCGGGCGCCGCGCCGGACGCCTCGCCCAAGCCGAGATCGATCGGCGTCGGCCGCCACAGCGCGAACACGCCGTGGTCGCGACCCTCCTCGCCTTCGCCAAACGCGGCCTCGAGATCGGCGCGATGCAGCGCGTAGGTACCCTTCGCCGCGCGTCGCCGTGCGATGGTGATCAACGCGGAAAGCCGCTCGTAACCGCGCGTGGATTCGACCAGCAGCACCAGCGCCGGCCCATCGGCCAGTTGGACTTCCGTGCCGCAGACCAGCGGCAGGCCCGTGGCTTCGCTGGCCTCCAGGCCACGCACGAGGCCGGCAAAGCTGCATTCGTCGGTGATGGCGAGCGCGCGGTAGCCCAACGCCTTCGCGCGTTCGAACAGCTCCAGCGCCGTGGACGCGCCGCGCTGGAACGAGAAGGCCGAGAGGCAGTGCAGCTCGGCGTAGTCCGGCAGCGTGCCTGCCGCGAACCGCCGCTCAGGCGAACCAGCCATGCAGCCACCATGGCCCAGCCTCGCCGCCCACTGGCCGGAAGGCCCAGGCCTCCTGCCCGCCGCGGGTGCGCAGGCGGTAGTAATCGCGGCGAACGGGCTCCTCGTCCCACCAGGCGGTTTCGATGCGCTCGGGGCCGGCGATCACGTCCGCCACCGCCTCGCGTAGCACGATCGGCGGGTCGATGAGCCACAGCGGCCGCGGCCCCTCGGCCAGCGCCGGAAGGCGCGTGCGCGGCGTGTCGACCCAGCACCACGCGGCTTCCGGACGATGCGTGTCGACCACGGCCAGGGCCTGCACGGCCGCATCGCCGAGCCGCGCGCGCAGGCGGCTGTCGAGCAGGCCGGCGTCACCCTCTCGCGTCCGCGCTTCGAACAGATCGCGATGCCCGGGGTGGAAACCGGGCAATTCATCCGCTTCCAGGCCGAGGCTGACTGCCGGCACCGGCAGGCGCGCGCTGTCCAGCTTCAGCCGGGCGAGTTCGAACAGCCGCGCGGCATCGCGCTCCGGTGCGGCCAAGCGGACCTCGAGGCGCGTCGGGGCGACGCCGTCCTCGTGGCCGAACACCAGCCGGAAGCCGGGCACGCCGCCGTCGCGCTGCACGAGGAACAGCGCGAACTCCTGCAGCAGCCGCCGCAGCGGGAAGACCAGCACCGTCGCGTCGGCCAGCGGATGGTCGAAATCGAGGCGGGCGGCGTAGCGCGTGGGCGGCTCGTACAGCGGAAGCGGGTCGGGCGCGCGGCCGACGAGGCGGTCGAGGCGATCGAGCACCGCCGGGCCGATGCGCTTCGCCAGCGCGGCACGCGGCAGGGCCAGCACGTCGCCAAGGCGCTTGAAGCCGCTGCGTTCGAGCAGGCGCAGCGCGTCATCGGGCAGGCCGGCCAAGCCCAGCGGCAAGCGCGCCAGCAGGCGCTGGAGCTGGGTGGCGTCGGCCACGGCCAAGCCGTCGTGCGCCCGCGCCAGTCCGCGCGCGGCCAGCGGGGTGGGGGCGCAAGCAATGCGCACCTGCACGCCGCAGCCGGCGAGTTCATCGCGCAGGCGCTGCTGCCAGCGCGGCCACGGCCCGAACAGGCCGAGCGAGCGCCCGGCTTCGAACAGCACGGTGTCGGGCTCGCGCAAGCTCACTTCGGCCGAGAAGCCGTAAGCGTAGCCGGCCAGCCACTCGCGCAGCGCGGCATCCCGCACCGGCTGGTGGGCACCCAGCGCGAGCCCCGGGCACAGCAGTTGCGCGCTGGCCACGGCCTGCCCGGCGTGCACGCCCTGCGCGCGGGCGGTGACATTCGCGGCATGGACGCGGCGCTGCTGCGGGCCGTCGGTCAGCGCCCAGGGGGACTCGTCGTCGAAGGCCTGCAGCGCACGGCGATGGCGCGCTTCGGCATCCAGCGCGAGCTGCGGCAGGTGCAAGGCGCACCACCACGGCGAGGCGGGACGGAAGGACGGCGGGCTGGCGTGCATGGGGGCGCCGGAACCTCAGTGCACGGCGCGCAGCGCAACCGACGGCGTGGCGCCCCACGCCACCGGCGTGGCCGGCGCGGCCCCGCCGCGGCATTTGTGCAGGCGCACGAGACCACCGGGCATCACCTCCATCCGCAGAGCCGCGGGCGAAGGCTGCTGCAGGGCGCGCAGCGGCCGGAAGGCGAAACCGAGGGCGTCGCCCTGCTCCGCCGCTACCGAAAGCCGGCGCAGGGCGCGGTCGTCCACGGCCTGCGGCCAGCACAGCACCACCCCGCAGGCCCCGGAACGCAGGCCCTGCTCGGCCGCCCACAGCGCATCGCGGCCCTCGGCCCGCACCACGCGCAGCCGCGCCAGATCGAGCCCGGCCGCGGCCAGCGCCGGTGCGTAGGGCAGGTAGGGCGGCGCCACCATCAGCAGGCTCCGCCCTTGCCGCGCCAGCCGGACCAGGGTGGGCAGCAGAAGGCGCAGTTCCCCCACGCCATCCATCGGCAGCAGCAGCTCCAGCAGGGAAGCGGGTGGCCAACCGCCGCCCGGCAGCGCGGCGTCGAGGTCGGCATGACCGGTGGGCTCGCCCGGCCGTCCGGCCGCCTGCCCCGCGGCCGGCCACAGGCGGCGCTGGTGGATCAGGGCATCGAGGGAAACGAGGGCGGCAGGCATGGCGGGTCATCGATCCGGCAGGAAAAAGTACCACACAAAAATGTGGCTATCGTGAAGCCGGCGGGCCGGCATCCGCCGATGGGAAGCCGGCCCCGTCTCAAGCCTCGCGACCGGCCCGTCACGGGGGCCGACGGCTATACTTCGTGAGCTCTTGCTCGCGGCGGGAGAAGCGGCGGCACCGGGCCTCGATCCCCGGCACCGACGCTGCCGAAGGCGCAACGCCCGTAATCGCTCAGGCCCCCGTACCGTCGCGCGCGAGCAACTCTGGAGAGACCGGTTGAATCCGGCGCCGAAGGTGCACGCGAAGCGCGACATCGGCTTCGCAAACTCTCAGGCAGAAGGACAGAGGGGCGAATGGGGAGCTTTCCCGCGGCGAACGCCGCGGGCCCCATGAGCGCCCGGCGCGATGCAGCGCGCCGGGCCGGACGAACCTCCTCCATCGCCGGGAATCCTCATGACCACGCCTTCGCTTCGCGCCCTCGAGCACCACGACGCCTTCCTCGAGCGCCACATCGGCCCCAACGCGGCCGAGATCGCCCACATGCTGAAGGTGATCGGCCAGCCCTCGCTCGAAGCGATGACCGACGCCATCGTCCCGGCCTCGATCCGCTCGACGCAGCCACTGGCCCTGCCCGAGCCGGTCTCGGAAGTCGAAGCGCTTGCCAAGATCCGCGCGATCGCGTCGAAGAACCAGGTGTTCAAGAGCTTCATCGGCCAGGGCTACTACGGCACCCACACGCCGAACGTCATCCTGCGCAACATCCTCGAGAACCCCGCGTGGTACACGGCCTACACGCCGTACCAGGCCGAGATCTCGCAAGGCCGCATGGAGGCGCTGATCAACTTCCAGACGATGGTGACCGACCTCACCGGGATGGAGATCAGCAACGCCTCGCTGCTCGACGAGGCCACCGCCGCCGCCGAGGCGATGACGCTGGCCAAGCGCTCGGCCAAGTCGAAGTCGAATCGCTTCTTCGTCTCCAAGCACGTGCACCCGCAGACGCTCGCCCTGCTGCACACCCGCGCCGACGGCATCGGCATCGAGGTGGTGGTCGGTGACGACGCCGACGCCGCCGGCGCCGACGTCTTCGGCGTGCTGCTGCAGTACCCCAACACCTTCGGCCAGATCCACGACTACGCGGCGCTGGCCGATGCTGTCCACGCCCAGGGCGGCCTGGTCGCCGTCGCCACCGACCTGCTGGCGCTGACGCTGATCAAGGCGCCGGGCGAATGGGGTGCCGACATCGTGGTCGGCAACACCCAGCGCTTCGGCGTGCCCTTCGGCTTCGGCGGCCCGCACGCGGCCTTCCTCGCCTGCAAGGACGGCTTCAAGCGCTCGATGCCGGGCCGCCTGATCGGCGTCTCGATCGACGCCCAGGGCAATCCGGCCTATCGGCTCACGTTGCAGACCCGCGAGCAGCACATCCGCCGCGAGAAGGCGACCTCGAACATCTGCACCGCGCAGGTGCTGCTGGCGGTGATGGCCTCGATGTACGCCGTCTACCACGGTCCGGAAGGCCTCACCCGCATCGCCACCCGCGTGCACCGCCTTGCCGCGATTCTTGCCGGCGCGCTGCGTGCCAAGGGCATCACGGTTGGCACCGACTTCTTCGACACCCTGCACGTGGTTGGCGTCGATGCCGCCGCGCTGCAGGCCAAGGCCCGTGCCGCGCGCATCAACCTGCGCGCCATCGATGCCAACAGCCTCGGCATCAGCCTCGACGAGACCACCACCCGCGAGGACGTCGTGGCCCTCGCCGCACTGTTCGGTGCGGAGGTCACGGACATCGACGCCGCCGACGCCAGCACCCCGGACGCCCTGCCCGCCGGCCTGCGCCGCGAATCGAAGTTCCTGCAGCACCCGGTGTTCAACACGCACCACAGCGAGCACGAGCTGCTGCGCTACCTGCGCCAGCTGGCCGACAAAGACTTGGCCATGGACAGGACAATGATCCCGCTGGGTTCGTGCACCATGAAGCTCAACGCCACGGCCGAGATGATCCCGGTCACCTGGCCGGAGTTCGCCAACCTCCACCCGCTGGCACCGGCCGAGCAGACCGAGGGCTACCGCGAGCTGATCACCACGCTCGAGGCCATGCTGGTCGAGTGCACCGGCTACGACGCGGTCAGCCTGCAGCCGAACTCCGGCGCGCAGGGCGAGTACGCCGGCCTGCTCGCCATCCGCGGCTACCACCGAAGCCGCGGCGAGGGCCACCGCAACATCTGCCTGATACCGGAATCGGCGCACGGCACCAACCCGGCCTCGGCGCAGATGGTGGGCATGGACGTCGTCGTCGTGGCCTGCGACAAGGACGGCAACGTCGATGTGGCCGACCTGCGCGCCAAGGCCGAGAAGCACTCGGCCAAGCTCGCCGCACTCATGGTCACCTACCCGTCCACGCACGGCGTGTTCGAGGAGGCCATCGTCGAGATCTGCGAGATCATCCACCAGCACGGCGGGCAGGTGTACACCGACGGCGCCAACATGAACGCGCTGGTCGGCGTGGCCAAGCCCGGCCTCTGGGGCTCGGACGTCTCGCACCTCAACCTGCACAAGACCTTCTGCATCCCGCACGGTGGCGGCGGTCCGGGTGTGGGCCCCTGTGCGGTGAAGTCGCACCTGGCACCGTTCCTGCCCGGCGCGCTGACGAAGGACGGCTTCCGCACGCCCGGCATCGGCGACGGCCCGATGGTCTCGGCCGCCAGCTTCGGCTCGGCCAGCATCCTGCCGATCAGCTGGATGTACATCGTGATGATGGGCGCCGAAGGCCTGCGCCGCGCCACCCAGGTCGCCCTGCTCAACGCCAACTACGTGGCCAAGCGCCTCGCCCCGCACTTCCCGACGCTGTACTCGGGCAGCAACGGCCTGGTCGCGCACGAGTGCATCCTCGACCTGCGCCCGATCAAGGACAGCGTCGGTATCAGCGCCGAGGACGTGGCCAAGCGCCTGATCGACTTCGGCTTCCACGCCCCGACCCTGAGCTTCCCGGTTGCCGGCACGCTGATGGTCGAGCCGACGGAATCGGAATCGCTGCACGAGCTCGACCGCTTCATCGACGCGATGATCCAGATCCGCAACGAGATCCGCGCCATCGAGGACGGCCGCCTCGACCGCGAGGACAACCCCCTCAAGCACGCGCCGCACACGGCCATGGTCGTGACCGCCAGCGAGTGGACCCGCGGCTACCCTAGGGAGCTGGCGGCCTTCCCGCTGCCCTCGCTGAAGCTGCAGAAGTACTGGCCGCCGGTGGCCCGCGTCGACAACGTCTACGGCGACCGCAACATCATGTGCGCCTGCATCCCGGTCGAGGCGTTCAAGGATGCCGGGGAATCGGTATCCGGCTGATCCCCGGCGACGGTCGCCTTGACCGTCGACCGGCCCTCGATATAACGTCTGTTATCACCGCCTGCTGCGAGGCCGCCATGCGTCTGAAGATCACCACCGTCGGCAATTCGGCCGGCGTGATCCTGCCGAAGGAACTGCTGGCCCGCCTTCGCCTCGAGCGCGGCGACGAGCTTTTCCTGGTCGAGACCCCGGAAGGCATGCTGCTCAGCCCCTACGACCCCGAGTTCGCGGCGCAGATGGCGGTGGCCGAGCAGGTGATGCGCAGTGACCGAACCGTGTTGCGTAAGCTGGCGCAGTAACCGCGCATGGTCGTCTGGATCCGCAAGGCTCTGGTGCTGGCCATCCACCACCGGCAACTCGCCGAGCACGGCGGCATGGCCGGTGTCCGCGACGAAGGCCTGCTCGACGCCGCGCTGGCCCGGCCGCTGCAGCGCGAGGCCTACGGTAACCCGCAGCCGGACCTCGCGGAACTCGCCGCCTGCCTGGCCCATGGGCTGGCCCGCAACCATCCTTTCCTCGACGGCAACAAGCGCACCGCGCATGTCGCCTACCGCACCTTCCTCCAGCTCAACGCACACGACTTCGACGCGTCGGACGAGGAGAAATACCAAGCGATGGTGGCCCTCGCCGCCGGTGAACTGGACGAAGCCGGCTTCGCGGCCTGGCTGCGGCCGCGCCTTCACCCATCGCTGCGCCGGGATGTGTAAGCTGGAAGAGGATTCTTCGCCGAGGTCCGCGCCATGATCAACGGCATCCCCTCCAGCGCTTCCGTCTCCGGCATGGCCGTCGCGATGCAGCGCGTCGATGCCGCCGCCAGCAACACCGCGAACCGGCAGACCGAAGGCTTCCAACGCCTGCGCGTCGAGCAGTCCGCGGCCCCGAACGGCGGGGTTCAGGCGCGCACCGTGCGTACCACGGAAGCCAACGACACCGACCAGACGGCGATCCGCGATGCCATCGACGCCCGCGTCGGCCAGCGCGATTTCGAGGCGAACGCCGCCGCCTTCCGCGCCCGCGAGGACGCCCTCGGCAGCCTGTTCGACCAGCGCGCCTGAGCGGCCCGGCCGTTCAGGCGAAGGGATCGCGCAGCACGATGTTGGCGTCGCGGTCGGGGCCGGTGCTGACGATGGCGAGCGGGCAGCCGGCCAGTTCCTCCAGCGCGCGCAGGTAGGCGCGGGCTGCCGGGGGCAGCTTCTCCCATTCGGTGATGCCGGCGGTGCACTCGCTCCAGCCCGGGAACTCCAAGTACACCGGCGTGCACTCGGCCCAGCCAGCCGCGTCGAGCGGGGCGTACTCGCTGCGCTTGCCACGGTACTCGTAGGCGATGCAGATCTTCAGCTTGTCCATCCCGTCGAGGATGTCGAGCTTGGTGATGCAAAGCCCGCTGATGCCGTTGATGGCGACCGCACGCTTCAGCGCCACGATGTCCATCCAGCCGCAGCGGCGTGGGCGGCCGGTGGTGGCACCGTACTCCTGGCCGCGGTCGCGGATGCCCTGCCCGATCTCGTCGTTGAGCTCGGTCGGGAACGGGCCGCCACCGACGCGGGTGGCGTAGGCCTTGGCGATACCGAGCACGTAGTCGATGGCGTCCGCGCCGACGCCGGTGCCGGCCAGCGCGCCGCCCACCGTGGTGTTCGACGAGGTGACGTAGGGGTAGGTGCCGTGGTCGATGTCGAGCAGCGCGCCCTGCGCACCCTCGAACAGCACGCGCTTGCCCTGCCGGCGCAGCTCGTGGAGGATGCCGGCCACATCGGCCTTCATCGGGTCGACGTAGGCGCCGAAGGCCAGGGCCTCGTCCAGCGTCTTCTGGTAGTCCACCGCCTCGGCGCCGAGGTACTTGGTCAGCACGAAGTTGTGGTAGTCCAATGTGCCGCGCAGTTTTTCCGCCAGCTCCGCCGGGTAGGCGAGGTCGGCGACGCGGATGCCGCGGCGCGCCACCTTGTCCTCGTAGGCCGGGCCGATGCCGCGGCCGGTGGTGCCGATGGCCTTGCCGCCGGCGGCCTTCTCGCGGGCCTGGTCGAGTGCGATGTGGTGCGGCATGATCAAGGGCGTGGCCGGGCTGATCTTCAGCCGCGAACGCACCTCGACGCCGTTGGCCTCGAGCTGGGTGATTTCCTTCTGCAGCGCCGCCGGCGAGAGCACGACGCCGTTGCCGATCAGGCACAGCGCGCCGTCGCGCAGGATGCCCGACGGGATCAGGTGCAGCACCGTCTTCCTACCGTTGATGACCAGGGTATGGCCGGCGTTGTGCCCGCCCTGGAAGCGCACGACCGCGCCGATGTCCTGCGTCAGCAGGTCGACGATCTTGCCCTTGCCCTCATCGCCCCATTGGGCGCCCAACACGACGACGGATTGCCCCACGGCCGAAGCCCTCGCAAGTCGAAAGAGAAAAGCCGGGACGCTTGGCGCCCCGGCTTTTCAAAATTATCCGCGCTTCGGTGGCGGAAGACCAGCCCTCTCAGGCGCGCACCCAGGCCAGCAGCAGCAGACCGACCACGACGAGTCCCGTCCCCACCACCTGCAGGCGGCGCTCCGGCTCCTCCAGCAGCTCGCGGACCATCCGCTTCCAGGCCCCCGGGGCCAGCGCGAGGAACAGGCCCTCGATCACCAGCACCAGGGCCAGCGCCGCGAACAGGTCGGACCAGGCCATGCCCCGGCCTCAGCGCGAGCGGTACTGCTCGAAGTGCCGGAAGAACTCCGACTCGGGATCGAGGATCAGGGTGGTCTGGCCGTCGGCCAGCGACATCCGGTAGGCCTCGAGGCTGCGGTGGAAGGCGAAGAACTCCGGGTCGCGGCCGTGCACGGCGGCGAAGATGGCGGCGGCGCGGGCGTCGCCCTCGCCGCGGATCTTGGCCGCCTCGCGCTCGGCGTTGGCGAGGATGACCTGGCGCTGCTTGTCGGCATTGGCACGGATCAGCTCGGCGCGCTCCTGGCCCTCGGCACGGGTGCGGGTGGCGACCTCGTGGCGGTTGGTGCGCATCCGGTTGTAGACGCGGTCGAGCACCGAATCGGCGCCGGCGACGCCGTCGTCCGGCAGGTCGATGCGCTTGATCCGCACGTCCGAGACCTCGATGCCGAGCGTGGCGGCGCCGCGGTTGATCTGCGCGAGCAACTGGTTGGTGACGTCGTCGCGCCCGGCCTCGGCGAGCTCGCGCAGGGTGCTGCGGTTGATCAGGTTGCGCAGGGCGTCCTCGACGATTGGAGAAAGCCGATTGACGGCCTGCGCCTCGACGCCGCCACCGGCGGCCCGGTAGTACTGGGCCACGTCGGCGATGCGCCAGACCACGAAGTAGTCGACCTGCACGTCCTGCTGCTCGGAGGTGAGGTAGCGCTTGTTCTCGGCCGTCATGGTGAGCAGGCGGCGGTCGAAGGTCAGCACGTTGTCGATCAGCGGCATCTTGAAGCGCAGGCCGGGCTGGACGTCCTCGCGGACGACCTCGCCGAGGCGCAGGACGATGGCGGTCTGGCCCTGGTTGACGGTGAACAGGGTGCCGCTGGCCAGCAGGACCAGCAGGGCGATCCCCATCAGCAGGTTGGGCAGGTGGCGGATCATCAGCGGCTCCCCTCGCGGACCGGGCGCTCGGCGGCGCGCGGCGGACGTGGCGTTTCGGTGGCGGCGGCGGCCTGGGCCTGCGCGGCGGCCTGGGCGACCACCGGCGCGGGCGGAGCGGCGGCGCCACCGGGCATCTGCAGCAGCAGGGTGTTGCCCTGGCTGCCGAGCAGCACGCGCGGGTTGCGCGTCATCACTTCCTGCATGGTCTCCAGGTAGAGGCGCTGGCGGACGACCTGCGGGGAGCGCTCGTACTCGTCGAGCAGCAGGGCGAAGCGCGCGGCCTCGCCCTCGGCGCGGGCGATCACCGCGTCGCGGTGGCCCTGCGCCGCGGCCAGGATGCGCGAGGCTTGGCCGCGGGCCTCGGGCACCACCTGGCCTTCGTAGGCCTGGGCTTCGTTCTGGAAGCGCTGGGCGTCCTGCTCGGCGGCGATCACGTCGTCGAAGGCCGCCTTGACCGGGGCCGGTGGCGCCGCCACCGGCAGGCCGAGTTGGGTCACGGCGAGCCCGGTGCCGAAGCGGTCGAGCGCGCCCTGCACCAACTCGCGGATCTGCGGCGTGAGGGTGTCGCGGCGGTTCAGGGCGGTGTCGAGGTCGACATTGCCGATCGCCTCGCGCACCGCGCTCTCGGTGATCTGCCGGAGCAGGTCCTCGGCGCCGCGGGTGCCGAACAGGTAGCGCTCGGGGTCGATGATCTGGAACTGCACGTTGTAGCCGATCTCGACCAGGTTCTCGTCGCGGGTCAGCACCAGCATCTGCGCGCTCTCGGCCATCACCTGCTGGGCCTGCACGACGAACACCGTCTCGAACGGCCAGGGCAGCTTCAGGTTGGGGCCGGGTTCCATCATCCGGTTGAACTCGCCGAAGCGCAGCACCACGCCGCGCTCGCGTTCGTCGATCAGCCGGAACGAGCTGAACAGCAGCCAGACCACCAGCAGGCCGACGACCAGGTAGAGCGGGTTGAAGGCCTCGCCGGGGCGCCCGCCGCCGGAACCGGAACCACCGCCGAACATGCCGCGCAGGCGTTCGACGAAGGCCTGCACCTCGCGGTTCGGGTCCTTGCCGCGCCAGGGGTCGTTGCCGCGGTTTCCGGGTTGGTTCCAGGCCATGGGGGCTCCAGCGAAAGGCCCGCGCGGGAAACGCGGGTCCGTGATTCTAGGTAGGGGCGGAAGGGGGAACAAGCAAGAGGGTGTGAAGCGGCTGGCCACCAGGCTCGGCGGCCAGGCGTTCGGCGGCGCGGCGCGGCAGGCGCAGCCCCAGCACCCAGCCGCCATCGCCGCCCGGAGCCTCGGCGGAGACCGCGCCTTCGGCATGCAGGCGGGCGCGCAGGCGGCCGTCGGCGGGGGCCAGGTGGATCTCGGCCTCCAGCACGGATTCGGCGAAATGCCCGGCCAAGGCGGCCCGCAGGGCGTCGAGGCCGAGGCCCTCGCGGGCCGAGACGAAGACGCGCCAACCGCCGTCGGTGGCCGGTTCGCAACGCGGCGCCAGGCCCTCGACGAGGTCGATCTTGTTGTGGACCCGCCATTGCGGGATCGCGCCGGCGCCGATCTCGGCCAGCACCGCATCGACCGCGGCGACCTGCGCCTCGCGCTCGGGATCGGCGACATCGACGACGTGCAGCAGCAGGTCGGCCTCGCGGGCCTCGGCCAAGGTCGAACGGAAGGCGGCGACCAGGTCATGCGGCAGGTCGCGGACGAAGCCCACGGTGTCGGACAGCAGCAGCGGGCCGCCGGCCTGGCCCTCGATCCGCCGCACGGTCGGGTCGAGCGTGGCGAACAGCCGGTCGGCGGCGTAGACGCCGCTGCCGGTCAGGGCGTTGAAGAGCGTGGACTTGCCGGCATTGGTGTAGCCGACCAGGGCGATCCTCGGCAGCGCGTTGCGCTCGCGGGCGCGGCGCATCTGCGCGCGCTGCACGTCGAGCCGGCGCAGGCGCTGCTCCAGCGCCTCGATCCGCGCCCGGATCAGGCGGCGGTCGGTCTCCAGCGCGGTCTCGCCGGGGCCGCGCAGGCCGATGGCACCGCCGCGCTGGCCGTCCATGCCCTTGCCCTTGCCGACCAGCCGGGTGGCCTGGTGCTTCAACTGCGCCAGTTCGACCTGCAGCTTGCCGTCGGCGCTGGCAGCGCGCTGGGCGAACAGGTCGAGGATGAGCCCGACCCGGTCCACCACCCGGCAGCCGAGTTGGTCGGCGAGGTTGCGCTCCTGCACCGGGCTCAGGCGCGCATTCACCAGCACCAGGTCGACCGCCGCCGCCGCGCACAGGCCCTTCAGCTCTTCGACCTTGCCGGTGCCGAGGTAATGGCTGGCGTTCGGGCGCTCCAGCCGGGCCTCGACCACCTCCAGCACCTCGGCGCCGGCCGAGCGTGCCAGTTCGGTGAACTCGGCCAGCAGGGCCGGGGCGCGGCGGCCCGGGGCCTGCGGCTGGACCAGCAAGGCGCGTTCGCGGCCCGGGGTGGCGTTCAGTCGGTGCGCTCCCCGGCGGCCTCGTCGCCCGCCTCCTCGCCGACGGCCTCGCCCGCGGCCAGGACCTGGCCACCACCGGGGCCGATGCGGACATTGCGCGAAGGCACCACCGTCGAGATGGCGTGCTTGTAGACCATCTGGCTGACCGTGCTGCGCAGCAGCACCACGAACTGGTCGAAGCTCTCGATCGTGCCCTGCAGCTTGATGCCGTTGACGAGGTAGATCGACACCGGGATGCGCTCGCGCCGCAAGGCGTTGAGGAAGGGGTCCTGCAGGCTCTGGCCTTTCGACATGGGGGGTCCGGCGGCGCTTGTTCTTCTCGGGAGGCGCATCGTAGCCCGCGCGCCGTCCTCGTGCGAGCGTGCCGTCGCGCGGCGGTGGTTTTCAGGCGCCGGTGCCGAGGAAGGCGCGCAGCGCGCGATCCAGCGCCGGACGCGCGGCGATGGGGTCGAACCACAGCGCGGCCTGCTCGCCGCGCAGCCAGGTGAGCTGGCGCTTGGCCAGGTGCCGCGTGGCGGCGATGCCCTGCTCGACGAAGGCGGCGTGGTCGATCGCGCCGTCGAGGTGCCGCCAGGCCTGCCGGTAGCCGACCGCGCGCATCGACGGCAGCTCGGGGTGCAGGCGCGGGTCGGCCCGCAGTGCCCGCACCTCGTCGAGGAAGCCGGCCTCGAGCATCGCCCGGAAGCGCCGGGCGATGCGCTCGTGCAGCACGGTGCGCTCGGTCGGGGCCAGCACCAGCTTGAGGACGCGGAACGGGAACGGCGGCCGCGGGCCGGTGCCCTGCGCCTGCCATTCGCTGATCGGGCGGCCGCTCAGGCGGAACACCTCCAGCGCCCGCAGCGTGCGCTGGGGGTCGCCGGGCTGGATGCGTGCGGCCGCCACCGGGTCGATGGCGCGCAATTCGGCGTGCAGGGCCGGCAGGCCGCGTTCGGCCAGTTCGGCTTGCAGGACGGCACGGGTCGCCGGGTCCGACTCCGGCAGTTCGGCCAGCCCCTCCAGCAGGGCCTTGAAGTAGAGGCCGGTGCCGCCGACCAGCAGCGGCACGAGGCCACGGGCCGCCAGCGCGTCCATTGCACGCCGGGCGTCGCGGGCGAACTCGGCAGCCGAATACGGTTCGTGCGGCTCGCGCAGGTCGAGGAGGAGGTGCGGGGCACGGGCCAAGGTCGCGGCATCGGGCTTGGCGCTGCCGATGTCCATGCGCCGGTACACCAGCGCCGAATCGACGCTGACGATGGCGGTACCGAGGCGCTCGGCCCAGTCGGCGGCGAAATCGGTCTTGCCTGAGGCGGTCGGCCCCATCACGGCGACGGCGAGCGGACGGCGGTCACTGCGGGGATCGGCGGGCGGCGAGGCGAGGGCGTGCGGCATCGGCGCGAAGCATAGCGGCACGGCCTTCACGGGCGGCGCACGCGCCAGCGTTGCCGCCGGGCCGGGGGCGGGCGTAGATTCGTCGCATCGTCCCCGACGCCGCCTCCGGAGCCCGCCATGTCGCGCCTCAAGGCCTTCGGCTTCCTGCTGGTCTTCCTGATCCCCGCCACCCTGCCCGCCGCCGCGTGGCTGGCCGCCGGCACGCTGCCGCCGGACCTCGCCGCCTGGTTCCCGCTGTTCGCGCTGTTCGTGCTGCTGCCACTCGCCGACTACGCGCTCGGCCACGACAGCGCCAACGTGCCACCGGAGCAGGAGCGCGCCTTCGCTCGGTCGCGCTGGTTCCGCGGCCTCACCGTGCTGGCCCTGCCGGTGCACCTCGCCGTGCTGGCCTGGAGCGGCTGGTGGTTCGTGCAGGCCGACCTCGGCGGGGCGGGCATGGCCGGCTGGCTGCTCTCGCAGGGCGTGGTCGGCGGCGTACTCGCCATCAACACCGCGCACGAGCTGATCCACAAGGACGACCGCTTCGAGCAGGCCGTCGGCGGCCTGCTGCTCGCCTCGGTGGGCTACCACGGCTTCAAGGTCGAGCACGTCCGCGGCCACCACGTCCACGTCTCGACGCCGGAGGACGCTTCGAGCGCCCGCTACGGCCAGAGCGTCTGGCACTTCCTGCCGCGCGCCCTTCTCCGCAACACCGTGAATGCATGGAAACTGGAGGCCCAGCGCCTCGCGCGCCTCGGCCTGCCGGCGTGGCACTGGCGCAACGAACTCCTCGGCTGGACCGCCGTCTGGCTGGCGATGGCGGCGGCGATGACGGCCTGGCTCGGGGCGACGGGCCTGCTGTTCTTCCTGCTGCAGGGCCTGTTCGCCGCCGGCTCGCTGGAAGTCATCAACTACATCGAGCACTACGGCCTCGAGCGCCGCAAGCTCCCCGACGGCCGCTACGAGCGCACCACGCACCTGCACAGCTGGAACAGCGACTACCGGCTCTCCAACCTGATGCTGTTCCAGTTGCAGCGCCACAGCGACCACCACGCCTACCCGAAGCGACCCTACGCGATCCTGCGCCACCATCCCGACAGCCCGCAGCTGCCCGGGGGCTACGCGGCGATGTTCGTGCTGGCGCTGCTGCCGCCGCTGTGGTTCCGGGTCATCCACCCGCGCATCGAGGCCTTCCGGGCGGCGCGGGCGACGGGCTGAGGGCACCCCGGTGCCGGTCAGTCCTCGTCCGGCCAACGGATCGCCGGCCCGGTGGTCTTGTCTTTCGGCACCGGCACCGCCGCGACCGCCTGCCAGACCTTGAGCGCATCCACCGTGGCGGCGACGTCGTGCACGCGGACGATGGCGGCACCGTTCCGCACGGCGACGAGGTGGGCGGCCAGCGAAGCGGGTAAGCGGTCGGCGACCGCGCGGCCGGTGATCTCGCCGAGGCTGGACTTCCGCGACAAGCCCGCGAGCACCGGCACGCCGATCTCCGTGAAGCGCTCCAGCTGGGCGAGCAGGGCCAGGTTGTGGTCGAGCGTCTTGCCGAAGCCGAAGCCGGGATCGATGGCGATGCGGCGCTTGTCGATGCCGGCCATCTCGCAGGCGAACACGCGCTCGGTGAGGAACCGGTGCACCTCGCCGACCACGTCGCCGTAGTGCGGGGCCTGCTGCATGCTCGCCGGCTCGCCGGCCATGTGCATCAGCACGACGGCCGCCTGCGACGCCGCCACGGCTTCGAGGGCGCCTTCGGCGCGCAGGGCGTTGACGTCGTTGACGAAGCTGGCGCCGGCGGCCAGTGCCGCGCGCATGACCGCGGGCTTGCGGGTATCGACGCCGACCGGCACCGCCACCCGGGCCGCCAGTGCCTCGATGACCGGCAACACGCGGGCGAGTTCCGTGGCCTCGTCGACCGGCGCCGCGCCGGGCCGGGTCGATTCGCCGCCGACATCAAGCAAATCGGCGCCCTCCTCCACCAGCCGGAGCGCATGCGCCACGGCGGCCTCGGCGCTGGCGTGGTGGCCGCCGTCGGCGAACGAGTCCGGCGTGACGTTGACGATGCCCATCACCCGCGGGCGGTCGAGCACCAGCCGGTGGGGCCCGCAATGCAGGGTCGGGGCGAGTTCGAACACGCGCGCGGGGCGGGAACGGGGCCGGCCGGGGAGCGCCGGCCCGGACTCAGGGTTGCGGCGCGGCCGGGCCGAGCGGCAGGCCCGGGGCCGGCCCGTCGCCGGCCTTGGGCGGGGTGTCGCCAGCCTTGCCCCAATCGGCCGGCGGACCGGGGACCCGGCCTTCCATGATCGCGTCGATCTGCTTGGCGTCGATGGTCTCGTAGGTCAGCAGGGCCTCGGCCATCAGGTGCAGCTTGTCCATGTTCTCGGTGAGGATCTCGCGGGCCCGCGCGTAGGCCTTGTCGAGGATGACGCGGACCACCTCGTCGATGCGCCGGGCGGTGTCGTCGGAGACGTGCTTGGTCTGCGAGACGCTGCGGCCGAGGAACACCTCGCCCTCGTCCTCGGCGTAGGCGATCGGCCCGAGCTCGTCGGACAGGCCCCACTTGGTGACCATGTTGCGAGCCATCTTGGTGGCGCGCTCGATGTCGTTGCTGGCGCCGGTGGTGACCTTGTCGGCGCCGAAGATCAGCTCCTCGGCGACGCGGCCGCCGTACAGCGAGCACAGCATCGACTCGATGTGCACCTTGTTGTAGCTGTAGCGGTCGCCTTCCGGCAGGTACATGGTGACGCCGAGCGCGCGGCCGCGCGGGATGATGGTGACCTTGTAGACCGGGTCGTGGTCGGGGACGATGCGGCCGACGATGGCATGCCCGGCCTCGTGGTAGGCGGTCAGCTTCTTCTCGGCCTCGCTCATCACCATCGAGCGGCGCTCGGCACCCATCAGGATCTTGTCGCGGGCGCGGTCGAAGTGCTCCATCCGCACCAGCTTGGCGTTCTCGCGCGCGGCGAACAGCGCGGCCTCGTTGACGAGGTTGGCGAGGTCGGCGCCGGAGAAGCCCGGCGTGCCGCGGGCGATGGTCATCGCCACCACGTCCTCGGCCAGCGGCACCTTGCGCATGTGGACCTTGAGGATCTGCTCGCGGCCCTTGACGTCGGGCAGGCCGACGACCACCTGGCGGTCGAAGCGGCCCGGGCGCAGCAGGGCCGGGTCGAGCACGTCCGGGCGGTTGGTGGCGGCGATCACGATCACGCCCTCGCCGCCCTCGAAGCCGTCCATCTCGACCAGCATCTGGTTCAGCGTCTGCTCGCGCTCGTCGTGGCCGCCGCCGAGGCCGGCGCCGCGATGGCGGCCGACGGCATCGATCTCGTCGATGAAGATGATGCAGGGCGCGTGCTTCTTCGCCGTCTCGAACATGTCGCGGACGCGGCTGGCGCCGACGCCGACGAACATCTCGACGAAATCCGAGCCGGAGATGCTGAAGAACGGCACCTTGGCCTCGCCGGCGATGGCGCGGGCGAGCAGGGTCTTGCCGGTGCCCGGCGGGCCGACCATCAGCACGCCGCGCGGGATCTTGCCGCCGAGCTTCTGGAACTTGGCCGGGTCGCGCAGGAACTCGACCAGTTCGCCGACCTCCTCCTTGGCCTCGTCGCAGCCGGCGACGTCCTGGAAGGTGACCTTGATCTGGTCCTCGCTCATCAGCTTGGCCTTGGAGCGGCCGAAGCTCATCGCGCCGCGCCCGCCACCCTGCTGCATCTGGCGCATGAAATAGATCCAGACGCCGACCAGCAACAGCACCGGCAGCAAGCTGAGCAGCAGGTTGCCGAAGAAGCTCTCCGAGGGCACGCGCTGGTTCACCACCACGCCGTGCTCGAGCAAGGTGTCGTTGAGCCGGTCGTCGCGCGGGTTGCCGGTGATGAGGGTGCTGCCGTCGGTCAGGGTGGCGGTCACCTCCAAGCCATTCGGCGCGATGACCACCCGTTCGACGCGGCCCGCTTTCACCTGTTCGATGAAGTCGTTGTAGCTGACCTCCCGGGTGGTGGTGGCCACGCCGGAGAAATTCTGGAACACCATCGCCAGCACGATGGCGACGACGAGCCAGAGGAGGAGGTTGCGGGCGAGGTCGTTCATGTCATCGGTCCTTCGCGCTTGGCCGTGGCCAGCGCATACACCTCGGCCGAACGCTTGCGCGAGGCCTCGGGCTTGCGGATCACCACGCGCCCGAAGCGGACGCGCAGTTGTCGCACGTAATCGTCGAAGCCGGTCCCCATGAACAGCTTGATGAGGAAGGCCCCGCCGGACTTGAGGTGGCCATCGACGAAATCCAGGGCGAGTTCCGCGAGGTGCATGGCCCGGATCTGGTCGGTGACACCGACGCCACTCATGTTGGGGGCCATGTCGGAAAGCACAAGGTCCACCGCCTGCCCCGCCAGCATGGCATCGAGCTTGGACAGTGATTCCGCTTCCCTGAAATCACCGTGAAGGAACTCGACGCCGGCGATCGGCGGCATGTCGAGGAGGTCGACGGCGATGACGCGGCCGCCATCCCCGAGTTGCCTGCGGGCCAGTTGCGACCAGCCCCCGGGCGCGGCGCCGAGGTCGACGACGACCATGCCCGGCTTCAGCAACCGGTCACGTTCGAGCAGTTCCTCCAGCTTGTAGGCCGCGCGCGAGCGCAGGCCCTCGGCCTGGGCCTTCTTCACGAAGGGGTCGGCGAAGTGCTCCTTGAGCCAGCGCTGGCTGCTCTTGCTGCGGGTCATGCGGGCGGGCCGGGACGGACGCCCATGATACCCTGCCCGCCCCTCGGCGCCGTCCCGGACGGCGCCCCGAACCGCAGGATCACCTTCCGATGACCCCGAACCTCAACCCCGCCCAGAAGCGCTACCTGCGCGGCCTCGCCCACGCGCTGAAGCCGGTGGTGCTGGTCGGCGGCAAGGGCATCACCGGGGGCGTGGTCGCCGAGACCGCGGCCGCGCTGGAGATCCACGAACTGGTCAAGCTCAAGGTCGCCGCCGAGGACCGCGAGGCCCGCGACCTCGCCATCGGCCAGTTGCTGGAGGCCACCCAGGCCGCCCTGGTGGCGCGGATCGGCCACGTGGCCGTGCTCTACCGGCCGCGCGCCGAGCAACCGTTGATCGCCCTGCCGCGCTGAGGCCACGCCGGCATGCCGCTGTCGCAGGAACGTCCGGATTTCCGCCACGTGCCGCGGGCGGTCGATGCCGCCGGCCGGGTCACGATCAACGCACGCCGCCTCGAGCGCAGTTTCTTCCTCGACGCCGGCACCCTGGTGGAGGATTGGCGACCGGCCCGCGTGGACGAACTCGCTGCCGAGGATTTCGCCGCGCTGCTGGCCCTGCGGCCGGCGGTCATCCTGCTCGGCACCGGCCCGCGCCTGCGCTTCCCGGCCGCATCCGTGCGAGCGGCCGTGCTGGTCCACGGCGTCGGGCTGGAGGTGATGGACAACGCCGCCGCGGCACGGACCTTCATGGTGCTGGCGGCCGAAGGCCGGGCGGTGGTCGCGGCCTTCCTGGTCGATCCGGCCGAGGCGGACGGACTCGGATAGTCGGGCACGCCGTCGCGGGCGAGCCGCGGCGGTGAGGGCCGGCCTGCGGCAGCGAGGCAGGAGCCGAGCGCCGCGCGTGAGCCCAGGGATGGGCGATCGCGCGGAAAGCAGGTGGCCCGATCCGCCGACAGGCTCGCCTTATCGAGCGCGCCTGCCTTCGCGGGCCATGGAGTCGCGGCCGGCGACGGCTACGCGTCCCGCTCCGCAGTCGCCGGACGGCGCTTTCCGGCCAGCCGCAGCGCGGCTGGCGCTCGCGGCCATCA